>Ga0209061_1000895_pt1 | contig 59847 bp, 46 predicted proteins | sample Coa_R1_10_FD_187157 | JGI IMG/M metagenome (GOLD analysis project Ga0209061, IMG submission 187157) | Surface soil microbial communities from Centralia Pennsylvania, which are recovering from an underground coalmine fire - Coalmine... | ecosystem: Environmental > Terrestrial > Soil >... | reverse complement strand
GTGATCGGCCTCGGGATGATCGGCCGCCATCACGCGCGGCTCTTGCAGAGCTCCGAGCGCGTCGTGCTCGCCGGCGCGGTCGACCCCAGCGGTGACCGCTACCGCGCCGTGCACGACCCCGAGCTGGTGATGAATTCGCTCGAGGTGCTGCTTGAGCGCAACATCGAGTTCGCGATCGTGGCGGTGCCGACCGAGCTGCACCTGACGGTCGTGGAGCGGCTAGCGCGAGCGGGGGTGGCGATGCTGATCGAGAAGCCGTTGGCCCCGACCACGCAGGAGGCCCGGGAGATCGTGCGGATCTGCCGCGAGCGGGGCGTACCGGCCGCAGTCGGCCACGTCGAGCGCTTCAATCCGGCTCTGCGCGAGATGCGAGAGCGCATGCTCGCGGGGCAGCTCGGACGCCTGTTCACGCTCTCGACGGTGCGCAGCGGCCCGTTCCCGGCGCGAGTCAGGGACGTGGGCGTGATCAAGGACCTGGCCACGCACGACCTCGACGTCGTCGCCTGGCTGGCCGGCGCGCGGATCACCTCGCTGGCAGCGCAGGTCCAGCACCTGAGCGGGCGCGAGCATGAGGACCTCGTGCTGATCACGGGGGTCCTGGAGTCGGGCGCCGCCTTCAACTGCTGGGTCGACTGGGTCTCGCCGAGGAAGATCCGCCGCACCCGCGCGCTCGGCGAGCGCGGCGTGCTCGAAGCCGACACGCTGACCGCCGACTTGACCTTCTACGAGAACGGCGAGGTCCGCGTCCTGTGGCCGGCGGCGGAGCAGTTCCGGGGGGTCAGCGAGGGTGACGTGATCCGCTACGCCCTGCGTCGCGAGGAGCCACTGAAGCTCGAGCACGAGGCGTTCATCGACCTGCTCGAGGGTCGCCGGGCAGAGCAGCTCGTGAGCGTGGAGGAGGGGCTTGAGGTTGTGGCGGTGGCCGAGGCCGTGCTCGAGAGCGCCCGCGCGGGGCGCACCGTGGCGCTGCGAGGCGCCAACGAAGACGCCGCAGGGGTACGAGAGCGCGCCGAAAGCGCCGTGCCGTCGCGACGCTCCCAGGGGGGATGAGAGCCGTGCGGGCGGTGGTGATAGCGCTCGGCAAGGTTGGCTTGCCGCTGGCGGTCAAGATCGCGCTTGCCGGCCATGAGGTCATCGGCTGCGACGTAGATCCACGCGTCGTCCGGCTTGTCGGCGCCGGCCGCGAGCCGTTCCCGGGCGAGGAGGGCCTGGGCCGGGCGCTGCGGTCGGTCGTCGAGGCCGGGCGGTTGCGGACGACCGCCGACACGCGCGGCGCGGTCGCGCTCGGCCCCGACTTGATCGCTGTGGTGCCCCCGGTGCTGGTCGACGAGCACCGCGCGCCGGACTTCCGCACCATCGACGCGGTGCTCGCTGAGATCGGGGCGACGCTTCGGCAGGGAACGCTCGTCAGCGTCGAGACCACGGTTCCGGTCGGCACGACGCGACAGCGCTTCGCGCCGGCCCTCGAGCGCACGTCCGGGCTGCGCGCCGAACGGGACTTCTTCCTCGTGCACAGCCCCGAGCGGGTCTACTCCGGCCGCGTGCTGCGCGATCTTGACGCCTACCCGAAGCTTGTCGGCGGCCTGAGCGAGGCTGGCGAGCGGCGCGCGGGGGAGCTGTACCGCTCGTTTTTGTCCGCCGAGGTGCGCCTGCTCGGCTCGGCCGAGGCAGCCGAGCTGACCAAGCTCGCCGAGACCACCTACCGGGATGTCAACATCGCGCTCGCAAACGAGCTGGCCCTGTATGCCGACCGGCTTGGCCTCGACGTCACGGCGGTGATCGAGGCGGCCAACTCGCAGCCGTTCTCCCATATCCATCGACCCGGGATCGCCGTCGGCGGCCACTGCATCCCCGTTTATCCGCGCTTTCTGCAGGCGGGCGCGCCGGAGGCGCGGCTGCCGCCGCTCGCGCGGGAGATAAACGAGGCGATGCCCGCTTACGCGCTTGCGCGCCTGGAGGCTGCGCTGCTAGGCCTGGGAGGCGCCTTCAGGCGTGGGCTCGATGGCGCCCGGGTGCTGATCCTCGGCGTCAGCTACCGCGGCGGTGTCAAGGAGTGCGCGTTCTCGGGCGCGCTCGCGCTGCGCGAGCTGCTCGAGCGGCGTGGCGCGACCGTGCTTGCCAGCGACCCGCTGTACGCCGAGGGGGAGCTGCGCGCACTCGGCTTCCACCCCTGGGCAGGCGGCAAGGTGGACGCCGCGATCCTACAGGCCGACCACGACGACTTCAGGCGGCTTGAGCCGAGGGATTTGCCGGGGCTGCGGGTGCTGCTCGACGGGCGGGATGCGCTCGATCCCGAGCCGTGGCGGGAAGCCGGGGTTTGCGTGCTCCGACTGGGACGGCCCGACCTGACCCCGGCAGGCTGCCGGCCCCAGCGACCCGCACGGGGCTAGCGGAAGCTCGGCGCCAATCCAGGCCCCTATGGGGCGAGCTCGATCCCGTCCAGCCCCTGGCGGGGCGTGAGCGGGTGCGTGCTGTCAACGCGCGCGAGCGCCTGCGCGATCACAGGCTGGGTGCGGTCGATCGCGCGCGCCCGCGCGAACGCGCGTCGGGCGGCCGCCGGGTTGCCGAGCTCAGACTGCGCGAGCCCCTCGCCAAACCACGCAAACCAGCCACCGGGCTCCCGCGCGATCGCCTGGTGAAAGAGCGCTGCGGCCTGGGTTGGCAGGCCTGCCTCCAGTGCGATCACCCCACCCAGCCGACCTGGCTCCGCGCTCAGCGGGTCGAGCCGCGCCGCGGCCCGTACGTCGGCCAGCGCGGCGCCGGCGCGGGCCGGGCCGAGGTCGCTCGCCGCCCCGTCCTCGCGCACCGACAGATAGGGGAGGCCGAGCGCGACCGCCGCCGCGATCGCGAGCGCCAGCGAGACCGCAAGGCCAACACCCCGGTCGAGGCGGGGCGCGAGCGGCTGCGCGGCCGACGCGCGCCGCTCAGCCTCGCCGGGGGAGCTTGCGCCCGCGGTCTGCGGGCGCGCGAGCGCGAGGGCCACCGCCAGGAACGCGAGCGCGGGGCCGCTCAGCGCCGGCACCTCCCAGAACCAGTCGACCGAGCCGTGGATCAGCCAGTCGAGCAGCGGCATCAGGCATGCCGCGGCAAGCGCCGCCCGCAGCGGCGGGCTAGCGCGGGCGGCGCGCAGCGCCTCGCGCACCGCCAGCACGAGGAACGCCGCGAACAGCAAAAAGCCGACGATGCCGGTGTGGGCAAGCAGCCGGAGCTCGAGGCTGTGCGTCCACTTCGGCTCCTCGGCTGTGTGGCGGCGCGTGATGTAGTAGTCGGCGAAGTTATCCTGGCCGAGGCCGCCGAGCGGATGGCTGGCGAAGGCGTCGAGCGCGACCCGCCAAAAGTCCGGGCGACCGCTGCCGACGGTCGCGAAGTGCGAGCCGCCGGTGTCATGCTCGGGGCTTGAGAAGCCCTGGACCTGGCGTTTGATGAAGCCGAGGGGGTGGCCGTGGGTGGCGGCGAAGCCGCCCGCGATCGCAAGCCCGACCGCAGCGGCCGCGAGCAGCGGGCCGATCGCAGCGCGCACCGCGCGCGGCAGCGGCCGCCGCGCGAGCAGCGCGTCGACGGCAACGGCGATCAGCCCCGCCGCGAACACAACCGCGCTCAGCTCGAGCGCAGTGCGCCCGGCGCTCCGCGCGGCCGCGTCGAGGGCGGCGCCGCTCGAGCTTCCGAAAACGTGCAGCAGCACGTGCACCCGGGCGACGGCGGCCGCAGCGGGCAGCGCGGCGAACAGGCTCGCGCGCACGCGCTCGCGCACCAGCGCCAGCGCCAGCAGCACGATCACCGGCAGCGTCAACAGCCACCCACGGCTCTGGGCGATCAGCGCCAGCTCGGCGCAGGCGGCGGCAAGCGCCAGCAGCAGCGCCCGCAAGGTTGCGCCGGCGAGGCCGCGCAACTCACGCCTGGAGGCGATGAGCACGGCCGCGAGCGCCGCCATCGTGAACAGGGCGGCGCTCGCGTTGAAGTAGCCGGTCGGGGCCGCCAGGCGCCCACCGACGAGCAGCGCCTGCACGTTCGTGGCCGCTGCCAGGCGCGCGAGGATGGCGACGGCGATCGCCCCCGTACCGATCGTAAAGGCCAAAAGGCAGGCGAGCGCCGTCGTGGTGGTCCACGGGAGGATCAAGAACAGGGCGAACACGAGCAGGTAGAGCAGGGTGCGGTTGCTGCCCTCGAGCGCGTCGCCGGGCGATCCCGCCCACGCGATCGACGCATATGACCAGGCGGCGTACAGGGCGAGGCAGAGCAGCGCCAAAGCGCTGCGCCGCGTAATCCGCAGCCGCGGCCCTAGCAGCGCTGCGCTGACGGCCAGCAACGCAAGCAGCCCGAGCGCTCCCCAGTACCAGGTGGAGGCGTCATAGCCTCCATCGCGCGCGCTCCAAAACACGAGCAGCGCCGTCGCGAGCATGCCTGGCACGAGGGCGAGGAGGCTCGCTCGCCGCACCGAGGGGGTGACGCGCGGGGCTGTGATCGTCATTCCCACGGTGGCGCCACGGTAGCGCGCAGCACCGTCCGACTTGGCCTAGCCGCGGAAGCGCAGCACCTCGGCGACGGTCAGCGCGATGATCCGCAAGTCAAGCCGCAGCGACCAGTTGCGCACGTAGTAGTTATCCCACTCCGCTCGGTCGGCGATTGAGGTGCGGCCCCGCAGGCCGTTCACCTGGGCCCAGCCCGTGATCCCGGACTTGACTCGGTGGCGGTCGCCGTAGCGGTGGACCTCCGCGCAGAAGCGACGTACGTACTCGGGGCGCTCGGGCCGGGGGCCGACGAGGCTCATCTCTCCGCGCAGCACGTTGATCAGCTGCGGCAGCTCGTCGATCGAGCTGTCACGTAGGAAGCGGCCAACGCGCGTGCGGCGGTCGACACCCTCGATCCCGCCCGGCGCGAGCCCGCTGGGAAGCTCGAACTGGGTCTCGTCCTCCTCAGCCGCCGGGCGCATCGTCCGGAACTTGAGCAGCTCGAACTCCTGGCCGTCCCGCCCGACCCGCCGCTGGCGGAAGAAGATCGGACCCGGCGAGGAGAGGCGCACCGCAAGCGCCGCCGCCGCAAACACCGGCGCGAGCGCGATCAGGGCGGCGCCCGCGATCACCTTGTCGAGCGCGTGCTTGACGGCGAAGCGCCAGTCGAACGGATCGGTCGGCCGCAGGCACAGCAGCGGCAGCCCGCCGACATGCTCGAGCAGCGCGCGGTCGCTGAGCTGCTCGAACAGCCTCGGCACGAGCGACACGGACACGCCCAGCCGCTGGCATTCGCTGACGACGTCGACCAGCTGGTGGTCGGGCTCGCGCGAGAAGGCGAGGATCACCCGCCGCGCGCCGGTCGATGCGATCGCCTCGCGCAACTGGCGCAGCCCTCCCAGCACCGGGATCCCGGGCGTCTCGCCTTGAAGCTCCTCCGCCGGCAGCGGGTCGGAGTCGATGAAGCCAACCGGGTCAAGCCCGTAGCGCCGGTCCTCGCGCAGCCGCCGCACGAGCTGGACGCCGATGCGGCCCGCGCCGACGATCAGCGTAGGCGTTGCAAAGCGGGCGTCTAGCAGCGCTCCGCGGCGGATCGCGACGATCAGCGCGCTTGCGCCGCCGAGGCAGACGAGGGTGAACAGCCACTCCCGCAGCGCGAGGGAGACCGGTCGCTCGATGCCGACCGCCGCCTCGAACGCAAGCAGCGTCATCGCCGCCAGCGAGACGGCGCCGAGCGCGCGCACCAGTGCGTCGAGGAGCGAGCTGCCCGTAGGCCGCCGGGTGCGCCGTGGCGCATGCACCAGCGCCAACGCCAGCGCCGGGAACGCGCAGGCGGCAAAGAGCTCGAGCGCCCCGACCCGAGGGCTCGGATCGGCAAGTGCCGCTCCGGCGGACGCAAGCGCCGCAGCCAGCCCCTCGATCGTTGCGCAGACGCGGACCCAGTGCCGCTCGAGCCCGCTGGCCAGCCAGTCGCCGCGAGCGGCCGACCGTCGGCGAACGCGCCCCGGCAGGGATACGGCGGCAGCCGGGGCGGCCGCGCCCCGACCGTATCCGTGGCCCGGTTGGCCCCGCGCTGCCGAGCCGTGCTCATCCACCCACGTCGAGGATGGATGCGCGGTCGCTGAGGTGATCGTTTGCAAATATCGCTCCGGCTTCTGCAGTCCTGTGCGCCAAGCGCTGAGCGCGCCCCCTGGGTTCCGCCCCGCTGGGTTTCGCCCCCCCTCGGGTTTGGCTTGCTCAATTATAGAGCATAGAGGAGGTTTGGCGAGGAACGGCAGCCAATCTTAGGCAGGTTTTAACTTCCTTTCACTGGCTGGCGGCGCCCTCGCTGCGACGACTGCCGAGAGCGCCAAGCTGGGCGCTAGCATCCCATCTGCGAGCGGCGGCAGCGGCGAGCTTGCCAGCGGTTGTCGCCTCGCGCGAGCGTTGGAGGTGAGATGTCGCGCCTGATCAGAATGGATGAGAGCGGACATACGGTGCTTGCGGAGTGGACCAGCGCGGACCCGCGCGCGGCCGCGCGGGCGGCGAGCGTGCTCCGCCAGGAGCTCGAGCGCGGGCAGCTGGCGGTGGTCCCGCGGGCGGACGGCACCGCCGAGCAGGTCAGGGAGCTGCCGCTTGAGGCTCCGCTGGTGATCCTGAGGCGCCCGATCGCCGGCGGCTGAGGACGGCTTGGTTGGGCGGAGCGCTCCTGTCCGCCTACGACAGCGGCGAGCTGCCGGAATGCGGCGCGGTCCACTGGCGCGCGCGGACCGACCAGGCGTCGCTGCGGCGCTCCGGGCGCTGGTGGACCGTCAGCACCGCAGGGCATGTGCTGCCCTTCCTGATGGCGGCGGGGACCGTGCTGGCCGGCGTGCTGGTCGGGGTGCTGGCGCCGGCGACGGTCGCGCTGGCCGCCGTGCTGCTTGCGCGTGGCTGGGCGATCCCGGAGCTGCACGCGGCGCGCGGGGCGAACGTTTTGCGCCCTCGTCCGCGCGCCGGCGCCGCAGCGGAGCGGCGCGCGCTCGGGCTGCTTGCCGATCTGCTCGACCGGCGGGCGTACGCCCTGCACATGCGCACCGGGCTCGTGCTTGAGCCGGCGGCGCTCGGCGTCTGGCTGCTCGGCGAGGCGGGCGCGATCCTGGTTCCGCGCCGAGGGCGGCGCCTGTTCTGCTACTGCGTGAGGGCGAGCGGGCCGGAGCTGCCGGCCGCCGACCGGATCGCACACCTGCTGCTGGCGCTGCGGACGGACGAGGCGGGGTTTGCGACGGTCGCCAACCTCGCCTTCGCCGGCGCGCCGTGGCGGCTGCGTCGGCGGCTGCCGCGGGCGATGCGCCCGGCGCTGGCGGCGGCGCTCGCCGAGGCGCGCGGCCACCGCGTCGGCCGACTGTAGGTGAGCGGATCGGCCGGCGGTACGATTTGGCGATGGACACAAAGCTCGAGCGCAGCGGCTCGCGGCCCCCCGCGCTCAAGCGCCTGACAGCGGGCCTGGTGCTGGCCGTGATCGCTTACTTCCTGCTGCACACGATCGTGAGCGTCCTTTTGGCGGTCGTGATCGTGGTCGCGGTGGTGGTGGCGGTCGGCTGGGCGCTGAAGACGCTGCTCTGGTGAACGCGCCAGGCGCGGACGGCCGGTAGACTCGCTTCCCGCGCGTGAGCGCGCGCGAGCACGATCTAAAGGCGACGAAGGCAAGGCGCATGCGGGCGGTTGATGCATTGATGGAATGCCTCAAGGCCGAGGGCGTTGAGGTCGTCTTCGGCATGCCCGGCGGCGCCAACCTGCCGACCTACGACGCCTTCCACGACGCCGGCATCCGCCACATCCTCGTGCGCCACGAGGCGGGTGGGGGACATGCCGCCGAGGGGTATGCAAAGGCGACCGGTAGGGTCGGCGTGGCGCTTGCGACGAGCGGGCCGGGCGCGACGAACCTGGTCACGCCGATCTGCGATGCGATGATGGACTCGGTCCCGTGCGTGTTCATCACGGGCCAAGTGCGGACCGAGCTGCTCGGCACCGACGGCTTCCAGGAGGCGGACACGATCGGGATCACGATGCCGATCGTCAAGCACAGCTTCCTGATCCAGCACCCGCTCGAGCTGCCGCGGACGATCCATGAGGCCTTTCACATCGCCCGCACCGGCCGCCCCGGCCCGGTGGTGATCGACATCCCCCAGGACCTCTCGCGCGCGGACATCCGCTACGAGCCGGTTGCAGACGTGCGGCTGCCCGGCTATCAGCCGACGATCGAGGGCAACCAAAAGCAGATCCGACTGGCGGCGAAGGCGCTCGCCAACGCGCGCCGGCCCGTGCTCTACGTCGGCGGTGGCGTGATCAGCGCCAACGCCGCCGAGGAGCTGCGCGAGCTGGCGAGCAGCGACCGCTTTCCGGTCACCTCGACGGTGATGGCGCTGGGCGCGTTTCCGGCGCCGCACGAGCAGTGGCTCGGGATGCTCGGGATGCACGGCACGCGCGCAGCCAACTACGCGATCGACGAGGCGGATCTGATCGTGGCGATCGGAGCGCGCTTCGACGACCGCGTCACCGGGAAGTTGTCGGAGTTCGCGCCGCGGGCGAAGTTCATCCACATCGACATCGATCCGGCCGAGATCTCGAAGAACGTCCCCGCCCACATTCCGATCGTCGGCGACGCCAAGAACATCCTGCCGCGACTCACCGCCGCCTACCGGGCGCTGGGACCGAATCCGAGCAGGCTAGAGGAGTGGTGGCAGCGGATCCGCGCCTGGCAGCAGCGCTATCCGCTCACCTATGAGGACAGCAAGGACTCCGAGATCAAGCCGCAGTTCATGATCGACGCGCTGTACGAGGCGACCGAAGGCGAGGCGATCCTTACGAGCGACGTCGGCCAGCACCAGATGTGGGCGGCGCAGCGCTACCACTTCAAGGCGCCGCGGCGCTGGATCAACTCGGGCGGGCTGGGGACGATGGGCTTCGGCCTGCCAGCCGCGATGGGGGCGAAGGTCGGCTGTCCCGGCCAGTTGGTGGTGTGCCTTGCCGGCGACGGCTCGGTGCAGATGAACATCCAGGAGCTTGCCACCTGCACGAACGAGGGGATCGACGTCAAGGTCTTCATCATGAACAACGGCTACCTGGGGATGGTCCGCCAGTGGCAGGAGCTCTTCTGGGATCGGCGCTACAGCCACGTGGAGCTTGGGCCGTGGCCGGACTTCGTCAAGCTCGCGGAGGCCTACGGCGCCAAGGGGATGCGGCTGTCGGACAAGCGCACGCTGGTCGAAGGTATGCGCGAGGCGCTCAAGACGGAGGGCACCGTGGTCGTCGACGTGCCCGTCACGCGCGAGGAGAACACCTACCCGATGGTGCCGGCGGGCAGGGCGGCGCGGGATATGGTCGGCTGAGGTGGGCGAGCCGGCGACCAAGGAGCTGCTCTCCCTCGACGAGCTCGAGGCGGCCGGGAACCTGCGCACGGGGCGCAAGCACATCCTCTCGATCCTCGTCGAGAACAAGCCCGGCGTGCTCACCCGGATCGCGGGGCTGTTCGCACGCCGTGGCTTCAACATCGACACGCTCGCCGTCGGGCCGACTGACGACCCGGACATCTCGCGAATCACGCTGACGCTCGATGGCGCCCGCCACCCGATCGACCAAGTCACAAAGCAGCTGCACAAGCTCGTCAACGTGCTGAAGATCCGCGACCTCGAGCCCGCCGAGACGCTCGCGCGCGAGCTGGCGCTGTTCAAGATCTCGGTCGACGGCGCGGCGCGGGCGGAGGCGATCCAGCTGTGCGAGATCTTCCGCGCCAAGGTGGTGGACGTCTCCAGGCGCTCGCTGACGATCGAGGTGACCGGGACGGCCGACAAGATCGAAGCCTTCGAGCAGCTGATCCGTCCCTTCGGCCTGGTGGAGATGGCCCGCACCGGCGAGATCGCGATCGCCCGCGGGCGCGGCGAGACCTGACCGCCGCCGGCGCCGTCCGGCTGGCTCCAAGGTCACCTGGGGCAGCCCGGTCGAGCGCCCGGCACGCGCTTGCTTTGCGCGGACATGCGCGCAAATGTCTGTGCGATTTGCGGAGGGCGATGCACCGTTTGGCGGACCTCGGGCAGCGCGTGTGACATATTTGGCCGATGCAAGAGCCGGCGAGGTACGGGTACCCGGGCTCACGGGGGGGCGCCGGGGGCGAGAGCCTGGTGCGCTACCTGGGCGTGCTGCGGGAGCGCTGGTGGCTGATCGCGCTGTGCACGGCCGCGGTGCTTGCCGCGGCGGCCGTCTACGTGAAGCTCGCACCGCGCACCTACCAGGCGCAGGCGGAGCTGCTCGTGCAGCCATCGAGCCCGAGCGATCCGGTGCTCTCGACGCTTCCGGTCCTCCACCAGTCGGGCGACCCAACGCAGGACGTCCTCTCCGCGGCCAGCCTGATCACGACCCCGACGGTCGCCCATGCGGTCGTCTCCGCGCTGCACCTGCCGATCTCCGCGGCGGCGGCGCTCGGCGACGTGTCGGCAACCCCGATCGGCCAGACCGACCTGGTGGCGGTGCAGGCCACGAGCGGCTCGCCGCGGCTCTCCCAGCAGCTGGCTAACGGCTTTGCGAGGCAGGCGATCGCGGTTTCGACCGCGCAGATGCATGCCGCGATCGCCGCCGAGCTTCCGGGGCTCGAGGCGAAGGTCGCCGCGATCCCGCCTGCGCAGCGGTACGGGCCGGGCAGCCTCGGCGCCGAGGTCGACGAGCTGCAGGTGCTCCAGCACCAGAGCAACCCGACGATGAGCATCGCCGCGCGGGCATCGCTGCCGACGGCGCCCTCCTCTCCAAAGACCAAGCTCGCCTTGCTTGGCGGCCTGCTTGCCGGGCTTCTGCTCGGGATCGGCGCGGCCTTTGCCGCGAACGCGCTCGACCCCCGGCTGCGGCGCGCCGAACAGGTGCGTGAGCGGCTTGGGCTGCCGGTCCTCGCCCGGATCGGCCGCGAGCGCCGACGTCGGCCCGCGCCGCTTCTGCCGCACGATCTCTCGCCCGCCTCCCAGGAGGGCTATCGAACGCTGCGCACCACGCTTGCGACGCGGGGGCCGTGGCGGGAGCGCGCGCGCGCCTACGCCGCCCGGGTCGATGCGCCCGTCGGCGCGCCCACGCGCGAGCGCCGCGGCTCGCAGGTTTACCTGGTGACCGGCGCCGGGCCCGGCGAGGGGAAGTCGACGACCGCGATCAGCCTCGCCTTCGCGCTGGCGGAGACCGGTGCCGGGGTGCTGCTGCTGGAGGCGGATCTGCGCCGGCCGACCTTCTTCAGCGTGTTCGGGCTATACGACTTCAGGGGCGTGGAGGACGTGCTGAGCGGCGAGCTCGAGGTGACCGCCGCGGCCGCGTCGGTGCTGGTCGACGGAGTGGCGCTTCAGGTCCTTGCCTCCCATCCCTCGGTCAGCGAGTTCGCCGCGCGGCTTTCCTTCGAGCAGGTGCGGCGGCTCGTCTCCGAGGCCAAGGCCGCCGCCGACTTCGTCGTGATCGACTCTCCGCCGCTGACCGCCGTCATCGATGCGCTGCCGTTCGCCCAGCTCGCCGACGAGATCGTGCTGGTCGGGCGGATCGGCCGCACTCGTCTGAAGCGGCTCGAGGAGCTCGATGAGCTGCTGCGCCAGAATGGCACGCCGCCGAGCGGCGTCGTCGTGATCGGCGAGGGCGTCTCGGGCTCCTACTACGGTGGCTATGCGGTCTCGCCGCAGGGCGGAGTCGTCGTCTCGCCGCCGCAGCCGCGGATCAAGCTCGGCCGACCCGCAGACTCATCGAGCGTCAGCTCCTCCCCGATGGCCAGCAACGGCGGGAATCCAAGGCCGGCGCACCAGAAGCGACGGCGGGGGCGCGGCAGCCAGGGCGTCCCGAGGTCGCAGGGCACGTGATCCGAGCCGCACGGCTTGAGCTCGCCCGCCACTGGTGGGTTGCTGCGCTCGTGCTCGTGTGCCTCGCCGACGGCGCCCTGATCGGGGTCAAGCCGTCCTACGGCCTGCTGGGAGCGGTGGGGGCGATGTTCGCCGCCGTGGTGATCGCCGACCTGACGCTCGGCTACGCGTTCTTCACCGCGCTGATGTTCCTCGATCTGCTCTCGAGCGGCGGCTCCTTCAGCGCGACGAAGGTGATCGGGCTGATCCTGTTCGCCTCGTGGGTTGCCCGCGTGACCGCCGCTCGACGCACCGAGCTGCGCTCCTTCGCCGCCGAGAACCCCTGGCTGGTCGCGGCGCTGGTGGCGATGCTCGGCTGGGCGGCGCTGAGCTTTGCGTGGGCGCAGAGCCCTGGCGCCGCGCTCGGGGGCACCGGACGGATCGCGCTCGACGCCACCCTGCTGCCGATTGGCTTCGCTGCGGTGAGGGAGCGGCGGCAGCTGCGACTTGTGCTCGGCGCGTTCGTCGTCGGGGCTGTCTTCTCAGCGCTCTACGGCTTCGCTCACCCGACCGCCCAGGGCAGCTCCTACGGCGGTCGCCTGACCGGAACGGTGGGGGACCCGAATGCGGAGGCAACCGTCACCGCCGTCGCGATCCCGTTGGTGATGGCGCTGCTCGGAACCAGCCGCCGCTCGGCGCGGGCGAAGCTCCTAGCGCTCGCCGCGGTGGCGATCTTGCTGATCGGACTGGTCACAACCGCCTCCAGAGAGGGGTTGCTCGGACTCGCCGCAGTGCTGGTCGCGGCGGTCGTCTTCGGCGGTCGCTGGCGGCGGCAGGCGGCGGCGCTGCTGGTGGTTGGCCTGGCGGCGACCAGCTGCTACCTGTTCGTGCTCGCGCCCCTTGCGACCCGCCAGCGGATCACGATGACCAGCACCAGCGGCCGCTCGACCCTGTGGGCGGTCGCCTGGCGGATCACGAAGGCGCATCCGCTGCTGGGAGTCGGGCAGGACAACTTCATCCTCGTCGCCAGGCGCTACGTCAACCGGCCCGGCGCGCTCCAGGCGGGCTATGTGATCACCACGCCAAAGGCCGCTCACAACACCTATCTGGAGGCGCTCGCCGACCTCGGCGTCCCCGGTCTGATCACCTACCTGGCGGTGCTCGTGGCGGCCCTGGCGGCGGCGATCAGGGCGGTGCGGATCTTCGAGCGCCTCGGCGACACGCAGATGGAGCTCCTTGCGCGGTCGCTCGTCTACGCGCAGGCGGGCGTGCTCGTGGCGCACTTCTTCGTCTCCGGGGAGATCGAGAAGTATCAGTGGCTTTTGCTGGCGCTATGCCCGGCGGCGTTGGCGCTGGCGCGGCGCGCTCGCGCACGGTCGGTCCGGCCCGCGCGGCCCGTGGCGGCCGGAGCGCTCAGCGCCGCGACAGCGACGGGTTGAACACCACCTCGCCGTCAGGGCGCGCCACGGCCGCGCGTGGAGTGAGCCCCGTCGCCTGGCCGAGCGCCGCCAGCGGAGGGCCATGACGGAGCGCCCCGCGCAAGAAGCCAAGTCCATGGGCGAGGTGCATGATCGGCAGCACCACCGGCACCAGCAGCGCCTCGGGCTGCGGCCGGGCGCGGGCGGCGGCGAGCGTGGCCGCCGCCAGCGCCGCGGCGTAGGCGCCGAGGCCCGCGCGCCCCAGCGGCCGTCCGCGGCGGGGGCCGCAGGCCGCGAGCGCGGCGTCAACTACGAGGCCCGGCGCGAGCAGATGCGAGCGCCGCAGCGTGTGCGGATGGCGGCGAGCGGTCTTGGCGCGGTACTCGCCGTAATCGAGGTACTGGCGCCAGAGACCGGACAGCGTGCGACGGGGCACGTAGATCGCGCCCATCGCGGGCACGCACACGAGCCGCTCGCCGCGGGCGAGGAAGCGCCCGGCCATCTCGGAGTCCGAGTTGCGCGGCCAACGCTCATCCCAGCCGCCGTACTCAAGCAGCGTCGCGCGCTCCCAGACGCCGGTGAACACCCCGGAGTCAAGCTCGAACTCCTGCTCGTCGCGCGCCCGAACCGGCATGCGCTCGAAGGCGTCCGGGCGTGATGCCCACTTGCGCGAGCCGCCGCGGCCGAGCGGCGTCGAGAGCGCCAGGGCGACGGCGCGCGAGACCAGATTGTCGCCGCGCGGCACCTGCGGGCCGCTGACCCAGCGCGTGCCGCCGCGCAGCAGTCGCTGCACCCCCAGCGCCAGGTAGTCCTCGGGGTAGGTCGCGTGCGCGTCCATGCGCGCCACCCAGCGGCCGCGCGCGTGCGCAAGCGCCACGTTGAGACCGCTCGAGACGCTCCGCCTGGGGTTCTCGACCACTCGGATGCGCGGATCCTCGCGGGCCAGCGACTCGAGGATCGCGCGCGTGCGGTCGCTCGAGCCGCCATCGGCGAAGATGAACTCGAGCGGGCCGTCGAAGCGCTGGCGGCGCATCGCCTCGACGCTGCGCTCGACGTAGCGCTCCTCGTTGTAGACGGGGACGAGCACCGAGCAGGCAACCTGCGGTTCGAAGCCAGCTGCCTCGCCGGCCGCCCCGGCCTTTGGCAGCTTCGCGCTCACCGCCTTCGGGCTCTCGCCCGGCGCCCCGTTGCTCATCGCCCGGAAATCTAGAGCAAACCGCGGTGTCGGTAGGATGCCCGGGGATGTGCGGCATCGCTGGCCTTGCCTCGCCGGGTCCGCCGTCCAGGGAGCTGGTCGAGGCGATCACCGGGGCGCTGATCCATCGGGGCCCCGACGAATCCGGCTTCTATCAGGACGGGCACGTGGCGCTTGGAATCAGACGGCTGGCGATCGTCGACCTGGCCGGCGGCCACCAGCCCTACCACAACGAGCAAGGCACGATCCACGCTGTCTTCAACGGCGAGATCTACGGCCACCTCGAGCTGCGCCGGGAGCTTGAGCGCGCCGGCCATCGGCTGGCCTCCCGCGCCGACGGCGAGGTGATCGTCCACGCGTATGAGCAGTTCGGCGAGCGTTTCATCGAGCGGCTTGACGGGATGTTCGCGTTCGCGCTGTGGGACTCGGTCGCCCGCCGCCTGGTGCTGGCACGTGATCGACTTGGCAAGAAGCCGCTGTTCGTTGCCGTCCACCGCGACGGCTCGCTCAGCTTCGCCTCGGAGCTGGCCGCGCTGCTGCTCGATCAGCGGATCGAACGGGAGGTCGACCCCGAGGCCCTCTCCGCCTATCTCCAATACGGCTACGTGCCATCGCCGCTCAGCATCCTGCGCTCGGTGAGCAAGCTCGAGCCCGGCACTGCGCTCACCTGGCGACCGGACGGTCAGCTTCGGCGGGAGCGCTACTGGACGCTCGACTTCGAGCCCAAGCACAGGATCTCCTACGCAGACGCGCTCGAGGAGCTGGAGCAGCGCGCTTGCGAGGCGGTCAGGGCGAGGCTGATGTCGGATGTGCCGCTCGGGGTGTTCCTCAGCGGCGGCATCGATTCGAGCTACGTGCTCGCGCAGATGGCGGCGCTCGGCGTGCCCGCGATCGAGACCTTCTCGATCGGCTTTCCTGACGCCCGCTACGACGAGCGCCACCACGCGCGCGCCATCGCCGAGCGCTTCGGCACGATCCACCACGAGGCGCTGCTCGACACCTCCGACCTCGTCGAGCTTTTGCCGAGGATGGTTGAGCACTACGGCGAGCCGTTCGCCGACTCATCGGCGGTCCCGACCTTCTTTCTGGCGCGGATGGCGCGCGAGCGAATCACGGTCGCGCTCACGGGCGAGGGAGGGGATGAGCTGTTCGGCGGCTACTACCGACATCAGGCCGCCCGCCTGGCTGCCTACGGCGAGCGTCTGCCCGCTCCGCTGCGCAGGGCCGCGGGCGCCTGCGCAGCGCGCCTGGCCGACGAGCGCGCGCATCCGATGTCCAGCCGCCATCGCCTCCACCGCTTCCTGCGTGCGCTGTCGCTCGAGCCGGGCGCGCGCTACGCGGAGTGGACCGCGGCGATGGCGGCGCAGGAGCGCGCCGCGGTCTCGCCGGGGCTTGAGCCGGTCTCACCGCTTGAGGCCCCGGGCATCGCCCGCGCCCCGCTTGACCGCGCGCTCGCGGTCGACATCGCCCACTCGCTGCCGGACCAGCTGCTGTTCAAGATGGATATCGCCACGATGGCCAGCTCCCTGGAGGCGCGCGCGCCGCTGCTCGACTACCGGTTGGTCGAATGGGCGGCGCGACTGCCCTGCAGCTTCAAGCAGCGCGGCACGGCGCGCAAGCGGCTGCTGGCGGACGCGCTCGCGCGCCACCTTCCGGGCCACAGCTTCAGGCGGCCGAAGATGGGCTTCACGGCGCCGATCGCGGGCTGGCTGCGGCGCGAGCTGGCCGAGCTGACCGCGGACACCCTGCTCGGCGAGGCGAGTCGCGCGCGCGGGATCGTGGAGCCCGCCTCAGTCGAGCGCCTACTCCGTCGCCACCACGACGGCGAGGATCACACCAAGGGGTTGTGGGCGCTGTTGATGCTGGAGCTCTGGCATCAGCGCTTCATCGACCGCAGTCCGCGCGTGCTCAGTGGCGCCCGTCCGCCGCTCGGCTGACCCGAGCGTGCCGGCCAGCCTGCGCTCATCCGCGGCCGGGCTGACCCGCGTGACCCGCTCGCGGCCGCTCAAGCCCGCGTAGAAAGGCCGCTGTTCGCGCGATCTCTCGCTCGAGCGTGTGGGCCCGCGCCTGCTCGAGGCCGGCCCTGATGAGGCGCGCGCGCAGGGTCGGATCCGCGGCCACGCGCTCGAGCGCGCAAGCGGCGGCCCGCGCATCGTCCGGCGCCACCAGCAGCGCCGCCCCACCGGCCCCGGCCGCGACGCCGCCGACCGCCGTCGCGACCACGGGCACACCCGATGCGAACGCCTCCAGCAGCACCTGCGGGAACCCCTCCGTGCGCGACACGTGAAGGAAGGCGTGGCTTGCGCGGTAGAGCTCAAGGAGGCCATCGTGCAGCGGCACGTGGCCGCGCAGGATGGCTGTGTCGCTGAGCCCGAGCTCGCGCAGCCGCATGGCGAGCGCCTGCTCGAGCGGCCCATCGCCGCACACGATCAGCCGCCAGGGCCGGCCCATGCTGCGCAGGCGGGCGAGCACATCGGCCAGCAGCAACGGGTTCTTCTCCTCATCCAGGCGCCCCACGCTGAGCAGCGTCAGCGGTCCGTCGTAGCTTCGCCCCGCCGCGCGCTCCCCGGCCACGACGTCATCCTCGCCGACCAGCGAGACCGTGATCGCCTGCGCCCGGCGGGCGTGACGGTAGCTTCGCAACAGCTCCGGGCCGACGACCACGACCGGGAGGAAGCGTGCCAGCGACCGCCAGCAGAGCTCCAGCGCGTCGGCGGCCAGGTGCATCCAGCGCATCTGCGGACGGCGCGAGCGCACGTAGGAGGGGAAGTCCTGCCGAACGCCCAGGACCACGCGACGGCGACGCGCCAACGCAAGCGCCACAAGCGCGAGCCCGTGCGGGTAGGGCCCAAAGACCCAAGCGACGTCGACCTCCTCGAGCGCCCGCCAGCAGATTCGCAGCGAGCGCGCCAGCGAGGCGAGCACGGCGCGCGGCCGCGCCAGGCTCGGATAGTGCGGCAACCCCACAAAGCCGACGTCGCCGGGCAGCCGGTAGTGCGTCGGCCCCGGCTGCGGATCGAGCCGACCCATGATCGTCACGCTGCTCATCCGCGTGCGCAGCGCCGCCTGGAAGAGCGTGAACGAGAACTCCCCGTATACTGCGCCGCCCGCCCGGCGGTAGACGGAATCGGTGTACACGAGCAGCCGCAAGGCCGGCCATGGTACCGGCGCCCCCTCTGAGCGGCCGTCGCTGCAGATCATCCACTGCGCCGACTACGGCGGCCCGTATGCGGGCTCGTTCATCCCGATGTTGGCGGCGGCGACGCGCGAGGCGGCCGCCCGCGGCCACACGACCACGATCCTGCTCACCGACATCGCCCGCTCCCGCGAGTGGCTCGACCGGCTCGACGGCGCGCGCGTTCGCTTCCTCGCCAGGCCCCGCTCACGGCTGTCGCTGATCGCGGCGGCGATGCGCGAGCTCGATGCGCTGGCCGGGGCCCGACCCGGGCCGGCGGTGCTCCATGCGCACTTCTCGACCTTCGACATACCCGCCGCGTTGCTGCGCCTGCGCCGGCCGGGCCTTTGCGTGTTCTGGCACGAGCACGGGCCGCTGCTCGATGACCGTCGCACGCGCCTGCGAAACGAGCTCCGCTACATCGCGCTGGGCCCGCTGCTGAGCGGCGTTCTGTGCGTCAGCCGCGAGCTCGAGCAGGCGCTGCGCGAGCGCCACCTCCCCGCCGCGAAGCTGCGCTACTTCCCGAACGCGGTCGACACTGGCGCGTTCTCCCCGCCGAGCGCCGCCGCGCGGGCCGCCGCGCGGCGTGCGCTCGGCCTACCGGAGGGAGCGCGCGTGCTCTTGCACTTCGCCTGGGATTGGGAGCGCAAGGGCGGCCCGCTGATGGTGGCCGCCGCGCGCGAGCTCGCGACGGATCGGGCGCTCGTGATCCTCACCGTGCTCGGCGAGCGGCCTGGCGGGATCCCCGTGCGGGAGGTGCCGAGCTGCGTCCGGTCGCTGGCGCCGACGGGCGAGGTCGGCAGGCTGTACGCCGCGGCGGACGGCTTCCTCAGCTGCGGCACCGCCGAGGGGATGCCGCTGGCCGTGCTCGAGGCGCTCGCCTGCGGTCTGCCGGTGGTGGGAAGCGATCTGCCGGTGCACCGCGAGCTGCTCGCGGGGCTGCCGGGCGGCGTGGTGGCAAGCGGGGCTGCTGCGCTCGCCGCGGCGATCAAGCGGGTGCTGGCGCTCGGTGAGCGCGAGCGGGCCGAGCACGCCCGCCTGGCGCGCGAGCGCATCAGCGCGCAGTTCTCGCTCGAGGGCTGGGCCAGAAGGCTGCTCGACGCCTACGAGCGAGCCGCGGATCGCGGTGCCTGAGCGCTCCCGTGCGCGTGCCCGTACCCTTTCGCGGCGATGGGGCGACCGCTGTTCAGCGTGCTGATCACGACCTACAACCGCGCCGGCTTGGTCGAGCGGTGCGTGCGCAGCTGCCTGCGCCAGACGTTCACCGACTTCGAGGTGCTCGTCGTCGACGATGCCTCCACCGATGGCACGGTGGCGGCGCTCGAGGCGCTCGGCGAGCCGAGGCTGCGGGTGATCCGCCACGAGCGCAACCGCGGTTACGTGCCGGCGCGCGCAACCGCGGTTGCGCACGCACGTGGCGAGTGGGTTGTGATGGTCGACTCCGACGATGAGCTGCTGCCGCACGCGCTGGAGCGCCTGCGGGAGGTGATCGAGCGGCTGCCGCCTGGCGTCCGGGTGATCCGCAGCCGGCTGCGCTGCGACGATGGGTCGGTCGAGCCGCAGATCATGCCGGAGCAGCCGATCACCGACTACGAGGGGCGCCTGCGCTGGTGCGAAGCGGTCGCCGCCGCCCGCGTCGCCTGCGACGCGGGTCACTGCATGCACCGCTCGGTGTTCGAGCGCACGCCGCTGTTCAGCGACCGACGCGGCGCGATCGACACGCTCTGGGAGCTCAACCTCGCGCGCGCCGAGCGCAGCCTGTGGATCGAGGACGTGCTCGGCCTGGTGCACTTCGATGCGCCGAACAGCTACGGTCGCGCCGCGCTCGCCAGCGAGCTGGTCCCACGGCTGCTCGCCGATGCCCGCGACTCGCTGTGGATGGCCGAGACGCTCCTGGGGGAGCATGCGCCAGGGCTCGCGCTCGCCCCGCATTACCGGCGCGATCTGATCGAGAGCGCGGCGCTGCAGTCGTTTCTGCTGGGTGAGCGACGTCGGGGCATCCGTCACGCGCTTTCAGCGCTTCGCGCCGGCCCGCCCCGTCGGCGGGTGCTGGCGGTGCTGGCGCTGGGGTTGATCGGGCCGCGGCCGCTGGCCTACGCGAAGGCGGCCAGCCGCACCGCCCGGGCGCGGCTTGGGCGCGGCCCGTGAGCCGTTCCGGCGGCGCCAACGCCGAGCGGGCGGTGGCCGCGCCGGAGGCGGGCGTCGTCGGCGTGGCCGACGCGGGCGCGGTCCGCAACACGCTCCTGCAGCTGGCCAGCCAGGTTGCCGGGCTCATCTTCACCGGCGGTCTGACCCTGTTCTTGGTGCGCTCGCTCGGTGCCTCCGCCTACGGCCTCTACGGGCTTGCGATCAGCGTCTCCGGCCTGCTGGTGCTGCCAGCCGGGATGGGGCTGCCGCTGGCGCTAGGGCGGTATCTCGCCGATCACCGCCACGACGTGCGGCAGGTGCGCGCAATCCTCGCGCTCGGGTTGCGCATCCAGGGCCCGGTGGGGCTCGTGGCGAGCGTGGCCTTGCTCGCTGCAGCCGGGCCGATTGCGCATGCCTACGGCCATCCGCACCTGGCCTGGCCGCTGCGCTGGGCGGCGCTGTCGGTGGGAGGCCAGGCGCTGTTCAACGTCCTCAGCTCGGCGGTCGCCTCGGTCCGCCAGTCGGCGCTCGCCGTCTGGATGGCGCTGATCGAGAGCGCCATCGAGGCGGCGACGAGCGTCTCGCTGGTGCTGGCCGGGGCGGGCGCCGCGGGCGCCGTGCTCGGCAAGGTCGCCGGCTATGCGGTGGCGGGGATCGCCGGCATGTACCTGATCGGGCGGCTGCTGGGTGGCCGAGGTAAGCGCGTGCGTGGACAGCCGCTCGAGCGGGCGGTCGGCCCGCGCGCGCTGCTCGGCTACGCAGGGGCGATGTTCCTGGTCGACGTCGGCTTCAGCGCGATCGCCCAACTGGACATCCTGATGATCGCGGCGCTGTTCAGCACGATGGCGGTCGGGCAGTTCAGCGCGGTCCTGCGGATGCTGACGGTGCTCGGCTACCTCGGCCTGGCGGTCTCCTCCGGGGTCGCCCCGCGCGTCTCGCGCGGGGGCGAGGGACCGGACACGCGTACGTTCGCCGAGGCGCTGCGTTACCTGATCATCGTCCACGGGCTGGTGATCGCGCCGCTGGTGGTATGGGCCAGCCCGATCGCCGGCCTCGTGCTCGGGCCCGGCTACGGCCGCTCGCCCGCGATCATGCGCGTGCTCGCCCCCTTCTACTTCCTCGCCGGCCCGGCTGGGCTGGTGACCGTGTCGGTGACGTATCTGGGCGAAGGGCGGCGACGCGTGGTGATCGTGGCCGTGACGTTGGTGGTGGGTCTGGCGGCGACCTACGCGCTACTACGCACCGTGGGCGTGCTCGGCGCGGCGATTGGCGATGACATCATCGAGGTGATCTGGGTGGGCGCGCACCTACGCATCTGCCACCGGCTGCTCGGGCTCGACCTTGAGCGGCTTGGGTTGTGCGCGCTTCGCAGCCTGCTGGCGGGGGCGGCGATGGCGCTGCCGCTGCTGGCCGCGGGCACCGGCCATCTGACTCTCGCGGGATGGGTGCTCGGCGCGTGTGGCAGCGCGATCGGCTATGTCGGGATGCTCCTTGCCACGCGGGAGCTCTCGCTCGCCGAGCTGCGGGAGCTGGCGGCGGGGCTGCGCCGGGGGATCCGCGCGCCCTGAGCGGGGCGCGATGGCATGGGCAGCGCGAGCCTGCGCGGCCGGAGGTGAGGGACTCGGCCGAGCGGCGTGCTAGGGGGCGAGCAGCGCGGCGTCGTCGGCGGGGACCGTGGTCGTGCCGGGCACAAACGGCGCCCCGGCGAGGTTGACCGTGCCGCCCGACTGCACGTCGCCGCCGTCGAAGGTGATCTCGTGGCCGTAGGGCTGGCTCAGCCAGGAGCGCTGGATCGTCACCGGCGAGCCGGTGGTGTTGACGATCGCGGCGCACGGGCCGAAGGGGATGCCCTGGTCGTAGCAGTCGGCGAACTCGCGGCGGTAGACGCCGGGCGCGACCTCAAGGTCGTGATGGCCGCCCTGGGAGCAGATCACGCCGACGCCCGCAAGGCAGCCGCTGCCGCCGGGCGGGCTCATCGACTGGAGCGGCTCGGTGGGGACGATCCCCTCCTCCGGCCAGACCGACAGATCGCCGCTGTCACGTTCGAGATCAGACCAGCTGACGACGTGCTCGCCGTCGTAGCCGAGCAGCTCGGTTGCGGCCTGCACGCGCCGTGCCCGCGCCGAGGCGGAGTTGTCGTAGGAGAGCAGCACGATGAAGTCGTTGGCGGTGGCGTCGACGTAGGCGAGGGAGTCAAGCAGCGAGGAGTAGTAGTTCGTCAGGGTGCCGAAGGAGATCGGCGAGCCCTCGGCCACCAGCCCGCGCACGCTGTCGGGGTGGTTGAGCATCCCAAACGGCTGGGCCAGGTAGACGTTCGGGTTGAGGCCGTTGTCGATCTGCAGATAGGGGGTGCCATCGCTGTGCGTCAACGCGCCGGCCATCGCCTCGTGCGAGGCCTGCAGCTGAGCGTCGGACGTGATCTCCTGGGTGGAGGTCAGGCCAGTGCCCCACAGGGTGCTGCTCAGGCTCGGCCCGGAGTCATCCATCATCAGCGCGGGGTACTCGTCGTAGTTGGTGCGGAGGTAGCCCTGGAACCAGCCTTGGACCGCCGCGACGCTGTCGTTCAAGATGTTGCCGCCGCCGTTGGCGTTGATGTAGACGCGATGCGCGGAGTCCGTGTAGCCGGGCCGATGCAGCCACCAGCTCTCGCTGGCGTCGGCGGCGATCGGAACGCTGCCGGTCGCGTAGATCCACCCGGTGTCGAGGTAGGCGACGGGCGTGCAGTAGCTGACCCCGCCGGCCACGCAGTCGCTCATCGCCTTGGTCGCGCGCGGCCCGCAGTTGCTCTCCGCGTAAGTGAGCCACTGACGCACCAGCGAGGCGGAGGCGCCGCTGCCGCCGTTGCAGCCGTCGTCGTAGGCCCAGGTCGGCACGTGGCTGGGGACCGAGGCGGGGTCGCCCGGACCGCTTTGCGTCGCCGTCGTGGTCGTGGTTGCAGGGGGGCTTGCGGTTGTGCTCGGGGGCGGATCGGATGTGGTGGCGGTGGTGCTCCCGGTGGCGGCCGGGGGCGAGCTCGTCGACGGGTCCTGCCCGCGCCGCTCCCCGTTGGCATCAGGCCGTGCGAGGACCGAGAAGCGCAGCGACAGCTGCGAGCGGGGGCGGATGCGGGGCGAGCCCGGGCGCAGTCGGACACCGTGGAAGGTGGCCGCGTCGGCGATCACGGCGATTCGGTAGGTGCCGGCGCGGGTGGCGCGCGAGGTCCTGACGATCACGGTCGCGCGATGGGTGGGGCGCACCGCGCGCGGGCGCAGGCGGGCGTCGGCGCCGCGGGGAAGCCCGACAATGCGCAGCGCAAGTGGCCCGCGGTAGCCATGCCAGGCGAACACTCTGACTGGAAAGCGAACAACCTCGCCCGCTCGCAACCTGAGCACGTGGCGCGGGCTGCGGATCGTGACGCCGACCCACCGGCCTTGGCGCTGGGCGGCCTGTGCAAGCGAGGCCGCGGGGACGATCAGGAGCGCGAGCGCAAGCGCAGTCGCAAGGCGCGGGATCCGACGAGAGCGGGGGTGACCGGGCGCAGGCACCCTCGCCGGGGTGCGTGGAAGGGGGCGGGTTCGGCGCATGCCCGCGTGATCGGCGGCGGGTCGACGCAGGCAGGTGAAGCCTGCCGTGCGCTCAACGGATGTCCAGCCTGTGACCTGGACGCGTGATCGATGCCAGGCGCTCTTGCGCGCGCCTCGACGCTGCGGCGCCTCGCCCTTCTCGCCGCGCCACTTGGCGCGATCGAGTCGCTCAGCGCCCGCTCAACAAAAGCGCGTCGCCGGCCGGCACCCGCGAGGCTCCTGCGCGGAAGCCCGCTCCGCGAAGCTTCAGCCTGCCGCCCGACTGCACGTCGCCGCCGTCGAAGGTGATCTCGTGGCCGTAGGGCCGGCTCAGCCAGGAGCGCTGGATCGTCACCGGCGAGCCGGTGGTGTTGACGATTGCGGCGCACGGGCCGAAGGGGATGCCCTGGTCGTAGCAGTCGGCGAACTCGCGGCGGTAGACGCCGAGCGCGACCTCAAGGTCGTGGTGGCCGCCCTGGGAGCAGATCACGCCGACGCCCGCAAGGCAGCCGCTGCCGCCGGGCGGGCTCATCGACTGGAGCGGGTGGGTCGGCACGATCCCCTCCTCCGGCCAGACCGCAAGGCGATCCGATCCCCGCTCCAAATCTGACCAGCTGACGACGTGCTCGCCGTCGTAGCCGAGCCACACGGTGGCCGCCTGAAGCCGGCGGGCGCGCGGCGAGCCGCCGCGCGCGTAGGAGAGCAACACCACAAAGTCCCGGCTGCGCGAGTCGATACGGGCGATCTCATCGAGCAACGTCGCGTAGTAGGGGGTGAGCCGGCCATCGTCGAGCGGGGCGCCCTCGGCGATCAGCCCGCGCACGGCCGGCGGTCGGCCCAGCATCGCAAACGGCGCCGGCAGCGACGGATTGGGGCTGAGCGCGTTGTCGATCTGCAGGTAGGGATGACCATCGCGATGCGTGAGCGCGGCAGCCATCCGCGCGTGCGCCGCCCGCAACGCGCGATCGCTGTGGATCTCCCGGCTCGTGCGCACGCCGGCGTAGTAGAGCTCACCCCTCAAGCTGGGGGAGCTGTCGTCGATCATCAGCGCGGGATAGGCGTTGTAGTGGCGTCGAACGTACCGGCGAAACCAGCCATCGACCGCGCCACGCAGCTGGTCGAGGACGCCGCCGCCGCCGTGGCTGCGCACCCAGATCCGGGGCGTGGTAGGCCCGGACCCAGGGTAGTGCAGCCACCAGCTCTCCTGTGCCGCGCGCATGATCGGGACGCTGCCGCGCATGAACACCCAGTTGGGATCCAGGTACTGCACCGCAATGCAGGGCGTCGCGCGGCCGCTGCGGCAGTCGTGCAGCGCCTTGCGCGCCCGCGGCCCGCAGTTGCTCTCCGCATAGCTGACCCACGTGCGCACGAGCGAGGCGGAGGCGCCGCTGCCGCCGTTGCAACCGTCATCGTAGGCCCAGGTCGGAACGTGCCGGGGTGGGCGAGAGGTGGGTGGGGTGGGCGGCGAGCGCAGCAGGGCCCAGAGCGCAACCGCCACCATGCTCGTCAACGCCAGCGCCGCCACCAGAGCCAGCCGGCGTCGCCGCGTGCGGCCACGGCCCACGCCGCCCATGCGCGATCACCCTCGCCGCTTGCCCGTGGCGACCTGCCGATCGGCCACGGGCGCTGGTCTCCCGCGCCGCTTGAGCGTCGCGGCCCGGGGCGCAGCCTCCGCGGCCAGCTGCTCGTACAGTCGGGCAAAGCGTTGTGCGGCGCGCTCGATCGTGAACTCGCTGGCGCGGGCGGCGGCGCCCTCACCCAGCTTCCGCGCCAGCGCCCGGTCGTCGAGGACGCGCGCCAGCGCCCTGGCCAGCGCCTCCGGGTCGCGAGGGGGCACGAGCAGGCCCGTGTGGCCCTCATCGACCACCTCCGGCACACCGCCGACCGCAGTCGCCACGAGCGGCACGCCGGCCGCCATGCACTCGAGCGCGAACAGCGGCAGCCCCTCCCAGTCGGAGGACAGCGCCGCGACGTCCGCGCAGGCCAAAAGCGAGTCCACGTCGCTGCGGAAGCCGAGCAGGTGCACTGACTCGGCGGTTCCGAGCGCTGCTCGGCTGCGCTCCAGCTGCGCTCGGCAAGGGCCATCGCCGGCCAGCACCAGGTGGACGTCGCCCCTGCGGGCGTGCACGCGCGCGTGCGCGTCGAGCAGCACCTCGAGGGCCTTCTCGGGACGGAAGACGGCGGCGGTGAAGATCACGCGGGCGCCGTCGGGGATCCCGAGCTCGGCGCGCAGCGCGCGCGACGGCGGCCCGTGCTCGTGCGGCAGCCGAGCTGTCGGCAACACGCAGAGCTTCTCCGCGGGGATCCGCTCGATCTCGATCATCCGCCGCCGGTTGGCCTCCGAGACCGCGACGAAGCGGGTCGAGAGCCGGCCGATCAGCTCCCGATCGATCCAGATGCGCGCGCGAGGACCGGTGTAGGCCCAGTTGTGCTCGTGCGCGATGATCACCGGCACGCGGCAGAGGCGTCCGAATGTGACCCCCCACACGTTCGAGCCGAACATGTGTGAATGAAGGATGTCGAAGCGCTGCGCGCGCAGCAGCCCGATCAGCCGACGGAAGCGGTGAACATCCCACTTGGCGCGGCGTCCGAGGTTCAGGTACGGCAGCTCCTCCCGCTCAAGCAACCGCGCCGCCGCCGGCTCGATCCTGCGCGTGGCGCACACCCAGACCTCAAAGCGCTCTCGCGGCAGATGGGTTGCAAGGCCGAGCGCAAACCGCTCCGCTCCGCCGGTCAGCCAGACCGAGTCGATCAGAACGAGCAGGCGCAAGCGCTCGCGCGCCCCCCCACGCGCGCCGCTCGTGTATCGCGCTCCCCGGCGCGGCGGGGGCGTCTGAGGTGGCCGATCCACGGAAACGCGCTTGATCATAGCCGTCACTGGAAGCCGCTAGGCTGCGGGGAGGTGAGCGCTCGGTTGCAGTTCAGCCCCCCCGGCTCGGCGCAGACGGCGGAGCGCTGAGCGGCCGTGCGCTCTTCCCGTCGAGAGGTCAAGCCGCCGCGCTTTGAGCTCAGCGACGACGAGCTCGAGCGGATCCGAGCAGTCACCTCCCGCCCAATCGGACCGCTGGGATTCGCCCGCCTCCTGCTTCGCGCGCCGTATCTGATTCCGGAGACGGTGCGCGTGCTGGCCGGCTGCGCGCGGACGATCACCGCCAGCAGCGCGCTCTCCTCGCTCGTACATGCGGAGCGCGCGCGCGAGGTGGTTCCCGATGCGGCGATCGGGGCCGGGTGGTACCCGGAGGATGAGTTCCTGGCGGCGCTGATGCCAAGGCTCGGCCCCACCCTCGACGTGCTCGAGCTCGGCTGCGGCTCCGGACGGCTCTCCCGCCACGTTCCCGAGCGCGTCCGCTCGCTTGTCTGCACGGATCTCTCGCGGGCGATGGTCGAGGAGGCCCGCCGGACGCTCGCGCGCCACGCCAACGTCGAAGTCCGGGTCACCAACGGCTTCGAGCTGCGCGAGTTTGCGGATCGCTCGTTCGATCTGGTGTTCGCCGCCGGGGTGATCGGCTACATCGATCCGGTTCAGCTGCTGGGGCTGCTTGACGAGGTTCGCCGCGTGCTGCGCGACGGCGGCGAGCTCTTATTCAGCGTCGCGCTGATCGACGAGCAGCAGGTCGCCGAGTCGCTGCTCGCCGCCGCACGTGCGGCGGCCAAGCACCGGCGTCCCTCGGGAATCGTCGACCGGCCCTACTGCCTGGCGCAAATCGACGGGCTGCTGCGGCTCTCAGGGCTCGAGCTGGTCGAGCCACGGCCGGGCGAGTCGGTCACCGCCACCTGGCGCGCCAACGTGATCGCCCGCCGTCCCCCCAAGCCGGGCTTGAGCAGCCCCGAGCTCTAGACGCCGGCTCCCTGGGCGCGATCGACTCGCTGCGGCCACAGCCGCGAAGCGCGCGCCAGCCGCAGCACGCGCGCCACCTTGAGGCGGAAGCGCAGTGGATCGTCGCCGTGGTAGACGCCAACCCGCGGCTGGCGATGCGGGCCAAGCGGGGCGAGCCGGCTGGAGAGCGCGGCGCCGACCGCGTAGCCGGCACGCTGCGCAGCGGCGGCGACGCGCTGATCGACGTCCCCGTACGGGTAGGCGATCGCCTCGCAGCTGCGGCCGAGGTGCCGCTCGCAGTCCGCGCGCGAGCCCTCCAGCTCGCGCGCCAGCTCCACATCGTCCAGCTGCGTCAGGTGCGGGTGGGTGCGCGTGTGCGAGCCGATCTCCCAGCCGGCATCGGCCAGCTCGCGCAACTGCGCCCAGCTCATCGCGGCGAGCTCGCCGGCATGGTCGGTCGCAAGCCACTCCTCAAGCCCAGGCCAGCGCAGCGCTCCCTCGCCGTCCATGAAGGCAGTCGGCGCGAACACCGTCGCAACCGCGCCGAGCGCCGCCAGCACCGGCGCGGCATATGTCTTGACCGATGCGAACGCGTCGTCGAAGGTGATCGCCAGCGTGCGCGGCGCCGGCGGCGCGAGCACTGCCTGGGTGAAGGTGGTCGGGCGGTAGCCCCGCCGCAGCAGCAGCCCCACCTGCCGCTCGAGCGCTGTCGGGGTGACCGACAGCGCGGCCTCCCAACGCTCGCTGAGCGCGTGGTAGCAGAGCACAAGCACGTCGCTCATGAGCGGTCTTGGAGCCGATATCCAGTGCGAAACGGGCGCATGCGTGCACTATCTCACGCGGCGTGCCGATTTCAGGTGTGCAAGCATGGGCGCGCGCGAGCTGGCGGCGGGGGCTCACCGAGCACGGGCGGCCGAGGCAGTTGACGATGCGGATTCACCGACACGTGGATGGGAGTGCGCACGCGCCGGCGGGCGTGATCGTCACCGACGTGCAGACACGGGCGATGCTCGCCGCCGTCCGCTGTCTCGACGCCGCGGGCTACCGCGTGGCAGGGGTCGGGCCGACGCCACTCGCCCCCGGGTTGTGGTCGCGCGCGGTCCGCGAGCGCCACGTGCTGGCTGATCCGCTTGAGGACAGCCGAGCGTTCCTCGATGGGCTCGAGCGACTGGCGGTCGAGGGCGGCCAGTCGCTGCTGATGGCCGGCACCGATGCCTCGCTGCTGGCGATCTCCCAACACCGCCGGCGCTTCGAGCCTCACCTTGCCCTCGGGCTGCCAGCGCGCGAGGCGGTCGAGCGCGCGCTCGACAAGCGCGCGCTCGACGAGTGCGCCCGCGCCGCCGGATTGGAGCAGCCGCCGGCGCGCATCTGCGATGACGTCGAGCAGGCGCTTGCGGCGGCGGCGGAGCTGGGTTACCCGGTGCTTGTCAAGCCGCTGCACGCGGCGCTCGAGCGCGGCGGGCGGATCGTGCGCTTCGCCAGTCGCCTGGCCGGCGATGTCGAGGCGCTGCAGGCGGCATGCGCGGAGCTTGGCCCATGCATCGTCCAGCAGCGACTCGAGGGTGCGATGCAGGCGGTGGCCGGCGTGCTCGGCGAGACGGAGCTGCTCGGCGCCGTCCGCTTCCGCTACAAGCGCATCTGGCCCCCCGAGGCGGGCAGCGCCTGCTTCGCCGAGACGATCCCGCTCCCCGACGGGCTCGCCGACGCGCTCGCCGGCATCGTCGCTGCGCTCGGCTGGCGCGGGCTGTTCCAGCTGGAGCTGATCGAGCGGCCAGGCGGTGGGCTTGCCGCGGTTGACCTCAACCCGCGTGCCTTCGGCTCGCTTGGGATCGCGCGCGCGGCGGGCGTGCCGTTGACGGCGATCTGGGCCCGCTCGACGCTCGGCGAGCGGGCGCCCGTGACGCGGGCCCGGGTCGGCGTGCGCTTCCGCTGGGTGGACGCAGACCTGCGCCACGCCAGCTGGCAGCTTCGCCGTGGCCGTGCGCGCGCGGCGGCGGCCGCGCTGCGCCCCCGGCCCCGGGTCGCGCACGCGTACCTGCGCATCGCCGATCCGGCGCCGGCGCTGGCGCGCACGCTTGAGCTGGGGCTTGCCTTCATGCGCCGATCCCTTGATCGCCGGGCGGGCGGCGTGGCGCCGCCGCCTCCCGGGCGCCAGCCCACGCAACGGCTGCCGAGCAAGGTCTAATGTCATCTCGAACGCCGGCGATGGCCGTCTGCGCTCCACCATCTGCCTAGGCCCTCGAGGGGGATTGCGCAACCGGGTAGCTTTAGGGCATGTTGGGGGCATCGCACGTCGAGGGGGCAGTCCGCGCTGGCTTGAGCTGGGCCGCGTACATCGAGCTTGCGGGCGAGCCCGTCCATGCGCTGCTGGATCTCCCAAGTGTCCCGGCCACCGCCTCCGCCGTGCTGCTGCTGCCGCCGTTCGGCTGGGAGGAGATGTGCTCCTACCGCGCGCGGCGCGCCTGGGCGAGGGCACTGGCGGAGGCCGGTCACCCGACGGTGCGGATCGACCTTCCCTCGACCGGCGACAGCGGCGGCTCGCCAGGCGACGCCAACCGCCTGGCGGCGTGGACGGCTGCTGTGCGCGCCGCCGCCGAGCTCGCTCGCGCCGAGAGCGCCGGGCAGCGGCTGTGCGCAGCCGGGGTCGGGCTGGGCGGGATGCTCGCATGCCTGGCGCTGGCGGCGGGCGCCCCGATCGACGAGCTGATTCTCTGGGCGGTGCCGGCGCAGGGTCGGCGGCTTCTGCGCGAGTGGCGCGCGCAGGCTGCGGTGATCGCCGCTCGCGAGCCCGAGGACCAGCGGATCGAGCATGCCGGGCTGCCGCTCTCCCTGATCGGCTACACGCTCACCCGCGAGACGGAGGCGGACCTCGCCGGCGTGCGGCTCGATCGGCTGGCGCTGCCGCGCCCGCCCGAGCGCGTGCTCGTGCTCGCTCGCCCCGGGCTGCGCGGCGACCGAGCGGTGGGCGAGCGCTTCGCAGCGGCTGGCAGCGCGGTCACCTACCTCGACGCCACCGACCACGAGCGACTGATGGCTCACCCCCAGGAGGCGAGCGCGCCGCACGAGACGATCGCCGCGACCGTCGCGTGGCTGCGCTCAGGCGCCGGCGGTGGGGGAGAGCGGCCATCGCCGACCCGTTCGGCTGAGTTGGGGCGCGACGGCGATTCAGCCGACGTCGGGATCCAGGTGGCGGCCGCCCCGCGCCGGCACGACACGGTCTTGCGCTGGCGAAAGGAGGTTACGCTGCCGACGCCGTACGGCTCCGTGCGCGAGTCGCCGCTGTCGCTCCCGCTCGCCGGGGAGTCCGGCTTTGCGATCCTCTCGACCCCTGCAGCTGCCGACCGCGAGGTCCCCGGGGTCTGTGCGGTGCTGCTTGGCGCGGGCGCGCTGCGCCATGTCGGGCCCAATCGCATGTGGGTCGAGGCGGCGCGGCGCTGGGCGGCCCGCGGCGTGGCGACCGTGCGCCTTGACTTGCCGGCGGTGGGCGAGGCCGAGGGTGATGAGCGCGAATGGGTCAGCGACCCCGCCCTCTACCACGAACGGCGGCTCGAGCAGACGATCGCCGCGCTGGGCGCGCTACGCGAGGCTGGGATCGGCGAGGCCTTCGTTCTGGGCGGGCTCTGCGCCGGCGCCTACTGGGCGCTGCATGCGGCGCTGCGCGGCGAGCCCGTGCTGGGCGTGCTTGCGGTCAACCTCTACTGCTTTCAGTGGGAGGGGGAGCTGGTCGCCGAGGTCGACACCCTCCGCGCCCTCCGTAGCCTGCGCGGTCGTGGCTGGCGACGGCTGCGCCGCCGCGACGTCACCGAGGGGGAGATGCTCGAGCGGTTGCGCAGCGTCGGGCTGATTCGGCTCGGCCGGGCGCTGCGGCGACCCGCCGAGCTGCGCCAGCGCGCGGCGATCGAGGCTGGGCTCGACCGCCTCGCCGAGCGCGGCATCGAGCTTTTGCTGTTGCTCTGCCGGGATGAGCCGCTTGAGGGGATGCTGAGCCGCGCCGGTCTGCTCGAGCGCCCACATGAGCGCTGGCCGCAGCTGACTGTCGAGCGGCTACCCAGCCGCGATCACATGATGCGAGCGCCCTGGGTGCAGCGCGAGGCGCATGCGGCGCTCGACCGGGGGCTCGAGCGGGCGCTTGCGCGCAACCACGCGCCGCCGCCGCGGACAGGCGCCTGAGGCACGGCGATGATCGACTTACGGCCTTCGCGCACGCGCTCCGGGGCATGGGCGGGCATGGCCTGGAACGTCGAGCGTTGGCGCGCGCTTCGGCAGGTGGAGCGCTTTGCGCACCGGCGCCTTGCGCCCGTCGAGGTGGTGATCCTGGCGCGCTACCGTGAGGCGCTTTCGGGCCGGGTGCTCGAGCTCGGCTGCGGCGCTGGGCGGATCATCGGCTACCTGCTCGCGCTCGGCGGCGAGGTCCACGGCATCGACATCTCCCCGCGAATGGTCGAGCGCTGCCGCCGCGCGTATCCGGGGGCCAACGTCCGCGAGGGGGATTTGCGCGCGCTCGAGCGGGCGGGTGGGCCATTCGATGCGATTCTCGCGCTCGACAACGTGCTCGACGTGCTCGACCATGAGGAGCGCGAGCGGACGCTCGCCGCGATCCGGGGGCTGCTCGCCCCGAGCGGGCTGTTCGCTTTCTCCTCGCACAACCTCGGCCATCTGGACGAGCTGCGGCCGCCGCTCCAAGCGCGCGCTGGCGCCGCGCGGACGCTGCGGCGCGCAGCGACGCGCGCCGGATCGCTGCTGGGCAGGACGGCGCGGGTCAACGCGCTCGAGGCGGCTTCGCTGCTACGCCGCGCCCCCGTCCGCTGGCGCAACCGCCGGCGCATGCGGCCGCTCGAGCGGCGCGGCGAGGGCTATGCGCTCGTCAACGACGAGGGGCTCGACTATGCGCTTTTGCACTACTACATCGATCGCGACGGCCAGGCCGCCCAGCTTGAGCGGCTTGGCTTCGAGCTGCTCGAGTGCCTCGACGTCGAGGGTGCGCCGGTGGGGCGCGGTGAGCGTGCCCCCGGCGCGCCCTGGCTGCACTACATTGCGCTCGCTCGATCAGGGTCAAATGCGGTAAATTGAGCCAATCTCTTCCGTCTGCCTTGGGGGTGTCAGGGATGAACGCAGAGCTTGAGCAGCAGATCAGGGACGTGCTCCGCGAGCATGCGCGGCTGCCGGTCGATCCCGACCGGATCGGGCGCGATGCCGACCTCTACCGCGCCGGAATGACCTCGCATGCGAGCGTCAACGTGATGCTCGCGCTCGAGGACCGCTTCGACGTCGAGTTCCCGGAGGCGATGCTGAAGCGCTCGGCGTTTGAGAGCATCGCCTCGATCGCGACCGCGGTCGGCTCGCTGCTGCGCGAGGCAGCATGAGCGCGCCGGCCGCGTCCGGCCGTCTATCCGGCGCGATTGCAGCCGCCGAGCTACTCGAGGAGGTGCGCAGGGTCGCCCGTGAGGTCGCTGCAGCGCACGCGGACGAGGTGGATCGCCGGGCCCGCTTCCCGGTCGAGGCGATCGACGCCCTGCGCGGCTGCGGAGCGCTGTCGATGGCGGTGCCGGCCGAGCTCGGCGGCGCCGGCGCCCCCCTCGCCGAGGTGGCGCGCGCCGGCTTCGAGCTCGCCCGCTGCTGCGCCGCCACGGGGATGGTGTTCGCGATGCACCAGATCCAGGTTGCGACGATCGTCAGGCATCTGTCCCTTGCCCCCGCTTGGTTTCGCGGCTACCTGCGCGAGCTGGCCACCGAGCAGCGGCTGATCGCCTCGATCACCTCGGAGATAGGCACCGGTGGCGACATGGGGAGCTCGATCGCCGCGCTCACCCCCGCCGCTGGCGGGATGCTCACGCTTGAGAAGCGGGCGCCGACGGTGAGCTACGGCGCGTACGCCGACGATTTCCTCACGACCGCCAGGCGCTCGCCCGAGGCGGAGCGCGGCGACCAGGTGCTGGTGCTGCATCGCGCCGCGGAGACCACGCTTGAGCCGCTCGGCGAGTGGGATACGCTCGGCATGCGCGGCACCTGCTCCCCCGGCTTCGCCGTGCGCGCACGGTTCCGCGCCGAGCAGGTGCTGGCGGAGGCGGTGCCGACAATCCTCACTGAGTCGCTCGTGCCGCTCTCGCACATCCTCTGGTCGTGGGTGTGGCTCGGGATCGCAACAGACGCGTTCGAGCGTGGCCGGCGCTTCGTGCGCGAGAGCGCCCGCCGCAACGGGGGTGAGCCGACTCACGTGGCGAGCGCGCTCTCGCGGGTGATGGCGGAGCTGTCGCTGATGCGCGGCGAGGTGAGCTGCGCGCTTGAGGACTATCTCCGCTGGAGCGGCGAGCCGGAGCGTCTCTCGACGCTCGGGGCGGTGCTGCGCTTCAACAACCTCAAGCTCGCGGCCTCCGAGCAGGTGCAGCGAATCTGCGGGGGGGTGCTGCAGGCGATCGGGATCGCCGCCTACCGCAACGACACGCCGTTCTCCGTCGCCCGCCATGTGCGCGACGCACTGTCGGCGCGGGTGATGGTCGCGAACGACCGCATCCATGCGACCGACGCCGGCCTGCTGCTGCTCGCCAAGGAGGTGTGAGCATGGGCGAGCCGCGCCGCGCCAGCCCGGACCAGGCGCGACTGCTGCGGGAGCTGCTCGCGGCAGGGCTGCTGATCGACACCGGCGAGCCCGGTGTCTACGGCCACGGCGCCGAGTTCGAGCGGATCCGCCTGGCGCTTGAGCGGCGGCTCGAGGCTGAGGCGCGCGCGCGCGGCGCGGAGTCGCTGCGCTTTCCCCCGCTGCTGCCGCGGCGCCAGCTGGAGGCGAGCGGCTACCTCGGCTCCTTTCCCCACCTTGCCGGCAGCGTCTTTGCCTTTGACGGCGACGAGCGCGCGGCGCGCGAGCTCGAGCAGCGGGCGCGGTTGCACGAGGACTGGAGCGAGCTGCAGCGGATCACCGGCGTGGCGTTGATCCCTGCCGCCTGCTACCCGGTGTACCCGGCGATCGCCGCCCGCGGGCCGCTCGCGCCGGGGGGCGCGTTCATCGACGCCGGCGGTGCCTGGGTATTCCGGCACGAGCCCTCGGAGGATCCGGCGCGGCGCCAGATCTTCCGCCAGCACGAGCTCGTCAGGCTCGGCGAGCCGGAGCTCGTGGCGGCCTGGCGCGAGGAGTGGGCGCAGCTCGGGCTGGCGCTCTTGCGCGCGCTCGGTCTCGAGCCGCGGCTCGAGCGCGCCAACGACCCTTTCTTCGGCAGGCGCGGGCGGATGCTCGCCGCAAGCCAGCGGGAGGAGGCGCTCAAGCTCGAGCTGCTCGTGGAGATCGCAGGTCCTGAGCCGACGGCAGTTGCCTCCTTCAACCGACACCGCGAGCACTTCGCCGAGGCGTTCGGAGTGCGTCTTGCCGACGGGAGCCTCGCGCACACCGCCTGTGTCGGCTTCGGCCACGAGCGGATCGTGCTGGCGCTGCTGCGCGCGCATGGATTCGAAGTCGAGCGCTGGCCCGAGCGCGTGCGCGCGGAGCTCTGGGGGGTATGAGCGTCACGTCGAGCGCATCGACAGCCGGCGGGGGTCCAGCGCGCCTGTCCACTCCCGATCCTCGTGGCTACCGACCCCATCCGCTGCACGACCCCGCGCGCAACTACCCGGAGACCAACTGCTGGTCGGACGTGATCATCGAGCTGCTGCACGCCCGCGGCTACGAGCCGCTCGCCGCCTTCGCCCACCTCGTCCGGATCGACTTCGAGGGCGATCAGTGGACGTTCTTCAAGCCCCCGGCAGATGACCTCGAGGCGCTGTTCGGCGTCGACGTCCACGAGATGCAGCCCTACCGGCCGCTGCCGACGCAGATCGCCGAGCAGCTTGCGCTGGGACGCTCGATGATCGTCGAGGTCGACTCCTGGTTTCTGCCGGACCTGGCCGCCAGCAGCTACCGCAGCGAGCACGTGAAGACCGCGATCGCTGCCGATGCGATCGATCCTGAGCGCCAGGTCCTGCGCTACTTCCATGGGCCAGGGCGCTACGAGCTGGAGGGCGAGGATTATCGCGGCGCCCTGCGGCTCGGGCGGTGGGCGCCCGAGGCGCTGCCACCTTACGCGGAGCTGGTGCGCTTCGACGCCGGCCCGCGACTGGAGGGGGAGGAGCTGCGGCGCGAGTCCGAGCGCACGCTTCGCCGCCATCTCGGCCGCCGGCCGGCCGGCAGCCCGTTCGAGCGCTTCGCTGCCGCGCTTGAGCGGGCGCTGCCGACGCTGCTGGCAGGCGACCTCGCCGGCTACCACGCGTACGCGTTTGCCACCGTGAGGATGCTCGGCTCTGCCTGCGAGGTGCTCGCAAGCTACTGCGAGTGGCTGCTCGGCGCACGTGGCGCCGCGGCGGCGACGGCGCTGATCGAGGTAGTCGAGGCCTCGAAGGCGCTCTCCTTCCGACTGGCCCGTCGCCGCGCGTTTGAGCCGCGGCCAGCGCTCGAGGGGATGGCGCGCAGTTGGGAGCGGGCACTTGGCGCGATCGAGGGGGCGCTCGACTGAGCGCATCGGCCCGGGCGCGGCCGGCGGCGCTGACACGGGCGCTGCGGGAGGCAAACGCGCCCGCGCCCGTGTCCGTGGAGCGCTTCGAGCTCGCGCGCGCCGATCCCGGTGCGCTCGCAAGCCCCGTGAACATGGAGGCGCTGCAGTGGCAGGCGGCGGAGGTGCCGGGGACCGTTGCCGCCGTGCTGCCGGGCATCTCCAACGAGGAGCTCGACGGCTGCGACTGGTGGTTTCGGGCGCCGCTGCCAGCCACCTCGGCGGCGGCGGACGAGCTGGCGGTGCTCGAGCTTGGGGGGATCGCGACGCTCGCCGAGGTGTTCATCGACGGCGAGTTGGTGCTCCGCAGCGACTCGATGTTCGCCGCCCATGAGGTGGTGCTGGAGGACGTGCGGGGGGGCGCCCGCGAGCTTGTGATCTGCTGCCGGGCGCTGCGGCCGGCGCTCGCGCAGCGCCGCCGGCCGCGGGCCCGCTGGCGCACGCGGCTGGTCGCCGACGGCAACCTGCGCTTTCTGCGGACGATGCTGCTGGGCCGCTGCCCAGGCTTCGCCCCGGGCCCGGCCGCAGTCGGGCCATGGCGGCCGATCGTGCTCGCCCGCCGCCGCGGCTGCGACGTACGGCGGCTGTCGTTGCGCCCACGACTCGATGGCGACGGGACGGGGGTGCTCGAGCTGGAGGCGGAGCTTGCGCCGCTACCCCCGGGCGCTCCCGTGCGCGGTGCCGCCGTCGCGCTTGAGCGCGGCGGCCGGCGGTTCGAGGCGGAGCTTGCGCTCAAGATCGCGCCGGCGACGGGGATGGTTCGCGCCGCGGGCGCGCTCGCGGTGGCCGACGCCGAGCGGTGGTGGCCGCACACGCACGGCGAGCCGGCGCTGTACGCGCTGCGGCTGGTGGTCGAGGTTGCCGAGCGGCGGATCGAGCTCGACGGCGGCTGTGTCGGCTTCCGGGCGCTCGATCCCGGTGCCGACCCCGAGCGCGACGGGCTCGCGCTGCGCATCAACGACGTTCCCGTGTTCGCGCGCGGCGCTGTGTGGACTCCGCTTGAGCTGGCCCGTCCGCACTCCGCCGGGACGCCGCTGCGTGAGCGTCTCCAGCTGGTCCGCGACGGCGGCATGAACATGCTGCGGGTTGTCGGCACCGCCTGTTATGAGAGCGATGAGTTCCACGCGCTCTGCGACGAGCTGGGGATCCTCGTCTGGCAGGACTTCATGCTCGCCAACCTCGACTATCCGCAGAGCGATCCCGCGTTCCTGGCCGCGCTCGAGCGTGAGGGGCGCGAGCTGCTGGCGCGGCTCCAGGGACGCCCAAGCGTGGCCGTCGTCTGCGGCGGCAGCGAAGTCTTCCAGCAGGTGGCGATGCTCGGCCTCGACCCCGAGCAGCTCGCCGCCCGGCCGCTGTATCGCGAGCTCCTGCCGGCGCTCGTGCGCGAGGCGGGTCTCGACGCCGCCTACCTTCCGTCGGCGCCCTGCGGTGGCGAGCGGCCGTTTCGGCCGGATCGCGGCGTCGCCAACTACTACGGCGTCGGCGGCTACCGCCGGCCGCTCTCGGACGCGCGCCTGGCGGGCGTGCGGTTCGCCGCTGAGTGCCTGGCGCTGGCGAACGTGCCTGACGACGAGGCGCTCGCCGAGATCGATGCGCCGGGCGGGCTCGCCGCCCATCACCCGGCCTACAAGGCGGCGGTGCCGCGCGATGCGGGCGCGGGCTGGGATTTCGAGGATGTGCGCGACCACTACTTGCGCTTGCTCTACGGCCTTGACCCGGTCGCGCTGCGCAGCCTCGACCACGAGCGCTACCTGGAGCTCTCGCGCCTTATCAGCGGCGAGGTGATGGCCGCGGTGTTCGGCGAGTGGCGCCGTGCGCGCTCGCCCTGCGCGGGCGGGCTCGTGCTGTGGCTGGGGGATCTGCGGGCGGGATCGGGCTGGGGTCTGCTCGATCATCGCGGGCGGCCGAAGCTCGCCTACCACCTGTTGCGCCACCGGCTGGCACCGGTGGCGGTGTGGCTGTGCGACGAAGGGCTCGCCGGGGTCAGCGTCCACGTCGCCAACGAGCGCCCAGCGCCGCTGCACGCCCGCCTGCGGCTTGCCGTCTACCGCGAGCAGGAGCTGCTGGTGGCGCAGGCGGCGCGGGAGCTTGAGCTGGCGCCTCACGACGTCGCCGAGTTCGACGCCGAGGCGCTGCTCGGATGCTTTCTGGACCTCTCCTGGGCGTATCGCTTCGGGCCGCCGCAGCACGACCTGATCGTGGCGAGCCTCGAGCCGGCGGAGGGGAGCCCAGCCGCACCCCCCCTTGCTCAAGCGTTCGCTCAGCCCCCCGGCTGGCTGCCACGGCGCGAGACCCCGGCGCAGCTGGGGCTGGATGTCCGCGCGTGCGGCGGCGCCGCGCCGCGCGTGCGCCTTCAGGCGAGGCGGTTCGTGCACGCGCTGCGCCTCTCGCTGCCCGGCTGGCGGTGCGCGCTTGAGGGGTCCTCGCTTGAGCCGGGCCGCCCGCGCGAAGCGCCGCTTGAGCCGCTTTGCGGCGACGGCCGCGACCCCCTCCCGCCCGAGCGCCTCGGCGGCTCGCTGAGGGCGATCAACCTCGTCGGCAGGGTCGACTTCACGCTGAGCGGATAGGCGCCCCGCCGACGCTCACCCTTCGTATGACCTCCGCTCGAGCGCCCTGCGGTGGCGGTGCTATCCTCGCTCTGTGGGAGCCGGGGCATCCCCTGTTGCGGTGGGCATGTGAGCGCGCAGCCGGCAGCGTCGGCGCGCCTGCCACCCGCGGTCGTGCTGGGGGGCGGGATCACGGCGCTCTCGGTCGCACGGAGCCTCGCGGACGCCGGCGTCGCGGTCGCTGTGCTCGACGTCCCCTCCTCGCCCGCCCGTCGTTCCCGCGCCGTGCGCAGCTTCGTCGACGTCGGCGCCACCGAGCCGCAGCGGCACATGCTCCAGTGGCTGCGCTCCGCGCGTGCGGGCGCCGTCCTGTTGGCCGGCAGCGACGACGGCGTGGAGCTGATCGCCCGCCACCGTTCGGCGCTTGTGGAGCTTGGCTATCTGCCGGTCGAGGGCGATGACCGTGCGCTGCTGCAGATGCTTGACAAGCTTCAAACCTACGAGCTGGCACGCGCGCACGGGATCCCCTCGCCGCGCGCGATCCGCCTGGCGGGCGGCGCGGACGTCGAGGCGGCGATCGCGCAGTTTGGCTTCCCCTGCGTGCTCAAGCCGGTCCACTCGCACCTTTTCGCCCACAAGGTGGGGCGGGGCAAGGTGCGCATCGCGCGCAGCGAGCCGGAGCTGCGCCGCCTGCTCGAGGAGTTCGAGCGGCTGGGCGTCGAGGTGTTCGCGATCGAGGTGATCTTCGGCGCGGATGACGAGTTCGTCTCCTACTACGGCTACCTCGACGCGCGCGGCGAGACGCTGCTCAGCCTGACCAAGCGCAAGCTCCGACAGTATCCGCCCGGCTTCGGGATCGGCACCTACCACGAGACGACGGCCGATCCGGAGGTGGCGGCGGCGGGGCTGCGCTTCCTGCGGGCCGCCGGTGTGCGCGGGCTCGGCAACGTCGAGTTCAAGCGCGATGCGCGCGATGGCCGTCTCAAGCTGATCGAGTGCAACCCGCGCTTCACGATGTCCAACGAGCTGATCAGAAGGGCGGGCATCGATCTGGCTCTGTTCTGCTACAGCCGCGCGGCGGGGCTCGAGCCGCCACCCGTCGACTCGTATCGAGTTGGGATGCGCCTGCTCGACCCGCTGGGGGATGCGCGCGCGTTCATCGCCTACCGGCGACTGGGCGAGCTGTCGACGCGCCGGTGGCTGTCCAGCCTCATGCACCGCCAACAGCTGCCTGCATTTGCGCTGCGTGACCCGCTGCCGGCGCTCGCGCGGGCGGCGGCGATGGCCGCCCACGCGCGGAGGGTGCGGCCGGACTCCACGAGCGAGCTCTCGACGACATCGCCCAGCGCGGTCCTCGCGCCGGCGCGCTCGGGCGCAGCCAGGGCGCAGCTGCGGTTGGAGCGGCTTGCCGGTGGCTCGCCGCGCGCCCTTGCGCTCGCTGCACGGGCGGACATCCTGCGCGGCGTGGGGGTGGGGCCGGCGCTTCGACGCCTGCGCGCCGAGCGCGAGCTCTCGGCGCTCGGCGCGGGCGCGCGCGATGCGGTGTACGAGCGGATCTGGACCGAGGCGGCCAGCCTCTGCGACGCCGAGCTCCACGTGCTCGCGCCCGGCTTGTTCGAGCTGCGACGGGACGGGGTGCGCACGCGCGCCTACCAGCAGGTGGTGGCGCTCGACGATCCGGTGACGCTGCACCTGGCGCTCGACAAAGCGCTCGTGCAGCGGTTGCTGCGCGAAGCGGGCGTGCCGACGCCCGACTTTGTCGAGTGGTCGAGCGGCGATCCGAGGCCCGCGCTCTCGTTCCTCGCCCGCACCGGCGGTCCGTGCGTGGTCAAGCCCGCCGCCGGGACGGGCGGCGGCCACGGGGTCACCCCCGGAGTTCGCACCGCCGCGCAGCTGCTGCGCGCGCGCCTCCAGGCGGCGGACGCCGGCGAGCGGCTGCTGATCGAGCGCCAGGCCGAGGGATGCGTCTATCGGCTCCTGTTGCTCGACGGCGAGCTGCTCGATGTGGTGCGCAGCCGCCCCCCCGCGGTCACCGGCGACGGCCGCGCGACGATCGAGCAGCTGATCGCGCGCGAGAATCGCCGGCGCGCCGCCGCCGGCGGCGAGGCCGGCCTCAGCCTGATCGGCTTCAGCCTCGATCTGCTGCTGACGCTCGAGCGGGCGGGACTGACGCTCTCCTCGGTGCTCCCGGCCGGTCGGCGGCTCGAGGTTCGAATCGCGACCAACAGCAACTCGGCCTCGGACAACGAGACCTGGATCCTGCCGGTGGCGCCGGCGGTGGTCGAGGCGGCGCGACGCGCCGTCGAGGCGGTCGGCTTACGGCTGGCGGGTGTCGACGTGATCACCCCGGACATCGGCAGGCCGCTTGAGGTGACCGGCGGCATGATCGTCGAGGTGAACGGCACCCCCGGCCTGCACCACCATTACCTGGTGGCGCAGCCCGAGCGCGCGACGCGCGTCGCCGCGCCGATCCTCGAGCGGGCGCTCCAACATACGCTGGCCACCGCGCCGGCGGGGGGTATGCTCGGCGCCGACCTCGGCGTCTGAGCCGGGGGCGGACGTCGCGGGCCGGCCTTCAGGGCACGGCCGCCGCGATGCTCGCCAGGCGCAGGCGCTCGTCGATTGCGGCGAGCACCGCGGCCCCCTCGGCGGGGCGCTCCCCGCCGAAGCGCTCGCGCAGGTCGAGCGCCGCGATCGCCTCGAGCGTGCTTGCGCCTGCGCGCGCCAACGCCGGGTCAACGCCGCACTCGGCCGCCAGCTCGCCCGCCTCTCGCAGCTCCTCGGCGCGTCGACGGGCGTGCAGGGCCAGGCTGCACAGGACGCGCTCGGCGATCTCCCCGAACGGTCGCTGGTCGCCGGGCGTCTCGAGGCTCGCGGCCACGAGCCGCTCGACTCCGTGGCGCCTGGCGGCCAGCAGCGTCTCGACGATCAGCGCGTCGCGCCCCTTCAGATAGAGGCTGCGCAACAGCTTCACCGTGGCCGCCGCCCCCGGCGGGCCGTCGAGCACCGCGATCTGAAGCCCATCGTGGCCGAGGAGCGCGGCGAACGCGTCCGCTCCCGGCCCGCTGGCGAGGATCGGGACCTGGGCGCCGCTTGTCAGCACCGTCCCGAGCACCGCGGCGTCGACGTAGCGCGCTCCGGCGTCGCCCGCGATTCGTGCGGCGGCCCGCTTCGCCTCCGGCGCGCTTGAGGTGAGATCGACGTAGAGGGCGGCGGGGGCAAGCCATGGCGCGCACGCGTCGAGCACCTCGGCGGCTGCGTCCGGGGGCACGGCCGCCAGCACCGCCGTCGCGCCGGACAGCGCCGGGGCGGGCGAGCGGAATGGCGCTACGCCGGCCGCTCGCAGGCGTCGCTCAGTTGCGCTACCCGTCGGATCCCGGCGCAGCAGCGCCCGCAGCTCGTGGTGCCCGCTACCGGCAAGCTCCAGCGCCAGCGCGCTCGCCAGCTCGCCGAAGCCGACAAACGCGATCACGCTCATGGCTCGCCCCCGACAGGCCGCCTCCCCCTCAAGCCGCGGCGCCGTTCAGGGTCTCGGCCGTGAAGCCGTGTTGGGCGAGAGCGGCATCAACCCAATCGTTTGAGAACTCGCCGCGAGCGACGGCGGCAACATAGTCAGACTCCCGTCGGGCAGCGCCGGTGAGGCGGGCGACCATCTCCTCGGCGATCTCGCGGGGGACGACGACGATCCCGGTGGCGTCGCCGACGATCACATCGCCGGGATGGACGACCACCCCGCCGGCGGCGATCGGATAGTTGATCTCGCCAGGTCCGCGATGCAGCGGACCGACCGGCGTCGTGCCGCGGGCGAACACGGGGAAGTCGCCGAGCGCGCGGATCCCCGGCAGGTCCCTGATCAGCCCGTCGACGACGAACCCGGCAATGCCGCGGTGGCGCGCCTTGGTCGAGACCAGATCCCCGAGCACCGCGGTGGCACGGGAGCCGCTCGTGTCGACGACGACCACATCGCCGGGCTGGGCGATGTCGAGCGCCTTGTGGACCATCAGGTTGTCGCCCGGGTAGACCTTGACCGTGCAGGCGGGTCCGGCGAGCGTGAGCCGGTCGTCGGTCAGGTTGCGGATCGCCGGCGCAAGCGCGTACAGGCGGTTCATCAAGTCGGAGATCTGCGGCGTGCCGAAAGCCCCCAGCGCCGCCACCGTCTCACGGCTCGGCCGGTCGATCTGCACCCGGATCCGAAAGCCCGGGCCCGGGTGCATCTCGGCCGACTGTGGCTTGCTCGCCCCCACGTTCCTAGGATAGCCGCCCGCGCAATTTCGTGCAATTTTTTGTGGCTTTTGGGAGCCTTTGCGCTCCGTGGCGTTCGGGAGCCTTTGCGCTCCGCCGCTAAGCTCGGCGCGGATGTCGACGGTTGGGGCGCCCGCGCTCCTCGAGGGCCTGATCGAGCGGCTTGCCGCGCGGCTGCGCGATGCGCTCAGACGCGCGCGCCGCACCGGGGCGCCCGTGCTCGCCTCCGCGAGCGCGCCCTGGCCGGGCGTGCACGACCCGCTGGCGATCGCGCGCGCCTCGCGGCGCACAGGGGAGCCATGGTTCTACCTGGAGCAGCCGGCGCGTCAGGGCGCAGCGCTGGCGGCGCTCGGCTGCGTGCGCGAGTTGGCGGCGGTGGGGGAGGGGCGGTTCGGTGCGTTGGCGGCCGCCTGGCGGGAGCTATCCGCAGGGGCGCTCTGCGATGAGCCAGCCGGTCCGGCAGGGGCGGGCTTGGTGGCGCTCGGAGGGTTCGCATTTCACCCCTCCGGCGGGGGGTCGGCGGCGTGGGATGGCTTCCCGCCCGCCTCGCTGATCGTGCCGGAGCTCGCGCTCGCCCGGCGCGCAGATCAGACGTGGCTGACGCTCGCCCTCGAGGTTGCGCCCGATGATACGGGAGAGGACCTGCTCGCGCGCGCGGCGCGTCGGCTCCGGGAGCTGCGGGAGGCGCCGCTGCCGCTGCTCGATCCGGCGCCGACGGGCCGCCACCGGGTACTCAGCCCGATCCCGCCCGCGCACTACGAGGAGGCGGTGGCGCGGGCGCTCGAGCTGATCGCCGCCGGCGAGCTGGAGAAGATCGTGCTGGCACGCGAGGTGGAGGTGCACGCGCCCGCCGACTACGAGGCGGGAGCGCTGCTCGGCGTGCTGCGCGAGGCGTTTGACGAGTGCTTCGTGTTCGCCGTTGGGCGCGGCGAGGCCGCGCTGATCGGCGCCAGCCCAGAGCTGCTCGTGCGCCGAGAGGGTCAACGCGCCGCGACCGTGGCGCTGGCGGGGTCGGCCCGTCGCAGCGCCGACCCGGCGGTCGATGACCATCTCGGCGAGCGTCTGTTGCGCAGCGACAAGGACCGCGAGGAGAACGCGATCGTCGCCCGTCGGATCGCCCGCGCGCTGCGGCCGCACGCGCTCTGGGTGACGACCGCGGCCGAGCCGGCGCTCGTGCGGATCGCCAACATCCAGCACCTTGCCACGCCGATCCGCGCGCAGCTGGCGCAGCCGCTCGACGCGGTCACGCTCGCCGGGTTGCTGCATCCCACCCCTGCGGTGGGCGGCGAGCCTCCCGCGCGTGCAGAGAAGCTGATCCCCGCGCTTGAGGGTCTCGACCGTGGCTGGTACGCGGGCGGGATCGGCTGGGTCGATCAAGCCGGCGATGGCGAGTTCTGCGTCGCGTTGCGCTGCGCGCTGTTGCGCGGGCGCCTCGCTCGCTGCTACGCGGGCTGCGGGATCGTGCGCGACTCGGAGCCGAGCGCTGAGCTCGCCGAGACCGAGATCAAGCTGGGCGCGCTTCTGCCCCTGCTTGCCGGCTGAGCCGCGTCGTGCGCGCCAGGGCCAGCAGCGCGGCGCGCGCTCGGCGCTCGAGCGCGGCGTGCAGCGCGCGGTTCGCCGCCCGCTCGGTGCGCACTTCGATGATCGTCGTGCGCTGTCGTTGCGCCAGCGCTCTTGCCAGCGCGGCGCCCAGCCCCGCCGGATCGCTCGGCCGCTCGTAGGCGCAGCCGTAAAGCGCAGCGGCGTGAGCGAAGTCGAGCCCGTGGGGGGTGGCGATGTGGCGCTCGAAGTCCGCGCCCTCCCGCGCCACCGGCAGGAAGTGGAAGATCCCGCCGCCGTCGTTGTTGAGCACCACGATCGTGAGCCCAAGCCCGAGGCGACGGGCCGCGAGCAGCCCGCCGAGGTCGTGTGCCAGGGCCACGTCGCCGCACAGCAGCGCGACCGGCCCCGCGCACGCGGCCGCCACCCCGAACGCGCTCGAGACGGTGCCGTCGATCCCGTTGGCGCCGCGGTTGGACAGGGCCCGCGGCGGATCCTCGCGCACCGGGAAGAACGACTCGAGATCGCGCACCGGCATCGAGGAGCCGACGACGAGCGTGGCCGCCCCGGGCAGCGCCCGCCCCAGCAGCGCTGCCACGCCCGGCTCGGACAGCGCGGGCCCACCGGCAAGCTCCTCCTCGATCGCCTGCCCCACCGCCGCGTCAGCCGCCCGCCAGCGCTCCAAGAGACCGCTCGCGTCCGGCGTGGCTTCTAGGGCGCCCAGCGCCCGCAGCAGCTCACGCGGCGGCGCCACCAGGCGTTGCGCAATCCGCGAGTCCGGGTCGCTCCAGGCGTCGTCCACCCCAAGGGCAAGCTGGGGCGCCTTCAGCCCGGCCAGCCAGGTGCGCAACGGCTTGGAGGTCGGCAGCTCGCCGATCCGGTACACGACGGAAGGAGCGAGCGCGGCGGCTGCCTCGGGATCGCGCAGGATCAGGTCGTAGTGCGCGATCGCCGCCGGGCCGCGGCGGGCACCGGACAACGGGTCCGCCAGCAGCGGGATGCGGGCTCGAGCGGCGAGCTCGGCCAGCCCCCGACCGAGCGCCGGATCCGCTCCGAGCGCGCCGGCGACGAGCACGGCGCGCGCCGGCTGGCGCGCGAGCCGGCGCGGCCGTGGCGCCGACGGGCGCTCGATCGAGACCCACGGCGCGCCGTTCGGGCGTCCGCCGCCGCCGGGCTCCTCCGGCAGCGGGCCGTCGAGCACGAGCGGCTCGCGCAGCGGCACGTTCACATGCACCGGGCCGGCGCGTCCGTCGCTGGCGGTGAAGTACAGACGGCAGGCAAGCGCTCGCACGAACGAAAGCCGCGCCGGGCTCGCGTCGGGCAGGTCGAGCTCGAAGAACCACTTGACGGCATTGCCGTAGAGCTTGATCTGGTCGATCGTCTGGCCCGCCCCGACCTCGCGCAGCTCAGGCGGGCGGTCGGCTGTCAACAGGATCAGCGGCACCCGCGCCTCGCGCGCCTCGATCGCGGCGGGCAGCAGGTTCGCCGCCGCTGTGCCCGACGTGCAGGTGACCGCCACCGGCCGTCCGGACGCCTTCGCCGCGCCGAGCGCGAAGAAGCCGGCGGCACGCTCGTCGATATGGGAGTAGCAGCGGATCCGCGGCTCCCGCGCAAGCGACAGCGCAATCGGGGTGTTGCGCGAGCCGGGGGAGGTGCACGCGATCCGCATCCCACAGCGACCGAGCTCATCGCAGAGCGCGCGCAAGAGCAGATAGGTGTCGACTACGGTCATGATCGGGCCGATGAGAGATCGCACGCCACTGGTGCTGCTGCACGGCTTCACCAACACCGGGCTCAGCTGGCAGCCGGTGATCGCGGCGCTCGGGGAAAGCTACCTGCCGATTGCGCCGGACATCCGCGGTCACGGTCGCGCCGGCGAGGCACGGCCTGTCACCCTGCAGGCGGTGCTGGCAGACATCGCCGCGCTCTGCGAGGGTCGCTTTGCGCTCGCGGGCTACTCGATGGGCGGCAGGATCGCGCTGCACGCAGCGCTCGCCTTGGGCGAGCGCCTCGCGAGCCTGACGTTGATCGGCGCCTCCCCGGGGATCGAGGATCCGGCCGAGCGCGCCGCGCGGCGGCGGGCGGACGAGCGGCTCGCCGCAGAGCTGGAGCAGCTTGAGATCGACGCGCTCGCCCGTCGCTGGGAGCGCACGCCGGTGCTCGCCGACCAGCCGCCAGCCGTGCGCGCCGCCGCCCACGCCGACCGGCTGCGCAACACGCCCGCCGGGCTCGCCAGGGCGCTGCGCGGGCTCGGCACCGGCGCGCTACCGTCGCTGTGGGGACGCCTCGCGGAGGTGCGCGTGCCGACGCTGCTGATCGCCGGCGGGCGCGATGCAAAGTTCTCCCAGCTCGCGCGGGAGATGGCGTCACGGCTGCCGCGGGCGCAGGTCGCGATCCTCGCCGGCGTCGGACACGCCGCACATCTGGAGGCGCCCGAGGAGGTTGCGAGGCTGCTGCGACGCCACGGCCATGGCCGTGACGGTCGCCCTCAGCGCTCGTAGAATCCAATCAAGCCGTCGCCGAGCCCCGGGCCCGGCGGCAGCGCGATCCGCCCGCAACGTGGCTCGAGCGCGGTAACACCGGCGGTGAACAGCGACACCGTCGCCAGTCCGCAGGCACGCTCGGGGACGATCAGGCCCGCCGCATGCAGCGCCGCCGCGATCCCCAACGGGCCGTCCAGGGTGGAGGCGAGGTAGACCTCGTAGCCGAGCTCGTGCGCTCGCGCCGCGGTGCGCAGCAGCCCGGAGATCCCGCCGCAGCGCGCCAGCTTTAGGCAGATCGCGGTGCAGCGGCGGCGCTCGAGCGCGGCCGGCTCGGCGGCGCTCTCATCGAGCGCCAGAGCGACCGGCGCGCGCCGCGCCAGGGCCCCGATCGCCTCCGCCCCGCGCACCGGCTCCTCGCACAGCTCGATCCCAAAGGGGGCGAGCGCTCGCAGGCGGGCGAGCGCCTCCCGCTCGTCCCAGGCGCCGTTGGCATCCAGGCGGATCCGCATTGCCGCCCCGGCGGCCTCGCGCACCGCCGCCACCCGCGCGAGATCATCGCCGAAGCCGACCTTGACCTTGACCGTTCCGAACCCCTCGCGGCGTGCGGCCTCGGCCTCGCGCGCTGCCGCCCGGGGCTCGGCCGCCGTCAGCGTGCAGTTCACCTCGAGCGGCGGGGGCGGCGCAGTGGCGCCCAGCAGCCGCCAGACCGGCTCGCCCACGGCGCGGCCGGCGAGGTCGAGCAGCGCCAGCTCGATTGCCGCGCGCGCCTGCGCAAGCGGCGCGCGCCGGGCGCACTCGCCGAGCAGCGAGCCGCGCGCGACCGGGTGCAGCACCGTTGCGAGATCCGCCTCGCGCAGACGCTCGGCGCAGGCCCGAAGCGCAGCGCGCACAGCTGCGCTGCCGATGCCGTCGTAGCTCTCGAGCGCCGCCGCCTCGCCGAAGCCGACCGGCCCCCGCTCCCCGTCGCGGAGCTCGAGCAGCAAGAGCTCGCGCTCGCGCACGACCCCATGCGCGGCGCGCAGCGGAAAGCGCAGCGGCGCCACGACCGAGCGCAGCGCGACCCTCACCGGCTAAGCAGGATCCCGGCGCAGAGCAGCACGCAGAAGCCGAGCTGCAGCTGCCCGGTGCCCGCCAGCGCGCGGTTGAGGGTGGGGCCGTCGCGGTGGCGCGCCACCATCCGCTGGAGCCGCAGTGCCAGCGGGATCGTCAGCCAACTCAACACCGCCCAGGCTGACATTCGGTCGGCCAGCCACGTCGCGAGCACGCACGGGTACGGGAGCGCGATCAGCGCCGCGTACAGCGCGCGCGTGCGCGCCCGGCCCAGCCTGACCGCCAGCGTGCGCTTGCCTGCGCGGCGGTCGGTGTCGATGTCGCGGAGGTTGTTGACGACGAGGATCGCCGCGGCGAGCAGCCCGACCGGCACCGACAGCGCAAACGCCTCCCAGTCGAGCGCCCGGGTCTGCACGAAGAAGGAGCCGGCGACCGCGACGATCCCGAAGAACGTGAACACGAACGCCTCGCCAAGCCCCTCATAGCCGTAGGGCCGCGGGCCGCCCGTGTAGAGCACGCCGGCGAGGATCGAGGCCGCGCCGACGAGCAGCAGCACCCAGCCGGCGACGACGATCAGATAGACGCCGAACAGGACCGCCAGGCCGAACGTGAGATAGGTCGCGATCAGCACCTGACGCGGCGGCACGAGCCCCCCGGCGGTGACCCGCACAGGTCCGAGCCGCTCCTCGGTGTCGGCGCCGCGGCGAGCGTCGGAGTAGTCGTTGGAGAGGTTCGTGCCGACCTGGATGAAAAGGGCGCTGAGCAGCGCGGCGATGAATCGCGCCGGATGAAAGGCGTGCGCGTAGGCGGCCAGCGCGGTTCCGACCAGCACCGGCGCCACCGCTGCCGGCAGCGTCTGCGGCCGCGCGGCCATCAGCCAGATGCGAAGGCCGCTGGGAGCGCGGACGAGCTGCGCGCCGGCCATCGGCGTCAGGCCCGGCGGGGGAACCTCGAGAAGTCCGGCCTGCGCTTCTCAAGGAACGCCTGACGTCCCTCGGCGGCCTCGTCGCTCATGTAGAAGAGCAGGTTCGCGTCGTGGGCGAGCCACTGGATGCCGGCGAGCCCGTCCTCATCCGCGTTGAACGACGCCTTCAGCATCCGCAGCGCGAACGGCGAGAGCGCGAGCATCTCCCTGCACCAGGCGACGGTCTCCTGCTCGAGGCGCTCGAGCGGCACGACCGCGTTGACGAGCCCCATCTCGAGCGCCTGCTGGGCGGTGTACTGGCGGCACAGAAACCAGATCTCCTTCGCCTTCTTCGGCCCGACCAGACGTGAGAGGACGCTCGCGCCGAAGCCGCCGTCAAAGGAGCCCACGCGCGGCCCGACCTGGCCGAAGCGAGCGTTGTCGGCCGCGATCGTCAGGTCGCAGACGACGTGCAGCACGTGGCCGCCGCCGATCGCCCAGCCCGCCACCATCGCCACGATCGGCTTCGGCAGGCGGCGCATCTGCACGTGCAGATCGGTGACGTGGAAACGGCCGGCCTGCTGGTGCTTGCCGGCCTGGGCCGGGTCGGCGCCGGTCACATAGCCGCCGCCCTTGGCGCTGCGCACCCGCTGGTCCCCGCCCGAGCAGAAGGCCTCGTTGCCCGCTCCGGTGAGGATGATCACCCCGACCGTCTCGTCCTCGCGCGCCCGCTCGAAGGCGTCGCTCAGCTCGATCACCGTTTCCGGGCGGAAGGCGTTGTGGACCTCGGGGCGGTTGATCGTGATCTTGGCGATGCCGGCGTCCTCGCCGGTCGAAAGCTCATAGAGGATGTCCTGATAGTCGGCGGCGGATTGCCACTGGACGGCCAACTGCTTCCTCCTCGGAGGTTGGTGGATCGCCGCCGGAGACTACCGTTCCGATCGATGGGAGCCTGGATCGAGCACGCCGCAGCCCGTCGTCCCGAGCGCGTGGCGCTGGAGGGCCCCGAGGGGACGCTGACCTACGCCGAGCTGCTTTACGAGGCGCGTGCGCTCGAGCGGCGGCTGGTGGCCGCCGGCGGCCGCCGGGGTGCGCGGATCGCGGTTGAGCTTGCGGGCGGCTTGGACTTCGTGGTGGCGCTGCACGCCTGCGACCTTGCGGATGTGGCGATCGTGCCCATCGATCTGCGGCTCACCGAGGCCGAGCGCGGCCGCAGGCGAGCGGGCGCGGCGCTCTGCATCCGCGGCTCCCTGGGCGAGCTCGCCGCTGCAGGCGACGCGGCAACGCAGCCGCAGCGGGGCGGCCTTGAGGCTGCCGATGCGCAGCCAGCCGATGCGCGGGTGCTGGCGGTGATGCACACCTCCGGGACCACCGCCGAGCCCAAGCGCATCGAGCTCACCCGCGGCAACTTCCTCCACAGCGCGCTCGCCTCGGCGGCGATGCTCGGGCTCGACCCGGAGGAACGGTGGCTGTGCCCGATGCCGCTGACCCACGTGGGCGGCCTCTCAATCCCGATCCGCGCGGCGATCTACGCGGTCACCGCTGTGCTGCACAAGCGCTTCGAGACCGTTGCGGTGCTCGCCGAGCTGATGGACCCCGGCCGGCGGATCACGCTCGTCTCGCTGGTGCCGACGATGCTCCAACGGCTGCTTGACGCCGGCCTGCGCCGACCACCGACGTTGCGATATGTCCTGCTCGGGGGCGGTCCGATCCCGGGTGGGCTGCTCGAGCGCGCCGCCAGCGCCGGCGTGCCCGTGGCGCCCACCTACGGGATGACGGAGGCCTGCTCGCAGATCGCCACCTTCGGCCTGCCATTGCCCGGCGTCGAGGTCCGCGTCGGCGGGTGGCCTGCGGGCGTGCCGCCAGCAGACGGGGCGGTGGCTGAGGGGGAGATCCTCGTGCGCGGCCCGGTCGTCGCGCCCTCCGCGCTCGGCGTCGACGGCTGGCTTCACACCGGCGATCTCGGGCAGCTCGATGAGCGGGGGCGCTTGCGGGTGATCGGCCGCAGCTCGGAGACGATCATCACCGGCGGCGAGAATGTCGCACCCGCGGAGGTTGAGGCCGTGCTGCTAGCCCATCCGGACGTCGCCGACGCCGCCGTGCACGGCCGGGCGGACCGCGAGTGGGGCGAGATCGTCCTCGCCACGGTCGTGCTCAGAGACGGCGCGCGGGTCTCCGCGGAAGCCTTGCGCGCCTTCTGCTCCGAGCGCCTCGCGCGCTACAAGGTGCCCAAGCGGATTGCGTTCGCCAGCTCGCTGCCGCGCACGCCCTCGGGCAAGCTGCTGCGCCGCGAGCTGCGCTGAGCGGGTCGACCGCCGGTGGGCGTGGCAGGGGAGCTTGATGATTGCCGGGGGCAGCCGTCACCGGAGGCCGAGCAGGGGGCCTATGATCGCCGAGGTGTCATCGCTGCGCCCAGTTCCGGACGAGCCCGAGCCCGCCTCACCCAACCAGCTGACGATCGAGCAGCTGGCTGCCGAGTCCGGCATGACCGTTCGCAACATCCGCGCGCACCAGGCGCGCGGCCTGCTGGCGCCGCCCGAGGTGCGGATGCGGGTCGGCTACTACGGCCCCGAGCACCTGGCGCAGTTGCGGCTGATCCGCGAGCTTCAGGAGGACGGCTTCAACCTGGCGGCGATCAAGCGGCTCTTGGAGGACACGCACGGCACCGCCGAGCGGCTGCTGCGCTTTCGTCGCGCGCTGATCCGCTCAACGCCGCGCGAGCGCTCGCAGACGCTCAGCCTCGGCGAGCTGGCCCGTCGCTTCCGGGTCAGCGCCGAGGAAGCCCCGGCGGTGATGGCCAAGGCCCAGCAGCTCGGCGTGCTCGTGCCGGTGGGGGAGGGGCAGTACGAGGTTCCCGCGCCGTCACTGCTCGATGCGGCCGAGGCGGTCGTCGGCGCGGGCATCAGCCTACGTGAGGCGCTTGCGATCCTCGAGGAGATCGAGCGCCACGTTGACGCGAGCGCCCGCGCCTTCGTGCGGCTGTTTCTGCGCGAGGTGTGGGAGCCCTTCCAGCGCGCGGGCATGCCCGCCGAGCAGTGGCCGTCGGTCGAGGCAGCGCTCGAGCGCCTGCGCCCGCTCGCGGCGCAGACCGTGCTCGCCGTCTTCGAGGAGCGCATGAGCCGCCAGGTGGAGGACGCCTTCGGGGAGATCGGCCGGCGCCTCTCGGGAGGGCGACGGTGAGCGCGCGCGACCCCGGCTCCTCGCCGGCCGGGGAGCGCGAGCAGTGGGATCGCGCGGCGCGTGGCTGGGGTCGGCGCGCGGACCACGTGCGGACGTGGGGGATGCCGGTCGCCGCATGGATGATCGAGCATCTCGCGCTGCAGCCGGGCGAGCGCGTGCTCGAGCTTGCCGCGGGCCCCGGCGACGTGGGCTTCATGGCCGCCGAGCTGATCGCCCCCGGCGGTGTGCTGATCTCGAGCGACGCTTCCGAGGCGATGCTGAAGATTGCCCGGGAGCGGGCGGCGCGCCAGGGGGTGGCGGGCGTCGAGTTCAAGCGGCTCCTGCTCGAGTGGATCGACCTCGAGACGGCTAGCGTCGATGCGATCCTCTGCCGCTGGGGGCTGATGCTGTGCTCAGACCCGGCTGCCGCCGCGCAGGAGTGTAGGCGCGTGCTGCGACCAGGCGGGCGGATCGCCCTCGCCGTCTGGGATCAGCCCGAGCTCAACCCGTGGGCGACCGTGCCCCGCGCCGCGCTTGAGGACATCGGCGCCGCGCCCGCGGTGGATCCCAACGCCCCGGGGCCGTTTGCGCTCTCGGCGCCGGGCGCTCTCGAGCGCCTGCTCGCGGACGCCGGCTTCCTTGAGCCGCGGATCGAGGGGGTTCGTGTGGAGCGCCGCTACGGCGATCTCGAGGACTACCTCGACGAGTCGCTTGAGCTCTCGCCGATGCTGCAGGACATCTGGGGGCAATTGAGCGATCGCCAGCAGTCGCGGCTGCTCGAGCGCATGCGGGAGCGCGCCCGACCGTACCTGTGCCCCGACGGCTCGCTGCTGCTGCCGGGGTTGAGCATCTGCGCGCTTGCCTTCGCCTGAGCGCTCAGAGCGGTGCGGGCAGGTAGCTTTCGCCAGCGATGGCGCGCGACGGGGCGCTCCCCGGCTGAAAGGCCCGTTGCAGGCGTTGATCGGCGCAAGCGCGCATGGTGACACTTGCGCGCCATGAGATCCAGACTGCTCGGGGCGCTGGTCGCGCCCGCAACAGCCGCGCTGCTTGCGCTCGGCGCGTCGTCCGCCGCCTCGGCGCAGGTCCCGCACACGGTCGCGCCCGGCGAATCGCTGTACTCGATTGCTGCCGCGGATGGTCTCTCGGTCGCTCAGCTCGCGGCCGCCAACGGCCTCTCGCCAACCAGCCAGCTGCTCGCCGGCACGACGATCGTGATCCCACCGCAAAGCTACGTTCCCGGGGTATCTGCCCCGTCCGCCGCCGCGGGTGGCGGCGGGCTCGACGGCGACGGCGACTACGACGGCGACGCGGGCGCGCAACCAGCTTCGGCCACAGGCGGCGGCGCTCCGGCGATTGGTGGCGGGAGCGCCTACGTCGTGCAGCCGGGCGACACGCTGAGCGCAATCGCCGCCCGCGCCGGCGTGAGCGTCGCCCAGCTCGCGGCGGCCAACGGGCTTGATCCGAACGGTCTGCTGCTTGCGGGGAGCACGATCACCGTGCCCGCGACCGCGCCGACGGCCACGAGCTCGGCGCCGGGGAGCGTCGGGCCGCCGTATCCGACGCCCGTCGTCCTCACCGCCGGCCAAGTGGGTCAGGCCGCTGCCAGCGAGGGCGTCTCGCCATCGCTGGCGGACGCTGTCGGCTGGCAGGAGTCCGGCTTCAACAACGATCTCGTCTCTCCGACCGGCGCGGTTGGGGTGATGCAGATCGAGCCGAGCACCTGGAGCTATGTGCAGTCGGTCCTCTCGCCCGGGGCGCCACTGAACCCCTTCTCGGCGACCGACAACGTGCGGGCGGGCTCGCTGTATCTGCGTGAGCTGATGGCGCAGACCGGCAGCGAGGCGCAGGCGATCGCCAGCTATTACCAGGGTCCCGAGTCCGTCCAACGCTACGGGCTGTTCCCCTCGACCCAGCGCTACCTCCACGACGTGCTGTCGCTCGAATCACAGTTCGCGGGCGGCGGCTGATCGCGCCTGCAGCGAGGCGCCACCCGACCGCTGCGACCGGTCGGCGCCCGCCGGCGCCGACCGGTCGCGTGGGCGTTGCCGGTGGGCGGGCGGGCGCGCTTGACGCGAGCCATGTAGCCTGCCCGGCCATGGCGATGTTCTACGACGACGACGCCGACCTCGGACTGCTGGCCGGCAAGACGGTTGCGATCATCGGCTACGGATCGCAGGGGCACGCGCACGCGCTCAACCTGAAGGACTCGGGCGTCGAGGTTCTCGTCGGCCTGCGCGCCGGATCGCCGAGCGTCGAGAAGGCGCGCGCGCACGGGTTGCGCGTGCTCGAGCCTGCCGACGCGGCGAGCGAGGGCGACGTCGTCGCGCTGCTGGCGCCGGACGAGCTGCACGGCGAGATCTGGGAGCAGGGCCTCAGAGACGGGATCGCGCCGGGGAACATGCTCCTGTTCGGCCACGGCTTCTCGATCCACTACGGCCAGATCCAGCCGCCGCCCGGAGTGGATGTCGCGCTTGTCGCGCCGAAGGGCCCGGGCCATCTCGTGCGCCGCCAGTTCTTGGAGGGCTCGGGGGTGCCGGCGTTGGTGGCCGTCCACCAGGACGCCTCGGGACGGGCGCTGGCGCTTGCGCTTGCCTATGCGAAGGGACTCGGCTGCACGCGCGGCGGCGTCATCGAGACGACCTTCAGGGAGGAGACCGAAACCGACCTGTTCGGCGAGCAGGCGGTGCTCTGCGGCGGCGTCACCGAGCTCGTGCGGGCGGGCTTCGAGACGCTCGTCGAAGCCGGCTACGACCCGCGGTTGGCGTATTTCGAGTGTTTGCACGAGCTGAAGCTGATCGTCGATCTGATGTACGAGAAGGGGATCGCCGGAATGCGCTACTCGATCTCCAACACCGCCGAGTACGGCGACATGACGCGCGGTCGGCGGGTGATCGGGCCAAGCTCGCGTGAGGCGATGCGCCAGCTGCTGGGCGAGATCCAGAGCGGTTCGTTCGCGCGCGAGTGGATCGCCGAGAACCGCGCCGGCCAGGAGAGCTTCAGGCGGATGCGGGAGGAGCAGGCGCGCCATCAGATCGAGCAAGTCGGGCGCGAGCTGCGCGCGCAGATGAGCTGGATCGACACCGAGTTTCACGAGTAGCCCGGAGTGCAGATGCGCTTGGCGGGTGACCTCGTCCGGCCGGACGGGCTGGCGCGGCGCGTATGATCCAAGGGCGCCGCCGCGCCCGGCGAGGACGGGTCGACACCAGGACCGAGGAGCGGTGGGCCGCTGCCGACGCCGCAACCCCGGGCGGGTAGCCACCTCTTCGACAAGGAGACGCAGCTTTGGCTCAGACACTCGTGCAGATACCCGCGGAGCTGAAGCCCGCCGATGGGCGCTTCGGCTCGGGCCCCTCGCGCGTGCCGGCCGAGCATCTGCGTCGAGCGCTCGAGCGCTCCGCCGAGGTTGTTGGGACCTCCCACCGCCAGGCGCCCGTGAGGCGGCTGGTGGGGCGCGTGCGCGAGGGGCTCGCCGAGCTCTTCTCGCTGCCGGACGGCTACGAGGTGATGCTCGGCAACGGCGGCACGAGCGCGCTTTGGGAGGCGCTCGCGTGCGGGCTCGTGCGCGAGCGCGCGCTCCATCTGAGCTATGGCGAGTTCAGCGGCAAGTTCGCCGCCTGCACACGGGCTGCGCCGTTCCTGGCCGAGTCGATCGTCGTGAGCGCGGAGCCCGGCGATGCCCCCGCGCCGCTCGCCGACGAGGCGGCCGATGCGATCGCCTGGGCGCACAACGAGACCTCCACCGGCGTCGCCGTGCCGGTCCAGCGCCCGGCGGGATCCGAGCGCGCGCTCGTCCTGATCGACGCAACCTCCGCCGCCGGCGGACTCGAGGTTGACGTGCGCGAATGCGACCTCTACTACTTCGCCCCGCAGAAGGCGCTCGCCTCCGAGGGCGGCCTGTGGCTCGCTCTCGTCAGCCCCGCGGCGCTCGAGCGGATCGCCGAGGTCGACTCCGCGCGCCCCACGGTCGGTCCGCCGCGTTGGATCCCCGCCTTCCTGTCGCTGCGGACCGCGCTCGAGAACTCCCGCAAGAACCAGACCTACAACACGCCGGCGACGATCACGCTGCTGCTCCTCGCCGAGCAGCTCGAGTGGATGCAGGCGTGCGGCGGCCTTGCGGCGATGGCCGCGCGCTCGCGCGCCTGCTCCGCGCACCTGTATGCGTGGGCCGAGCGCCACGAGCTCGCCCGGCCGTTCGTTGCCGATCCGGCCAAGCGCTCGCCGGTCGTGGCGACGATCGACTTCGATGAGGGCATCGACGCCTCGGCCTTGGCCTCCACGCTGCGCGCGAACGGGATCCTCGACGTCGAGCCCTATCGCAAGCTGGAGCGCAACCAGCTGCGAATCGCCACCTACCCGGCCACCCCGCTTGCCGACGTGCAGGCGCTCACCGCCTGCATCGACTACGTGCTGGAGCGCCTGCGATGAGCGATCGAGCCAGGGCGGCGGGCGGTGAGCGCCCGCGCGTGCTTGTGGCCGAGAACATCGGCGCCTCGGGGATCGAGCTTTTGCGCCGCAGCTGCGAGGTTGAGCTGGGGCTCGGCTGGAGCCGTGAGCAGCTGGCCGAGCGGATCGCAGCCTTCGACGGGATCCTGATCCGCTCCGGCACGCGCCTCGACGCGGAGCTGCTCGCGCGTGCGCGACGGTTGCGGGCGATTGGGCGGGCGGGCGTGGGGGTCGACAACGTCGACGTGCAGGCTGCCACCCAACGCGGGATCGTGGTCGCGAACGCGCCCGAGTCGAACGTGATCACCGCCGCCGAGCACACCCTCGCGCTGCTGCTGGCGCTCGCTCGCAACATCCCGCAGGCGCACGCCTCGCTTACCTCCGGCCGCTGGGAGCGAGCCAAGTTCTCGGGCGTCGAGCTGTACGAGAAGACGCTCGGGATCATCGGCTTCGGGCGGATCGGACGGCTGGTGGCGCAGCGCGCGCTCGGCTTTGGGATGCGCGTGATCGCCTACGACCCCTACGTCGGCGCCGAGCGCTACCGGGAGCTAGGCGTCGAGCGGGCCGCCTCGCCCGACGAGGTCTACGCGGCTGCAGACTTCCTCACCCTGCACCTGCCGCGCACCCCGGAGACGGAGGGCTGGCTGAACGCCGAGGCGCTTGCCAAGTGCAAGGACGGCGTGCGCGTGCTGAACGTCGCACGCGGTCAGCTGATCGTCGACGAGGACCTACAGGCGGCGCTCGACTCAGGCAAGGTGGCCGGCGCCGCGCTCGATGTGTTCCGCTCGGAGCCGCTGACCCAGCACCCGCTGTTCGGCTACCCGAATGTGATCGTCACCCCCCACCTTGGAGCCTCGACGGCCGAGGCGACCGATCGCGCCGGCTACCAGGCTGCCGAGCAGGTGCTGGCGGCCCTCAACGGCGGCATCGTCACCTCGGCCGTCAACCTGCCCGCGATCGCGGCGGAGGACATGGCCGCGGTCAAGCCGTTCCTGGCGCTCGCGCGGATGCTCGGGAAGATCGCGATCGCGCTCGCCGCGGGGCCGTCGGTCGACCGCGTCGAGATCGAGTACCTGGGCAGGGTCGCCGAGCGCGACACACGGATGGTCACGCTCGAGGCGTTGATCGGGGTGCTCTCCGCCCACAGCGAGGAGGAGGTGGGGGCGGTCAACGCGCCCGCGATCGCCGCCGACCGCGGGATCGAGGTGTGCGAGACCAAGCGCTCCGGCGCGCGCGACTACACCGACCTGATCCGCGTCGAGGTCTCCGGCGGCGGCGCCGCGGTCCGCGCCGCCGGCACGTTGATCGGCCGTCGCCATCGTCCGCACCTGCTGGAGGCATGGGGCCAGCGCTTCGATCTGCCGCTTGAGGGGCACCTGACGCTGCTGCGCTACCACGACGTGCCGGGGATGATTGGGAAGGCGGGCACGATCTTCGGTGCGCACGGGATCAACATCGTCTCCGCCGCCGTCGGCCGCCAGCCGAACGGGATCGCGCCGGAGGGGCGCATGGCGGTGATGGCGATCGCCACCGACGTGCCCGTCCCGCGCGAGGTGCTGGACGAGATCGTCGCAGCCGAGGGGTTCGTCGCGGGGCGGACGATCACCCTCTGAGGCGCTGCGCCGGAGGAGCCGGCGCTCGACGCGGGTCGGCCGTGGCTTGCCCGTGCGCCGATACTCCGCTACCCTTCGCCTCGCATGGCGCTTGCGCTCCTCGACCTGCGACTTCCGCTCCTCCCCCTTCGGGGGGAATAGCGCGACCGCGGCCGCTCGCAGCCGCACACCACCACAAGCGGAAGCCAGGTTCGACCAGATGAGAGGAGTGACATGACGCAAGCGCCCGATCCAGACCGCGTAATCATCTTCGACACGACCCTGCGCGACGGCGAGCAGTCGCCCGGGATCTCCCTCAACACCCAGGAGAAGCTTGAGATCGCCCACCAGCTGGCGCGGCTCGGGGTCGACGTGATCGAAGCCGGGTTCCCCATCACCTCGCCGGGCGACTTCGAAGCGGTCCGCGCCATCGCCCGCCAGGTCGAGGGTCCCGTGATCTGCGCGCTCGCCCGAACGGCGCGGGGCGACATCGAGCGGGCCTGGGAGGCGGTCCGCGATGCCGAGCGCCCGCGGATCCACACCTTCATCGCCACCAGCGACCTGCACATCCGCCACAAGCTTCAGACCACGCGCGAGGATGTCCTCGGCCAGGCGCGCGCCGCGGTCGCGCACGCCCGCCAGCTGTGCGAGGACGTCGAGTTCTCGCCTGAGGACGGCTTTCGCTCGGAGCGCGAGTTCATGGCCGAGGTGATTGCGGCGGCGATCGAGGAGGGAGCCTCGACGATCAACGTCCCTGACACGGTCGGCTACGCCACGCCGGAGGAGTACGCGGCGATGTTCACCGAGCTCTACCGGCTGGTGCCGGCGCTGCGCAGGGTGGTGGTCTCCGTCCACTGTCATGATGACCTCGGCCTGGCGGTGGCGAACTCGCTGGCGGGGCTGCGCGCCGGCGCCCGGCAGGTGGAGTGCGCGGTCAACGGGATCGGCGAGCGTGCCGGTAACGCCTCGCTCGAGGAGATCGTGATGATCCTGCACACGCGCGCGCCCTATCTGGGGCTGCGCACCTCGATCGATACGACCGAGATCGCGCGCACCTCCCGGCTTGTCTCGCGCCTGACCGGCTACCCCGTGCAACCAAACAAGGCGATCGTTGGGCGCAACGCGTTCGCGCACGAGTCCGGCATCCACCAGGATGGGGTGCTGAAGGAACGCACCACCTACGAGATCATGGACGCGCGCACCGTGGGCCTCGAGGCCAACTCGATCGTGCTCGGCAAGCACTCAGGTCGCCACGCGCTCGCGCGGGCGCTGAGGCAGCTTGGCTTCGAGCTCGACGGCCAGGCGTTGAACGCCGCCTTCCGCCGCTTCAAGGAGGTCGCCGACCGCAAGAAGCAGGTGACCGCGATGGACCTCGAGGCGCTCGTCGCCGACGAGCTGCGCCACGAGATCCCCGGCTATCAGCTTGAGTACTTCGAGGTCGAGGCCTCATCGCGACGGCCGCCGCACGCCACCGTCGGCGTGCGCGCGCCCGATGGCGCCGAGCTGCGCGGCTCGTTCACCGGCGACGGCCCGATCGACGCGATCTTCCGCGCAATCAACGCAGCGACCGGGATCGACGCGCGCCTGCGCGAGTTCCGGGTTGACGCGGTCACGGGCGGCCAGGATGCGCTGGGGGAGACCTCCGTGGTGCTCGAGGTGGACGGTGCTCAGGGCGCCGGCCAGGGCGTCTCGACCGACATCATCGAGGCGGCCGCACGGGCGTACGTGCTTGCGCTGTCGAACGCGGTCCGCGCGGGCGAGGGTCGCGAGCGCGCCTCGGCGCCCGGCGGCGAGAGGGCTAGACGGTCGACCTCCCCGGCGGCCGCGGCGCTTTAGGACGTGCCTGGCGCGCGGGTGCCTGACAGCGCCGCTGCGGCCGGCGCCCCTCCCCGCTGACAAGCGCCATCCCCTGGCGGTAGCCGGCGAGCAGCACACGCGCGCGCGGCTCGGCTGCCATCGGGTCCACGCCAATCGCCGCCGCGCTCGCCGGGTCGGGGAAGACCATCCGCACGCGGGCGCCACGGCCACGGAGCGCCAGCTCCTCGAGCGCGACGGCGGTGCGCATCGCGGCCCGTCCGAGGGTCAGCAGCGGGTTTGCGTCAACTCCTCCGAGCGCCGTCAGCGGGCACAGGCAGAGCACCTGGCTGCCACGCCCGGCGGGGGCGGCGTCGAGGTTTGCAGGGCTCCAGACTCCGCCGTCCACGTACTCCCGCCCGCCGATCCGCACGGGCGCAAACAGCCATGGCACCGCGCATGAGGCCTGGACGGCGGCGCCGACGGAGGCGCTGGGCGCGCCGGGGCGGCCGAACACGACGCGCCTGCCGCTTGCGCGATCGACCGC
>Ga0209061_1000894_pt1 | contig 59951 bp, 51 predicted proteins | sample Coa_R1_10_FD_187157 | JGI IMG/M metagenome (GOLD analysis project Ga0209061, IMG submission 187157) | Surface soil microbial communities from Centralia Pennsylvania, which are recovering from an underground coalmine fire - Coalmine... | ecosystem: Environmental > Terrestrial > Soil >... | reverse complement strand
TTCTTGGCCGACAGGTCCCCGTGCACGACCATTGCCGGAGCCCCGCCGGCGCCGGGATGTTGCCCCGCCTGGGCGCCCCAACCCAGGCTCCTCGCCGAAGCGGGGGCCGGAGCCCCGCCGGCGCCGGGATGTTGCCAGGCGTCGAGGAGCCGGGCGAGCGCGTACACGATGCCGACCCGCTCGGGTGTGCCTGGGGCCGGCATGACGGTCCCATAAGCGACCGTGATGCGGTCAGGGTCACTGGTCAAATAGCTGAGCGTGGCGAGCCGGGGGCGCCCCTCCCGGTGCTGCAACCAAAACGCGCCCGGAGCGCGCGGCATGAGCGTGCCCTGGGCCACCGACGGGTCCTCGCCGACCACTACTGCGACAGGCCACGCGGACGCCGACCGCACCCGCGCCGCCAACTGAGGCTCCAGCCCAAAGGGAAAGCAGATGGCCGGCATCAACCAAGTGGTCGGCAATGGGTCGCGAAACTGCTTGTACACCAAAGAGGTGGCTTCGGCGTGGAGCTCCACGCCCCGCCCAGCTGCCCGTCCGTGCTGGGGCCTCACTTCGACTTCGAACACACGTCCTTCCCCGCCCTCCGCTATGAGGGCCCCGGGCACCAGCTCATCGAGGTGAACTACCGCGTCTTCCCGGACGTCACCTGTAGCGAGCATTGCGGATCCCCCTCAGTAACCCGCAGCGGCGTCCACCGTACCCACCAGTGGACGGCCGGCCGCAAAGCGCACCACGTTCTCACGGATGCGCTCGGCCAACAGAGGGCGGACCATTTCCAAGGTGTCCGCGCTGTGGGGCGTGATGAGGCAGTTGGGGAGAGACCACAGAGGGTGCCCGTCTGGCAGTGGCTCAGGGTCAGTGACATCGAGCGCCGCACCACCGATGCCGCCCGCTCGGAGCACCTCCACCAAGGCTTCCGTGTCCACGTGGCGGCCCCGAGCGACGTTCACTAGCCAACTGTTCGGGCCCATCAGCGCCAGCTCCCGGGGACCGATCACATGTACGGTCTCGGGTACGAGGGCGAGCGCCACGAACACGACGAGCGCCCCCGGCAAAACCTCCAAAAGCTCGCTGGTGGTGACGACCCGTGCCGCTCCGGCGAGCGGCTCGCGACGCTTCCTTACCACGGTGGCTTCGGTGCCAAAAGGGGCCAACAGCTTCAGCAGTTCCTCGGTTATGCCACCTCCACCGAGGACCGTGACTTTGGCGCCGTAAAGCGAGGTGCCCTTGCGCTCGCCCCAGCTATGGGCACGGACGCGTTCGGGCAGGTGCCTAAGGCCCGCCAGGGCCAGCGCCAGCGCGTGCTCAGCTACCGGTTTGGCATAGGCACCCTTGGCGCTGGTCCAAGTGATGCTCGCAAAGCGCGGGTCGCTGAATATACCGGCTTCGGCAACGGCCTCCACCCCGGCGAACGGGAGCTGTACCCAGCGCACTCCTGGGTGAGCGAGCAGCGTCTCTGCCAGGCCGTCTGGCCCGCCCAGCCACATCAGCCCGTCGGCTGGCTCGCCGTCGCCCACCACGACGCCACCGCCAGCGACTACGGCCGCGCTGGCCTGCGCCTCCATGCCGGCCAAGCCCTGCGAAGGAGCTACCAGCAGCCTCGGGACGCCATCAAGCCTTTCTGCCACAGAACTTTCCCCGTTCGAAGCTACCAGACCGAAGCCTGGGAGGCCCAAGCGCCTACGGGGGCCTAGGGAAGGCTCGCACGCCCTGAACCTTCAGCAACACGGGAGGCCCAAGCGCCTACGGGGGGCGATTGGCCGTCTGGTCGCCCAGCGCTCCCACGACCGGCCCTTGTCTAGCGCCCGACCGCTCGCTAATATCGACTGAGCAACCTGCTGGCCAGCGAAGTCCGGTGAGAAGCCGGCGCTGTCCCGCAACTGTGGTCCTTTTCGGTCACGAAGAGGCAAGCCAGGTCGCCTGGCCAGCTGGGTGCGGCCACAAGCACGTCGAGGTAACGTCGCCGGCCGCAGGGTAGCCGCCATGACGGTCCCCTCGGCCGCAAGGAGGACCGCCATGAAATTTGTTTCGTCACAAGGGTTTCCCAAAGTCCGTTCGGTCGCGGCCATTTTCTGCGCCGCTGCCCTGCTCTTCTTGGCTAGCGGCTCGCCAGCGGCTGCCGCTGCCCGCCCGCTCCAGCTAGCCGCCAGCTTGCGAGCTGCCGCCTCGCGGCCGTCCGCACCCGGGCCAAGCGAGACCTTTCCTGTCACGGTCACGAGCGGGGACGGCAAGGTCCGGATACCGGCCAAGCCGACCCGCATCTTGTGCCTTTCAGCCAGCGCCACCCAGATGCTCTACAGCATCGGCGCGGGCAAGCAGGTCGTCGGCGTAGACAAGTACTCGACCTGGCCCCCGGGGGCGCCCCGCACGAAGTTCACGGGCTACGAAACGAGCGCCGAGGACTATTTGTACCTGCACCCGGACCTCGTGATATTCGCTTTTTCAGAAGGTACGCTCATCAAGCAGCTGAAGCTGCTCGGCATACCTTCGCTGTTGCTCCCCCCGCCGGCGGGCCTTGCCGGCGTCTACGCGCAAATCAATGAGCTCGGGCTGGCGACCGGGCACGAGCTTGCTGCCCGGCACCTAGACGCGTCGCTGCACGCGTACTTGGCCGGTGCCAACAAAGCGGCCGCCGGCGCCGGCAAGGGGCGCACGTACTACATAGAGCTGTCTCCCGATTACTACACGGCCGCCTCGAAAACCTTCATCGGCGCGGAGTTCTCGCTGTTCGGGATGAAAAACATCGCCGACCCCGCCTCCCACGGCACCGCCTACCCGCAAATCTCGGCCGAGTACTTGCTGAAAGCGGGCCCGGACTACGTGTTCTTGGCCGACACTGTCTGCTGCCACGTCACTCCTGCCAACTTCGCCAAGAGGCCAGCTTTGTCGCTTCTAGAAGCCGTCAAGCTGCACCACGTCTTCGGGGTCAACGACTCGGTAGCGTCCGAGTGGGGCCCGCACACTATTGAAGAGTTCGTCGGGTTCCTCGCCCGGGTGCTCAAACCTTGACCTTTGCCCCGCCGGCAGGTGGTGCTGCTCAACCTTCTCGCGGAGCTGGTACTTCCGTCGGCGCCGCTGCTGGCGCCGCCGGGGCTACGGTCTCTTCCGGCACCACGCGTTCCGGCGCCAGGGCCTCCTCCTGCGCCACGGTCTCGTCGGGCACCACAACGCCTGACGCCGGCGCCACCTTCGGCGCAGGGGCAGGCGCACCTGGCCTAGGTGTTACGCCGGCCACCCCTCACCCCCGTGGCGAGAGGCCGCAGTTAGGCCCCCCGCCACGACTGAAGCCGACCGCCCTCGAGCCCTGGCATGTCGGCATCGGCGTCCTCTTCGTCCTGGGCTGTTCCCTCGCCAGCGTACTGGTGGGACCGTACGACCTTTCCCCTCTACAAGTCCTCGCCGCAGTTGCCAGCAAGTTGCCGTTGGCCCACGTGCACGCGGGCGTCCTCTCGAGCGCCGTGGTCTGGCAGATCCGCTTGCCACGCTTGGTGCTTGCCGTATTGGTGGGCGCCATGCTCTCGGTGGCTGGCGCTTCTTACCAAGGGGTCTTTTCGAACCCTCTCGCCGACCCTTACCTGCTCGGCGTCGCGTCAGGCGCCGGCCTTGGCGCTACGGTCGCGCTCGTCTACTTCCCGTCCTCGTCCAACGGCCCGCTCTCGCCTCTACCCGTGGCGGCCTTCGTGGGAGCGATAGCGGCAGTGGCGGCCACCTTCGCCCTCGGACGCTCGCGTTCGGGGGCCCGCTCCCCGGCCACTTTGGTGCTCGCCGGCGTCGCTGTGGCAGCCTTCTTCACTGCGGTACAGACCTTCGTTCAGCAGAGGCACTTTGGCTCCCTCCAGACCGTGTACGACTGGTTGCTCGGGGACCTCTCGACCGCCGGGTGGTCGCAAGTGGCCTTGGCAGCCCCTTATGTAGCCGTCGCCGCAGCAGCGCTGCTCGCCTTGCGCCGCATCCTTGACGCCCTGAGCGTGGGCGACGAGGAGGCGAGCAGCTTGGGCGTCAGAGCCGACCGGGCGCGACTAGCGGTCGTGGCCGCCGCTACCCTCGGCACGGCCGCCGCCGTGTCGGTGAGCGGCCTGATCGGCTTCGTTGGGATCATCGTCCCTCACACGGTGCGCCTCTTAGCAGGGCCCAGCTACCGGCGCATAGTCCCTCTCTCTTTGCTCTACGGCGCCGGCTTCCTCGTCCTAGCCGACCTTGCCGCCCGCACGGTTCTATCCCCTGGAGAGCTCCCCTTGGGAGTCGTGACGGCGTTCCTCGGCGCTCCCTTCTTCCTCGTCGTCCTCCGTCAGGCTAGAAAGATGAGCTAGTTGCTGCAGATCCAGAACCTGAGCGTCGACCTGGGGGCAAGGCGCGTACTGACCGGCGTGTCAGCGACCGTCGACCGAGGTGCCTGGCTAGGCATCGTTGGGCCCAACGGCGCCGGCAAGTCCACGCTGCTGCGGTCGGTGCTAGGCCTCGTCCGCTACGACGGTCACGTGCTGATCTCGGGCCGTGAGTACCGCCAAAGCGAGCGGCGCGCTCTCGCTCGTGCGGTAGCCTACGTTCCCCAGCGCCCGGTGCTGCCGCCCGCCATGAACCTCACCGACTACGTGCTCCTCGGCCGCTCCGCCCACCACTCTTACCTGGGGGCCGAAACCCCTCGCGACCTCGCAGTGGCAGCAGAGACCCTCGAAAGGCTACAGCTCTCGGGCTTTGCGTCGCGGTCCCTCGGCCAGCTGTCGGGCGGCGAGGCACAGCGCGCTGTGCTGGCGAGGGCCCTGGTCCAAGAGGCGCCCGTCCTCGTAATGGACGAACCGACCACCTCCCTCGACCTCGGTTACGGCCAGCTGGTCTTGGAACTAGCTGACGAGCTACGACGAGAAAGAGGGCTCTCGGTCCTCTGCTCGATGCACGACCTCACCCTGGCCGCCCAGTTCTCCGACCAGTTGCTTGTACTGTCCGCCGGCAGGGCCGTGCTGTCGGGTCGGCCCGACGAAGTCTTGACCGAAGCCAACGTCCAGCGCTACTTTGGCGCCGAGGTAGAAGTGCTCGCCGGCCCCGGCGGCCCAGTGATCTCCCCCGTCCGGCGCAAGCGAGCCCTGAAAGGGGCGCTAAACGGATGAACACGGGCCCAGCTCGCAACGGCCCTGCGCGAGACCGCTCGCTTTCGCCGGAGCCACCAACTACGGCGCCACCGCGGGCCACGAGGCGCGCCACGTCGGTCGTCTTGGTCGCGACCGGCGACGGCAAAGGCAAGACGACCGCTGCCATGGGCACAGCTCTTCGCGCCCTGGCACGGGGCTGGGCGGTGTGCGTGGTCCAGTTCGTGAAATCGGAAAAGTGGCGCTCCGGAGAGGCCAAAATCCTGCCGCAGCTCGGCGCCGACTGGCACACGATGGGAGACGGGTTCACATGGGACTCAGAAGACCTGGGGCGTTCGGCAGAAATGGCGCAGCACGCCTGGCAACTCGCCAGGGAGAAGATCGCCTCAGCCCGTTACCGGTTGGTCGTGCTCGACGAGGTAACCTACCCGATAAACTGGGGTTGGGTACCTTTGGAAGAGGTAGTCGCTAGCATCGTTGGCCGCCCTTCCGGCGTCAACATTTACATAACAGGGCGTGACGCCCCGGCTGCCCTTGTGAGCATCGCAGACACAGCCAGTGAAGTGCGCAAGGTGAAGCACGCTTACGAAGCGGGCATCATGGCAGAAAAAGGTATCGACTTCTAGACCTACCTAAGCGCCTGCGGGCGAAGCCGGCGCCTGCGGGCGAAGCCGGCGCCTGCGGGCGAAGCCGGCGCCTGCGGGCGAAGCCGGCGCCTGCGGGCGAAGCCGGCGCCCTACCGAGGGGCGCCGGCCCCGTCCAACGCCGGCAAGACCGCAAAGCCCTACGGGGCCACGAGGACCTAAAGGGTGAGGGTGACCTTGGTGTGCAAAGTGCGTCCCGAGACCACAACTATCGCCGTGCGAGCCGTGATCGTGTGGTGCTTGGCGTGCGCCAGCAGGCGCATCGCCGCCCTGTCCAGCTTGATCCCGAGCCGCGCTGGCCTCCCGGTGGCCGCGAGGTTGTAATTGCGGTGGCCGAGCGGCGTTATTACGTCCTTTAAGACGATCGAGCCGCGACAGCGCGCCCGGCTGCAGCGGAGCGCCAATACGATGGCTCCCTTGCTCACTTTTATGTGCGGGCTAGCCAGGACCACGAGCGGGACAGGGTGCGGCTTGGGCCTCTTGGGCTTCGCCGGCGGCTTGGGCTTATGGTGCACCACAGTGGTGGTCGTGCTCCGCGGCGGGACAGTAGTCGTGGTCACGGGCACCGGGGCAGGCCCGGTCACCGCCCCGACGAGCGTGATCGAGTAGGTGCTGCTGGGAACCCCTGGGTTTATCACGTCCTCGACCGTGAGCGAGAGGACGTCCCCGGAGTTGACCGTGTTCGGAACGCTGAACGTGACGTCGTTGGTCCCCCCGCCGGCGAGGCCCGCGCTGACGGTGCCCGAACCTGAAGAGGTCGTCGAGTCTACGATGTGGTAATAACCCGGGTTGTTCGGGAAAACCGTGCCTGCCGGCGCCTGCAAGCCGATCGTGCTCGAGCCGCCTTGCAGTACGCCTTCCGCCCGCAAGTTCGAGATGGTGTAGGTGGCGACAGCACCAGCTGTGGTCGGCTCCACAGTGACCACCACGCCTGGACTGGCGCTCGGCCCGATCGTGTAGGGAGCAGCGTCTGCCGGGACTGGGTCACCGGACGTGGAGACCGTGAAGTCGCGCACTATCCCTGCCCTCGGGTTGGTCACGTTGGCGAGCACGACGCTCACCGAGTCGTTCGCCCTTATCGAGTCGGCAAGGGGGATGACGGCCGTCCCGTTGGCGAGAGCCGCCCGTGTCGCGACGAAGTGCCAGTTGGCTGTGCTGTCGATGACGAGGGCGCCGGTAACCGTCGTGAAGTTGGTCGGGCCGGCCTTCTCGCTCAAAATTATGTTGCCGCCCGCAGCCACAGCGTTCGACGCCTGGAAATCAACCGTGTACAGGGTGGTCGCCCCGGCGACCGTGTTTTGGGGAGAGACGCTCACGCCGCGGACCGATCCGCCGAACACTATCGAGTTGGTGACCTGCGCCGTCCCGTTGCCCGGTTGCACCGTGATGTCGTCGGCTTGGACGGTGCCGCTCGGCGGCGGGTTGGTGCCGGTCGCCGTTATGTTCAGCCTGTCGCCGTTTTGGAGGGCGTCAGCCAAGCTCAGCGTGGCTACCGGCCCGCTCGCCGACACGGCGGTCACCTGGTCTGCAGCGGTGCCTGAAGGACCGGTGTAGGTAACCGAGTAGCCTGCAGGAGCGCCGAGGAACGACAGCGTCTCAGTGCCCTCAGTCGCTGCCGCCTTGAGCACGAGGGTATTGCTGCCGCTCGAAAGGTTTTCTACCGGCACGTCGGCGATGCTGTAGGTGGTGTTGGCACCGAAGCCTTGCAGCGCTGCCGACAAGATGACCTGTGACGGCACGACCGTCACCACGTTGGAGGTGCCGGGGCTCGTGTTCGCGGTCGTCGTGACCGAGAAGCTGAAGGTGCCTGTGCCTGGCGGAGCTGCCGCGCTGAAATCGACCTCGACTTTGGCCCTGGCCGCGACATTACAGCTCGCCGCCAGGTCGACCACAAGCGAGGTCGGGGTGGAGCTGCCCGGGCCGGCGGCACCGGCCGTCCCGGCTTGGATGCAGCTGCCCGACACAACGGCCACGTCTGCAGGGGCCGACGACAGCGCATCCGAAGGGGTCACGCTAATGGCACCTCCCTCGGCCCCGCTGAAGGCCGCACCGACATAAAACACCAGCTCAAAGCTGGTCTCAGCCCCTCGGCTGACAGTCGCCGGCGAGGCGCTGACGTTGACCACTGCGCCCGAGGGCGACCCGATCGTGTAGTGGTTGGACGTAACATCTGCAAAAGCGGGAGCGACCGACAGGAGCAGGCCTCCCAGCGTGGCTGTCCCGGCCAAAACTGCTCCTAGGACACCCAGCCTCAGGCTCCGCCGCTGCGGCCCGCACCCCGCTGCCTGAGCGGATAGTTGTTCCATAGGGAAAAACCTTACCGATAGTGCTGTACCAGCCGGCCACCTGCCCCCCTACGGGCGTACCTGCCAGCCCAGGCACCCCAGGGTGCCCCAGCACTGCGAACGGCCTCGAGCTTGCCTGCGCCCTGCTCGTGCGGGCAGGCTAGGACCATGCCGAGCATCGACCTGCCTCTTCACGAACTGCGTTCTTACGTACCGGAAGAGACCGAACCAGAAGACTTCGACCAGTTCTGGGCGAAGACGTTGGAGGAGGCCCGCTCGGCGGGCCCAGGCCTGCAGTTGGACGACCCCTATATGCCCCTCGCCGGCGTCGAAGCCTTTCACGTATGGATGACCGGGTTCGGGAGCGCACGGATTTCGGGCTGGTACGTGCGCCCGGCGAAGGGCGGGCCATTTCCGGCTATTGCCCACTTCCATGGCTACTCCTGGCGGGCAGCAAGGCCCCTCGAAACTTACGCCCTGGCTGCCCAAGGGATAGCAGTTTTGTCCATGGACTGCCGGGGCCAGGGAGGCGACTCTCCCGACGTGCCCCCCTTGGCCGGCGGGCACCACCCGGGCTGGCTCACCGTGGGCCTGACGGACCCCGCCAACCACTACTACAGGTACGTGTTCGCCGACGCCGTGATGGCGGTGGACGCCCTAGCCGCGCAAGAGGAGGTCGACCAAAGCCGCATCGCCGTTACCGGCGCCAGCCAGGGAGGCGGGCTCAGCCTCGCGGTGGCGGCTCTGTCGGGTCGGGCGAGCTTTGTGTGGGCGGACGTGCCGTTCCTCTCCGACTTCCCCCGCGCGGTCGAGGTCGCCCCCCACTCGCCCTACACCGAGGTCTCAGAGTTCCTGCGCCGGCGCCCCGAGCTAAAGGAAACCGCCTTCCGCACCCTCGCCTACATAGACGTCGCCAACCACGCCCGCCGGGTAACGTGCCCGGCGCGCGTCACGGTCGGCCTGTGGGACGACATTTGCCCGCCTAGCACGGTGTTCGCCGCTTACGGGCGCCTGGCGAGCCCTGACAAAGACCTCCTCGTGTTCCCCTACCACGGCCACGGCCTGACTTACGAGATCGAGGAGCGCCGCTTCGCAGAACTGGTGCGCAGGCTCGGCGTAGCAGCCGCCGCGGCCCGTCCCTAGGTCGCCCGCGGGCAACCAGGTATAGCATGCACGAGTGCTCGCCGCCGCAGTAGAGGTGCGCGAAGAGGCCAACCCGTGAAGGTAGCTGTCATCGGGGCCACCGGCCACATCGGCACTTACCTCGTGCCACGTCTCGTAACCGAGGGCTACGAGGTGGTCGCTTTTTCGCGCGGCCAGCGCCAGCCCTACCTAGCCGACCCTTCGTGGGGAAAGGTCCAGCAGGTCTCAGTGGACCGCGAACGCGAAGACCAGGCAGGGACCTTTGCCGAGCGCGTCGCCTCCATGAACTTTGACGCGGTGGTGGACCTCATCTGCTTTTCGGTCGGCTCGGCACGCCAATTGGTGGACGCCCTGGCCCCTAGGGGCACCTACCTGTTGCACTGCGGGACGATCTGGGTGCACGGGCCCGCAGTAGAGGTCCCGCTCACAGAGGACGCCCCGAGGCGGCCCTTCGGAGAGTACGGCACCCAAAAGGCCGCCATCGAAGAGCTGCTGTTGGGCGCTTCGCTGAGCGGCCGCCTTCCCTGCAGTGTCCTCCACCCTGGCCACATCGTCGGGCCCGGGTGGGCTCCGGTGAACCCCGCCGGCAACTTCAACACTGCCGTGTTCGAGCGCTTGGCAAGGGGTGAAGAGCTCCCACTTCCCAACTTCGGCTTGGAAACCGTGCACCACGTGCATGCTGCCGACGTCGCGCAAGCCTTCGTTTTGGCGCTTGCGCAGCGTGACCGAGCCGCCGGACAAGCCTTCCACGTCGTCTCGGAGCGTGCTCTCACCCTACGCGGCTACGCAGAACAGGTGGCTGCATGGTTCGGCCAACCAGCCCGGCTCAGTTTCCTCCCTTTCGAGGACTGGGCCAAGACCCAGTCTCCCGAAGACGCTGCGGCGACCTGGGACCACATCGCTCACAGCCCTTGTACCAGCACCGCCAAGGCATCTTCCGTGCTTGGCTACCAGCCGGCTTACACGTCTCTAGAAGCGGTCTACGAAGCGCTTTCTTGGCTCATCGACAACGGCCGGGTCGACGTAGGCGGGGCCAAGCTCGCCAGCCAGAAAGCCGCTTCGAGCCAGAAGAGCACGCGGGGTTGAGCGCGCCTAGGACGTTGTACTGCACATGTCCTCGGCTGGCGCCCCGAGGCGGCTAGTCAGACTTCAGGCTCGCACCACTTCGCAGCCACTGAGCAAAATAGAGCCTTGCGCGCTCAGCGCGCTGCTCCAACACTCCAACATCGGCTCCCGGCCCGACAGCCGCTTGGGCCGGCAAGCCCAACCACTTTGCTGGCCGGGTAGCCGCAGGCCAAAGTGGCTCAGCCTGCCGCCTCTCTTGGGCCCACGCCCGAGAAGCTGGGGCCGGCGAGAGTTGACCGCACCGTGGGCTCCCGGTGACGCACCGCTGCACAGGCGCGTCCATGAGTGCCTGAGCGGGCCGCGATGGCCAAGAGACGGGCAGTCACCTGCGAAGGCGGCCTCGCCGCGGCCCAGATGGCCCGGATCGAGCGCTGTAGGGACAGTTCCTGGCAGGGGACGGCCACGAGCTGGCCGGCCTCCAGCTCAGAACGGACCGCCAGCGCCGAGACGACCGCCGGGCCGCCGCTAGCGATCGTCGCAGCCTTGATGGCAGTCGTGGAACCGAGTTCCATGGCTACGGTCGCCCGGAGCCCGTGGGCCGCGAGAGCTTCGACCAGTACATCTCGCGTACCCGACCCGGGCTCGCGAAGCACCAGCGGCATGACTGCGAGCTCGGCCGCGCGTACCGGCCTACGGCGGTGGCTCCAACGATGGCCGGCCGCGACCACGATGACCAGTTCATCGACCAGGAGGTCCTTGGACCGCAGCCTGCCGGGCGGCCGCGGGCCTTCGATGAACCCGAGGTCGGCGCCCCCTCGGCTGACCAGCTCGGCAACGCGGGCTGAATTGCCCATTTCGAGCGACACCTGGGTCGTGGGGTGTTCCGAGGCGAACTGCTGGAGCCAGCGAGGGACCAAGTACTCGGCCACCGTGAGGCTCGCGGCCAAGCGTAGATGCGAACCTCCGTCCGAGCGCAAAGCGGCCGTCCCCGCCAGGAGCGTGCGCATGGCACTCAGCACCGCGCCAGCCCATTCGGCCGTGGCGGTGCCAGCCTGCGTGAGGCGCGCCCCGGTGGCCGCTCGCTCCAACAGCTGGATCTGCAGGAGCTTTTCGAGGGCCCGGAGACGCATGCTGGCAGCCGGCTGCGTCATTCCGTGGGCGGCTGCCGCGGCCCGGATAGACCCCAGCTCGCCCACGCTCACGAGCAGGTCGAGGGAAGCTAGGTCCGGGCATGGTTCCGGGAGGGGCACAAAGCGAGCTTAGGGCACCCCTGGCGCACAGGCCTCCATGCCGGGCCAGTCATCGCCATGCCGGGACAGTCAGAGCGTGCCGGTCAGAGCTTGGAGGCCGAGGCTGGTCAAGCCGACCGTGAGCCACAGGACCATCCCCAGCCCGAGAGGCCGCGGACCGGTGCGGCGGATGTGGCTCAGGTCCGTCGACAGCCCGATAGCTGCCAAGGCTGCCGTGATCATCCACGTGCCCAGGTCCGAAAGCGCGTGATGCCAGCCGGCAGGGACGAGCCCGAGCGTGTTGGCGACCACAGCGACCATGAACACGCCAATGAAAAGGGGCAGGATCCGCTTCAACTCGACCTGGCCACCCGAGACCTCACCCTTTTGCCCTCGAGGCCAGGCACGGAGCCCGGCGAGACCGAGGGAGATGGGGATTATGGCCAGGGTGCGGGTGAGCTTGACGACCACCCCATAGGTGGCCGCGGCATGGCCGTAAATGGTGGACGCAGCCACCACCGACGAAAGGTCGTTGACCGCCGTACCGGCCCAGAGGCCAAAAGCGTGCTGGGACAACCCCAATAGGTGACCGAGGGTCGGGTAGGACAACACGGCCACGACATTGAACGTGAAAATGGTGGCGATCGCGTAGCTCACGTCTGCTTGGTCCGCGTCGATCACCGCGTCCGTGGCGGCGATGGCCGACGCGCCGCAGACGGCGGTGCCGACCCCGACCATCGTGAGCACGTCGCCTCGTAACCCGAGCAGCCGGCCGGCCAGCCAGGCCATTGCCAGAGCCGTCACCAAAGTCCCCACCAGCACAGGCAACGACTTGCCCCCGATCGAGAGCACCTGGCTGAGCGAGAGCCCCGTTCCGAACATGACAATCGAGGCCTTGAGCACGTTTTTCGAGCTGAACGCGATCCCCGGCTGCAACCTGACTGAACGCTTCCTGACCGACGAAAGAGCAATACCGCAAACGATAGCTATGACCGGGGCACCGACAACGGGGGCCAAACCCCCGAGTGCCGTCGCCACGGCGGCCACCGCGGCCGTTATGCCGACGCCGGGGCCTAGCTCGGCCACACGATAAGGCAACGTTCGGGCCCACGAGGTGACCGGGGGCATGGCGGTCTCGCCAAGCCGAGTTTCGAGCGCGAGTTGGACGTCTTCTAGTACGGGCACTGGCTACCTCCTCGGGTGACTATTTTTCGCTCATTTACCGGCCTCGAGGGCCCGCAATCTCCTGATCCAGTTATAAGTGGCTCTTATATTTGCCGCCAGGAGGTCCAGGTCGAGGGCCGTACCTCGTTGCCCTAGCTACTGTTGTGGTGCCGTAGCGGGGGGTAGGCGGCCTGAGGAAGCCGAGAGCTGGCCCGAGGTCAGCGAGGCGTTCAGGCGGGCGACGCGATCCGAGCCCGGGTGACGGCCAAGTTCGCTCCGAGCGCTGCCCACAGCCGAGCCGGGCCGCGTGCCAGGGAACCGGGCTCTGGCGCAGGACCGTGCTCGAGACCCTCCTGACGGTCGTACGGTGTCACTGCCGCCCCGAGCCCCAGCGGCCCTTCAGGAGCCGAAGATGGGCCCTCCCGCCTCTAGCGCCGAGGGCGGGCGAACATGTCGGGCACTCTTTTGGCAGGACCTGTGCTGTCTCCTAGATAAGAAAGATCTCTGGACAGCTGAGCTGGGAACACGTCTCGAGGCGGCGAGCGGGATCGAACCGCTGTAGAGGGCTTTGCAGGCCCTTGCCTGGACCACTCGGCCACGCCGCCCGGGCTTAGACCGCACGTTCACTGTACACCGCCGGCGCCTCGTCGCCCACTGCCCTTTGTACGCCGGGGCGAGCGTACGTAGTGCCGCGCCCGTGCCGCGCCCCGGGCCCCTGACCTGAGGTCACCTGCTGTACCGGAGGCACGTCGTAGCCTGCACCACCGCCCCAGCGCCGTCACCTCGCCGGCTACCTGCGGCCGGCTCTACCTGCCGCTCGGCGGACCTCGGTGCCCCTGCCCCCCGCTACTACTGTCGCTGGCATCGATGCCACCCCGCGCCTCCAAGGCCCGGCGTGAAGCCGGCCGCCGGCCCTCCGGGCCGCCTAGAGCGAGAGCTCGCTCCCAACTCGGGCGCTCGCGGAGCGGGCAAGCTGCTCGCCGGCCCACAGGTGGCCACCATCTTCTTCAGCGCTGTGCTCTTTGCTGCGACCGGCGCCCTCGCCGGCACCGGGGCTCCCGACGTATCGCGCTTCGTCGTCTCCGCCCTGGCGCTAGGCGCGCTCACCGCCCTGGTCGGCGAAGCACTGGAACAAGTCGGCCGCCATCTCCGCGCGGGCGCGACCGGGCTTCTCCAAGCGACCCTCGGCAACCTCCCAGAACTTCTGTTCTCCGTCTTCGCCCTGCGCGCGGGGCTAACAGCGCTCGTCCAGGCGGCGCTCATCGGCTCATTGCTTTCCAACTTGCTCCTGGTGCTCGGCACGGCTTTCATCTTCGGGGCGCTTCGCCATGGGGCCCAGAGCTTCGAACCCGAGGCGCCCCGCATGACCGTCGCCCTGCTCACGCTCGCCGTAGGGTCGCTCGCCGTCCCCACGCTCGCCAGCCGGCTCGACACCCCCGCTGCCCGCCACAGCGTCGGGCTGTCGGAGGCTGTGGCCGCCGTCCTGCTCGTCGTCTACCTAGCCAGCGTCCCCTTCTGGCTGCGAGGTGGCCCCCCCGGCTCCGCAGGGAGGCCCACCGCCAAGACCGTCCAGGCAACAGCCGCCGCACCCGCCGGCGCCTGGCCTCTCCCGCTCGGCATCTTGGTCCTAGCAGGCGCGACAGGCGCATCAGCGGCGGTATCTGACTGGTTTGTCGGCGCGCTTGAACCGGCGACCCGCTCGCTCGGCCTTTCGCAGGGGTTCACCGGCCTTGTCGTAGTAGCTATAGCCTCCAATGCCGTGGAGCACGCGGCAGGCGTCCGCTTCGCCTGGAAGGCGAGGCCCGACTACGCCATAAGCACGATCTTGAACAGCCCTCTGCAAATAGCCCTGCTGCTCATCCCCTTCCTCGTGCTCGTGAGCCCGGCGCTCGGCTCGGCTCATTTGCTGCTGGTTTTTCCTCCCCTCTTGGTCGGCGCGCTCGCTATCTCTACGGTCGCCGTCGGTATCGTCATATACGACGGCGAGTACTCGTGGCTAGAAGGGGTCTTACTGGTGGCGCTCTATGCGATCGTGGCTGCGGCGTTCTGGTGGGGCTGAACCATGGCCGGGCCACGCGCCGGCGACCGCGCCCGGCTTGGTTGAGCTCGGGAGCTGACGATGAGCTCGCCTAGCGGTCCAGCCGCCGAGCCGCCAGAGGACATAAGCCCAGGCGAACCGTACCCGCTAGGGGCCACCTGGGACGGCTCAGGCACCAACTTTGCGGTTTTCTCTGAGAGCGCGGAGCTGGTCGAGCTGTGCCTGTTCGACGAGCACGGCAACGAGTCACGTTACCCGCTCCCCGAGGTCGACGCCTTCGTATGGCACGGGTACTTGGAACAAGCAGAACCGGGCCAACTTTACGGCTACCGCGTCCACGGCCCTTACGAGCCCGACAAGGGCCTCCGTGCCAACCCCGCCAAGCTGCTGCTCGACCCGTATGCCAAGGCCATCGCTGGCGAGCTCAGATGGGGCCCCGAAGTGTACGGTTACCAGCTCGGCACGGCCGACGACACGACTCTCTCCACGGCCGACTCAGCCCCGTTCGTGCCGAAGTCCATAGTCGTCGACACTGCCTTCGAATGGGCAGACGACCGCCGGCCGCGCACCCCCTGGCACGAGACGGTCATCTATGAGACCCATGTCAAGGGCCTCACTTGGCGTCACCCAAAGGTCCCGCCGGCCCTGCGCGGCACCTACGCCGGCGTTGCCCACCCCGAAATGCTCGACCACTTCGTCTCCCTCGGGGTGACAGCCGTAGAGCTCATGCCGGTCCACCAGTTCGTGCACGACCACGAACTGGTGCAAAGGGGCCTCAAGAACTACTGGGGCTACAACTCGATCGGGTTCTTCGCCCCCCACAACGAGTACTCCTCACGCCCCGGCCACCGGGTCGTCAACGAGTTCAAGACCATGGTGCGAGCGCTCCATGCGGCGGGGATCGAGGTCATCTTGGACGTGGTCTACAACCACACCGCCGAGGGCAACCGGCTGGGGCCCACGCTTTGCCTGAGAGGCCTCGACAACCCCACCTACTATCGCCTCGACGAAAAGAACCCGCGTTACTACACCGACACTACGGGCACCGGCAACACGCTCAACGTGAGGAACCCCCAGACCCTCCAGCTGCTCATGGACTCACTTCGCTACTGGGTCTTGGAGATGCACGTGGACGGGTTCCGCTTCGACCTCGCAGCCAGCTTGGCTCGCCAGTTCCACGAGGTGGACAGGCTGTCTGCCTTCTTCGACCTCATCCACCAAGACCCGGTGCTCTCACAGGTGAAGCTCATAGCCGAGCCCTGGGACCTCGGCAGCGGCGGCTACCAAGTGGGCAACTTCCCGGTGCTGTGGTCAGAATGGAACGGCCGTTACCGCGACTCGGTGCGCGACTACTGGCGCCAGCAAAGTACCTCCATCGGCGAGCTCGCCTACCGCTTGACCGGCAGTTCCGACCTCTACGAGGCCACTGGCCGGCGGCCCTGGGCGAGCGTCAATTTCGTGACCTGCCACGACGGGTTCACGCTGTCAGACCTCGTCTCCTACAACCAAAAACATAATGAGGCCAATGGCTTTTCCAACACGGACGGCACCGACGACAACCGCTCGTGGAACTGTGGCGAAGAAGGGCCGACAGACGACCCGCTGGTCCTCAGCCTGCGCCAGCGCCAAGCCCGCAACTTGCTGGCCACCCTCACCTTGTCCCTCGGGGTCCCCATGATCCTCGGCGGCGACGAGATAGGGCGAACCCAAAGGGGCAACAACAACGCCTTTTGCCAAGACAACGAGATCTCCTGGTACGACTGGGACCGAGCAGACGCAGACCTACTGGCTTGGGCCAGGCACGCGCTCGAGGTACGCCGGGCCCACCCGGTTTTCCGCCGGCGGCGCTTTTTCCAAGGTCGGCCCCTGCGCCAAGCGGACGGCAGCGCCGATATCGGTTGGTTCCGCCCCGACGGCGAGCTCATGAACGACGAAGACTGGGGGGTCGGGTACGCAAAGTCGCTGGGGGTCCTCCTGAACGGCCAGGCCAACCCCGAGCGCGACCGCCACGGCAGGCTGGTCCTTGACACGTCGTTTTACCTCGCCCTCAACGCCTGGGAACAGCCGATCGAGTTTCGCCTGCCGTCCGCGGAGTGGGGCGGGCCCTGGCAGGTCGTGCTCGACACCTCCGACGCGCGGCCCGTCTACAGGCCTGACCTCCTCACCCCGGGGCAGGCCCTCCCCCTCCTCGGGCACCATCTGGTGCTGCTCGAGAAGGTCGGTACTGCTGCTCAAGAAGCTGGGTACCACAAAAAGAGTACTTGAGACCACTGAGCGTGGTGAGATGCGCCCAAAATGGCGCCTTTGCTACTGTGCGTCCATTGCGTCGGCTACTGTGAGCGTTGCACAAACGGGCACAGCCACCACATTGCCCGTCTGACAGGGAGGCCAAGATGAGCACCGCCGACGACATGACCCCCGCCTATGCCCGCCAAGTAGGTGAGAGGCTCCGCAACATCCGCCGCCAACAAGGCTTGTCGCTGCAAGCAGTGGAAGAGCAGTCGGGCCGAGAGTTCAAGGCTTCCGTCCTCGGCGCCTACGAACGCGGCGAACGTATCATCTCAGTGCTGCGCCTCCAGCGCCTGGCAGCTCTCTACGGGGTACCTGTAGACCAGCTACTTCCCAAGATGTCCGGCGAGGGCGACCTCGGGGCCGACGCTCGGGCAGCCGACACCAAAGGGTCGGTCACGATCGACTTGTCCCGCCTCGAGCAGCTCGAAGCGCCCGAGCGAGAGGTGATCCGCCGCTACATCGGCCAGATCCAGATCCAGCGGGGGGACTTCAATGGCCGTCTCATCACTATCCGAGGGGAGGACGTGCGCGCCCTCGCCCGCGTCTTCGAGCGCGACGAGACCTCTATGCGCAACCGCATCGAAGAACTCGGCATCCGCCACTAAGGCCGCTAGCGGCCGACTGCGCAGTCCCGCCACAAGCTCTAAGCGGCACCGGCAGCCCTAGCTCCCCGCCACAAGCTCTAAGCGGCACCGGCAGCCTTAGCTGCCCAGTCCTCTCCTAGCTGGCCTGCACTTCCCAGTTGGCAGCACCAGCGCCGGCCCCCCGCTCTCAATGGGCAGGCCAGCGCCCGGCCTGTAACGTGGCCCGGCGATGCGTACCGAGGGCGGTGGCACGAGGAGCGGGGCCGAGACGGACGGGGCCAAGACGAGCGGGGCCACGAGCGGTGGCGCCGTGGGGGCGGGCAACGCCGCCGAGGCAGCGCCAAACAACCACGGCCAGCCGCCTGCTGGCCTCGCCAGCGAGCTGCGGCAAGCCTATTCGATGGGCTTCACCCGCTCGGTCCCCTGGCGCCAAGCCCAGCTTCGGGCGTTGGCAGAGATGCTCAGAGCTGGCGCCGGCGCCCTAAGCGAGGCCATGGCCGACGATATGGGCAAACCCGGAACGGAGGCCTGGCTCACCGACATCGCCTCGGTCCGGCGCGACATAGAAGCCATGGCTCGCCTCCTCCCCCGCTGGGCCGCCCCACAGCGCCGGCAGGTCCCCTGGCAACTGTGGCCCGCCCGCGCTCAGGTGGTCCCCGAGCCTCTCGGGGCAGTGCTCGTGATCGGCCCGTGGAACTACCCCGTCCGCTGCCTCGTGCTCCCGGTCGCCTCGGCGATCGCCGCCGGCAACACGGTCGCAGCCAAGCCCTCCGAGCTCGCCCCCGCGACCGCCCTCACCCTCTCCCGTCTGGCACAAGAACACCTCGACTCTCGGGCAGTGCGCTTGGCCCTCGGCGGCCCCGAGGTCGCCCAAGGGCTCCTAGAACAACGCTGGGACCACATCTTTTTTACCGGGGGTACCAGGACCGGCAGGGTCGTCATGGCCGCTGCGGCTCGGCACTTGACCCCGGTCACTTTGGAGCTCGGGGGCAAGAACCCCGCCATCGTCGACTGCACCGCTGCTCAGAGCCATGCAGCGAGGCGCGTCGCTTGGGGGAAGTTCTTGAACGCCGGCCAGACCTGCGTGGCACCAGACTTCGTGCTCGTGGACCGCCGGGCCGAAGGCCCCTTCCTCGAAGCCTTGACCAGCCATGTAAGGCACTTTTACGGCGAAGATCCCGTCGTTTCGCCGGACTTTGGCAGGGTGGTGAACGGAGCTCACCTAGAGCGCCTGACTGGGCTCATATCCGCCACCAAAGGCCGGGTGGTAGCCGGCGGGAGAGCCGTACCAGACCAGCTCTACCTCGCGCCCACCGTTGTCGCCGACGTGGGCTGGGACGACCCCCTCATGCAAGAGGAGATCTTTGGGCCCGTCCTCCCCGTCGTCGCCTACGAAGACATCGACGACGTCCTGGCGACGCTCGCCGAGCGTGAAAAGCCGCTCGCCGTCTACGTCTATACCCGCGACCGGCGGCTCGCAGAGCGCGTCGTCGCCGAGACGTCCTCGGGCGGTGTGTGCGTCAACCACAACTGCGTGCAGCTCGCCGTCCCCAGCCTCCCCTTCGGGGGCGTAGGGGCGAGCGGGACGGGTGCCTACCACGGCAAGGCGGGTTTCGATACCTTCAGCCACCAAAAGGCCGTCCTAAGAAGCCCAGCCGGGGCCGAGGTACCGGTCATGTACCCTCCCTACGGGCGGACGAAGCGCTGGCTGTTGCGAAAGGTGGTGTAATGGTTGCACACGTGAAGAAAGATGAGGGCTCAACGTCGCCAGAGCCTGCCCCGGCACGCAGGCGCCGCCTCGCAGTCCGGCGCGCTCCATCGGGAGCCGAGCCGGCGACGAACGGCAAGGAAAGCCCCGTGGCCAGCATGAACTTGGGCCGCGTCGTAGCCCTCTCGGGCGTCCCAGCGAGCACAGTGCACCACTACCGCCGGCTCGGGCTCCTGCCCCGCCCCAAGCCCGCCGCCCAAGGGCGCTTTTCCTACGGAGAAGTCCACGTACGGGCGCTCCGGCTCATCCGCACGCTCCGGGAACAAAGGGGCCTTTCGCTCCGCCAGATCTCCTCGGTCCTGCCTGGCCTGCTCGAAGGCAAGCAGGCAGAGTTGCCGGCACCTAGCGCCGAAGGGCCCGAAGCGAGGCTCATAGAGGCGGCCTTCCGGCTCTTTTCCGAGCCAAAGGGTTACGCGTCTGTCACCGTTAGCGAGATCGCGGCGGAAGCCGGTGTCGCCAAGGGCAGCGTCTACCGCCACTTCGCTTCCAAAGAAGCCCTCTTTACGGCCGTGGTGGAGGCCATCTGCCGCGAGACGGCCGAGCGCTTCGCTGAATCGGTCGCCAACTTGGGAGGGCCGCAGGCGATGGCGAGCGACCCGGGCAAGGCCGCCTCGGTGTTCGGGCGCGAGATCGCCCCTGCCATGCCGGTGCTGCTCGAGCTCGGCGCCAGGGCGGCTCGCGGCGACGTGCCTAGCCAGGCTCTCGCCGCCTGGGTGCTGCGGACCCTCGCCGAGGCCGCCGGGCGGCCCCTCGCTGGCGCTTCGGGCGACCCCGTTCCTGCGGGCCTCCAGGTCATCCAGCATGCGTTCGCCAACGTCCTCCAGTGGGCCGTCGGCCCCGACTGGTCGGTCGGGCCGGACTGGGCCGCGCCGGCGGCCAGCTCGTCTGAACTGAAGTACGTACCTGACGCGACAGCTCCTATGTAGCCGGCGCCTTGAAGACGACCACCGTCGCCGGGGACCTTGACGGCCGCTTCGCTAAAGAGGGACGCCGAACGTGCGGGCCCAAGACCGCCTTTTGGCTATAGGCCAGTGGTGCCGGGGTGGCTGGACGGCGACGCTTTGGGACCTAGAGGGGCTTCGAGAAGCCTGCCAGCTGGCGCCCGCGAACGGAAAGGCTTGCAATATGCCGTCTGCTGGTGTCTAAGATGACCCAGTGGTCAGCGAGGTTGCACCGCTGCCGGGAGCGCCGGAGCTGCCCCCCGCCTACCTTGTCCTGGGGCGGGCAGGGTCAGAAAACTTCCCCGTAGCTTCACGCGCCCTCCCACGGGACGTGAGGGCAGACCTCATGGCCCTCTACGGTTGGGCGCGCCTGGTCGACGAGCTCGGTGACAACTACGCGGGAGACCGGCTTGCGGCCCTCGACGAGGCCGAGCGCCAGCTTCGCCTGGCCCTCGGCCAGCCTGGGCCAGCTGCCGGCCCAGGCGGCCGGCTCCACCCGCTCATAGTCAGCGCCGCAGCGGTGGCCCGCCGGCGCAACCTTCCCGCCCAGGCGTTGTTCGACCTGCTCGAAGCCAACCGCCAAGACCAGCGCGTCACGCGCTATGAGACCTTCGCCGACCTCGCCGGCTACTGCCGCCTGTCGGCCAACCCGGTCGGAAGGTTGGTGCTCGGGGTCTTCGCTGCGGCAACACCGGAGCGAACCGCCTGGTCAGACAAGATCTGTACAGCGCTCCAGCTGGTCGAGCACTGGCAAGACGTAGCCGAGGACGCCGTCGCCGGCCGGGTCTACGTGCCCCAGGAGGACCTCCGACGCTTCGGCGCCCGCGAAGAGCAGCTGGTGCCGCCCCCAGCGCCGGCGGGAGGCGTCCCGAGAGAGCGGGCACCACTAGAGTGCCGGGCGCTCATGATGTTCGAAGTGGCCCGCTCCCGGCAGATGCTCGAAGAAGGCGCCCCCCTCGTGGGCAGCCTGCGGGGACGGCTCAGGGTGGCAGTGGCAGGGTTCGTGGCCGGAGGGCTAGCGGCGCTCGACGCCCTCGAAGCAGCTGGCTTCGACATCTACGCGCCGACGACCCGCCCGGCTCCTCGGCGCCTTGCCTACCATCTCCTAAAGCTGCTGCTCGCCGCCCGTCACAGCCAAACCGAGGCCGCCTCAGCCGGCCCAGCAGCCCCGGAGCTCGCCAGTTGAACGAGGCCGCCGTCGCCCTCGCCTACCGCCACTGCGAGCAGATAACGCGCTCGCGCGCCCGCAATTTCTACTACGGCATCCGCCTCCTACCCCCAGCCAAGCGCCGCGCCATGTGCGCTTTGTACGCCATGGCCCGACGCATCGACGACATAGGAGACGCCCGGACGCCCCGGCTCCTCGCCGATGCGGGGGCCCCAACCCCGCCGGCGCAGTGCTCGTCCCCCGCCGGGCCCCGGCTCCTCGCCGATGCGGGGGCCCCAACCCCGCCGGCGCAGTGCTCGTCCCCCGCCGGGCCCCGGCTCCTCGCCGATGCGGGGGCCCCAACCCCGCCGGCGCAGTTGGCAGCCGTCCGGTCGTCGCTTGGGATCGTCGCCAAGGCGGCTGCTGGGGGGCCTCCCCCGCCGCCGGGGGACCCGGTCGTGATGGCGCTGGCAGACGCCGCCAGGCGCTTCGCCTTGCCGCTGGCGGCTCTCGAAGAGCTCGTAGAGGGATGCGAATGGGACCTGGCGGGCCGGAGCTACGAGACCTTCGAGGATCTCCTCGGCTACTGCCGCAGGGTCGCCGGCAGCATAGGCCGCCTTTCGCTCGCCGTCTACGGGAGCGATGACCACGCACGTGCCGAGAGCCTGGCAGACTCGCTTGGAGTGGCGCTCCAGCTGACGAACATCTTGCGGGACCTTGTAGAAGACCGGGACGTCTACGGGCGCGTCTACGTGCCCCAAGAAGACCTGGCGCGCTTCGGCGTCGGCCCCGACCTCAAAGCCCCGGCCAAGAACTTGACGGCGCTCGTCTGCTACGAAGCCGCTCGCGCATCAGAGTGGTACAGCCAGGGCCTCTCGCTTCTTCCCCTGCTCGATTGGAGGAGCCGGGCCTGCACAGCCGCCATGGCTGGGATCTACCGCCGGCTCCTGCAGCAAATCCAGCAAGCGCCCGCCAGCGTGCTCGCAAAGCGCGTGAGCTTGCCCCCTGTGCAAAAGGCGACCGTAGCCGCCACCGCCTTGCTCAAAGGAGCGGCATAGAGATGCCCCACACCGTGGTCGTGGGCGGGGGGCTGGCAGGGATCTCTGCCGCGCTCGCCTGCGCAGACGCAGGCGCCAAAGTCACGCTCTTGGAGAAGCGGGGCCGCCTCGGCGGCCTCACGTGGTCGTTCACCCACGGCGGGCTCACGATGGACAACGGCCAGCACGTGTTCTTGCGCTGCTGCAGCGCTTACCTCGATTTCCTCGACCGCATCGGCTCCGCCGGCGACGTGTACTTGCAACCCCGCTTGGACCTCCCGGTGCTAAAGGCTCGCCCGGGCGGCGCCCCGCAACGAGCGACGCTGCGCCGGGACGCCTTGCCGGCGCCGTGGCACCTGGCCAGGAGCCTCGCGACGTTTAGGTTCGTGCCGCTGGCGCAGCGGGCACGCCTCGCCCTTGCCGCCGCTCCCCTGGCCCGCTTGGACCTCGACGACCCCGAGCTCGACCAGCAAAACTTCGAGGAGTGGCTCGTCAAGCATTGCCAAGGCCCCGAAGCCCTCTCGGCCCTATGGGACCTGATATGCCTGCCGACGCTCAACTTGCCAGCTAGGCAAGCCTCGCTCGCCATGGCGGCAAAAGTCTTCCAGACAGGGCTTTTGACCGACGCCGCCGCGGCCGACATCGGCTGGAGCCGCCTCCCCCTAGGTGCGCTGCACGGTGAAAGAGCCGAGCGGGCACTGAAAAAGGCTGGTGCCACCGTCCAGCTCGGCGTCGCGGCGGAAAAGGTCCTCCAAAGCCCAAGAGGCGGGTTCTTGGTCAGCGCGGGCGGCCAAAGCATCGACGCCGACGCAGTGGTCGTTGCCCTCCCGCACAATGTGGTGGAGGGCGTGCTGCCTGAAGGCGCCCTGCCCAAAGGTACCAGGCCGAGCCAGCTCGGTAGCTCGCCGATCGTAAACGTGCACGTCCATTTCGACCGTACTGTCACTGACTTGCCCCTCGCCGCCACCATCGGTTCCCCGGCGCAATGGATCTTCGACCGCACGGCGTCCTCGGGGGCTGGGCGTGGCCAGTACCTCGCGGTCTCGGTGTCCGCCGCAGGCGAGCTAGCCGGCGCACGCCCCGACTACCTCGGCGAACTGATGGCGGCCGAGCTGCGCCGCCTTTTCCCACCAGCAGAAAACGCGAAGGTCCTCGCCACTTTTGTTACTCGCGAGCACCAAGCGACCTTTAGCGCTGTCCCCGGCTCCGCAGCCCACCGCGCGCCCCAACGAAGCGCCTTCCCCGGCCTCGCCATCGCGGGCGCGTGGACTTCGACCGGCTGGCCCCCGACCATGGAAAGCGCCGTGCGCAGCGGCATCCTCGCTGCTCGGGCTGCGCTCGCCGGGGCGGGCCAGCGCGAAAGGCTCCCCAGGCTCCCTCAGGCAGGGAAACCATCACAACTACAGGAGGTCAAGTGACTCCGACCACCGCGGTCGGCGACGTTCTCGAACGTTCCCGCGCTCTTTGCCTTCCGCTGTTCCACCAGGCCATCGAGCGCCTGCCGGCCAGCATCCGAAGCGCCGCCGCGTACCATCTTGGCTGGATAGAGGCCGATGGTAAGCCGAGCCCCGAACGGGGCGGCAAGGGCGTGCGGCCGGCGCTCGCGGTCCTCTCCGCCGAGGCTGCCTGGGCGTCGCCCGAGGTGGGCGCGCCCGGCGCGGTCGCGGTCGAGCTCGTCCACAACTTTTCGCTGCTGCACGACGACTTGATGGACGGCGACACCGAGCGCCGGCACCGGCCCACCGTCTGGGCGCTGTGGGGGCCTTCGCTCGCGCTGCTCACCGGCGACGCTCTTTGCACCCTCGCCGTCGAGGTGCTCTTGAGCACGCCGAACCCCGCTGCGCCAGCAGCAGCGAGAGCCCTCGAAGAAGCAACTGCCGAAATGATCGCTGGCCAAGCCGATGACCTCGCCTTCGAGGCTCGTCGTGCCGTCTCGGTCGAGGAGTGCATGGCCATGTCCACGGCTAAGACCGGCGCCCTCCTCGGCTGCGCCGCCTCCATCGGCGCCCTCTTGGCCGGTGCACCGCCAGCTACAGTGCGCGCGCTACGAGATTTCGGGCGCCACCTGGGAGTCGCCTTTCAGGCCGTGGACGACCTGCTCGGGATCTGGGGCGACCCCGCCCGGACCGGCAAGCCCGCAGGCAACGACATCCGCCAACGCAAGAAGTCCATGCCGATCGTCGCCGCACTCGCAGCCGGCGACGACGAGTCGCGCGAACTGGACGCTCTCCTCTTCGGCGACCCGGCGCGAGAAAACGGCCGCTCCAACGGGCACCGGAGCTCTCCCGACCCGGCCAAGACCGGGCCTTTCCTCGCGCCCCCCCAATGGGCCCCCCCGCCGCCCCGGCCGCTCTCGGACGCAGAGGTCGCTCGGGCGACTGCGCTCGTCGAGGCCTGCGGCGGCAAAGACTGGACCGCGGCGCGCGCCAAGGCGCACCTCGACGCCGCTTTGGGCTCGCTCGAGCGAGCAAGGCTGTCCGCCCTGCCCCGGCGCGCCCTCGCCGACCTAGCCGTCTACGTGGTGGAGCGCGAGTCATGACCGCCGCCCGCGCCCAGAGCGCACCTGCGGACCGAAAGGCCGCTGCCGCAGCCGCCATGGAGCGAGCGGCCCGCTGGCTAAAAGAGGCCCAGCGACCCGAGGGTTATTGGAAAGGCGAGCTAGAGACCAACGTCACCATGGACGCCGAGGACATCTTGCTGCGCCATTTCCTCTCTGTCCTCGACGGCACCACCCTCGCCAAGACGGCAGCCCGCCTGCGCTCCAAGCAGCGCCCCGACGGGGCTTGGGCGACCTTTTACGGCGGCCCGGGTGAGCTTTCTGCCACCGTCGAGTCCTACGTAGTGCTCCGCCTGGCCGGCGACACCCCTCACGCGGAGCACATGGCCAGGGCTTCGGCCTGGGTGCGCGACCACGGCGGGGTCGAATCGGCGCGCATTTTCACTCGGATCTGGCTCGCCTTGGTCGGCCTGTGGGACTGGGAGGACCTCCCAGTGGTCCCGCCGGAGCTGATTTTTATACCAGCCCGCTGGCCGCTTTCCATTTACTCCTTCGGCTGCTGGGCCCGCCAGACGGTGGTGGCGCTTTCGGTCGTGTCTGCCCACCGTCCTTCGCGGCCGCTGCCTTTCGATATCGCGGAGCTGCGCGGCGGAGGAACACCGCGCCGGCGCCCTCTCGACGCGGCCGGCGCCGCCCTCTTGGCCGCCGACAAGCTGCTCCACCGCTACGAAAGGTCCTCAGCGAGGCCGAAGCAACTGCTGCGAAGGGCCGCTCTCAGGGCAGCTGAGCGCTGGATCGTCGAGCGCCAAGAAGCAGACGGCTCCTGGGGGGGGATCCAGCCGCCCATGGTGTACTCGACCATCGCTTTGGTGCTGCAGGGCTACCCGCTCGACCACCCAGTGGTAGCGGCTGCGCTCCGTGGGCTCGACGCGTTCACGCTTGACGACGAGGCCGGCCGGCGTATCGAAGCGTGCCAGTCTCCAGTTTGGGACACCGCGCTCGCCATGGTGGCCCTCGCCGACGCCGGCACACCACCCGACGACCCCGCGCTCGTGAAAGCTCGCGACTGGCTCCTCTCCAAAGAGGTGACCGTGGCCGGCGACTGGGCAGTCCGCCGGCCGGGTCTCGAGCCTGGCGGGTGGTACTTCGAGTTCGCGAACGTCAACTATCCCGACATAGACGACACCGCCGAGGTCGTCCTCGCCCTGCGCCGTGCTGCCCCCTCCCCGAGAAGTGACGCTGCCTGCCGGCGCGCCCTGGCCTGGGTCGCCGGGATGCAGTGCCGCGATGGGGGCTGGGGCGCCTTCGACGCCGACAACGACAGCGAGCTGCCAAGAAAGCTCCCGTTTTTCGACTTCGGCGAGGTGACCGACTACCCGACGGCTGACGTGACCGCGCACGTGGTCGAGATGTTCGCCGGTGAGGGCCCCGGACCGGCTTACAGCACGGTCTTGCAGCGCGCGGTGGACTGGCTCTCGGGCCAGCAAGAGCCCGACGGGGCCTACTGGGGCCGTTGGGGCGTGAACTACGTGTACGGCACCGGGGCCGCCGTCCCGGCGCTCATCGCGGCCGGTGCCGACCCCTGCGAACCAAGAGTGGCGAACGCCGTGCGCTGGCTCCTCGCCCACCAGAACCCAGACGGCGGCTGGGGCGAAGACCTTCGTAGCTACGTCGAACCGGCGTGGCGCGGGCAGGGTGCCTCGACGGCGTCACAGACGGCTTGGGCACTGCTTGCCCTCCTCGCCGCCGGCGAAGCCGGAAGCGAAGCCGTCGCGCGAGGCATCGAGTGGTTGGTGAGCACCCAAAATAGTGACGGGACTTGGGACGAGCCTCAGTTCACAGGCACCGGTTTCCCCTGGGACTTCTCGCTCAACTACCACTTGTACCGGCACGTCTTCCCCTTGAGCGCGCTGGGCCGCTACGTCTGCGGCACGGGCCCCAAGGCCCTGAGGGGCAACGGCCACGCCACGGCCGGCGTCCCGAGGCTCGGGCCAGCGCTCCAGGGGGCCCCGGGGGGCCCCGAGCCGGCAACGGGACCTTCTAGCTTGCTGGCCGTCCCGGGCGTGCGCGAGCAGGCAAAAGCGGGGCGCTCTCATGTCTGAGGCCGGCGCCCGGTTGGCCGTGCTGGCCCCCCTCCGCATAGAGGCTGCCGCTCTCGGCCCCTCTGGGGCGCGAGTAGGGCCCGCCACCTTGACGGTAACCCGCATCGGGATGGGCCTCCGGCGAGCGGAGTCGTCTACCCGCCGGTTAGGCGGTGAGCTTGCCGGGGCTTCCGCCGTCGCCGTCGCCGGCCTCGGCGGAGCTCTCGTGCCCGGCCTGCCCACCGGCTCCCTCGTGGTCGCCGACCGTATCCTAGATGCCTCCGGCAACGAGGTCGCTCGGCTGCCGTCCGCGCCTCTGCTCGCCGGCGAGCTGCGCCGAGCCGGCCTCGACGCCCGCACCGGCGCCGTGTTGTCGACAGACCACATCGTCGCCGGCGCCGAACGCAGCGCCCTCTCCCGTCTGGGGGCGCTGGCCGTGGACATGGAATCTTCGGCGGTCGCCGGCGTCTTAGCCGAGCTCGGGGTACTGGGAGCCCGCGAGGCTCCAACGGCGGCTCCGGTTGGTCCTGGCCGGCCCTTTGCTGTGTTGCGGGCCATATCGGACAGCCCGGGCGCAGAGCTGTTCTCGCCCGCTGGCCTGGCCGGCACCCTCCGGGCACTGCGGTCGCTACGGGCTGCCAGGCCGGTGCTGACGCGCTGGGCCGCCGCCGCTGGGCCGCGCAAAGTACTGCTCGGAGGTCCCCGCTCGTTTTGTGCGGGCGTGGAGCGAGCCATCGAGACCGTCGAGCGGGCCGTCGAGCGCTACGGCGCACCCGTGTACGTGCGACGCCAAATCGTCCACAACTCTCACGTAGTTGCTCGCTTGGAGAGCCTCGGCGCCATTTTCGTGGAGGAGCTGTCGGAAGTCCCCGACGGCGCCCGGGTCGTTTTCTCAGCGCACGGCGTGGGCATAGACGTGCTAGAGGAAGCCGAGAGGCGGGGCATGGCGACGATCGACGCCACTTGCCCACTGGTCGCCAAGGTCCACACCGAGGCACGCCGGTTCGCCAACGCCGGCCGGCGCGTGATATTGGTAGGCCACGCCGGCCACGACGAGGTGGAAGGCACCCTAGGCACGGTCCCGGGCACGCTGCTCGTAACGACCAGGTCGGACGTGGAGGCCCTCGAGCTCGACCGGCAGGTACCGGCGGCGGTCGTGACCCAGACAACCCTCGCCACCGACGAGGTGCGTGACGTGCTGGACGCCCTCACTGAGCGCTTCGACGACCTCGCCCGGCCCTCGGCCTCCGACATTTGTTACGCGAGCCAAAACCGCCAGGAAGCCGTGCGCCAGCTCTCCCCCTTGGCTGACCTCGTACTAGTAGTCGGCTCGCTCAACTCGTCGAACTCAAACCGCTTGGTCGAGGTCGCCCGCCGCTGCGGTGCTGAAGCCCACCTGGTCGAAGACGCGTCGTCGGTCCACCTCGACTGGCTTTGCGGGGCGCGCACGCTCGGGGTGACGGCTGGCGCGAGCGCTCCGGAGCAACTCGTGAGCGAGCTCCTCGAATGCCTCGAGGGCCTCGGGCCTCTCAGCATCACTGAGCATATTGCAGCCAACGAGCACGTAAACTTTCCCCTACCACTGGAGGTGCGCTGAGAAATGGGTATAGAGCTTCGTCAGACAATAAAAGTAGGCAGTTACGTCGCCAAGCAAAAGCTGAAAGGGCGTGACAAGTTCCCGATCATCGTCGAGCTCGAGCCCCTTTTCGCTTGCAACTTGGAGTGCAACGGCTGCGGCAAGATCCAGTACCCCACCGAAATCTTGAGAAAGCGCCTGAGCGTCGACCAAGCCGTCGCTGCCATCGAGGAGTGCGGGGCTCCGATGGTCTCTATCGCCGGCGGGGAGCCTCTGCTCCACCCTGAGATAGACAAGATGGTGAAAGCCCTTCTCGACCGCAAGCGCTTCGTGTACCTGTGCACCAACGCTATTTTGATGGAGCGAAAGCTAGACCGCTTCCAACCGCATCCCGCCTTCGCCTGGGTCGTGCACATAGACGGCCTGCGGGAGCGCCACGACGAGTCGGTTTCCCGGGAGGGGGTCTTCGACAAGGCGGTCGCCGCGGTCAAGGCTGCCAAGCAACGAGGCTTCCGGGTCATGACCAACACCACGTTTTTCAACACGGACTCGCCGAAGACCGTGAGGGAAGTCTTGGACTTCCTAAACGACGAGCTGGGGGTCGACAAGATGATGCTGTCGCCCGGGTACGCGTACGAAAAGGCCCCTGACCAAGTCCACTTCCTGGCCGTGGACCAGTCCCGCAAGCTGTTCCGCGAAGCCTTCGCCGGCAAACGCAAGCACTGGCGCTTCAACCACAGCCCTCTCTTCTTGGACTTCTTGGAAGGCAAGGTAGAGTTCGAGTGCACTCCTTGGGGCATACCTTCTTACAGCGTGTTCGGGTGGCAGCGGCCCTGCTACCTCCTGGCCGACGGCTACGCGCAAACCTACAAGGAGCTCATCGAGACGACTGACTGGTCCAAGTACGGGCGCGGCCGAGACCCGCGCTGTTCCAACTGCATGGCGCACTGCGGCTACGAACCGAGCGCCGTGCTCGCGACCGCCGGCTCGTTGCGCCAATCCCTGCGAGCTTTGGTCGACGCTCACTGAGGGCGCCTGAGAGGCTGCTGGCCAGGTCGGGCTGAGCGGGCTATGCCTATGCTCCGGGTGCTCGTGACGGGGGCCTCGAGCGGCATCGGCGCTGCCGTGAGCAAGCTGCTTTGCGAGCGCGGGCACCGGGTGGTGGGTAACGGCCGACGGGCAGAAGCGCTGGCCCTGTGGCCGGACGGCCCGTTCGAGGCGGTCGTCGTGCGCGACTTGACCGAGCCCCGAGCGGCCCAAGAAGTCATCGAGAAAGCTGTCGCTACCCTCGGCGGCCTCGACGTGGTCGTATCGTCCGCCGGCGCCGGCTGGCAAGGGCCTTTCTGCACGATGTCGCCCGATGAGATCGACGCAATTGTCGACATAAACCTGCGCGTCCCGCTCCACCTCGCTCACGCTGCCGCTCCCTACCTAATAGCCTCCCGGGGCCAACTGGTGCTGGTCGGCTCCATTGCTGGCCTCGTCGGCGTGCCAGAAGAAGTCGCCTACGCCACAGCAAAAGCGGGCCTTCGCGGGCTCGCCGACAGCCTCCGGGTCGAGTGGTGGCGCGAGGCGGCGAAGGCGCTGGCACTCGAGGGCGCTCCCGACGCCTCGGTGGCCCCCACCGAGGCGCGGCTGGCCGGCGAGGCCACCCGGGCGGGCCGGGTGACCATCGGAGCAGAGGGCCCTCAGGCTGTACCACCGCGGGGCGCCGACCGGGCGGCTCCACCTGGGCGCGGCGGGCAGGGCGCCTTGGTAGAGCGTGGCCTGCGCCACCCCACGGTCACGCTGGTCAGCCCAGGAGCCGTGGCGACGCCGTTTTTTAGCCGGCGCAACCTTCCTTACACCCACTCCTGGCCTCGGCCCATGCCCGTGGGCAAAGTGGCAGGCCGGATAGTCCGAGCGATCGAGCACCGCCAGGAGTACGTCGTGGTGCCAGCGTGGCTAGGTCTCGCTGCACGCCTCAACGGCGGCTTCCCCGGTGTCTACCGGGTGCTAGAGGCTTGGCCTCTGCGGCGCCGGTGGTTGGCGTCCAGCTGACGCCAGCGCGCGACAGTGCCGTGCGCAGTAGGCTCGGCAACGGTGCATCCGATCAGGGCTCTCAGGCCCCGGGCACGGCAGCGGGCTCCCATGCCCCGGCTCCCCCATCGCCGCAAAGCGGTGGTCGAGGCTGTCAGCCTCTTGCTAGCCGCCGCCAGCATAGGGGCGCTCGTCTGGTACGCAAGCACCTCCCGAGGAGGCCGCTCCGAGCTCGCCAGCACCTCAGCGCTTGCCGGCGAGGTGCGGTCCGCCACCGGTGCCGGCCAGCGGCCCGGCGGCGCAAATACCCCCCTACGGCGTTGCACCCGCCCGGCTTTCAGCTCTGCCGCTCGCTACGGCATCTGGAGCAAGGGCGCCTACAACGTGTTCAATAACATATGGAACGAGCCGAGCCCTCCGGCGTCTGGCCCCGGCAGCCAAAGGATCTACGTCTGCAACTATTCCAGCTGGTACGTGGTCGCCGACATGCCGGCGCCCGGCCAGCCCGCCAGCAGCGTGAAGAGCTACCCTAACGTGCAAGAGAACTTCAGCTCGGTCCCGCTGCAGCGCTTTTCCAAGCTCACAAGCACGTTCGCAGCCTCAGGCCCGAGCACGGGCGACTACGAGTTCGCCTACGACACCTGGCTGAACGGGGTCGCTTCCAACGGCTCCAACGAGGTCATGATCTGGAACTACGACCACGGCCAGACGCCGGCAGGCTCGCCCGAGGCCGAGGTCAGCTTCGCAGGTGTGAAGTACACCGTGTGGAAGACCGCCGGCAACGGTTACATAGCGTTCGTCGCCGGCTCCAACTTCGCCAGCGGGCAGGTAGACCTGCTCTCGTTCTACGACTGGCTGATAGACAGAGGTTGGCTGCCGCAGCGGTCGGTCCTCGACCAAGTGGACTACGGCGTCGAGATCTGCTCGACCGGGGGGAGGCCCGCGACGTTTTCCTTCACGAACTTTTCCCTGCAAGCCAGGCACTGAGCTAGGCCCGAAAGCGCACTTCACTGGCGAGGGCGCAGCGCCGCCAAGGCTGCGACGCCCAACAGGCCGGCCGCCCCCGCCGAGCTAAGGACCAACCAGCGCCCTCGCTCTGGGAGCCGCGCGAAGCGAGACAGCGTCACGCCGGCGTCGACTAGGTCGGCGAGGGCCCCAGCAGCCAAAAAGAGGCGGAGAGCCGGGCCCTGCGACAGCGACGCGGCGGCGCCCAAGCCAAGGGCTAGATCGCGGCCTCCCAAAGCTCTGCCCAAGATCTTCGCCTCCTCGCTCGAGGCGCCTCGGCCGACCCAAGGCTCAGCGACCCGTTCTGGTGCGACGAGCGCCACGACGCCGAGCCCTGCGCGCGCTGCGGCCAAGGCACCGCCAGCAAAGGCCGCGGCTCTTAGAGCTGCAGCAGCTCGGCGCTCTGGGCCCGTGCATGCTGGCGAGCGGGAGAGGACATCTCGGAAGCGGCGCATGTGCCTAGGCTAGCATATTTAGTGCTAAACTCAACTCGTGGTCCCCAGGGCAGCAGGCGCCTCATGGCGTGAGGCAGTTGACAGCTTCTTGGAGGCCACGGTCCTGCTCAGCTGGTCCAACATCGGTTATCACGCAAGGCAGCTCATGTGGGGGTGGTCCCCGGGCTTGCCCGCCGGCTCGATGGCGGGACGCAACGTGGTCATAACCGGGGGCACCAGCGGTATTGGGAAGGCGGCTGCCGCCGAGCTCGTGCGTGCAGGTGCCAGGGTCTGCTTGGTCGGGCGCAACCCTGTGCGTGCTGAAAGAGCCGCCGAAGAAGTGAGCCGAGCCGCTTGTCGCGAAGGACCTCCTGGTCGGCTCCAGCTCCCGGGCGCTCCCAAGGAGCGCTCGCGGGCTGGGGGCGCTTGGCCAGAGACGGCTGACATGGCCTCGCTCAGCGAGGTGCGGGCCCTCGCCAAGCGCATCTCGGACAGCATTGGCGACCTCGGTGCACTAGTGCACGGCGCCGGAGGGATCTTGAAGCGCTACGAGACCGTTGAGAGCTCAAGCTCTATTGAGCGCACAGTCGCTACCAACGTCGTCGGGCCGCACCTCCTCACTGCTCTGTTGCAACCCTTGCTGGCCGCTGGGGCTCCTTCGGTCGTGGTGTGGGTCTCCTCAGGAGGTGCCTATTTGCAGCCTCTCGCCGTCGACTTGCTGCGCGACGTGCCTCAGCCTTACAGGGGGACGGCTGTTTATGCCAGGGCGAAGAGGGCGCAGGTGGCCCTGGCCCGCCAGTGGGCGCTGCGCACGGCGAGCCAGGGCATATCTGGCGTCGCCATGCACCCGGGGTGGGCGGCTACGCCGGCACTGTCGAGCGGTTTGCCCAAGTTCGCAAAGTTGTCCGGCCCTGTCCTGCGGACCCCACCGCAAGGTGCTGACACGGTCAGCTGGCTCGTTGCGGGACAAGCGGGGCAGCGGCCAAAAGTCGCCTTCTGGCTCGACAGGTCCCCGCGGCCAGAGCACAAGGCAACCTTTAGCTTCTACCCTCCACAAGAAGAAGACAGGCTTTGGGACTGGTGCTGCGAGCTTACAGGTGCCCCTGGCCGAGCGCCCCGGGAGGACGCGCCATGAGGCTCGCCATCGTGGGGGGCGGGGTCTCGGGCCTTCTCAGCAGCTATTGGCTGCGCAACACCCACGAGGTCACGCTCTTCGAGGCCGAAGGCCGTCTCGGGGGCCATACCAACACCGTAAGCGCCGACCTAGGCGACGGGCCTCATAGGGTAGACACCGGCTTCGTGGTGTACAACGAGGCCAACTACCCTCTCTTCTCCCAGGTGCTGCGCGAGCTCGGCGTGGCTACTCAACCTTCTGAAATGAGCTTCAGCGTGTCGAGCGCCAAAGAGGACTTCGAGTACCGTGGCAACGGCCTGCGCCTGTGGTCGCAGCCGGCCAACGCGCTCAGGCCTTCGTACACGCGCTTGCTCATAGACATAGCGAGCTTCAACCGCGCAGCGCGCAAGATGCTCATCGAAGGCTACGACCCCGGTACCCTCGCTGATTTCGTTGGTTCTGGCCCCTGGGGGCGGCGGCTTTGGGAGCACTACGTGCTCCCGCTTGGAAGCGCGATCTGGTCTGCCAACCCCCTCACCTTTGGCAGCATCCCCGCCAAGGCGTTTGCACAGTTCCTCGACAACCACGGCTGGCTTCGCTTGAAGCACAGGCCTAAGTGGCGTACCGTCCGAGGAGGCGCTACAAGTTACGTAAAAGTGGACTTTCGCACTTTCTCCCACGGCTGCCCGAACGCAGCATGCCGGCTACGCAGCCATAGCGAGGGCCTCTACTAACAGCGTTGTAATTTCACGGCCTTGTTGGCCGCTTTGGGAAGTCCCAGAAATTCGTTCTCGCCAGAGGGCTTTGCGGAGCTGGGCAAGGGCGTCGGCGAAGGACGGGAGGCGTTTGGAGGTGTACCAGGGCTGCGTGCTGAAGGCGGGGCTCGTCCCGCTGGTCACCAGGTACCAGAGCCACACGGCCCCGTGGAGCCAGAAGGCCAAGTTGGCGGCCCGTTCTGGCCCTTGGCCTTTCCAGGTCTGGGGCTCTTGGCCGTGGGCGAGCTGTTTCACGTCGCGGTAGGTGCACTCGATCGCCCAACGGTCGCCGTAGAGGGAGAGGACCTCGCCCGGGGCCATGTCGAGGCCCGTGGTGAAGAAGTAGTCGTCTGGTTCTTTCCCCTCGGGGTCGCGCACGACCACGAGGAGGACCATCGCCTTGGGGGAGACCTTGTACCAAAGCACGGGGCGGGACCAGATCTTCCTCGTGATGGCCCGGCCCCGCCAGGGCACCTCGACGGTCTCCCACTTGCGGGCCCGGCGGCCGAGGGCTTGGGGCGCGGGGAGCCGTTCGCCTCTTTCCCGAGGACGGCCACGTCTGCCCGTGCGGGCCGGGGGAGGGCCGTAGATCGCGGCGTCACGGCGCATCCGGGAGACGACGGTGGTGCGGGGGAGCGCTTTGCCGGCCAAGCCGGCATAGGCGCCGTCGCAGCACAAGACGAAGTGCCGGCCCGGCAGCCGGCCGGCGAGCTCGGCCACGAGCCCCCGGGCGAGCTCTGGGAGCTTCGGGCCGCCCTTTCGGTGCAGGGCTACCCCGACCGGCACGGCTACGGGCATGCCGCCCCAGGGGAGGTACAACCTTATGGCGAGCACCACGAGGCAGAGCCCTCGGGCGTAGACGGCCCGGCGGTGGCTGGAGCGCACCGCGTCGCGGTAGCTGCCGGCACCTTCTACTTTGCGGCCTCCTCTATGCCACAAGGTGTCGTCGACCAAGATGACCACCTTGCCTTCCGGGCCGAGGTGCTCGGCAAGCAAGCAGACCATGGTGGCCCAGAGTGCCCCGAGGTCCCACCTGCCCGCCCGCACCAGGCGGTGGTAGGCGTCGTGGGCCCTTCGGCTGGTGGGGCCCATCACCGCCACCATCCCGGTTATGGTGCGCCGCCCGGTGGCGCACGCCCACGCGCTGAGCAGCTCGACGAAGAGGGCGAACGAGGGGGAAGTGAAAGCGCCGGCGGCACGGGACAGGAGCGCTTCCCAAGCCCGCCCTGGGCTGTTCATGACCGCGAGCGTCCTCGGGCGGCGGCCAAGCTGGAGCGCAAGGCGGCGATCCCGGCGTCGGCGCGGCGGTCCAGTCCCCCCTTGGCCCGTTCGTAGCGGGCCAGAGCGGCACGTACCTCTTCGAGGTTCGCGTTGGTCAAGGTGAGCGTCTTGGTCCGCCCACCTTCGGGATAGGCGAGCGCCGGGCTCTCGTGGGGCTCGCCCGTCGCGCACCGGCAAGTTGGCTTGCCGCAGCGTCGGGAGAGGGTGAACAAGGTGCCCCGCAACATCATGGCCTCGTCGGGCCCGCTTTGGTTCGTCGGCATCGGTACGGCTCCTTCTCTTCTGTTGGTAAACTACCTACAGCCAGAGCATGCCACAGAACCATGCGCGAATGGTGGAACAGGCGGGTCGACTGGGGCTTCCGGCACAGGTACGGGCCGTCCGCCGGGGCTCTTGAGCCGCGCTACCCTCCGCCTCCTGGGCAGCTGTCGAAGATCCGGCTGATAGGACGCCTAGATCAGCAGCGTCAAGCCCTCAAAAGTGCGAAAGTCGACTAAAAGAGATCTCCAAGCTCCTCGGCGAAAGTAGGGCCCGCACTGGCGTCAGGGTGCTGAAGGCCCGCCGCGACGACCACGGCGTCGAGCTTGTGACGACCGTGGGCAGCGAGCGCTTCGATGCTTTGGTACTAGCGGTCCACTCCGACCAGGCCCTCGCTTTGCTCGAAGAGCCGACCACGGCTGAGCGAGAAGTGCTCGGCAATATCTCCTACCAGCGCAACCTAGCGACCCTGCACACCGACCCGCAGATGTTGCCGCGGCGTAGGCGCGCCTGGGCCAGCTGGAACTTGCACTTGCCTGAGGCACCTTCTGACAAGGTAAAGGTCACCTATTGGATGAACTGCCTCCAACGCTTCTCTTCACGAGAACCGCTTTGCGTGAGCCTCAACCGCGAAGACGAGGTCGCTCCTCAGCGCGTGCTCGGCCAGTGGGCCTACAGCCATCCCGTGCTCGACGCGAAGGCGCTGGCGGCACAACGTCGTTGGGCAGAGCTGCAAGGGCACAAGATGACCTGGTACTGCGGCGCGTACTGGGGCTATGGCTTCCACGAAGACGGGGCTTGCAGCGCGGCGCGCGTCGCTCGCGCCCTTGGCGCCCGCGCTCCCTCCAACGTCCCGAGCAAATGAGCGAAGCTGGCGGCCTGATGTCAGTAGCGAGCGCCCTTTACGAAGGGACCGTGGCCCATGTCCGCTATGGGGAAGCGCCGCACCGCTTTTGCCAGCGAGTGCAGATGTGGTACGTGGACACTGAGGAGATCTCTCGTGGCCTGTTGAGCCGGGGTCTACTGGCCACCGGGGGACCGGGGCCAGTACAGCTGCGCAGCCGGGACTATGGCGCTCGCTCATGGGCAGAGCTCGCCGACGAGGCACGTGCAACGGCAAAGCAGGCGACCGGAGGCCACGAGATAGGCCCCGTCAGGCTGCTCGTCCACCCAAGGACCTGGGGTTGGTCCTTTACCCCGTTGGCTCTCAAGTTCTGATTCGACCTCGCTGCTTCCCGTGTCGTGGCTGTGCTGGCCACGGTGACCAACACTCCCTGGGGTGAGCGGCACACCTACCCCCTGGCTGCCGAGGCTGACGGGTCGGTGAGCTCTGTCGTGGCCAAGGCGCTCCACGTGTCGCCATTTTTTTCGATGGAGCAGTCGTACCGGTTCTCGGTTAGTCCCCCGGGAGCCACGTTGCGGGTGAGGGTCGAGGTCCTCGAGGCTGGGAAGGTCGTCCTGCGGGCGTCACTATATCTTGAACGCCGGACTTTCAGCCGGCGAAGCGTCGCTCGTAGCCTACTTCTGCACCCTGCCTCGAGCTGGTCCGTCTCTACTGGCATATATTGGCAAGCAGCCCGGCTCGCCCTAAAAGGGGCACCTTTTCATGCCCACCCAGCTAAGCTTGAGCGGCGCCGTGAGCGCTTGTGGCCCCCCGGGCGGACCGGCCCGGCTGCAGCGCTACCAGAGCCAGGTCCCATGGCGGGCCCGGGGCAAGGCCAATGACGGCAGCCCCCGCTGCGGCCGGGGCCTTCGGCCCTGCCCACCCGGGCCTTCCAAGGCGGTTACGCGCGCGTTGGGCGGACAGGTTGGCTAGGTCGCTCACGCTGGCGCTGTTGCGCCGTTGGGGCCCCCCTGGGCTCGCAGTCGCCGAGCAGGGCCCCGACGTACCCACAGTTACCCAAGGGCGATGCGACGTCCCCCTCACGCGCCTACACCAAGGAGGCGGAGCCCCGAACGACGACCGGCCAAAGGCCTCAGGCAAGGCAGTCGTCGTCGTGAGAGACCAAGCCTTCTACCAGGCGTTCCTCCTCGGGGGCACTGCCGGGTTGGCGCGCGCCTACGCTCTCGGCTGGTGGGACTGCGAGGACCTGGCGAAGCTAATGGACCTTGGCGCTCAGCACCTCCCCCGCCCCGGCAGCCTTGCTGGCTACCTAACCGGCCTTGCCGGTTGGTGCCGGGCGCTTGCCAGCTCGCGTCACCAGGCGGCCAAAGCGTGCCAGAAGGCGCAGGTCATGGCCCACTACGACCTCGGGGACGACTTCTTTGCCTCTTTTTTGGGCCCGACCATGACTTACTCCTGCGGCATCTTCGAGCGGCCGGGGGCCTCGATGGAAGAGGCTTCGGTCGCGAAGCTGAGGCGAGCGTGCGAAAAGATAGGCCTAAAAGAGCACATGCAGGTCCTAGAGGTAGGCGGCGGGTGGGGTAGTTTCGCGCTCTTCGCCGCAAGTGCCTACGGTTGCCAGGTGACCACGACGACGGTCTCGCCGTCGCAGTACGCAGCAACCAAAAGGCTCGTAGCCGAAGCGGGCTTGGCTCACCTGATAAAGCCCCTCGAAGCTGACTACAAGCAGCTGAGCGGCCACTACGACAGGCTGGTCTCGATCGAGATGGTGGAGGCGCTGCCCTGGCGGGAGCTCGACCAGTTCTTCGCTACTTGCGCCGGCCTGCTCAGGCCGGGAGGCCAGATGTTCCTCCAAGCGATCGTGATCGCCGGCTCGGCCTACGCGCTGGCAAAGCGGCGTCGTGACTTCATCAAGGAGGTCATCTTCCCGGGTTCTAACATCCCCTCCCTGCGAGCGCTCCGGCGCTCGGCTGGGCGAGCCGGGCTCGAAGAGGTCGCCTGCGAGCGCATAGGGCACCACTACGTGCAGACGCTTACTTCATGGAGGGACAGGTTCCTGGCGGAGCGGGGCCGGCTGGAAGAGCGCGGCTACAAAGAAGAGCTCTTGCGGCTGTGGGACCTGTACTTTGCGTACTGTCGAGCTGGGTTCGCGGTCGGGTACTTGGACGACGTCCAGCTCGTGCTCACCAAAGGCCAATGCACGGCGCCGCCGGCGCGGGGACGGCGCGGCTGTCAAATAAGCAAGCCGGTATGAAAGTCAGGAGGTCCGCATGCAAGTCAATACGGCTCCAGCACCCCCTAGCGGGCTAAGAAGGCCGAAGGGCCCCAAGGCCGGCTACGAGAGCCAGGTACGAGCTCGCGACGGCACGGACTGGTTCTCAGGCCTCCCGTTCTTGGCGGTGCACCTCGTGCCGGTCGCGGTCCTGGCAACCGGGTTCACGGCCACCGACGCGCTCATCGCGGCTGTTCTTTACGTGCTGAGGATGTTCTTCATAACCGCTGGGTACCACCGCTACTTCAGCCACAGGAGCTACCGGCTGGGACGCCTTGGGCAGTTCGTAATGGCCCTTGGCGGCATCACGGCAGCCCAGAAGGGCCCCTTGTGGTGGGCGGGGCACCACCGGCGCCACCACCGCTATGCAGACACCCCACGAGACGTGCACAGCCCAAAAGAGGGCTTTTGGTGGAGCCATGTGGGCTGGGTGCTCTCCCGCCGTTACAAGGAAGTCGACTGGGACGCCGTCGAAGATCTAGCAAAGTTCCGGGAGCTGGTCGTCTTAGACCGCTGGCAGCTGTCCGGGCCTGTGGCACTGGGAGCGCTTTGCCTCGCCATTGCCGGCTGGGGGGGCGTCGTGGCGTTTTGCATCTCCACGCTGGTGCTCTGGCATGCCACGTTCTCGGTCAATTCCATCGCCCACCTCTATGGGAGCCGGCGCTACGCTACTTCGGACACGAGCAGGAACTGCTGGCCGGTCGCGCTCCTCACCCTCGGCGAGGGCTGGCACAACAACCACCACCACTACCCCTTGGCTGTGCGCCAAGGCCACCGTTGGTGGGAGCTGGACCCCTCTTGGTACGCGATACGGGCACTGGCCGCCGTAGGGCTCGCCCGCGACCTAAGGCCGGTGCCAAAAAAGGCGCTTTCAGCCCGCCTAGTCGGGAAGGCCCAAAGTGGCTAGCAGGTCGGCCTCTCCTCGAGCCCCAGGGCAGGCCGCTAGCCCCCTCAGCTTGCGGCAAGCGGCCGAGGAGAGCGGTCTCCACTACATGACTGTGTACCGACATGTGCGCACTGGGCGCCTGGCAGCCTCGCAGTCCCGGGGCAAATGGTGGGTAGAGCCGGGGGCGCTGGCGGCGCTCGCTCGCAAGGAGCGCCCTGGGCGCCGGCCTGGCCCAGCACGCTGGCAACGCCTTGGGCGTTCCTTGGAGGCGCTCATGTTGGCTGGGGATCTTGGCGGCGCGTGGGCGGTAATCGACACTGCGCTCTCGCGCGGCGCAAGCGCTGCCGAGGTTTACCTGAAGGGCCTGGCACCAGCCTTGCGGGCCATTGGCGAGGGCTGGGAGGCCGGTCGCCTCACGGTGGGCGCTGAGCATACCGCTACCCAAGTAGCGGTCAAGTTGATGGGCCGTCTCGGGCCTCATTTCAACCCAAGGGGGCCACGGCGGCTCGGCACGGTCGTCTTGGGGGGTGCCCCCGGCGACCCCCACCTGGTCCCTGTCGCGATGGTGGCGGACATCCTGCGGTCGCGCCACTTCTTAGTGCTCGACCTCGGGGCGAACGTGCCGGTCGAGTCATTTGTCCAGGCCGCGAGGTCCTCGCCAAAGCTTAGGGCTATTGGGGTGAGCCTCTCTGACTCCAACTGCGCAAGCGCGGCGGCTACTTGTCTTGCAGCAGTGCGCGAAGCGGTGGGAGGGGTGCTGCTGCTCGCAGGGGGCCCAGCCCTCACGGCCAGGCAAGACGCGTTGAACTTGGGCGCTGACGACTGGGCCGCCGATGGCCTTGGCGTCGCTCAACTGCTCGACCAGCAGGCCTCTTAGGGTCGCCGTGCCAGCAGCTGTCATGTGGTTCCGGCGAGATCTGCGCTTGAGGGACAACCCCGCCCTCCTAGCTGCTTCTAAGCACGGCCCGGTGCTCGCCCTCTTCGTGCTGGACCCGGTGCTAGTAAAGAGCGCTGGCCGGGCGCGCCTTGGCTTTTTGTTCGAGTCGTTGCGCTGCCTCGACGAGGACATCGCTCAGCGTGGGGGCCGCCTCACCGTCCGCTTCGGCCCGCCCTGGCGGGTAGTACCCGAAGTCGCAAGAGAGGCGGGTGCCGCGAGCGTCCATATAACAGCCGACTTTGGGCCCTATGGGGCCAAGCGCGACGCGCGCGTCGCCAAAGCCTTAGCCCCGGTCCCGCTCATTGCCACCGGTTCGCCTTACGCCGTGAGCCCTGGGGCGCTGCGCGGGCCTTCGGGTGAGCCCTACCGGGTCTACTCGGCCTTCGCCAGAGCATGGCGGTCGCATGGTTGGCCCCCGCCGGTCGACAGCGACCGTGCGGTGGCCAGATGGCTAAGCCTCGCAGGAGAGCCCTTGCCCAGCGGGACTGAGCTGTGCAAGGGCCTTTCGTTGCCAGTTCCAGGAGAGCGCGCGGCGGCCGAGGCTTGGGAGCGTTTCAGGCAAAGTGGGCTCAAAAGTTACGCCATGTCCCGAGACCGCCTAGACCTCGACAAGACGTCGCGCCTTTCGGCCTATTTGAAGTTCGGCCAGCTCCATCCTCGTACCCTCTTAGCACATGCTCGCCAGGCTGGCCTAGACGAAGGGGCCGAGCGCTTTGTCAGCGAACTGGCCTGGCGGGAGTTCTACGCAGCCGTCCTTGCCTACTGGCCCAAAAGTGCCTGGGAGCCTTTTCGGCCCGAAGCGGGGGCCGTCAAGTGGCGTTGCGACGACGAGCTCTTTGCGGCCTGGGCGCAAGGCCGCACGGGCTACCCGCTCGTCGACGCGGGCATGCGCCAGCTTAGCACTGAAGCCTGGGTGCACAACCGAGCGCGCATGGTAGTCGCGTCCTTCTTGGTAAAGGACCTCCATTTGGACTGGCGCCTGGGGGCTCGGCATTTCATGGAGCACCTAGTAGACGGCGACTTAGCGTCCAACCAGCACGGCTGGCAGTGGGTGGCGGGCACCGGCACGGACGCCGCACCTTACAACCGCATTTTCAACCCGGTCCTCCAGGCGCGCCGCTTCGACCCCGAGGGCAACTACGTGAGGCGCTGGGTACCCGAGCTGCGAGGGCTCAGTACCCAAGAGCTGTTCGAACCCTGGGAACGGCCGGGCGGGCCTCCGCCCGGCTACCCGTTACCCGTCGTGGACCACCAAGCCGCGAGGAACGAGGCTCTGTCTATGTACCGGGCCAGTACGCTTTCTCGCCTTTCTCGTCACCCTAAGCTCCGCAGTGACATTGAGAGCTCCTGAGGCCTCTGCTCGAGCCAAAGTCGCGCAGGGCAGACAACGTCGTTTGTCTGGGCCGGTAACCCGAGGCTAGGACGACTTGGGACGCCTCTAGGTTTAGCCCGGTTTAGCCCATGGTTTAGGCCTGGTTTGGCGCAGGCCGTCTGTCAGGCACTGAGGGGCTAGCCCGCAGCCCAAATGCCCTTCAAGACGGCGAGCTCGCCGGCGAGCCCCGCCGGCACCGTGTAGTCGGCTTCGTCCAGCACCTCGGCGAAGTGGTCCCTCAAGTCTTCGGGCGTAAGCTCCGGGCTGTAGTAACCACGGGTCAGGCCGACGAAGTAGCGTGCCACCCGGCCGCCGGCCGCGCTCAGCACCTCGCCGCTCACGGGGACGTCGTTGTGCACCAACAACAAGACCACTGGGACAACGAGCTCCGGCGCGAGCCGGCCTTCCAGTTCACCGAAGACCCCTTGTGTCATGCGGGTCAGTGCGAGCGGCGCTATCGCGTTCACCTTTATGCCGTGCTTGGCGCCTTCGATGGCGAGCGCCCGCGTTAGGCCGACCAAGCCCATTTTAGCCGCAGCGTAGTTGGCTTGCCCGAAATTGCCGAGCAAGCCCGAAGCTGAGGTCACCATGAGGACCCGGCCATAAGCTTGCTCTCGCATCTTTGCCCAAGCCGGCTTAGTCACATAAAAAGCGCCCTTCAAGTTGACGTCGACCACCGCTGTAACTTGCTCGTCTGTCAGGTTGTGGAACGCCTTGTCCCTCAGCACGCCGGCGTTGTTCACCACCACGTCCACCCGGCCAAATGCCTCGACCGCCGTCGCCACGACCGCTTCTCCGCCCTCGAGGGTGGCGACGCTGTGAGAGTCTGCAACGGCCTCGCCCCCTGAGGCCACGATTTCCTGCGCTACCGAGGCAGCGGGGCCGGCGCTCGCCCCCTCGCCGGCCACCGAGACACCGGCGTCGTTCACGACGACCTTTGCCCCCCTTGCGGCGAGCGCGAGCGCGTACAGCCTCCCAAGGCCGCCGCCGGCGCCCGTAACGACCGCCACTTGGCCGTCGAAGCGCAGCGCCCCTGGTGACATAGGGCCTGGTGTCGTAAAAGGCGTAGAGGCAGTACCGGTCACTTTGCCGTCCACCCCCGGGGACCAAGCGGCCCCTTGGCCAGAGCCACTGTCAGCTCTGGACGACGGGGACTTTCCTCGCTTGCCTCTTCGGCCCCCCGGAAGGCAGCGGAGCGCGGACTTCCAAAATGCCGTCTTTGTAGGTGGCCTTGATGTCGTTTTCGCGCACACCTTCTGGCAAGGGAAGGGTTCGGGAGAACGAACCGTAGCGCAGCTCGCGCCGCCGCCAGTGCTTTCCCTCCTTCTCCTCCTCTTGGCGCCGCTCGGCGCGCAGGTGCAGCACCCCGTCCTCGACAGTGATCTCCACGTCCTTTTCCGGGTCGATACCGGGTAATTCAGCTCGCACTACATGGGTGTCACCCTCTTGGAACTCGTCCACCCTTAGCACATCTTCGGCATCGAACGGCCACCAGGCAACCGGCCGGCGCAGTAGCTCAGGCCAGGGCCCGAAAAACCTCTCGAACACCTCCGGTGCCCTACGTGACACCTCGTGCTTACCAGTGGAAGCCATTTTTGCCTCCTTAGCCTGTCGTTGTCCTACTCCCTCGTCCATAGTGCCGCAGCGGAGAGGCAAATCGTTTGGGCGTCACGAAGGGGGCAACCACTTTGAGCTACGCTGCCCGCTCCAGGACCGGCACGGAAGGGACGCCCCGCCCTGGGGCCTAAGGCCCTGTTGCGAGGGGCCAGGACGGCGAAGGTACCGGGGAAGGCGAGAGTTCAGAGCGCGCCCGGGTGGCTGCTACGGTCAAGGTAGTGGGCCCCATGCAGCGGTTCGAGCTCGTGATATTCGACAACGACGGCGTCGTGGTGGACAGCGAGCCGCTGGCGACGCTCGCCATGTCAGAGACGCTGCGCAGCCTCGGTCATCACATGACGGCAGCAGAGATCGACGAGCAGCTAAAAGGCGGCACGCTCGCGCGCACCCGCCAGGTGCTCGAGGGGCGCTTCGGGCCGCTCCCGGCCAACTTCGAAGCGGCCTACACCGAGCGGCTCTACGAGCTCATGAACGAGCGCCTCCACCCGGTAGCCGGCATCGAGCACGTCCTCGACACCCTCGACGTAGCCGGCCTGCCTTACTGCCTCGCTTCTTCGGGGCACCGGGCGCGGGTGCTGTTCGCTCTACAGGCCGTCGGCCTCGCTTCTCGCTTCGAGGGCCGCTACTGGGGGGCAGAAGACGTGGCCAGGGGCAAGCCGGCACCCGACCTGTTCCTCCTGGCGGCATCGTCGATGGGGAAAGCACCGGGGAGCTGCGTGGTGATCGAGGACTCTGAGCTCGGCCTGCAAGCAGCCCGGGCCGCGGGCATGGCAGTTTTCGGTTTTGCCGCCCGCACGCCTCCGGAGCGCTTGGCGGCAGCTGACGTCGTGTTCAAGGACATGGCTGAACTTCCGGCGCTCATCTTCGGGCCGCCGGCAAGCACGGCCACGTAAGGCGCCGGCTCCGGGCCCCAAAGCCCGCGGGGCGCTCCGAAGCCGTGGAGCGCCTTACCGCCAACCTGCCTTCTCGGGCCCCGCAGGGCCTAGCCAGGACGGGGCCTTCGTTCCCCTCTACTGCCAGATGGCGAGGCCGGTTACTCCCAGATGGCGAGGCCGGTGTCCGGGTCGAAGAAGTGCATGTGCTCGACTTCCACGACAAAGGTTGCCCGGTCGCCAGCCTTTAGCTGCGAGCGCGGCGACACCCGGGCCACGCCCTCGGTCTTGTTAGTGCCCACCGATAGCACAGGCACGCCGCCCAGCTCGTCCGCCCCCGTGGCAGCCTCCGTAACCTTGCTGTGGGCCGCAGACGCCTCGATCACGAAGTGGACGTCGAGCTCGTTGCCGAGCGCCTCGACCAGCTCGACGTCGGCTTGTAGCGTCGCTCCCGGGGCCGGGGCGGGCCCGAGGGCCGCGTCCAGCAGGTTCTCGGGACGGACGCCCACGACCACCTTGCGGTCGCGGTAGCCGCCGAGGGCCGGCCGGGCCTGGCGCACGCTTTCAGGCAGGCTCAGCTCCTGGGGACCGATCTTCACGGCGTCGCCAGTCGGGGAGATGATCGCTTCGTAGAGGTTCATGGCCGGCGAACCGATGAACGCCGCCACGAAGATGTTGTCCGGGTGGTCGTAGAGGTACTGGGGCGTGCCCACCTGTTGGAGCTCCCCGAGGTGCAGCACGGCCACCCGGTCGCCGAGCGTCATCGCCTCGACCTGGTCGTGGGTGACGTAGAAGGTCGCCACGCCCACCCGGCGCTGGATGCGCGAGATCTCGGCCCTCATCTGGACGCGCATTTTCGCGTCGAGGTTCGAGAGAGGCTCGTCCATCAAGAACACGGCCGGCTCGCGCACGATCGCCCGGCCCATGGCGACCCTCTGGCGCTGGCCGCCAGAAAGCTGTGCGGGCTTGCGGTCGAGATAGTCCGAAAGCCCCAGCAGGGCTGCCGCGTCTTTGACCTTGCGCTGTATCTCGGCCTTGGGTACCTTGCGCAGCTTCAGCGAAAAGCCGATGTTCTCGGCCACGGTCATGTGCGGGTACAACGCATAGCTCTGGAAGACCATCGCTACGTTGCGGTCCTTCGGGGCGAGGTCGTTTACGACCTTGCCCCCCATCATGAGCGTGCCCGAACTGATCTCTTCTAGCCCAGCCACCATGCGCAAGGCCGTCGTCTTGCCAGACCCAGACGGGCCGACCATTACCATGAGCTCGCCCTCGGCGACTTGGAGGTTCAGGTCCTTCACCGCCTCGAACCCATTGGGGTAGACCTTGCCCACATGCTCGAGGATCACCTCTGCCATTGCACTCTCCCTTTGTCAATGGTCCAGCTCAAACTGGCGCGTCCTAGACGTTACATCTTTTTCGGTGCTGGGGGCCATCACTGCCAGCTCCTGTTACGACCTTAGTCCCCTAGCGAGAGGCCAGGTGCGGACCAGTGCCAGCAGGTCGTCAGCGACGAGGTCCGGCGTCGGCTCGACGGGCAGGTCCTGCCTGGCCGTCACGCCCGAAAGGACGAGCCCGAAGCAGGCGCCGACCCGCTTGGCGAACAAGCCGTCGGTGTCCGGCCTGTCCCCCACCATGACCGTCACCTCCCCGTAGCGGCTGCGCACCAGGGCAGCCATGGCCTCGTGAGGCTTGCCCGCCACCTCCGGTTCACGCCCAGAAGCCGTGGCGAGGAAGGCCACCAGGGCGCCGGCGCCCGGCAGCAGCACCCCCTCACCGGCCGGGAACGTGGCATCAGTGTTGGTCGCCACGAACCGTGCCCCTCCCCTAAGGTCGTCGGCGGCCGCCGAGAGCTCCTGGTAGTCGAGTTCCAGCTTCCTTCCCACCACGACCGCCCCAGGCCCGCTCCCGGGAGGGACCACTTCAGCCTCGGCCTCGGCCAGGGCCTCGTAGACGCCCCGGTCCCCGACGACAGCCACCCGGGGTCTCGGGCCAAGGAGGCTCGCAGCGGCCTGAGCCGAGGTGACCAGGTCCTCGGGGCCGGCATCGATGCCAGCGGCAGCGAGCTTACCCAGGTGCTCTGCCACGAGAGGCCCCGAGTTGTTGGTGAGGAAGACCACCCGCTCGCCCGCAGCGCGAAGCTCCTTCACCGCCTGGCAAGCGCCAGGCAGGGGCTCCCCTGCCAGCCAGACGACCCCGTCTAGGTCCAAGGCCCAGGTCACGACTTCAGCCTCGCGAGGGTGCTGCGCACGGCGGCGGAGAGATGGCGGCGAGCCCTGGAGCCCCAGAACCCCTACAGGCCCCGGGCAACGTAAGTCAACTGGAACCCGACGACAGCGACCGCGACCACCAGCAGGTACATGAGCGCCACAGCTACCCTTTGGCGGGCTTTGAGCGAGTGGTAGGCGACAGCCGCCGGGCTGTTGCGCCTTGTCCAGCGGCGATAAAGCTCAAAGCCCCCGAGTACCAAAATTATAAGGGCGACCGGGCTCGGGTTGAAATATTCCCACGCGAGCAGCCCGAGGAGTCCCGCCAGCCACAGCACCGGGTGCAGCGCTGCAGCTGCACGTCCTCCATCGAGAGGCAGGACAGGGAGCAAGTTGAACAAGTTGAGCAAAAAGCCCACAGCTCCCAGCTGCAACAAGAAGTTGGACCCCACGGCGTGGCCCCAAAGAGAAACGGCCAGGGAGGCCGCAGTCCCGAAGTACGGGCCGGCGAGGCCTGAGACAGCTTCTTGGTAAGCGTTCTTCGGCATCTGGCGCATGTTGACAAAGGCACCGAGGAAGGGCACGAACAAAGGTGCCGACGCCGGGACCCCCTGCCGGCGGAGCACGATGACATGGCCCATCTCGTGGACGAAGATCAATGCCACGAAGCCGATCGCGAAGCTCCACCCAAAAAATAGAGTGTAAGCGAGCACAGAAACGAACATCGAGAGCACGAGGCCTACGTACTTGAGCTTTATCAAAATGGCCCCGAACTTGGCTAAAAAAGCGCCGATGGCGGCGAGGGCGCCTATGAAGCGCCGCCACGCCCGCCTCAGCTTGCTCTCCTGGCGGCCCCCCGAGTAGCGGCCGCCTCTTGGGCCGCCCTGCCCGGTGCCGGCGTGCTGCCAGGGCGAGGCAGGAGGGGGAGCGACGCTGGCAGGCTGGCCGGCCCGGGACCGGTAACGGCCACCGGGGCTGTGGAGGGTGCCGCCGTACCAGTGCTGGCCGGTGCGGCCCTGTGGCCCTCCAGGCGCGGTCCCATAGCCCGCGCCCTGTGGCCAGGCGCCCCAAAGCGCCCCCGCACCTGGTCGGCCGGCGTCGCCGCCAGCGTCAACGCCGCCGCCCCAAGCTGGCGCCTCCTCGGGCCACCAGTAAGAACCGTCCGCCCCCCCTCCGCGCTCCGCCGCTGGCTGTGCCGGCCAGAGACCGGGCATCGTCTGGCCGCCGTCTTGCAACTGGCCGGGCCCATGGGCCTCGCCGGCCTCTGGCCCCCAGCCAGCCAGGTGCGCCTGGCCCGTCAGTGGTGCCTCGCCAGGAGGTCGGGCCTGGCCCGCTGGCTGGACCTGGGCGACTTCCGGCCAGCTGGGCGCCTCGTCTCGGTCTCTTGCTGCCTGTCCTTCTCTTAGTGCCCGGGCTCCTTCTGCCTGGCGCCCTGGGACGCCCAAGCCTCTCAGTTCCATGACCGTCCCATCGGGGAGCCCTCTTGCCTGGCCGGCGGGCCGTACCTCGGCGCTTGCCGGCGCGGCGCTCTACAAGGGCCCTGGTACGTGTGCCGGGGCTTTAGAGGCGAAACATGTGCCCGTAGCTGGGTTGCGATGCCCACTCGCCCAGCGTACCCGGTGCCCAGCGACGTGCCCCAGCGAGGAGGCTTGGCAACCCTTCCAAACAGGCCTAGGTTGTCCATCGGGACGGCCTTGGTACATCAGGCGAACCAACTTAGGTCCGGCCCCTCTCGGAGCCTTTCAAGAGGCCAAGGTTGCTAGAGCCGGCCGTTGCTGCTAGCCAAGTGCCCATATGCCTAGCCTCCTGCCGTTCCAGGGCCTACGACCCACCCCCGCCATAACGGGGCCCCTCTCTCTCGTCGTGTGCCCGCCGTACGACGTGGTCGACGACCAAGACCGCGAGCGTCTGGCGGCGAAGAGCCCGTACAACTTCGTCCGTGTGGAGGTCCCCGCCGGCGACTATGCCGCGGCGGCGGCCCTGCTCGCTCAGTGGAGGGCCATGAGGGCGCTCGTGCAGGACGCGGTACCGGCTCTCTACGGGTACCGCATGACGTACCGTACGCCCGGCGGGCCCCAGCGAGAAACGGTGGGCGTCATCGGGGCGCTCCCGCTACAGCCTCCGGGGCGGGAGATCCTCCCCCACGAGCAGACTACGCCCAAGGACAAGACCGACCGCCTAGAGCTCATCCGGGCTACCAGGTCGAACACGTCCCCCATCTGGTGCCTTTGCCCCGAAACAGGGTTAGCGAACCTCGTCAGCCTCGACGACCAAACAAAGTCCCTGGCAACGGCGGTAGACGGCGACAGCGTTGTCCACGAACTTTGGCCGGTGACCGACCCCAAGGCCCATCGCGCCGTGGCTGAGCTCACCGGCGCAAGGCCCTTGCTCGTTGCCGACGGCCACCACCGCTACGAGACAGCGCTCGCCTACCAAGCCGAAGTAGGCACGCGCCGCCCCATCTACGAAGGCCCAGCAGGTGCCGGCCGACAACAAAGCGGCCCAAACGGCCCTGCCGGCCGAGGGGGCCACGCGGGAACTGACCGGGATGACCCGAAGGACCGGCGGAGCGCCGGCCAGTGGGAGGCGGCCCCTGCGTCGTTTGCAGCGGCGGAGCTGTCGGCCGATGCCTTAGGCCCTGACGCCGTCCTCTGCCTGGTTGTCGAACTGAGCCCTAAGTACCTGCACGTACGCGCTATTCACAGGGCCATCTCAGGCATCGCGCCGGGGACAGACCTCCTCGCCGAGCTCAGCAAAACGCTCTCCCTCACGCCGGCCCGCTCAGCCGGCCCCGGGTTGCTCGACGAGATGGAGGCGGCCGGCGCAGCCGGCGCGCTGACGCCCGCTGGCGCCTTCCTCGCTCGGCCACTACCGGGCAAGGACGCCGTTACCAAGAACCCAGACGTTCCCATGTTCGACTCGGCCTTGATAGACGCGGCACTGGCCAGACTGCCTTCCCACCAGCTCCGCTACGAGCACGACCCGGCTCGAGCGTTCATCGAGCTCAGCGAGGGCAAGCTCGACGCCGTCTTTTTGTGCAGAGCGCCCACCGTCGCTCAGATCGCCGCGACCGCCCGAGGCGGCGAGCGCATGCCGCCCAAGACGACGTTCTTTTGGCCCAAGCCGAGAAGCGGCATGGTCCTACGGGCCTGGTGAGGCGCTGGGGCAGGCCCCTTGCTCACCAGCAGCAGGCCCCTTGCTCACCAGCAGCAGGCCCCTGCCCGCCGCAACTGCCCGCACCGGCACAAAAAGCCTTCTCACACCGGCCTCGTCGGCGGCCAGAGGGCCTTGGGCCTACTTCGCAGCGAGCTGGAAGGCTCCCTTGACCGCTCCAATCAGCGTCGCGGGCGCCGTGGGCCCGATCGTGTGAGACGGGTTCTCGGCCAGTACGCTAACCACGTACTCATGGCCCGATTTGGTCGTGGCCAAGTAGTTGAGCGTAAGCACCCCGGGCTCCGAGCCGCCCTTGAACCACACGGAGCTCCACTGCGCCGTGTTCAACGCGAGCCCCCCGTCGTTGGCCGAAAGGATGGCCGATAGTGGCCCAAGTTTGGGGTCGCGAGCCAGCGAGGCCAAGTGGGCGTACACGCGGCAGACGTCCATTGGGGAAGCGAACCACTCGATCGAGCTCACGTCCCTAGGTGCGTTCCAAGTCCGCAGTCCAGGGCGCATCGACGCAAGGGGCACCTTGTCAACGGTCCCGGTGAGGAAGCCAAGCCGCTTCGCAGGCGGCAGGGCGAGGTACCGCTCGGCTAGTTTCGGCCAAGAGCCGAGCTTCAAAGCGAAAAACTCCCGAGTTGTGAGAAAGGGTACGTCCAGAGACGGGTTGGCCGCGCCTGAGCTCTTGACCGCCTGCTCAACTGACGAGCGGCCCACAAGGCTCATCAGCATGTCGGCAGCTGTGTTGTCGCTCAACGAGATCATGTCCGAGGCGACTGTCTCCACTGGTATGCGGGTGCCATTGGCATCGTTTTGCAGCTCCCCCGAGGGAAGGCTCTTTTCGCCAGCAGTCAGTGTGAGGGGCTTGATCCAGCTCACCTTTCCAGCCGCGATGTCTTGGGCTAAAGCGTCGAGCACATAGAGCTTGAACGCAGAGCCGAGCGGCATCGCCGTGGTCGCGTTCAGCGCGTGCAGCGTCTGGCAGGAACTGCCATGTACGGCAGCGACCACCAGCGCGACCTTGGGAGCTACGGAGCGTACGGCGGCGTCTACCGCGGCCCAGCTCTCCAGGGGCTTGGTGTACGGCTCGAAAACTAAAACTTTTATGAGCCCTCGCGAGTCCACCAAGAGGTCCATGGTGAGCTCAGTGCCCCTCGTCGTCTCCACCACCGCCGAAAGGCCGACGGGTATGTTGGTAACGACAGACTGCACGCTCAGCGGCCCGATGTTTTTCAAAGCGGAGTTGAGCTCCGCCGGCGGCTCCTGCGAGAGGAACTGGATGTCGAAGTGAGACCTGATGGACGCTTCAGGTAGCGGCAAGTGCGCCATGGCTTGCACAAGCCATGCAGCCTGTGAACCAGCTCGAGTGGCAGGAAAGGTGACGCTCTTTGCCCCTCCGGGGCCTGAGCTCGCTGCCCACGCCTGCGCCGGAGCAGTGAAGCCGGCGGCAAGCGGGAGAGACAGCGAAAACGTCGCAGCGAGGGCCGTCCCAACAGCGAAGGCCCGGCTAAGACATCGGCTGCGGCTGAGCCAGCTGATGATCGTTGGGTTCGCCATCGCGCCATATTGGCACAACCGGCACTTCCCTCCACAACATAGGTAGGCCCTAGAGTGGGAAGCCCTTCCTAGCAGAGGCCCTGTGGCCCACCGGCCTCGCCTGAGCGAGGTCAAGGCCCGCCAACAAGAACCCGTCGGCTGGCAATGCAAAAGACCTGCTTAGGCCCTTCGGCAGCGGCCCAGCCGGCTTGCAGCGCAACGTGCTCGCCTACCACGGTAGCCTCGGCACCATGGCAAAAGAACGAGACCACGACATGCGTGCCCGCACGATCACGATCAACGGCCACAACGGCGACGAGATAGAGGCGTATTTGGCGGAACCCGAGGGTGACGGCCCTTACGGCGGCGTGGTCGTGATCCACCACATGCCCGGTTACGACAGGAGCACCAAGGAGATCGCACGCCGGTTCGCCGCCGGCGGGTACATCGCGCTCATGCCCAACCTGTACCACCGCGAAGCCCCGGGCGCTTCCCCCGACGACGCTGCGGCCGCAGCGCGTGCCGGGGGCGGAGTGCCCGACGAGAGGCTGGTCGGAGACGTGGCCGGCGCGGTCGCGCACATCAAGGCCCTCGCTGCTTCAAACGGCAAGGTCGGCACCATAGGGTACTGCTCAGGCGGCCGGCAGAGTTTCCTGTCGGCGGTGTCCCTCCAGCTTGACGCCGCCGTCGCTTGTTACCCAGGCGGAGTCGTAAATCCCCCTCCTCCCGGGGCGCCGGTCAGTTTCAAGCCGTTGCTCGACCGCTGCAAGGACCTGTCCTGCCCGTTGCTCGGTTTGTTCGGCGAAGAAGACAGGTTCCCTTCACCCGAGGAGGTGGCCATCTTGGACAAGGAGCTCACCTCTGCCGGTAAGCAGCATGAGTTCCACTCCTACGCCGGTGCTGGCCACGCCTTTTTCGACGTGGACCGGCCCTCTTACCGGCCTGAGGCGGCTGTAGACGGTTGGGCGAAGATATTCGACTTCTTCGGCCGCCACTTGGTGAGCTCGAAGTAGGCCGGGCACATGTGCACTTACCACACAGAGCACGTGGAGCTAGCGGGCAGCGGGAAAGGGCCCGAGGGCTGGTTCTCGCTGAACAAGGCTTCGGTTTATTACGACCACCCCGTGCACGCGCCGGGCGAGCACACGGTGAACGTGGACTTCCTCAACACTTCCTTGGGGCCAGCTGCCCGCGTGGCCGTCGAGCTCGACCCTACCTGCGCCCGCGAGCTTGCTCGTGCCATCCTGGCAGCAGCAGACCTCGCTGCCGCATACTCAGGCAAGTAGCGCGCCTGCCACGCTCAGGTGGCGAGCAGTCGCAGACGCGGCGAGCGGCCTGCCCGTGGGCTTTCGCTACAAGTGCCGGGCAACCTCCGAGAGCGGTGCGCCCAAACGAGGAGTATTCGCCCAAACGAGGAGTATTGCCGTGGAAGACACGAGGAGTATTGCCGTGGAAGACACGAGGAGTATTGCCGTGGAAGACAGAGTGGTCAGGCTCGGAGGGCGGCGAGCAGATTGGTAGCGGTCGCTGCAGGTGCCACCTTGTACCATGCCTTTTCCAGCCTCCCGTCAGGCCCGACCAGGAAGGCCGAACGCTCGATGCCCATGAACTTGCGCCCGTACATGTTGCGCTGTACCCAGACCCCGTAAGACTCTGCGACGGAGTGGTCCTCGTCCGAAAGGAGCGGGAAGCCCAGGCCGTACTTGGCGTCGAAGGCAGCCTGGCTCTCAGGTGGGTCAGGGCTTATCCCAATGACCGCCGTGCCGCCCACCTGAGAGAGGACGTCCCTCAGGCCGCAAGCCTGGGCCGTGCAGCCGGGCGTGCCCGCCTTTGGGTAGAAGTAAACGAGCACTCGTCGGCCCTGGAAGTCTGCGAGCGAGACGAGTTTGCCCTCCTGGTCCCTGAGGGAGAAGGCGGGGGCACGGTCCCCCGGCCTCAGCCTGTTCGCCACTGCGGCAGCCTACCTGACACGCAGCCGCTCCGGGCCCGGCGGGCAGCAGGCGCCGGCGGGCTAGGGGGCTCCGGCCCGGTAGGGTCGGAGACGACAGTATGACCTCTACCAGCCAGGAGCCTCTCTTCCCCGCGGACCTTGCCCTAGGGGCGTTCAGCGACGACCCTCCCTGGGACCTCTCGGGGGCCGAGCTGCCCTGGAGGAAAGACGTCGCGCTCCTCCGTCAGGCAAGCGCCGCCGAGGTGCCGAGGCTCCTCCGCCGCCGGCGCCTCCCACCGGGCCGGCGCGTGCTGGCGACCAGCTTCATCCTCGGTTGGGCCATTGCTTCGTGGCGGGTGGTGGAACGCCGCCGCGCCGACAGGACGGGCGAGCGGTCCATATCGAGAGCTGGGCTCTCTCGCCGCCTCCGCAAGGCCTTCGAACGCCTCGGCCCCACTTACATAAAGCTCGGCCAAATCCTCTCTTCGGGCGAAGGCCTCTTCCCCCCCGAACTGGTGAGCGAGTTCAAGCTCCTGCGTGACCGCGTCCCCCCCGAGCCCTTCAGAACCGTGCGCGAAGTCGTCGAAGCCGAGTTGGGCCGGCCCATGGAAGAAGTGTTCGCCCACTTCGAGACCGAGCCCGTGGCAGCGGCCTCCATCGCCCAAGTGCACGCCGCCCGCCTGCGCACCGGGGAGGAAGTCGTGGCCAAAGTCCAGCGGCCCCAGGTAGCGAGCCTCGTACGCGCCGACATAGAAGCCATGAGCTGGCTCGCCCCTTGGCTCGTCGGGCGGATCCCCGTGGCCTCGCTCGCCAACCCGCCGGCGCTCGTGGAGCTCTTCGCTGAGACGATCGTAGAAGAAATGGACTTCCGCCAGGAAGCCGACAACATGTTGGACATAGCCAAGGTCCTCGCCGAGACAGGCCACCGCTCGGTCGTCGTCCCTCGCCCCCACCCTACGCTCGTCACGAGAAGGCTGCTCGTGATGGAGCGCCTGGACGGCTTTTGCTGGGACGACGTGGCTGCGATGCGCAGCGCCGGCATCGACACCTCCGCTGTCGTCCACGCCCTTTTGGTGTCCTTCCTCGAGGGCGCCACCCTTTTCGGCGTGTTCCATGGAGACCTGCACGGCGGGAACCTCTTCGTCCGTCCTGACGGGCGCGTGGCGCTGCTTGACTACGGCATAACGGGGCGCCTCGACGAGTTCCGCCGAGTGGCGTTCTTGCGACTGCTCATGGGCGGGACCATGAACGACCAGCGCCTGCAGCTTGCGGCCCTGCGCGACCTCGGCGCCGTGCCTGCCGACACCGACATCGACGCCCTCTACACGGACCTCGGTATGGACAAGCCGGTCGTAGACCCGACGACGCTTTCTCCCGAGCAGCTGCTCCAAGAAGTTCGTGACCTAACACGCCGGCTCCTTGAGTACGGGGCGAAGTTCCCGAAGATCCTGATGCTTTTCGTAAAGGACTTGCTCTTTTTGGACGCGTCCATGTCAACGTTCGCTCCCGATATCGACGTGTTCGCCGAGGTACGCGAGATAGCCACCTATTTCACCACTCGTTATGGCGAAAAGATCGCTCACGACATTGGCGTCGACCCGCGCCTGCACCCCTTGGACATGGGCGCCGTGCGCGCCGTCGTCGGAGTCGAAGACAGCGTGGACCGCTTGACCTACCGGGACCTAAGAGAGCGCCGCGAGCTCATCCGCCGGCGCATGGAAGAGCACCGCCGGCGGGCCGAACGGCGCGAGGCGGCCCGCCGCAGGCACTAGGGAAAATGCAGCGTTCCGAACTGCGCAACGTCGCCATCGTCGCCCACGTCGACCACGGTAAGACCACCCTCGTGGACGCCATGCTCCGCCAGTCGGGGGCCTTGGCTGCCAGCGAGGCTGCGACCGAGCGCGTGCTCGACTCGGCCGACCTCGAACGTGAAAAGGGCATCACGATACTGGCCAAGAACACGGCCGTCGTTTACGGTGACGTGACCATAAACATCGTGGACACGCCCGGCCACGCCGACTTCGGGGGCGAGGTGGAGCGCGCTCTTACGATGGTAGACGGAGTACTGCTCCTCGTGGACGCGAGCGAGGGGCCGCTCCCCCAGACACGCTTCGTGCTGCGCAAGTCCTTGGAGCGCCGGCTCCCCGTGGTCGTCGCCGTCAACAAAGTGGACCGCCCCGACGCCAGGCCGGCCGAAGTCCTCGACGCCACTTACGAACTTTTCATCGACCTCGGTGCCGACGACTCCCAGATCGACTTCCCGGTCTGCTACACCGACGCCCGGCGAGGCACGGCAGCGTGCTCCCCGGAGGAAGTTCCCGACGCCCCTGGCCTGAAGGCCCTCTTCGAGCTGCTCGTCGCCCACGTGCCGGCGCCGGCCTACGAAGACGGCCACCCTTTCCAGGCGCTCGTGTGCAACCTCGACGCCTCGCCCTACCTCGGCCGCTTGGCCGTGTGCCGGGTCCACCAGGGCTGGGCCCGCAAAGGGGAAATGGTGGCCTGGTGCCGAGCCAGCACTGGCGAGATAAAACCCGCTAGGGTGGCGGAACTTTTCCGGACCGAGGGCCTCCACCGGGTAGACGCGGGGCCCCAAGGCGCCGGCCCCGGCGACATAGTCGCGGTCGCCGGCATCGCAGACGTCACGATCGGCGACACTCTGGCCGACCTGGCCGACCCCCGCCCCCTGCCGCCGGTCCGGGTGGACGAGCCTGCGATCTCGGTGACGGTCGGCGTCAACACTTCCCCGCTCGCAGGCAAGGAGGGCACCAAGCTCACCGCCCGCCTGGTGAAAGGGCGCCTGGACGCCGAGATCGTAGGGAACGTGTCCATCCGCGTCTACCCCACTTCGCACCCCGACGCCTGGGAGGTCCAAGGCCGAGGCGAGCTGGCGCTGGCGGTGCTAGTCGAGCTGATGCGCCGGGAAGGCTTCGAGCTCACTATTGGCAAGCCCCAAGCGGTGACCAAGGCGGTGGACGGCGCGCTCTGCGAGCCGGTGGAACGGGCCAGTGTCGAAGTGCCCGAAGAGTTCCTCGGTACTGTCACCCAGCTCTTCTCCGCCCGCAAAGGCCGTTTGGAGCACGTCTCCCACGGCGCCGGCGCGCCGGCGCCGGCGGTGCCGGGCGCCACTTCAGGGGCGTCAGCAGGCGCCACGGCGCCGGCAGGCTCTCAACCGTCGGGAGGAGGCTGGGTACGCACGGAGTGGCTGGTGCCTGCCCGCGGCTTGATCGGCCTGCGCTCGGCCCTGCTCACCGAGACCCGCGGGACGGCTCAGCTGCACCATGTGCTCGAGGGCTGGGAGCCCTGGGCCGGCGAGATCCGCACACGTCAGAGCGGCTCGCTAGTGGCAGACCGCCGGGGCAAGGCGACGGCGTACGCGCTCTTGAACCTCCAAGAGCGGGGCACGCTGTTCATCGGCCCCGGCACCGAGGTCTACGAAGGCATGGTCATCGGGGAGAACGCTCGGCGCGAAGACATGGACGTGAACCCGACCAAAGAAAAAAAGCTCACCAACATGCGCTCCTCGACCGCCGAAGAGCTGGTCCGCCTCTCCCCTCCCCGCTCGATGGCGCTCGAGCAGGCCCTCGAATGGATCCGCGAAGACGAGTGCGCGGAGGTCACGCCGGTGTCGGTGCGCCTGCGAAAGGCCGTGCTTTCCCAGGCTGAACGCGCCCGCCTGCGAGCGCACGCAAGATAGCCCAAGGGCTCAGTTGAGCGAGGGGTCCGGGGGGAAGTAGGAAGCAATCGCCAAGTCGCCTCCCTGGCGGCGCAGGACGCGCCTCCACAGGCCCTCGGGCTGGTCGCTGAAGAGGTCCTCGGGGCGGGCGTCGAGCACCCACCAAGCGCCCTCGCCGACCTCGCCCTCGAGCTGGCCGGCACCCCAGCCGGAGTAGCCGGCAAAGACCCGCAGCTCCTCGACCCACGGAGCGACGAACGCGGGGTCGGCCTCGAGGTCGACAGTGCCGAGGGTCCCTTGGAGAGGCAGGTAGGCGTCGCCCGGCACGCCCACTTCGGAGCGCACCCTGGCAAGGCAGATCGTCCCGCCGGCGACCGGCCCGCCCAAAAACACCACGCCCGGGCCCGACGCCAGCTCCTCCCACTGGGGGAGCGGGGAGGCGACCGGCGTGTCGGTGGGGCGGTTGAGCACTAGGCCGAGCGCGCCCTGCTCGCCGTGGGCGAGCAGCAGCACCACGGTGCGGGAGAAGTTGGGGTCTGCGAGGCGAGGCGTGGCCACGAGCAGCTTGCCTTGAGCGAGACCTGGCACCGTTGTCATAGCTCCATCATCGCTCGTGTACGGTCTAAGCATGCGCGCAGTAACGGTCGTCCCGCTGAAGGCGAACACCGTAGATCTGACGGAGCTTCCCGAGCCGCCCGAAGACGACGGCCCTGTCCTGGTGAAGACTAGGGCCGTCGGGGTCTGCGGGACCGACATAGAGATCATCGCTGGCGAGTACGGCTGGGCGCCGCCAGGCGAGGACCGCCTCGCGATCGGCCACGAGTCGCTGGGAGAGGTGCTCGAGGCGCCCGCGGGCTCCGGCTTCGCCCCCGGCGACCTCGTCGTCGGCATTGTCCGCCGGCCTGACCCCGAACCCTGTCTCAACTGCGCCGCTGGGGAGTGGGACATGTGCCGCAACGGCAACTACACGGAGTGGGGGATAAAGGCCCACCACGGCTACGCGAGGGAGCGCTACCGGATCACGCCCGATTTCTTGGTCAAGGTGGCGCCAGAGCTCGGCGACCTGGGCGTCCTGCTCGAGCCGACGACGGTGGTCGCCAAGGCTTGGGACCACATAATGCGCATTGGCGAGCGTGCTAAGTGGCAGCCGCGGGTCGCATTGGTAACCGGGGCCGGCCCCATCGGCCTGCTCGCCGCCCTCCTCGGCCGCCAGCAAGGCCTGGAAGTCCACGTCCTCGACCAGGTGACATCGGGCGAGAAACCGGACCTGGTGGCCGCCTTGGGGGCCACCTACCACCACGGCGACCTCTCGGCCACTGGCGTGGTCCCCGACGTGGTGGTCGAGTGCACCGGCGTCGGCCAGCTCGTCTTCGACGCCATGGACCTGATGGGCCCCAACGGCGTGCTCTGCCTGACCGGGGTATCCGCCAAGGGCCGCACGCTCGGCGTCGACGCCGGCGAGCTCAACCGGCACATGGTGCTGGAAAACGACGTGGTGTTCGGCTCGGTCAACGCCAACCGCGCCCACTACGAAGCGGGAGCCGAGGCGCTCGCCAAAGCGAGCCCGGCCTGGCTGGACCGTCTGGTATCTCGCAAGGTCCCTCTCGAGAGCTGGCAGCAAGCCTACGAGCGGCGCCCCGACGACGTGAAGGTTGTCCTCCAGTTCCCCGCGTAGGGCAGCCCCCCGGTAGGGCTGCAGCACTGTGAGGCACTGGGGCCCCAGCCGTCCCCGGCGGACCGGCCCTGGGCCGTTTGCTCCAAGGGCCCCGCAGCTGCCCTGGCCGCCGCGAGCCGCTCGTCCTGTGCTCACGAGTTCGGCACCTGCGGAAAGCTCAGGAGAAACGAAGCGGTCCGGCCCAGGCCCCGGCACGAACTCTCGAAGTGCCTCTACGACTGCCGCCGTCGCAGCCGAGGGCCCCAAAGGCTAGCCGGCGATGGCCGGCGGCCGCGATAGCCAAGAAGTCCAAGACATAACCGAGGGGCGCGCCCTGGAAGTTGCCGTTGGGGCTCACCTTTCCCCAACACTCAGCGGACCTAAGTCGCGCCTTGCGGGCGACCCCGAACGGTCTTGAGCCACCTGGTTCACCCCAGCTCGTCTCTTAGCCGGTTGGGTCTTGCGCCGCTCACGTCGCTGCCCTTTGGCCTTGCTGGCGCCGGTATTCCTCTCTCGCTGCCCGAGCACGACAGCCAGTTGTCCCGATGCCATAGACCGCACGGCCCGGTAGGTGGCTCTCTCTTCTCCATGCTCTGTTGGAGCCAAGTCAAACCTCGCTCGTCGTCGCTGCTGTCGCCAGCAGGACCGAGCTGTACCTTGCCCGCCAAGTCTGCCTCTGAGCAGCCCGCAACCGTTCCCCACCACGGCTTCGTGCGGGAGCGCGGTCTGGACCTCGTAGGCGCCGGGCCACCGGGGCCTGCCCCCAGGGCGCCCCTGCCCAACTGCCCACTTCCGGCCGCTCGCAAAGCCACCTGCTACGCCAGCCCTCTACTTCAGCCTTCTGCAGCGACCCCCGGAGAAAAATACGAAAACGCACCCGAGACGCGTAAGCACGTAATAGCAGCTCAGGCGCAATGTCCTCGCAACGTGTCACTGAACAGCCTTGGGACTGGGGCATCACGTCACGTACAATCGCTTTGTGGGGGCTGACGACAACCGCACTTCCTGGCACCCAACGCCCTGCACCCCCGGTCACAGCTCCAGCCCTCCTGACGACAGCCCCGCAAGCCCACGCGCCGGCCACAACCGTGCGCCAGCGGCCCTTTGGCACGGCCGGCACCGTTGCGAGCACATCACTCGCCCCCTAAGCCTGGCGAGACAGCAATGGAGCGCGTGCTGCCTCGGGGCAGCAAAGAAAGGCAGCAGAAAGCTGAGGACGGATGCCCTACTATAAATCCCACGGCTCAAAACAACAAGACGACGCCAAAAACCACGAGCGACGGGCTCGACCCGACCCCCTGAGAGGCTCACGGGACGTCGGCCAGCAACAGGGCCCCGGTGGCCTCAGCAACCCTCAAGTGCTAATGGGCCTCCAAAGTGCCACGGGCAACCGCTCGGTCGTCGATATCCTGGGCGGGGCGAGCCGGGAGTTGCAAACCGCCCAGCCGCCCGCCGTGATTGCCAGCAGCCAGGTCACGAAGTACTATAACGAGCCCGCCACGAAGTACTATAACGAGCCCCAGCTGCTCCTCACGACTACCGTCAACGAAA
>Ga0209061_1000893_pt1 | contig 59987 bp, 39 predicted proteins | sample Coa_R1_10_FD_187157 | JGI IMG/M metagenome (GOLD analysis project Ga0209061, IMG submission 187157) | Surface soil microbial communities from Centralia Pennsylvania, which are recovering from an underground coalmine fire - Coalmine... | ecosystem: Environmental > Terrestrial > Soil >... | reverse complement strand
CCGACCGAGAGGTACGAGTCCCTGCCGGGCGTGTACGTGCCTGCCTATCACTACGCGAACCCCGTCACCGGGGCCGTGCCGGTCGATCGCGATGACGCTCTCGCATCTGGCGACGTGCCTCCGCGCCTCGCGCCGCTCGAGGCGCGCGTCCGGGCGCTGACGCACGAGGTACAGCTCCTCGAGGATCAGATCGCGATCGAGAAGCTGCAGCGTGCCTACGGATACTACGTCGACAAGGCGCAGTGGCCCGATATCGCCAATCTGTTCGCCCCGCAGGGCACGTACGAGATCGGCGGCCGCGGCATCTTCATCGGCCCGAAGCGCGTCCTTGAATATCTCGTCACGGGCCTCGGCCCGATCGGCATGGCGAGGCGCCACGGACAGGTGATCAATCACCAGCAGTTCCAGGGCATCGTGGACGTGGCCCCCGATGGGCGCACGGCGCACGGGCGCTGGACGGCGATCGTCATGGGCGGGAGCACCAACGGCACGGCGCTATGGGGCGACTGCTACTACGAGAATACCTACATCAAGGATCACGGCGTATGGAAGTTCGCGCACGTGCGGGCCGCATTCAACATGTATGCACCGTACAACGGCGGGTGGAAGGACGGCGCCGTGCCGAACACGCGGCCCGACAGCTTCCCGCCGCCTCCCGATCTGCCGCCGTCGCAGGTCTATCTCACGTATCCGAGCTTCTACGTGCTGCCCTACCACTACCCGAACCCCGTGACGGGCAGACCGGCGCCGCCGCCGAATCCTGCCGCCGGCGGCGTCGCGCCGATGAGCGAGTACGTGCGATGAGGCCCGCGGCCTCGGCGCCGCTTCGCGCGGCGATCGTGACGGGGGTGACACTGCTTGCCCCGACGCTCGCCGTCGTGCCACCCGCTCACGCCCAGGTGCACGGGGAGCGCAGCGCCGTCACCGCATCCGACTGCGACGAGGAGTGTCTGTTCGGTTTCGCGCGCCGGTACATGGACGGGCTCGTGCATCACGATCCGGCGCGCGTTCCCTTCGGCAGGACGGTCCGTTTCACCGAGAACGACGTGGAGATGCCCATCGGAGAGGGCCTGTGGGGCACGATCTCGGGCGCTGCGGCGAATCCGCTGCTCGCCGCGGACCCCGAGACCGGCAATGTCGCCTGGCTGGGCGTCGTCTATGAGCACGGCGAGCCGGCGTACTACGCAATGCGCCTCGGAGTGCGCGACGGCCGCATCACCGAGATCGAGACGGTGGTTCACCGCAAGCCGGGACTGCCCGCGCCCTTCGGCGATCCCACGAGGCTCGTGCACGATCCGGCGTTCGCCGAGGTGCTGCCGCCTGCGGAGCGGCGCGACCGCGAGCGCTTGCGCGATCTCGCGAACGGCTATTTCAGCACCGTCGCGCGCAATGACGGCGATGTGCTCACGCTCTTCGACGCGGACTGCCAACGCATCGAGAACGGGATGAGCACCACGAGCGGCCGCTTCGGCTCGGCGGCGGTCGCACAGGGCTGCGAGGCGCAATTCCGCCTGGGGTTGTTCCGCATCAACAAGCGGGTGCGCGAGCGACGCTTCCCGATCATCGACGTGAAGCGCGGAGTCGTCGTTGCGACGGCCTTCTTCGATCACGACAACAGCTTCGACCGCTACCGGACGACCGACGGCAAGGAGCACTCGACGCTCCTCAAGTTCCCGAACTCGCTCACGCTCATGGAGGCGTTCAAGATCCGCGGCGGACGGATCTATCGCATCGAGGCGGTATTCACCTATGTCCCGTACTTCATGCATTCGCCGTGGGCGCAAGGCGGAGCGGGAGAGGATCGGGATGAGTGAAGTGACTCGCGCCGGCGCGCGCTCGACTGCCTGCGTCGGCGGCATTCTCGTCGCCGCGCTGCTCGCCGCGAGCGCTGCTTCGCCGGCGGCCGAGACGGAACGGGCCGGGGGCCGAGCCGCGGCGCCGCCCGGCACCGCCGTGGCGGCAGGCCCCTCGGAACGGGCCGGGCGCTCATCGCCGGCCGCCGTGGATCAGCAGCGGCTCGCCGATGCGGACGAGAGTCCCGAGAATTGGATGTCCTACGGGCGTACTTGGAGCGAGCAGCGCTTCAGCCCGCTCGCCCAGATCAACGACCGCAACGTTGAGCGCCTCGGGCTCGCCTGGTACGCGGACCTCGACACCTACCGGGGCGTCGAGGCGACGCCGCTCGAGATCGACGGCGTGCTCTATAACGTCTCGGCGTGGGACGTGACGACGGCGTACGATGCGGCGACGGGCAAGGTCCTCTGGACCTACGATCCAAAGGTTCCGTTGCAATGGGCGCGCGTCGCTTGCTGCGGGCCGGTCAGCCGCGGACTTGCCGCCTGGCGCGGCAAGGTCTTCATCGCTGCGCTCGATGGCCGGCTCATTGCGCTCGATGCGAGGACCGGCAAGCCTGTCTGGACCCGGCAGACAGCCACTGCGGGCCAGCCGCTCTCGCTCACCGGCGCGCCGCGCGTCGCGGACGGGCTGGTGATCATCGGCAACGCCGGCGGCGATCTCGGCGCGCGAGGCTACATCTCCGCCTACGATGCGGAAACCGGCCGGCTCACCTGGCGGTTCTACATCGTTCCGGGCGATCCGTCGAAAGGACCCGATGGCGCCGCGTCCGACTCGGTCATGCCGCTCGCCGCGAAAACATGGCGGGGCAAGTGGTGGACGATGGGCGGCGGCGGCAACGACTGGGATACCATCGTCTACGACCCGAAGCTCGATCTCGTGTACTTCGGCACCGGCAACGGCTCGCCGCATCCTCAGGATTTCCGCAGCCCGGGCGGCGGCGACAATCTCTTCCTCTGCTCGATCGTCGCGGTCGACGCGAAGACCGGCCGCTACGCTTGGCACTACCAGGAGGTGCCGGGCGAGCAGTGGGACTACGACTGCACATCGCCGTTGATCCTCGCCGATTTGAAGATCGGCGGGCGGCTGCGGCATGTGATCCTGCACGCACCGAAGGACGGATTCTTCTATGTGCTCGATCGTGCGACGGGTCGGCTCATCTCCGCGAAGGCTTACGTGCCGAACACCTGGGCGACGCGCATCGACATGCGCACCGGACGGCCGGTGCTCACCGCCGCCGCGCGGCTGGAGGTCAGGCCGCATCTGCTGACGCCGAGTTCGGGCGGCGGGCACAACTGGAATCCGATGTCGTTCAGCCCGCTCACCGGGCTCGTATATATCCCGGCCATGGAGCAGTGGATGATCGTCTCCGAGCTGCCGCCGGGCGAGTTCAAATTCGAGCTGGGGCGCTCGACGATCGGCGCGAGCTTCACGAGCTACCCCGAGCTGCGCAAGCAGCTCAACCGAGAGGTGGAGAGCCGCGACAAGGGCTACCTGCTTGCGTGGGATCCGGTTCGGCAGAAGGAGGCGTTCCGCATCGCCTATCCGCATCCCGGTAACGGTGGCACGCTCGTCACGGCGGGCAATCTGCTCGTCGAGGGTACGATCGACAAGACGCTTGCGATCTATCGGGCTGATGATGGGCGCAAGCTCTGGGAGAGTCCGACGCAGTCGGTGCCGGTCGCCGGTCCCATCAGCTATGCGGTGCACGGCCGGCAATACATCGCCGTGAACGCCGGCTGGAACAGCGCGATCGTTCACGGCCTCGACAGCGGCGGCAAGCCATTTTCCGTGGGTCCTGCGCGCCTGCTCGTCTACGCGCTCGATGCGAACGGGGTGAAGCTGCCTCCTGCGCCGGGGTCGGCGGAGATACCGCCGCCGCCGTCGATCGAGGAGCCGCGGCCGCTCGTCGAACGCGGAGCGGTGCTCTACGGCCGCTACTGCGCTCTGTGCCACGGCCAGAACGCCATCGGCAGCGGGCCGAAGGATCTACGGCATCTCGGCCCGCAGGCTCACGCCGACTTCGACGCGATCGTGCTCGGCGGCAAGCTCGCGCGCGCGGGCATGGCCTCGTTCGCCGACAGCCTGAAGAAGGACGAGGTCGACGCGATCCACGCCTACGTCATCGAGCGCGCTCAGGAGGACTGGCAGCCCGACTTCCTGCATCCGCATGCGCACGGGCATTGAGCCTGTCGCGAGCCCGACTGGCGGCGGGCTATGCATGCGCAACACGCAACCGCCGTGGACTGACACGCTCGACGATCAGGCAAAGTAGACCGTCTTCGTCTCGAGATACGGGTCGAGCCCTTCGATGCCCCCCTCGCGGCCCAGCCCCGACTGTTTGAAGCCGCCGAAGGGCATCTTCGGATCGACGATCAGGCCGTTCACCGCGACGCTGCCGGATCTCACGCGTCGCGCAATCTCGTAGCCGCGCTCCGGATCGGCCGTGTAGACGGCGCCGTGCAGGCCGTAGATGGTGTCGTTCGCCTTGCGCACCGCATCGTCGATGCCATCGTAGGCGATGAAGGAGACCACCGGCCCGAAGATTTCCTCCTGCGCGATCGTCATGCGAGTCTCAACGTCCGCAAACACCGTCGGCTCGACGAAGTAGCCGCGATCGAAGCCGCGCGGCCGGCCGCCGCCCGTGACGAGCCGCGCGCCTTCCTGCTTGCCCTTCGCAATGTAGCCTTGCACCCGCTCGAGCTGGCGCTTCATGGCGAGCGGGCCCATCTGCGTGTCGGGCTCGAACGGATCGCCGACTTTCGTGCCCTGCACCGCGCCGACGTAGGCGTCGAGCACTTCGCGCGCGCGCGACTTCGGCACGAGCACGCGCGTCAGCGAGAAGCACACCTGCCCGGTGATCGGCATCGAGTAGGGGACCAGGCTCTGCAACGTCTGGCCGATATCGGCATCGTCCAGCACGATCGCAGCGGACTTGCCGCCGAGCTCCAAGCTCACGCGGGCGAGGCGCTGCGCGCAGACCTCGGCGATGTGGCGGCCCGCCGCGGTGCTGCCCGTGAAGCTCACCTTGTCGATGCCGGGATGGCGGATCAGATAGTCGCCGACTTCGCGCCCGGCCTGCGCGACGTTGAACACGCCCGGCGGCAGTCCCGCCTCCTCGATGCATTGGGCGAGCAGATGCGCGTCGAGCGGCGTCTCGGGCGCGGGCTTCGACACGACGGTGCAGCCGGCTGCGAGAGCCGCGGCTGCTTTGTAGCAGAGCAGGACGAGCGGCGCGTTCCACGGCGTGATCGCGGCGACGACGCCCACCGGCTCGCGGACGACGCGGGCGGTGCGGCCGTCATCACGTCGGCGCTCATCGACGAAGGGGTAGGTCTGAATGAGCGTGGCGTAGTACTGGAAGAGCTCCGGCGCCTGGGCGACTGCGTACTTCGTGAGCCCGATCGGCGCGCCCATCTGGCCGGTCCAGGTCTCCGCGAGTTGGGGCAGCCGCGCCCGCAGCGCATCGGCGACCCTGAGCAGATACCGGCTGCGCTCCTGCGGCGCGTAGCGTGGCCAGGGGCCGCTGTCGAATGCCTGGCGCGCCGCGGCGACGGCACGATCCATGTCGCGCTCGGATGCTTCGGGCACCGTGATCAGCACTTCCTCGGTGACGGGCGAAATCACCTGGAGCGTGCGCTCCGACTGCGCCCGCACCCACTCGCCGCCGATGAAGAGAGCTTGCGGGGACTTCAGTCCCGCTCTGTCCGGACTCCAGCGTGCCTGTGCCATGTGCGCTCCCGACCGATGCCTGATGATGCAATTCGTGATGACGCAACTCTAGACGCCGCATGGTTCTCACGGCAAGCTGTACCGATCTCCTCTCGAGACGGGTGACGACGCATGCAGCGGAGCCAGGACCGCATCCTCACCACGCACGTCGGGAGCTTCCCCCGTCCGGAGTCGCTCACGGAGCTCGCGACTTGGCTCACTGGGCCGCCGAAGGATCCGGCGGAGTACGAGCGGCGCGCACGCCTCGCGGTCGCGGAAGTCGTGCGCAAGCAGGCGGACGTCGGCCTCGACATCGTGAACGATGGCGAGTACGGCAAGGAGAGCTGGGCGAACTACATCCTGAAGCGCATCACCGGCTTCGAGGTGCGCGCGAACGACGTCCGACCGGTGACCTGGCTCGGCCGCGATCTCGAGCGCTTCCCGGAGGCGATCGGCCAGGATTTCCCGCAGATTCTTCATGGCGTGCCGACCGAGGCCTGCGTCGGGCCGATCCGCTACCGCGATACCGGAGCGATCGAGACCGCCATCGAACATTTGAAGGATGCGCTGCAGTCCGTGCAGGTGGCCGAGGCGTTCATGACGGCCGTCGCCCCGGCGAGCGCGGCGTTCAACGGCGTCAATGAGTTCTATCCGTCGGACCGCGAGTACGCCTTCGCGCTCGCCGAAGCCCTGCGCACGGAATATCTCGCGATCCACCAGGCCGGCTTCATCGTGCAGGTCGACGATGCCGTGCTCGCGAACATGTACGACGCGCTCGTGCAACAGAGCCCGCGGCGCTACCGCGAGTGGGCGGAGGTGCGCGTCCATGCGCTCAATCACGCGCTGCGCGGCATTCCGGAAGATCGCGTCCGGTATCACGTGTGCTTCGGAAGCTGGCACGTGCCGCACGTCGCCGATGCGCCGCTCGAGGAGATCGTCGATCTCATTCTCGAGGTGAAGGCGGGCGCCTATTCCATCGAGGCCGCGAACCCGCGCCACGAGCACGAGTGGCGCGTCTGGGAGCGCGTGAAGCTGCCGCCGGAGAAAATCCTGATTCCGGGCGTCATCACCCATCACACGGTCACCGTCGAGCACCCGCAAGTCGTCGCGGACCGTATCGTCCGCTACGCCCGGATCGTCGGACGGGAGAACGTCATCGCGGGCGCCGACTGCGGCTTCGCGCAGACGGATACCATCAAACGCGTGCACCCGAAGGTGATGTGGGCGAAGTTCGAATCGCTCGTCGAGGGCGCGCGGCTCGCCACCAAGGAACTCTGGGGGTGAGCTGACAGGGATGGGTCTGGTTACCCGGCGTGCCCCAATGAATGCGCGAGCATGGGATAGCGCCTGATCTCCGCCTCGATGCTGCGCGCCGCCTGACGGAGCAGCGGCAGGCGCGTGGCGATCATCGCCTTCCGATCCGCGCGGCCCGTCGAAGTCGAGCAGTTGATGGCCGCCAGCGCCGCCCCCGAAGCGTCGAACACCGGGACGGCGATCGAGACGATGCCGTAGTCGAGCTCGTCCTGCACGGAGGCAAAGCCCTCGACGCGGACGCGAGCGAGGATCTTCCTGAGCGCTGTGCGCGAAGTTTCCGTTTTGTCGGTCAGCGCGACGAACGGAGTGTTGCGCAGATAAGCCTCCAGCGCCGCGGGCGGCTGATGCGCGAGCAGGATCCGGCCGAGCGAGGTGGGATATGCGGGGAAGCGGGTGCCGACGGTGACCGGCACACGGATCATCCGGTTCGTAGACACATGAACGAGGTAGAGAATGTCGGCCTCGGCGAGCACCGCGAGCGAGGAGCTGTCGCCGGTCTTGTCGCGCACGTCTTGCAGGTGAGGCCGCACCACCTGCTCGAGATTCGTCGATTCGAGATAGGCCGAGGCGAACGCGACGACGGTCGGCCGCAGGAGGAACAGCTTCCCGTGCTGCGTGGCATAGCCGAGCTTGACGAGCGTGTGCAGGCAGCGGCGCGCCGTCGCGGGACTCAACGAGGTAACGGCGGCCACTTGGCTCAGCGTGAGCTCCGGCCGCTCCTTTGTGAACGCGCGCAGGACGGCGAGGCCCCGCGCGAGCGAGGTGATGAACTCGCCCGCGTCGCTGCCACGGGCATTGCCGGCCTTGTCGGTGCCCGCCGCGGCATCGCCGATCCTGTCGTCGCCCGTGCGGGCATTGTCTGCCGCCGCATCGACTGCCGTCGCATCCCCCGGCACGGCATCGCCCGCCGCCGCATCCCCGCATCGCGCGTCGCTCGCCTCATCCTCGCGCGGCTCGATCATCGCCTCGTGTCCGCCTGTGCCGCCCATGTCGATTCTGCCGCAGCGATTTTCGCATGCCGAAAGGCTGAGGCAGAGCCGCCCGGGCATACGCCATCGACCTTGACGGGCGCTGCGCAGAATGGGATCCCATCTTGACAATTCTGGATCCCATCAGCCATGCTGCCCGAATGATGACAGCGTTTCCCCCGACCACGTTCTCCCCGGCGAGCCCATGAGCGCCCAGCTCGCGCGGGCCGTGGTCGGCATCCGCGAGATGATCCTGCGCGGTCGTCTCGCGCCGGGCCAGCGCGTCGCGGAGGCGCCGCTCGCCGTCTCGCTTGGCATGTCCCGCACCCCCGTGCGCCAAGCGCTGCCGCTCCTCGCGCAGGAGGGTCTGCTCGCCGTGCACGAGACGCGCGGCTACGTCGTGCGCAGCTTCACCGGAGCCGATATCGCCGATGCGATCGACGTGCGCGCCGTGCTCGAAGGCCTCGCGGCGCGGCGCATCGCGGAACGGGGCGCCTCAAAGACGTTCCTGCGCGAGCTGCGCGCCTGCCTCGACGATGGTGATGCGATCTTCCGCAAGCGGCGGCTGGAGGAAAGCGACGAGGGCGCGTACGCGGAAATGAACACGCGCTTCCATGCGCTCATCCTCGCCGAGGCGGCGAGCCCGATCCTCGCCGAATCGCTCGAGCGCGTAGGAAGCATCCCCTTCGCCGGCCCGCAGGCGCTGGCGTTCGACCGGGCGCGGCTCGAGGAGATGTACGACATGCTCCACTACGCGCACCGCCAGCACCACGGGATCGTCGATGCGCTCGAGCGCGGGCAGAGCGGCCGCGTCGAAGCGTTGATGCGCGAGCACGCCGGCGTGGTGAAGGACAGCCTCAACGTCGCGAGCCTGCCCGTCGCGCGAGCGGAGGCCGGTCCTCTCGCGCGGGCGGTTTGATCACCACTTTGTTCTTGCGGAGACTTTCATGAGCACCCAGAGCCTCGAGGACCTGTTGCAGGCGGCGGCGAGCCCCGTCGAGATGCTGCGCAACTCGCAGATGGGACCCAACGTGTACCCCGGCGTGCCGGCGGAATACACCAACTGGCGCGACGAGCAGCGGGCGTGGCAGAAGACGTGCGTCCTGTTCAATCAGTCCTACCACATGGCCGACCTCGCGGTCGAAGGGCCGGACGCGCTGAAGATGCTCTCGCACCTCGCGTTCAACTCCTTCAAGAATTTCGAGCCGAACCGCGCCAAGCAGTTCGCGCCGGTGAGCTACGACGGCTACATCATCGGCGATGTCATCATGTTCTACCTCGAGCCGGGCAAGTTCAACCTCGTCGGGCGCGCGCCGGCGCTCGAGTGGGTGCAGTTCCATGCGGCGACGGGCGGCTACGACGTGAAGGTCGAGCTCGACCAGCGCTGGGCGCTGCGCAATGACGGGCGGCGGAAGGTCTACCGATTCCAGCTCCAGGGACCGAACGCGATGAAGGTGCTCGAGAAGGCGCTCGGCAAGGCGCCTCCCGAGCTCAAATTCTTCCACATGACGGACGTGAAGATCGCGGGCAGGACGCTGAAGGCGTTCCGCCACGGCATGGCGGGGCAGCCGGGCTACGAGCTCTTCGGGCCGTGGGACGACTACGGGGCCGTTCACGAAGCGCTGGTGCGCGCGGGCGAGGAGTTCGGGCTCAAGCTCGTCGGCGGACGCGCCTATTCGAGCAACGCGCTCGAGTCCGGCTGGATCCCCTCGCCGCTCCCCGCCGTCTACTCCGGCGAGAAGATGAAGCCCTATCGCCAGTGGCTCACCGCCAAGAGCTACGAGGCGACCTGCTCGCTCGGCGGCAGCTTCGTGTCGGAGAACATCGAGGACTACTACTTCACGCCGTGGGACATCGGCTACGGCGGATTCGTGAAGCTCGACCACGACTTCATCGGGCGCGAAGCGCTCGAGAAGAAGGCGAACGAGAAGCACCGCAAGAAGGTGACGCTCGCGCTCGACAACGACGACGTGGCGCGGGTGTTCGGGTCGATCTTCAACCGGCAGGTGCGCGCCAAGTTCCTGGAGTTCCCCTCGGCCGTATACTGCATGCATCCCTTCGACCTCGTGCTCTCGGGGAGCAAGCCCGCCGGTGTCTCCACCTGGATCGGCTACAGCTCGAACGAAGGGAAGATGCTCACGCTCGCGGTGCTCGAGCCGGAGTATGCCGAGCCGGGCAACGAAGTGACGCTCATCTGGGGCGAGCCGGGCGGAGGCACCTCGAAGCCCACCGTGGAGCCGCACGTGCAGGCCGAAATCCGCGCGGTCGTGAGCCCCGCGCCGTTCGTCGAGGTGGTCCGCAAGTCGTACGCGCCCGGCGGCTGGCGGGCCACGGGAGCATAACGCCGCCGAATATCTGTTGCAGTTTTCGCACAGATTCCGGAGAATTCCGCGCGCGGCCGGCGAGTGCGCTATCGGACAGCGGAGGTGCACTCCTGTCCGCGCGCGGCGTCCATCCTTTGAGATAGACTCCGCGCGTTCGAGCGAGAACTTGCGGCGCGGCGGCAACAATAATGGCCGCGCCCGCGGGACCGGCCCGTGCACGTCGAGCGCTTGGGGGCGTGCCGGCTGCCGACCGCCGATGCAGAGGTTGTGGTTCTAGAGGGGGACGCCATGACGATGACACCGGGTACGGGATCGAACGGCGCCGCGCGCAGAGCATTCGCGGCGCGGGCGCGCGCCAGCTTCGTGGCGGCACTGGGGCTCACCTTGGGGACGGCGCTCGGCTTGGGGACAGCTCTCGCGCAGCAGGCGCCGGCTAATGACCAACCGCCCGCGGCCCAAACGGCGGCTCCCTCCGGCGAGCTTCAGGAAGTCGTGGTCACCGCGACCAAGCGCGCGCAGAACATCCAGAACGTTCCGATCTCCGTACAGGCCTTCACGACCTCCGAGCTGCAGGAGAGGAACCTCACGGACCTGCACTCCCTCACGGCGATGACGCCCGGCGTCAATCTCGATGCCGGCGCGCCCTTCTCCGGTGACAAGTCCGTCCTGTCGGCCTCGATCCGCGGCATTGGGCAGGACGACTTCGCGTTCAACCTGAACCCCGGCGTCGGCGTGTATGTGGACGGCGTATTCCTCGCGCGCACCATCGGCGCGAACGTCGACCTGCTCGACGTGGACCGCGTCGAGATCCTGAAGGGCGCGCAGGGCACTCTCTTTGGCGCCAACACCATCGGCGGGGCGATCAACATCGTCACGCACACGCCAGGCAATGACTTCCGAGTCATCGCCACGGCGACCGGCGGCCGCTTCAACGAGCGCGATGTGGGCTTCACCACCGACATCCCGCTCATCAAGGACACGCTGCTTACGAGCTTCACGGTCTCGTCGCGCCAGCAGGACGGGTACCAGCGGGTGATTCCATACCCGACCAACGGGCCGGTCGGCGATGCCCCGTTCGTCGTCGACGCCCAGGATGCCTTCCCCAAGGCGGGGTATACGACCGGGGACACCTACGGCGGCACGGGCGTCGTCGCGATGCGCGCGAAGGTTCTCTGGAACGCCTCCGACAAGCTTTCCGTGACCTTCACCGGCGACTGGACGCACGAAGATCAGACCGCGCTGCCGGAGGTGGTGCTCGGCACGTACATGGGCAACATCGCGGCGTCGACGTTCTCGACGCTGTACGACCTGTGCATCAGCAACAACGTGGCGGACGTTCCGACCGCCATCGGGAAGGCGGGTGGGCCGCCGCCCGGGATCGGGCCCAACGGTCTGTTCGCGGGGCTCTGCACCCAGCCGCGCGGTCAGGTGCCGGGGCTGTCGATCGGCGCCGCTCCGCTGGCGAGCTCGGTGACCGGTATCGGCGCCGGATTCGTCGGCGTCCCGGCCAACGCGACCGCCTTCTACGCGCAGAATCCCTGGATCAACCCCTGCTACAACTATAACAACATCGCAGCGGGCCTGCCGTACTGCGGCTCGAACTCGCCGCGCCTGTTCTATGGCTACCACGATCCCTCGACCGGGCTCGATCCCGTGGCCCAGACGGGCGACTACGACACGACATACGCGGCGAACCGTCCGGACTTCGCGCGGCAGAACGTGTTCGGCTTCTCGCTGACGGGCGTCTACAGCTTCTCGGACACGCTGCAGCTGAAGTCGATCACCGGCTACCGGCAGGATCTCTGGGACATCGGCACCCAGCTCGACGGCTCGCCGGCGACGTTCCAGGAAGTGACGGACCAGCAGCACCAATGGCAGGTCTCGCAGGAATTCCAGCTGCTTGGCAAGTCCCTCGAGAACCGACTCAACTGGGTCTTCGGCCTGTACTACTTCAATGAGTACGGCTACGTGCACGACTTCGTGCCGTTCGAGGGTCTGCTCTACGTCGACGACGGGCAGGCGAACGACGTGCAGAACACCTACTACGCGACGTTCCTGCACCTCGATTTCGCCCTGAACGACCACTGGGAGTTCATCGCGGGCGGCCGGTACACGGACGCCCAGACCTACTTCATCGGCGGCCAGGGCGATCTGAACTCGTTCCCGTTCGGCTCATACTGCTGGCAGAACTCATGCGGCGGGGCGCCGCCATTCACGGATATCATTCCCAACGCCAATCCGCCCGGAGCCGGGTATTTCCGCTACTTCCCCGGTACGCCAGACAGCCAGGCGTGGCACATCTTCACGCCGACGGGCACGATCCAGTACCACTTCACGAACGATGTGATGGCATATGTCACGTGGGGCAAGGGCTTCAAGCAGGGCGGCTGGACGACGCGGCTCTCGGCGGGAATTCCGAGCCCAGTGGATGCCCGGTTCGGACCCGAGTATGCAAAGCAGTGGGAAGTCGGCTTGAAGTCGGAGTGGTTCAATCACCACTTGCTGGTCAACGCCGCGGGCTTCTACACCGACTATGACGGCATCCAGCTCAACATCCAGCAGGGCATCTCGCCGGTGTACCAGAACGCGGGCAACGCGAAGATCAAGGGTGGAGAGCTCGAGTTCCAGTCGCTCATCCCCGGCGGGCTGCAGCTCAATGGGTCGGTCTCCTACATCGATGCGTATTACACGTCCGTCGCGCCGAGCGCCAACATTCCCGAGTATGCGCTGCCGAATGGAACCACGGTCTGCCCGGCAACCGTGATCAATACGAGCGGGATCAATGAGCCGGCTTGCGGACTGTACGACGGGCCGGGGAACACCAATGGCTTGCCCGTGGTCCTGCAGACGAGCGCGCACATTCCGAAGACGCCGAAGTGGAAGCTTGCCTTCGACCCGACGTACGACTTTGCGCTGCCGAACGAGGCGACGATCCGCTTCATTCCGATGTTCACCTACACCTCGGAGCTGTGGAACGATTCCCTCAACACGCCGCAGCTGCGGCGGCCGGCGACACGCGAGCTCGACGCATCGATCCACTACATCTCGGCGGACGGCACGTACGACTTCGCCGTCGGCGGCACGAACCTGACCGATGATCGCTACTTCACCGCGGGTGCGGTCAACTACGGTGCCGGCGAGGTGCAGGGTTACATCAACGCCCCGCGCGAGTGGTACGCGACGGTTCGCGTGACGCTGGAGAAGTAACGAACAGGGCGGGGGCGCGAAGCTGCATCAGCGCGACGCCGGCTCGACCGGGCGCGTCTGATGCAGCCGGTTTGCGCGGCGCCCGTGCCAGACTCGAGCAGAGCCGGCGGTCCGGGAGAGCGGGGGCTCGGGGCGGCCGCTCCGGGCGCCGACCGCTCAGCCGCTCACCGCTCAGGCGCTCAGGCGTTCGCGGATTCCCGGGACTCGGCTCCCGCCGGGGTCTGCGAGCGGTAGACATTGTTCGACGTGTGATCCCCCGCCATCCAGCGGCGCAGGTCCGCGTGCGCGCTCGCACGCCGCGTCGCGTTGATCCGCTCGACATCCGGATGATCGCGTGTGAACTCGAGGATGAGGCCGTTCGGGTCGGTCACGTACACGGAACGGCAGTAGCCGTGCTCGAGCACGTAGGTCCGCGGCTCTTTGTATCCGGCCGCCGCGAGGCGCTGCTCGATCTCGCGCTGCGTCTCGGCGTCCACGTTGAGCGCGATGTGGTGGAACGGCGTCTGCGGCATCTTCGGGCCGAAGAGTGCTTCGTCCTCCGGCTTCGCGAACTTGAAGAACGCCAGCGCGCCCCCGTCCCCCAGCGCGAAGAAGAGATGGCAGTAGACGCGCTCCGCGCCGAAGAGCTCGTCCTTCTCGCACCAGGTCGCAACCAGCGGCAGTCCGATCACGTCCTCGTAGAAATGGCGGGTCGCCTCGAGGTCCCGAGTAACGTAAGCGGTGTGATGGAGCCGTGAGGGGAGCTTCTTGAGCGTAGCCATGTCGGACACCTCCGATCGAGAGCCGGTCCAGATCAGAACCGGTAGTCGAAGTCTACCCCGTAGCGGCGCGGCAGGGCCCTCCATAGGAACCCTCCAGGCGAGAACTCCGCGTTGTATATCGTGTTCGTGAGGTTCTTGGACCACGCCGTGACGGTCCACTTCTCGCCCTGCAATCCGAGCCGCAGGTCGAGGAGGTTAACGGGATCCCGCGAGGTCGAATCGTAGGGATCCCACCAAGTTCGCCCGATGCTCTGGAAGTCGAGGCGTGCGGTGGCCTCGAGGCCGTCGGCGAGCGGCTGGCGGAGCTGCGCGCCGGCGTTGATGGTGTCGTGCGACACGAGCGGGGCTTGGTTGCCGAGGACGGTCGGGTCGGCCATCGCCGTGATCGTGCTGTCCGTGTAGCCGTAGCCGCCATAGAGGTCGAGTCGGTCGGTCGCTCGAGCGGTGAGCTCGATCTCCGCTCCTTTGTAGGTGGCGTTGAGATTGCCGAGGTTCTGGGTAGAGTTCGCGGCGAGATAGACGAAGAAGTAGCCGTTCCTCGAGTGCGTGTGGTACACGTCTGCGTCGACGCGCAGCCGGTTGTCGAGCAGCTCGCCTTTGACCCCCAGCTCGTAAGTGTCGGCGATCTCGGCGTTGAAGAGGTCGCCCACGCCGGCGATGTGGTTCGCGGCGGCGACGGCTCCCACGCCCGTCTGATTGAATCCACCGCTGCGGAAGCCGCGGCTCCAGTCCGCGTAGATCGTCCAGTCGTCCGTCGGCTTGTAGCGGACCGTCCCCTTCGGCTGCCAGGCGTCCCAGGTGTGCTTGCGCACCTCTCCGGTGAACGCCGTCGAGCTGGGAAGAAACTGCTGCGGCGTGTCGGTCGTATTCTGACGCGAGTCCTGGTCATAGCGCAGCGCGGCGTCGAGCTCCCAGTGCTTGGTCAGCTCGTAGGTCGCATCGCCGAACATCGCCCAGGCGTTGTTGTTCTGGCTGTCGGCGAGGAATGTCTGGTTCGTGTTCGTCGCGAACGGGTTGGTCGGATCGACGATCGGCGTCTCATAGACGGGCGGTACCCCGAGGCCGCGGTCGGCCAGGTTGCCCGTCGATACGAAGCGCTCGGTGTGGACGAAGTATGCGCCTGCGATCCATTTGAACGGCGACTCCGTCGGCGAGGTGAAGCGCAGCTCCTGGCTCCAAGCGCGAACCCGGATGAATTGGCTCTGGCTTTCGTCGAACGGGCCGCCGAGCGCCGGAGGGATCGCGGCGGTGAGCGCATAGACCACGGAAGTGGTGACCGGCCGGAAGTCATAGGCGTCGCCGGTGTCGATCTCCTTCGTTTGATCGTAGTCGCTCACCGACGTGAGTGTCCCGTATCCGAGCTGCCAGTCGAGCTTCAGCGCGGCATCGAGGATGTCCCGGTCGTCGGTTCCTTCGTTGTTGACCTGGATGGGGCTCTCCGTGTCGTTCGCATCAGGCGGGGTGGTGAAGCTCGAAAAGGGATTGGCCTCGTTGCTGCGCGGAATGACGAAGTAGTACGCCGTCGTCTCGACGCGATCATAGAAGAAGCGGAAGTCCGCGCTGAAGGCGTCCGCCGGCGTCCAGAGCAAGCGCAGGCGTCCCGAGTAGTCGCGGTACGGATCGGCCTTGCGGTCGAGGTACACATTCTGAAGATAGCCGTCGGTGTTGTAGAAGTTCACCGAGGCGCGGTATCTCAGCGTGCCCGACGCATCGAGCGGCCCGCTGACGGCCGCCTGCGCGCTCTCGGCCGGCCCGTTACCGACGCCGAGCCGGGCTTTGCCCTCGAACGTGCTGCTCGGCTCCTCGGTGCGGATGATGATCGCTCCGCCGATCGCGTCGCGGCCGTAGAGGGCGCCCTGCGGCCCCTTCAGCACCTCGATCTCCTGGATGTCGTAGAGCTCCTGGTTGAATTCATAGGGGTTCGTCTCGAGCACGCCGTCCACGATCACGGCGACCGAGGGCTCGCTGTTGCGGGCCTGGGAGATGCCGCGAATCGTGATGAAGGAGTTGCCGACGTTCTGGGTCTCGACGAGGGTCATGTTCGGGACCATCGCGATGAAGTCCCGCGGGCTCTCGATTCCGGCGGACTCGATCTGCTGCGCGGTGAACACGTCCTCGGTGATCGGCACGTTCTGCACGGCTTCCGTGCGCTTGCGCGCCGTGACGACGACTTCCTGCAGCTCATCGCCGGATCGCGAGGCGCTGGAGGGCCCACTCGCGCCGCCCGCCGGCGAGCCGCCTGCCGATTGAGCCTGCGCCGCCGGCGCCGCAACGCCGCACGCACCGAGCGCCGCGAGCAGCGCAACCCATTTCGCTCTGGACGTCTCCATGTGCTCCCCCCCCTGTGGCGCCGCGCGCTTTTTCGTATAGCGAAACAGTCTTCGACAAGCGAACATCGTGAACTCGGGGGCGGCCGGGCGTCAAGGCCGGTTGAGCGCGAACGTTCGTTCGATCAGCCAGTCGAGCGACAGCACGCCCGGTCCGAGGGCCATGATCGCGACGGCGAGGGCGGCCCAGGGAAGGTGACAGTTCGCCCAGCGCGGCCCGAAGCACCGGCGGCGCGGCGAACGCGGCAACCCAGCCGATCCAGCCGACGAGCGCGCGAATCGAGGCGCCGAGCACGTGAATGCAGGCGGCGAGTCCCCGCAAGCCGCGGGTGACGACGTTCATCCATCGGGGCTCGCCGAGGGAGCAGCCGGCGCGGCGCGCCGCTCTCGCCGCATCTCACGGGAGCGCTGAGCGGGCTCGCGGCGGCGGGCCTCGGCGACTTCGGACTGCGGTTCTGTCACGCAGGGGATGCGAGCTTGATGGTGCTCGTCTGGCGGATCGGCGCGGTCATCCTGCTGACGGCCCTCGCAGGCGGGCCGGGGGGCGGGTGCTCGGCTCGAACAGCTGGAAAGCCTTCGAGCGTGCGTGAGCCATCGCACTGCGGCATCAGGAGGCATCAGGAGCCGTGCCGCCGATGGTGCGATAATGCGCCGGCCCAAGGGGGCCGCGCCGGAGAGAGGCAGCGCGCCGGAGCCACGTTCGACCCATGCCGAGGAATGTACAGCGCCCGAGGCGCCCGATCGGCCTCTTCGGCACACTCGCCGGTCTCATGTTGATCGCGGCGCCCGGTGCAAGCCATGCTGCTGCGCAGCATCCGGCCGTCGCGCTCATCGATGCAGGCGCCCGCGCGATGCGCACCGATCCGCAGACGAGCCGGCGCGATGCGGAGAGGGCGCTGGCGCTCCTCGCGCGCCAGCCGGACGCCGATCTCGAGATCCGGGCGCACCTCCTGCTCTGCGACTACCAATCCGAGCGCGACTCGCGGGCCGCCGAGCAAGAGGTCGCTGCGGCTGCGGCGCTTCTGCCGCAGGCGAAGCGGCAGGGGCTCGGCGCGGGCGTGCTGCTCTGCGAGGGCAGCGTTCGAGAAAACGAGGGCCGCAATGCCGAGGCGATGGCCGAATACGACCGGGCGCTGAGCGCCGCTCAGCGCGCGAACGACGACGAGATGCTCGCGGAAGCGCGCTTTCTGCGCGGTTACCTGCTCGGCGTGCAGGGCGATTACGCCGGAGGCCTCGCCGAGCTCGAGCGATCCCAGGCGCTGTTTGAGAAGCTCGGCAAGCCGCTGCACGCGCTCACGGCGCTCGACGCCGTCGCCACTCTCTATGATCGGCTCGGCGACTATGCGCAGGCGCGCCACATCTACGAGCGGGCCTTACGGGCTCAGCGCGAGGCCGGACTGGTGCGCGACCAGGTGGTGACTCAACACAATCTCGGGCGTGCCGACGAGCATCTGCGCGATTGGGATGCGGCGCGCGAGTCCTACTCCGCGTCTCTTGCACTCGCCCGGCAGCTCGGCTACGGGCGCGCCGAAGCCTACGCCCTGCGGGGGCTCGCGGCCGTCTCGAATGCGGCAGGCGACCCGACGAGCGCACTCGCCATGCTCGAGCGCGCCGAGACGCTGCAGCAGCTCACGCCGGATGCGAGGCTGCATGGTCAGATCGCCCTTGCGCGCGGCGTCGCGCTCCATCGCCTGCGGCGGCTGCCCGAGAGCATCGCCGCGCTGCAGGATGCCGTCGCGGTGTTTCGGCGGGCCGATGCGGCGGACGAGCTCAATGCTGCCGAATCGGAGCTGGCGACGGCCTATGCGGATGCGGGCGACTGGCGCGGTGCATACGCACTGGAGAGCGCGGCCCGCGCGGCCTCGGAGAGTCTGCTCCGCAAGCAGATCGACCAGCGCTTCGCGACATTGAAGGTCGAATTCGACACCGCGGCGAAGGAGAAGGAGAACGCGGCGCTGCTGCGGGAGAACGAGGCGAGCCAGAAGGCGCTCGCGCAGGGGCGGAGCGTCCGGCGCTTGCAGACCTCGGTCATCGTGCTCGCGGCGCTCCTCGCTGCCGTGCTCGCGCTGCTCGCGATCTTCCTCCAGCGCACGAGCGCCCGGATGCGCGCGCTCGCGATGACGGATGAGTTGACCGCCCTGCCGAACCGGCGCGCCGTGCTCTCCCGCCTCGATCTCACGCTCAGGACCGCGCGCGCCCGGAGCTGCTCGGCAATGATCGTCGACATCGACCATTTCAAGGAGATCAACGACCGTCACGGTCATCCCGTGGGCGATGAGGTGCTGAGAGTGATGGCGGCCGCCCTGCGCGGGAGCGTGGCCGAGCCGTCGTTCTTCGGACGGCTCGGCGGGGAGGAATTCCTCATCGTTCTGCCCGATGCGGCGCTCGCCGCGGCGCGGCAGCTGGCGGAGCGGCTCCGGGAGCGGATCGAGGGCATGGACGTGACGCTCGGTGCTGCGGGCCGCGGCCGCATCACGGTCAGCATCGGCGTGGCGGGTGGGAAACCCGGCGCGGACACGCCGAGCACGCTGCTGCGCCGGGCCGACGCGGCGCTCTATGCCGCAAAGCGCGGCGGCCGCAACTGCGTGCGCGCGGAAGCCGCGGACCTGCCGCAGACCGGTCAGCTGGCGCTCGGTGTCTGATCGAGAGCCTCCAGAACGGAGGGATCGACAGCCTCCATGCAGGGAGGGACGGTGCACCGCCCGCTGCTCGCCCCCTACCTTCCAGCCGGCGGAACCCCTATATAGGTTTCAGCAAGCCGGGAGGAGGACTCATGGCATCACAAACGTCGGCGGAATCCCCGGGCACGGCCGTGCTCACGGTCACAGGCATGGCATGCGGCGGTTGTGCGAATACGGTGGCTCGCGTGCTGTCGCGCGTTGCCGGCGTGACGGGCGCCGAGGTGGACCTCAAGAGCGGCCGCGCAACCGTCAGCGGCGCGGCGCGTATCGAGGACTTGATCGAAGCGATCGAGGCCGCGGGATTTGGCGTTCAGCGCTCGTGAGCGCGCAGAGATGCGTGAGCTCGCCATTTCCGGCATGACGTGCGCCACGTGCGCGCTGCGGGTAGAGAAGGCGCTCTCGGCCGTGCCGGGCGTTGCGCGTGCGGCGGTGAATCTCGCTACCGGGCGCGCCTCGGTCGAGGGTGTCTCGGGCGTCCTGCGACCGGCGGACTTGATCGCGGCGGTGCGGCGCGCGGGCTACGAGGCTCGACTTCTGACCGGCGATGCCGCGCGCGACCGCGAGATCGCCGCGGCCGAGGAGCGCCGAATGAGAGCGGAGAGCGGGCGGCTCGCAGCCGCGGTCGCTCTGAGCGCGCCGCTCCTCGCCCCGATGGCCGGCGTGATGCTGCCCGGCTGGGTGCAGCTCGCGCTCGCCACGCCCGTGCAGCTCATCATCGGCGCTCGATTCTATGTCGGCGCCTGGAAAGCGCTGCGCGCGCGGGTCGGGAACATGGACCTGCTCATTGTGCTCGGCACTTCGGCAGCTTACTTCTACAGCCTGTACCTGCTGCTCGCACGGCCGGCGGGAACCCCGCTCTACTTCGACTCCGCCGCCGTGGTGCTCGCGCTCATTACAGTCGGCAAGTGGCTCGAGGCGCGCGCGAAGCGCTCGACGATGGCGCAGATCAAAGCGCTGATGTCCCTCCGCCCCGAGCGCGCGCGCATCGAGCGAGACGGTGAGGAGATCGAGATCCCCGCAGGCGCGGTGGCCGTCGGAGATGTGGTGATCGTGCGGCCCGGCGAGCGTTTGCCCGTCGATGGCGTGGTCGTCGGTGGCCGGAGCGAAGTCGACGAGAGCCTGCTGACCGGCGAAAGCCTCCCCGTGGCGAAGGAGTCGGGTTCCGGAGTGATCGGCGGTTCAATCAACGGGGGAGGGCTGCTGCGCATCGAGACCACCGCGGTGGGCGAGCACTCGACGCTCTCGCGCATCATCGCGCTCGTCGAAGGCGCGCAGGCGAAGAAGGCGCCGGTGCAGCAGCTCGTCGACCGCGTCGCCTCGGTCTTCGTGCCCATCGTCGTGCTCGTTGCGCTCACAGCGTTCCTCGGATGGTGGCTGATCGGCGGCAGCTTCACGGCGGCCGTCATCGCTGCCGTCTCCGTGCTCGTGATCGCGTGCCCCTGCTCACTTGGGCTCGCCACGCCCACCGCGCTCATGGTCGGCACGGGCGCCGCGGCGAAGGCCGGCATTCTGATCCGAGATGCGGAAGCGCTCGAGAACGCGCATCGGCTGGACACGATCGTGCTCGACAAGACCGGGACGATGACGGAGGGCAAGCCCGCTGTGACGGAGATCCTCCCGAACGGCCTCACCGAGCGCGAGCTGTTGACTCTCGCCGCCGCGGCGCAGCGGGGCAGCGAGCATCCACTCGCGCGGGCGGTGCTCGAAAGGGCGCGCGAGCTCTCGGGCGAGGCGCCGGCACCGCTCGAGGAGCTCGAGAGCCACGCGGGCAGGGGGGTGATCGCCCGCCTCGGCGGCCGGCGCATCGCGATCGGCAATCGGCGCCTGATGCGCGAGCGCGGCGTTCCCATCGATGGGGGCGAGCGGCGGGCGGCGCAGCTCGAAGCCGAAGGACGGACAGTGATGTGGGTCGCGGCGCTTGACCCTGAGCCCGCGTGGCTGGGTTTGATCGCCGTCGCCGATCCTATCAAGGCGTCGGCGGCGGCGGCCGTGCGTCACCTTCATGAGCTGGGCCTCGAGACCGTTCTCCTGACCGGCGACAATCAGCGGACGGCCGCGCAGGTCGCCGCGGAGCTCGGGATAAAGAGCGTCATCGCGGGCGTGCTGCCGGAGGAGAAGGCGGCCGAGATCGAGCGCCTCCTCAGCGAGGGCCGGCGCGTCGGCATGGTCGGAGACGGCGCCAACGACGCCCCGGCGCTCGCCGCGGCCGACGTCGGCTTCGCGATGGGGACGGGCGCGGACGTCGCAATACAAACCGCCGGAATCACGCTCATGCGCGGCGATCCCCGATTGATCGGCGATGCGATCGCGGTGAGCCGCGCCACGTATCGCAAGATTCGGCAGGGCCTGTTCTGGGCCTTCGTCTACAACATCATCGGCATGCCTGCAGCAGCCGTCGGACTGCTGAGTCCGGTGATCGCGGGTGCGGCGATGGCGCTGTCGTCCGTGAGCGTCGTATCGAATGCGCTGCTGCTCAAGCGCTGGCGCCCGGCGGCCGGTGCGGGGCAATGACCTGCGGCGGGAGGCGTGGCGAGCGCGCGAGCGATGCGCCGATAGGGGCTCTTCACGGATTACGTGGCGTGGATCATCGTGGGTCTCGCGCTCGTTTCTCTGAGTCTCGCGGCGATCGGCGTCCGAGGACCGCAGCGTCGCGCGTCCACCGCCGCGCGAGCGGCTCGACGGTCGTCGCCTGCACGAGCGTGCTGAAGACGGCAATGGCATATGTCGCGGTGACGATCGGAGCGCGCGCCGGCGAGTGCTCGGGAAGCGACAGCGCGAGAGCGACGGCGAGGGCGCCACGCAGGCCAGCCCAGGTGAGCAGGCGCACGCAGCCGGGCCCGAAGTGCAAGCGTCCGAACCCCAGGTGCTCGAGCTGCCGCAGCATCCCGACCGGCACCGCGACGCTCACGAACCGTGCGGCCAGCGCGATCGGAATCGCGAGCGCCGCGAGCCCCACGAACGCGAACGCCGTGCGCGCGAACGCGACGAGCTCGAGACCGATCAGGCCGAAGAGGAGGAGGTTCAAGAGATTGTCGGCAAGATCCCAGAACGTGAACAGCCGCTCGCGCGTGAGCTCCGACATCGCGTACTGCCGGCCGCCGTTGCCGATCATGAGCCCCATGACCACGGTCGCGATCGGCGCCGAGAAGCCGAGCTCGTCCGCGAGGGCGTACCCGCCGGTCGCCATCGCGAGCGTGATCAGAATTTCCACGGCGTAGCTGTCGATGCTCTTCAGGAGCAGGAATCCCGCATAGCCCACGAGGAGCCCGAATCCGGTCCCGCCCAGCACCTGCTGCGCGAGCAGCGCCGCAACGTGCGGCGGCGCGGGCGACTCGGCGCCGCTCGCGATCGCGAGAAGCACCGTGAAGGCGACGACGCCTGTCCCCTCGTTGAACAGCGCTTCGCCGGTGATCAGCGTGAGGAGCGTCGGGGAGACCTTCGCCCGGCCGAGCAGCCCGAGCGCCGCAATGGGGTCCGTCGGCGAGACGAGCGCGCCGAAGAGGAAGCAGTCGATGAAGCGGAGCGGCGCGCCGAGGAGGCGCGCACCATAGAAGAAGGCGTATCCGAAGATGACCATCGAGAGCACGACGCCCACCGTCGCGAGCGCGAGGATCGTCCAGCGCGATCGGGCGAGCGCCGAGACATTGACGTGAAGACTGCCGGCGAAGAGCAGCAGTCCCAGCAGGCCGTGGAACACGAGCGCGGAGAAATCGATCTGACCCGCGATCGCGTGGCTCCACCGCGCCACTTCAGGGCTCGCCGCGCCGAGCGCGACCGTTCCGAGCGAGAGGAGCAGGGCGATGGCGGTGATGCCGATGCTGTCGGGCAGGCGAATGAGCCTCGCGTTCGCATAGCCGCAGAGCGCGACGATGGCGACGACCGCCGAGATGATGTTGAACAGGCTCATGGGCTCGCTCGGGCGAAGGATACCGCCATTGAGAGTAGACTTGACGGCGTGTCCGGCCGCGCCCGCGAGCCACGAGGCGCTCGTACAGGCGATCGAGCAGGAATCGGCAGCCGGACACGGAGGTCGGACATGAAGCGGAATTCAGCCATGAAGCAGAATTCAGCCGTGAAGCATCGAGCCCGGCTCTTCGCGGGAATCGTGCTCGCCGCCTCGGCCGCGGCGGCGCAGGCGCACGCGCATCTCGTGCGCGCCGTGCCGGCGAACGGCAGTGTCGTCGCAGCGGCGCCTGCGCGCGTCGTGCTCGACTTCTCCGAGGCGGCGCGGCTCACGGCGGCGTGGATCGAGCGCGATGGCGGTCCGAAGCAGAAGCTCGAATCGCTGCCCATTGAGGCCTCCGCGAGGCTCACCGTGCAGCTGCCGGCGCTCGCGCCCGGCCGCTACGAGCTCAGCTGGCGTGCGTCGAGCGCCGACGGGCACATCGTGCCCGGGCACATTCGGTTCACCGTCTCGCCCTCGTAGGGCATGACGGACATCCTTTCCGTTGCGCTGCGCGCAGCGAGCTTCGTGCTGATGCTGCAGGCGGCGGGGACCGCATTGTTCTCCGGGACTTTCGGTGCCCGGCTCGCGAGCTCAGCCGCCGGCGTGCGCTCGATCGGCAGAGTCTCCGCGCTGCTCGCGATTCTCGCGGTCATCGGCCACTACGTCCTTCAGGCCGGCAGGATGGCGGGAGATCTGTCGGGCGTGTGGAGCGGAGCGCTGCAAGCGATCGTGCTGCATTCGGCTGGCGGCGCGGAGGCGGCGCTGCGCATCTTCGGGCTCGTTCTCGTTTGGGCGGGGATGCGGGGCGGTGCGACGGGATCGGGAGATGTTGCGGCACGATCGGGCGGTGCCGCGGCGGAATCGAGCGATACCGGCGCGCGACTGCCCCGCGAGAGGGGGCTCGCTGCGACGGCAGGCGTCGTCGGCGCTACGCTGACCGTCGTCTCCTTCACGCTGACCGGCCACACCGCCGTGAGTGCCGACCGTTGGTTCCTGATCGTCGCGCTCACAGCGCACGTGCTGATCGTCGCATTCTGGTTCGGCGCCTTGCCGGCGCTCTATCTTGCGACGCTGCGCGAGGCGGAACCGGCGGCGGCGAAGGTCGTCGCGGCGTTCTCGGCTGCCGCGACGTGGATCGTGCCGGGGATCTTCATCGCGGGCGGCGTGCTCGCCGCGGGGCTCGTCCCGGGCTTTGCGACTTTCGCTCGTCCGTATGGCGAGCTGCTGCTCGTGAAGATCGGCGGATTCGCCGTGCTGATGATGCTTGCCGCGTCCAACAAATGGCGCCTCACGCCCGCTCTCGCGCGCGGCGATCGGCGCGCCCCCGCGGCGCTGCGGCGATCCTTGGCTGCGGAGTACGTGCTGATCGGTGGAGTACTCACGGCGACGGCGGTCATGACGACGTTCTTCTCGCCGGATTGATAGTCCTTCAGGTCGGCCGGTGCGCCGTGTACCGACGGTCGACCCACAGGAACACAGGCACTGCCGCGAGCTGCGTGACGAGGCAGAACGCGATCGTCGCCTGCACGGAGAGGTCATAGAGCGCGCCCATCGCCGCGCTGCCGGCGAACCAGAAGATCCCGTAGCCGGCGGTGAAGAGCCCGAAGGCGGAGGCGCGGCGCTGCGGAGCGACCATCGGCGCGACGGCGGCCGGAATGATGGATTCGTGCACGCCCATGCCGAGCCCCCAAACGGCGGCGCCCGCGGCCGCGGCGCCGAAGCCGCCGAGGAAGACGAGCGGCGCGAACGCTGCCGTGATCGGCGTGAGAACGATGAGGATGCGGAAGCCGAAGCGATCGAACAGCCGCCCGAAGACGAGCGAGCCCGCCCCGCTCACCGCCATCGCAACCGAATAGAAGATCGCCACCCAATCTCCCGGCACCACGGCATGCCGCGACCAGTGGTAGGCGATCAGCGGATAGTCGGAGAATCCCGCAGCAACGAGCGCCGCGCCGGCGAGATAGACCCAGTAGAGCCTCGGCAGGCCGCTGCCGCGGATATCCGGCGGATGCGGCGGCGCGAGATCGTGCGGGCGCGGATACAGCCACCACGCGCTGAGGACGAGCGCGATGTTGATGACCGCCGGGATCGCGAGAACGGCGAACGCCTCGTGGTAGCTGCCGCGATGCGCGAGGATCGCGGCGATGACGAGAGGTCCAAGCAGCGCGCCGAGCTGATCGAGCCCTTCGTGCAGTCCGAAGGCCCAGCCGTATCCCCCCATCTGCCGGCCGGCATGCGAGAGCATGACGTCGCGCGGAGGATTGCGCGTCGCCTTGCCGACCCGCTCGAGAATGATGAGCGCCGCGGCGCTCGGCCAGCTGCCGGTGAGCGCGAGCGCGGGGACTGCGGTCATCTGCACGACGTAGCCGAGAATCGTGATCGGCCAGTACCAGCCGGTCGCGTCGGCCCATCGGCCGGAAGCGAGGCGCAGGCTGTATCCCAGCAACTCGCCGAGTCCCATGATGACGCCGATGGCGGTCGCGGTCACGCCGAGCGAGCCGAGGTAGGGGCCGAGGATGCTCCGCGAGCCCTCGTACACCCAGTCGGCGAAGAAGCTCAAGATCCCGATCAGCAGAACGAAGCGGAGCGCGGAGCGGCGAGCTCTTCCGCCGGCAATCTGCTTCGGCACCGGCTGCCCGGGTGCGGGCTCGGCCGTCACTCCCACCGCCGCACCGCCGGCGGATCGGCATCGTCCGGATTGATCACGCCGTGCGGCATCAGCTCCTCAGCCACTCCACCGTCCCAATGCCTGCGATCGTCATGAGGAGGGAGCCGCCGAGATGGGCGCCTGCGGCGGCGCAGGCCCATGCGATCTGACCGCGGGCGATGAGCGCCACCGTCTCCGCGGAGAAGGTCGAGAATGTCGTGAGTCCTCCGCAGAATCCGGTGATGACGAACAGGCGCCATTCGGGGGCGAGCGCGGCGAACGACGAGAACAACGCGGTCGCGATGCCGACGACGTAGCCGCCTATCAGATTCGCCGCCAGCGTGCCGGGCGGAATATGGGGAAAGTGGCTGTTGAGCCGCGACCCGAGCCACCACCGCAGGAGCGCTCCGAGGCTCGCGCCGAAGCTCACCGCGACGATCGATCTCCACATACGCCCCGCCCCCGCTGCCGCGGGCGAGTCTACGGGCTCGACGTCGGCCGATCAATAACGTGCGCTGCATCGCGTTTGCGCGGCGGGCTTGCAGACTCCATGCATCAGTCGTGATCCGGCTCACGGCATATGTCATCCCGCGAACGGCAATCTGAACGGCAATCTGGGTGCGAAGCCGTTGGAAGGGGCGGCCGACGCCGGAGCAAGCGCGAGATGAACGAGCGACCATGATCTTCCAGGCGATCCTCGTCCTGCTCGCGGGCGGATCAGGCATAGGAGGCGCACTCCTCTGGCGGCGCGATCGGCGGGAGCTCGGTCGATTGCAGGCCACCCTGCAGCACTTCGCGGCCTCCACCCGCCTCGCCGGTATCTCCATCTGGGAGTGGGACCTGCGCACTAATCGCATTTCCTTCGCCCCGGGCAGCGCCGTCATCGCCGAGCTCGGCGCGGCAAGCATCGACGGGCTCGAGCTCTATCGCAGATTGGTCGCGTCCGAGGACCGGGAAGCGCTTCGCGCAGCATTCGACGCGGCGATGAGAGGCCCCCCCGGCCCCGGGGACCGGCTCGTTGCGCGTTACCGCCGCATGCGTCCCGACGGCGGCGTGTGCCACGTCGAGATCCACGCGCGTGCCGTGCGCGATACGGCAGGACAGGTCACGCGCTTCCTCGGCATGAGCCGCGATGTCACGGCCGAGGTCGAAGCGACGCGCGAGCTCGAGGAGCAGACGAAGCGGCTCGCGGAAGCCGAGGGCCGTCTCGAGCGCGCCAGCCGCTCGAGCGTCGAAGGCCACTGGGAGCTCTGCTACGAGACTGAGACCTGCTGGCATTCCTCGAGCTTCCAGGCGGTCCTCGGCTACCCCGCGCGCGAATCGATCGGCCCTTTGGAGCGGGCGCGCGAGCACACGCATCCGGACGACATCGCGCAGGCGATGCGTGTCTACGAGCGCCACCTCGAGGCAGGCGAACCGCTCGATTTCACGGTCCGCCTCGAGATGGCCGACGGCTCCTACCGCTGGTTCCGGATGCGTGGAGCGGCCGAGCGGGATGCGGCTGGGCGGGTGCTTCGCATCTCGGGATCGGCGCAGGACGTGCACGAGCAGAAGCTCGCAGAGGATCGGCTGCGCGAGGTGCAGGCGCGCTTCGAGCGCGCGGTGGACGGCACGCAGGACGGGCTCTGGGAGATCGATCTCTCCGGCCCGCGCGGCCGGTTCTGGCTCTCGCCGCGCCTGCACGAGCTGCTCGGCTTCGCGGTCGGGGAGCTGTCGGATGATCAGGAAGTGCTGCGCGATCTCATCCACCCCGACGATCGGCCGATCTCCGATGCCGCCGTCGAGCAGCAGCTCGCGGAGGGCGTGCCGATCGATGTCGAAGTGCGCATGCGCACCAAGAGCGGTGCCTATCGCTGGTACCGGCTGCGGGGCCGGCCGGGCTTCGATGCGCTCGGGCGAATCGTCCGCACCTCGGGCTCGATGCAGGACGTGACGGAGGCGCGCGCCTCGCGCGAGGCGCTGGTGCGCGCGACGGAGGCCGCGCAGGCGGCGAGCCGGGCGAAGAGCGCCTTCCTCGCGACCATGAGCCACGAGATCCGCACGCCGATGAACGGCATCATCGGCATGACGGCGCTGCTGCTCGACTCGGTGCTCGGCCGGGTGCAGCGCGAGTACGCCGAGGCGATCCACGCGAGCGCGACATCGCTGCTCGCGATCATCAACGACATCCTCGACTTCTCGAAGATCGAGGCCGGCAAGCTCGAGATCGAATCGCTCGAGATGGACCTGTGGAGCCAGGTCGAGGAAGTCGGCTCGATGATGGCGCTGCAGGCGGCCATGAAGAACCTCGAGCTGATCGTCGATGTGGCGCCCGACGTGCCGCAGACCGTGCTCGGCGATCCGCAGCGCCTGCGCCAGTGCCTCGTGAATCTCGCGGGCAACGCGATCAAATTCACGACGACCGGCGAAATCGTGCTCGCCGTCCGCCGCACGGCCGAGCGCGAGGGGAAGGCCGAGGTGAGATTCGAGGTGCGCGACACCGGTATCGGCATCGCGCCGGAAGCGCGCCCGGCGCTCTTCCAGCCGTTCACGCAGGCGGACTCGTCCACCACGCGGCAGTTCGGCGGCACGGGGCTCGGCCTCTCGATCGTCAAGCGCCTGGTCGAGCTCATGGGCGGAGAAGTCGGCCTCGAGAGCGAGGTGGGCAAGGGCTCGACGTTCTGGTTCACGCTGCCGCTCAAGCGCACGGAGCCGAGCGGCCGCACCCTGCGTCCGGCGCTCGAGGCGGCGCCGTGCCGCATCCTCATCGTCGATGACAACGCGACGAACCGGCGCGTGCTCGCAGGCCATCTCGCCACGGGCCCTTATCAAACAGAGGCGGTCGCGAGCGCCGCGGAAGCGCTCGAGCGGCTCGGCGCGGCGGCAGCCGCCGGCCGCGACTACGACGTGGTGCTGATCGACTATCAGATGCCGGAGATGGACGGAGCAATGCTCGGGGAGCGCATCGCCGGCGATCCGCGGTTCGCACGCTCACGGCTGGTGCTGCTCACATCGCTCGATCGCAAGGACGATCACATACGCTTCGCGTCGATGGGGTTCGCGGCGTATCTCACCAAGCCCGTGCGCCCGCGGGAGCTGCGCGAATGTTTGAGCCACGTGCTAGCCCACGGCGCGGAGGAGTGGAGCGCGCGAACGCACCCGCTCGTCACGCGCGGCACGCTGATCGCGAGCGAGCCCGGCGGCGATCGCTATGGCGGGCGGGTGCTGGTCGTCGAGGACAATCCCGTCAATCAGAAGGTCGCACAGAAGTTTCTCGAGCGCCTGGGCTGCAGCGTCCGCGTCGCCGGCGACGGGAAGGAAGCCGTGGAGGCGACGGCGCGCGAGCGCTTCGATCTCATCCTGATGGACATGCAGATGCCGGTGATGGACGGGATCGAGGCGACCCGCGCCATCCGGGCCGCCGAGGCGGGCGGCATCCGCACCCCGATCGTCGCGCTCACCGCGAACGTGCTCGCCGGCCAGTTCCAGAGCTGCCTCGATGCGGGAATGGACGATGTGCTCGGCAAGCCGCTCGACGTCTCGCGCCTGAAGGACATTCTCGAACGGTTCGTGCTCAAGCCGCCGCCGGCCTGCGCGGGAGCCATCGCTCCCTCTACCGAGCCCGGCCCGAGTCTGGCCTCTGCGCCGCTCGATCTCGCGCGCCTCGCGAGCCTCGCGGGAGGCGACGCACCCTTCATGCGCGAGCTGTTGGCCACGTTCCGCGCCAGTGCCTCCGCGGTGCTCGGGGAGATGCAGGCGGCGCTGCCCGTCCTCGACCGGGATCACCTGCGGCGCGCAGCGCACAAGCTCCGCGGCGCGAGCGAGAACATCGGCGCCGCGCGATTGAGCGACCTCGCGGCGCTCATCGAGTCCGGAGCTGCTCGATTGCCGCCCGATGATCTGGCGCGCGCCGTCGGATCCATTTCGGCGGAGCTCGCAGAGCTCGACGGCTTCTTCTCCGGCGCCGACACTGCAACCTTCTCGCGCCAGCAGGCGTCCTAGTCTTGAGGGCGTGCTTCCGGCCCGGGCCGGCAACGCTTGACCGCGGGCACGTGTTGTAGTTATATACAACACCATGTGACCTGGGGCCGCGCCGCGGCCGCATCGCCGCACAGACGAAACGAGAAGGAAGCGCGAAGTGGGCGCCCAACCTGAAGTGAGACCTGAGCCGGCTCCCTCCGAGGCAGTGGGCTGGATCGGTCGTGATCGTGTAGCCAACGTGCGCGAAATCAATACGCGCTCCGAGGCCGAGCCTGCCGATCCCGTCGAGCTGCCGACGCCCGCTCAGGCGGGGCCGGCGGATGCCGTCATGCCGGATGTCGGCGCACGTGACGCCACTCCGTCGGAGGGCGCCACAGCCCTCAACCGCTGGGTAGCGATCGGTGTGGGGCTCGCCATCGCACTGCTCGCCGTCCTCGCAGCGCTTCGCTACAGCGGAGAGCGTGCGGCACCCTCCCAGGGCGCTGTAGGGGCGGTGCCGCTCGTCAGCGCTCGCGCTCCGGGCTTGAGCCCCGTGACGGCAACGGTGAGCTTCACCGGCGCGATCTATGCGCGCTATGACATGCCGATCGGCTCCGAGGGCGAGACGGGCCGCATCACTGCGGTATACGTGGAGGCCGGCGAGCGCGTCCGCAAGGGGCAAGTGCTTGCCCGGCTCGACGATTCGATCCTGCGCCCGCAGGTGGCCCGACTCGCGGCCGCGCTCGATGAGGCTCGTGCGAACGCGGAGCTTGCGCAAGCGGAGTACGCGCGCGCGGAGGCCGTCAAATCCGCGGGCGCGCTGTCGGCCGAGGACATCGAGAAGCGCCGTGCGACCGCTGCGACCGCCGCCGCGGAGGTGAAAGTGGCCGCCGCGCAGCTCGCGGAGTACCAGGCGCGCCTGGCCCATACCGAGGTGCGCGCGCCGGCGGATGGCATCGTGCTCACGCGCTCGGCCGAGGTCGGGCAGATCGCCACGCCCGGCGGCAACGCGCTCTTCCGGCTCGCCAAGGGCGGCGAGATGGAAATGCGCGGCCAAGTGGCGGAGCAGGACATGCCGGCCCTGCGCGTCGGGCAGCCCGCCGTCATTCATCTGACGGGCATCGACAAGCCTTTCCACGGCCGGGTGCGTCTGCTCGGCGCAGTCATCGATCCGCAGACGCGCCTCGGAGAGATCCGCGTGGCGCTCGATGCCGATCCGGACTTGAGGCCCGGCGCGTTCGCGCGCGGGGAGGTGGTCGTGGGCCGCGCCCGGCGTCCGATCGTCCCGCAGACCGCGGTGCTGTCGGACGAGCAGGGCACCTTCGTGTACGTCGTCGATGCGAACCAGGAGATCGAGCGCCGGGCCGTTCGCCTCGCCGACACGACGCCGGACGGGGTCGTCATCGGCTCGGGGCTCACCGGCAACGAGCAGGTGGTGATGACGGCGGCCGCCTTCCTGCGTCCGGGCGAGCATGTCGCAGTCGCGCCGGTGAAGGGGGGCAACTCCTCGCCGCAGGGGGGCGCTTCGCGGGCAGGCGCTTCGCATGAAGACGCTTCGCGGGCAGGCACTTCGCAGGCGGGCAGTTCGCAGGCGGGCGTGTCGTGAAGAACATCTCGGCGTGGGCGATCCGGCACCCGGTGCCGCCGATCGTCCTGTTCGCGGTGCTCTCGATCGCCGGGATCGTCGCGTTCATCCAGCTGCCGATCAATCAGAACCCGGACATCGACTATCCGCTCGTCACGGTGACCATCACTCAACCGGGCGCGGCGCCGAGCGAGATCGAGACGCAGATCATCCGCAGAGTCGAAGGAGCGGTCGCGAGCATCGGCAACGTGCACACCCTCTCCTCGATCGCGGAGGAGGGGCAGGCGACCACCTATGTCGAGTTCCAGATCGGCACGCCGATCGACCGGGCGGTGACCGACGTGCGCGATGCGGTGGCGAAGATCCGCAGCTACCTGCCGGAGGGCATCGACGAGCCGATCGTGCAGAGGGTCGATGTGGTCGGCGGGCCGATCGCGTACTGGGCGGTGAGCACCACGCAGATGAGCCAGGCGGAGCTCTCCTGGTTCATCGACGACACCGTGACGAAGCGGCTGCTCGCCGTGCCGGGGGTCGCGCAGGTTTCGCGCGGCGGCGGCGTCGATCGCGAGATCCGCGTCGATCTCGACCCGGCGCGCATGCAGGCCCTCGGCCTCACGGCGGTCGAGGTCAACAGCCAACTGCGCCAGCTCAACCTCGATGCGCCGGGCGGCCGTGCGCAGGTGGCCGGCGGCGAGCAATCGATCCGCGTGCTCGGCGGCGCCCGCAGCGCGCTCGACCTGGGCGATACGCAGATCGCGCTGCCGAACGGCGGCACGGCGCGCCTCAGAGACATCGCAGACGTGCACGACGGCTACGCCGAGGTCCGCAGCATCGATCGCCTGAACGGCCGGCCGGCGACGATGTTCGCGGTGCTGAAGAGCAAGGGCGCCTCGGACGTGACGGTCCTGAAGCTCGTGCAGGACGAGCTCGCGAAGATCGCGCAGGAGTATCCGCAGGTGCGGATCACCCAGGTCTTCACGACGGTCGCTCTGACCAAGCGGATGTACCGCTCTGCGCTCGAGGCGCTGATCGAGGGCGCGCTCCTCGCGGTGGCCGTCGTGTGGGTGTTCCTGCGCGACACGCGCGCCACGATCATCTCGGCGCTCGCGATCCCGCTCGCGGCCATCCCGACGTTCGCGTTCATGCAGTGGATGGGCTTCACGCTCAATCAGATCAGCATGCTCGCCCTGTCGCTCGTCGCCGGCGTCCTCGTGGACGACGCCATCGTCGAGATCGAGAACATCGTGCGCCACATGCGCATGGGCAAGACCGGATTCCGCGCCGCGCTCGATGCCGCCGATCAGATCGGACTTGCCGTGGTCGCGACCTCCGCGGCGATCATCGCCGTCTTCCTGCCGGTGAGCTTCATGAGCGGCATCATCGGCCAGTTCTTCAAGCAGTTCGGCCTCACGGTCGCGGCGGCGGTATTCTTCTCGCTGCTCGTGGCGCGGCTCGTCACACCGGTCATCGCGGCGTACACCCTGAAGGGGAAGCGCGTCGCCGTCCACGAGGACGGGCCGGTGATGGCCTGGTATCTGCGCGTCCTCGCCTGGTGCATCCACCACCGCTGGAAGACGCTCGCCGCCGGCACGGTCTTCTTCGCCCTCTCGATCTTCGCGCTGGCGCTCGTGCCGCGCTCGTTCTCGACGGACGACGACTACGGCAGTTCCCAGCTCAACATCGAGCTGCCGCCGGGCGTGCGGCTCGACCAGACGGCGGCCGTGTCCGCAGAGGCGTATGACATCCTGCGCAAGCGCCCGGAAGTCGAGAGCGTCGTCGAGGACATCGGCTCGAGCGGCGACGTGCGGCTCGCGACACTCTACATTCAGCTCGTGCCCCTCGGCCGGCGCAAGCTTCTCGCTCCGGAGTTCGAGCGGGACGTGATGAAGCAGCTGCGGACGATCCCCGATGCGGTGATGTCGTTCCAGAAGCAGTCCGGCAGCGGCGGCGCGCGCGATCTGACACTGTATCTGACCGGGGACGACTCCGAAGCGGTCGAGCGCAGCGCGCAGCGCGTCATCGCCGACATGCGCCGCATGCCCGAGCTGCGCGATCCGCGGATCAACGGGGACCTGCAGCGTCCCGAGATCGTCATCCGGCCGCGGTTCGACCTTGCCGCCTCGCTCGGCGTCACGGTGCAGAGCATCAGCCAGACGATCCGCATCGCGACGCTCGGCGATCTACCGCAGAACGGCGCGAAGTTCGACCTGCCCGACCGACAAATCCCGATCCGCGTGAGTCTCGTCGAGCGCTCGCGGCGCAGCCTCGAGACGCTCGAGAACCTGCCCGTGCCGGCCGCCGGGGGCAGGGTCGTACCCTTGAAGTCCGTCGCGGACGTGAGCCTCGGGGAGGGGCCGAACCGCATCCGGCACTACGACCAGAGCCGGCGCATCGCGCTCGAATCCGATTTGAACGGCGTCACGCTCGGCACGGCGCTCAAGGACATCTACGCGCTGCCGTCGGTGAAGAGCCTGCCGCCCGGCGTGAAGCTCGTCGAGACCGGCGATGCCGAGCTCATCAACGAGCTCTTCGTGAGCTTCGGGATCGCCATGGGCACGGGGATCCTCATGGTCTTCGCGGTGCTGGTGCTGCTCTTCGCGCGGGTGTTCCAGCCGATCACCATCCTCTCGGCGCTGCCGCTTTCGATCGGCGGCGCCGCAGTCGCGCTGCTCGCCTTCAACCTGCCGCTCGGCCTCTCGGTCGTCATCGGCTTTCTCATGCTGATGGGCATCGTTGCGAAGAACTCGATTCTGCTCGTCGATTTCGCGATCGAGGAGATGCGCGCCGGCAAGGACCGGGTGACCGCACTCATCGAAGCCGGCCACAAGCGTGCCCGCCCGATCGTCATGACGACGGTCGCGATGATCGCGGGAATGACGCCGGTCGCGTTGCAGCTCTACAGGGGCAACTACTTCCGCGGGTCGATGGCGATCGCGGTCGCGGGCGGGCTGCTCACGTCCACCGGCCTCACGCTCGTGATCGTGCCGGCGGTCTTCACGCTCATCGACGATCTCGAGCGCTGGCTCGGGCCTCGGGTCGCTCGAGCCGTGATGGCGGCGCCGGCGGAGCCCGGTGCAGGCGAGGGCGGGGCGAGAGCGGCGACCCCCACGGCGCATCGGGCGGGCTGAAGCAGCCCGGAATCCGGCAGAAATGGGCGACGCGCGCACCGGCCCCTCTGGCGGCGCTGCGGCCGGATCTTCCGGGCGTGCCGCCGCCGAATCGACCGGCCGCGTCGCAGCCGGCCGCCCGGCGTGGTGGGTGCGACTCGCCGCGGCGCTGCCCTGGCCGCTGCTCTATGGGCTCGCCGATATCCTCGCATGGGTGGCCTGGCGCGTGATTCCGTATCGAGCGGATGTGGTCGGCGAGAATCTGAGGCTCGCCTTTCCCGAGCTCGATGCACAGCAGCTCGAGGAGATCAAGCGCCGGTACTATCGCGGCTTCGGCGAAGTGCTCGTCGAAGTCATCAAGGCGGCGCGGCTGCCGCCGGAGGAGATTCGCCGGCGCGTCGTGCTGCGAGGCCTCGACCGGGTCCGGGAACGCCTCGCGGCCGGCGCGCCCGTCCTGCTCGTCGCCGCTCATCAATGCAACTGGGAATGGATGCTGCTCGCGCTGTCGCTCGAGTTGGGCTTCCCCCTCGATGCCGCCTACAAGCCGCTCGTCGACGCCTGGGCGGAGCGGGAGATGCTGAAGCTGCGCACGCGATTCGGCAGCCGGCTCGTGCCGGCGCAGCAGCTGCTCGGGGACATCATCAGACGGGGCCGCACGCCGCGCGCGATCGCGATGGTGGCCGATCAGGAACCCCGTACGAGCGAGCACAAGCATTGGACTCGGTTCCTCAACCGGGACACGGCCTTCTATGTCGGAGCGGAGGAGATCGCGAGGGCGACGAAGTTTCCGGTGTTCTTCGTCGCGATGCGCCGCTTGCGGCGGGGATATTACGAGGTCGCGGTCGAGCCGCTCGCCGAAGGCGGCGAGACGCCTGCGCCGGGCGAGCTCATCGAGCGCTATGCGCGGCGGGTAGAGGCGCAGATCCGCGCCGCCCCGGCCGATTGGCCCTGGTCGCACAAGCGCTGGAAGCTCAAGCGATCGCTCTATCAGCGGGCTTGACGCTCAGGCCGTGACCGACTCCGCGAGCTTGCGCTCGAGATGACTCGCGAGCTCCGCGATCGTCGGGAACTCGAACAGCTCCGTGAGATCGACGGCGCCCGGGTACTCGCGGTCGATGCTCTCGTGGATCTCGATGAGCTTCAGCGAGCTCGCGCCGATCTCGAACAGATTGTCGTGGAGGTCGAGCTTCCTGCCCTCGAGCGCCGCATCACAGATCGCGCGCAGCTTCTCCTCGATCGCGGTACGCGAAGCGCTCATGGGACCGCGGCTCGCCGCGCGCAGCCGCGCGAGCTCGGCCAGCTCCGCGGCGAACTCGCCGTCCTCGTAAGCCTTCTCGAGCAGGTGGCGCTGGATCTTGCCGCTCGTGGTCTTCGGGATGCGCTTCACGGGCACGACCTCGGCCACTTCGAGCCCCGTGTGCTCGTTGATGAGCCGCGTGACCTCCGCAGCGAGCGGCAGCAGCTCATCGAGCGGACCGCGATGCAGGATGAAGACGATGAGCTGATCGACCTCGGCGCCGGGCGGCCGTGCGCCGCCCACGACGACCTTGCCGAGATCGAGGCCGGCTGCCCGCTGCGCGATCCCCTCGAGGTCATGGGGATAGTAGTTTTGGCCGTTGACGAACACGATCTCCTTCGCGCGGCCGGTGATGAAGAGATCGCCCTGATCGATGACGCCGAGGTCCCCGGTGCGGAGCCACCCGTCCGTCGTGAACGCCGCTGCGTTCGCTTCCGGGTCTTCATAATAGCCCTTGGTGACGTTCTCGCCGCTGATCTGAATATGGCCCACCACGCCTCCAGGCACCGGGTGATCGTCGCCCCCGACGACCCGCAGCCGGCTGTAGGGGATCGCACGCCCCACGGAGATGAGCTCGACGGCCTCGCGCGAATCCTGCGGGACGGGCCGCGCGCTCTCGCCGACATTCAAATGATGGCGGTCCAGGCTGAGGGTCCGATACGGCGCTCCGACGGGGGGGAAGGTCATGGCAAGCGACGCTTCGGCAAGCCCGTAGACGGGGAACATCGCCTCGCGCTTCAGGCGCGCGGGCGCCATGCGGCGCAAGAATTCCTCGGTGAGTGCGACGGAGATCGGCTCGGCGCCGTTGAAGATGAGCCGCACGGCGGACAGATCGAGGCCCTCCACCGGCCGGTCGCCCAGCACCTTCAAATAATGGCGGTAGCCGAAGTTCGGCGAGCAGAGGATGGTTGCGCGCTTGCGCGCGGCGAGGGTCATCCAGAGGAGCGGCCGGCGCACGAAGAGCTCGGTCGGCATCAGGCTCAAGTTCATGCGGTTGGCGAACATGTAGATGAAGAACCCGATGAGCCCCATGTCGTGCGTGAGCGGCATCCAGGACAGGCTCACATCGTCCTCGGTGAACCCGCAGAGCTCGCTCACGCCGCGGCCGTTCGCGAGGATGTTCCGATGCGTCAGCACCACGCCCTTCGGCTCGCTCGTTGACCCGGAGGAGAACTGGATGAATGCCACGTCGTCCGGCCCGGCCCGGTATGGCTTGCCGGCGCGCGAGATGTCATCCAGCTGATCGACGAGGAAGGCGCGGGACTTCAGCTGCTCGTAGAGCCTCTGCTCTCCCGCCTCCTCAGCGAGGGCGCCGATGCGTTCGAGCGCGCGCCGGTCGGTGTAGAGGAAGGGCGCGCCGAGCTTGCGAGCGATGCGCAGGAGCTTGCGGCGATGCTCGTCGCTGATGCCGAGCGCGACCGGCACCGGCACGATGCCGCCCAGGACCGCGGCCCACCAGGCGTCGATGAACGGCTCGTTGTCGCCGAGATAGAGGATCAACTTGTCGCCCGGCCGCGCGCCGAGCCGCTGCAGGTGATGCAGGATGCCGAGGGCGCGCTCGTAGAGCTCGCCGTAGGCGACGGACCGCTCGCTCTCGCCGCTTTCGATGTAGCAGATACGGCGCGGGGCCTTGCGGTGAGCTTCGATGAGCTCAGAGAGGGTGCTGGCATTGAACATCAAGAGCTCCCGAGCATGGTGACAATCGCGATCCTGCCGTGCGACGTGGGCGGCCCGCTCGGGGCCGCGGCAGCAGCGCGCCCGAGTGCGACGGCTGCGGCGCCGGCCGGCCCCCTTCAGCTCGAACGCCGCTCGAGCCTCATGTAGAGCGGCTTGCGAGTACGCAGGTTGATCTGCGCCTCGAGCGAGATGGGCTCGCCGGTGGCGCGGATGAGCCGGTAGCGGCGGGCGACCTTGTACAGGTGCACGAGCATCTCGTAAAGGGCGAAGGTCTCGCCGATGCAGTGCCGCGGCCCCGCGGCGAAGGGCATGTACGCGAAGCGCGGGCGATCCGCCTCGTGCTCGGGAGCGAAGCGCTCCGGGTCGAACGCCTCCGGATCGCGCCAGTACCGCGGATGCCGGTGCAGCAGGTACAGGCAGAGGAGCACGTCGGCGCCTGCCGGGATCTCATAGCCCGAGAGCACGTCGGGACCGATGCTGCGGCGCGAGAGCAGCCACCCCGGGGGGTAGAGCCTCAGGGCCTCGTTGATGACCTGCTGCGTGTAGGTGAGCGATTCCACCTCGGCGAGGCTCGGCGCGGCGGTCTCTGGCGCGGCGCTCACTTCGCGATGGAGGCGCGCGTCCGCATCGGGGTGCTCCGACAGCAAGTACCAGGTCCAGTTGAGCCCGCTCGCGGTCGTCTCGTGGCCCGCGACGACGAGCGTCATCAGCTCATCGATGAGCTGCCGCTCCGGCATGGCCTCGCCCGTCTCCTTGTCGCGCGCGCTCATGAGCATCGCGACATAGTCGAAATGCTCCTCGCGCTCCTCGCGGCGGCGCCGGATGAGCTCGGCGATGAGGCGCGCGAGGGAGCGGAACTTGTAGGCGAACTTGAGATCGCGCGCCGGCTCGCGCGTCACGACCTCGAACGGATTCTCGCCGAGCTCATGGGCGAGCCGGTCGAGATCGCGGCCGAAGATCGACCGCAGCACGACGCCGAGCGTGAGCTCGCTCATCTCCTCGGTGATGTTCACCGCCTCGCCGCGCCGCGCGAGCCCCTCCCAGCGCTCGAGCAGGCGGTCGTTCGCCTCGGCGATCACGCGCGCGAACTCGGTGATGACGCGGCGGTGGAAGAACGGCTGCATCATGTAGCGCTGACGCCTCCACAGCTCCCCCTCGCTCGTCATGAGGCCCATGCCGAGCAGGATCTTCACCCGGTCGAGGCCGATTCCCTTGGTATAGTTGCGGTGGTTCACGACCAGCACGCGCTTCACGTCGTCGGGGTGATTGATGACGTACGTGTAGGACTTCCGCCCCGGAGCGTAGACGCGGTAGATATCGCCCAGGCTGGCAAAGAGCTGCGTCATCCGCTCCAGGGAATCCTCCGTGGAGCCGATGTCGAACGCAGCCTCCGCCTCGGGGGGATGGCGTTGAACGGGCTCTGTGGCGCTCATGGAGCGGGCAATCTTACCGGAACCGAGCGGATTCCTCGCGCGAGGGGCGCTCACGTGGAGCTTCGCCATGAACGATCCAGGCCGGCAGGACGAGCCGCGCAACCCGCTCTACCGCGCGGGCGCGCGCTCCGGCCGGCGCATGACGGCCGCGCGGCGCGCGCTCTATCGCGCGGCGGTGCCGCTTGGACTTGCGATCATCCGCGCGTGGTGGCGGATGTGCCGCGTCGTGCACGTCGCGGGCGCGCAGCACCTAGAGGAAGCGCTCGCTCACGCGCCGTCGCTCATTCCCTGCTACTGGCATCAGCATCAACTCTTCTGCGGCAAGTATCTGCTCGAGCAGCGCGCGCGGGGGCTCGCGGTCGGCTGGCTCGTGAGCCCGTCCGTGGACGGCGAGCTCGGCGCGATGCTCGTGCGGCGCCTCGATGGCGTGGTGATTCGCGGCTCCTCGACGCACACGGGCGCACGGGCGCTGCGGGATTACTATCATGCGCTCGTCCGGGACAACGTCTCGCCCGTCATCACGCCCGACGGGCCGCGCGGGCCTCGGTTCCGGTTCAAGCCCGGGGCCATCCTGCTTGCGCAGATGTCGGCCCGGCCGATCCTCCCGATGGCCTACGCCGCATCGAGCGCGTGGCTCGTTCACTGGGACAAGTTCGTCATTCCAAAGCCGCTGTCGCGAGTGGCCCTGGCGATCGGACCACCACGGCACGTGCCCCGAAGCCTCGACGCGGCGGGCCTCGAGCGCTGGCAGCACGAGATGGAGCTCGAGCTGCGGCGGCTTTACCAGAAGGCTCGGAGCGCTCTCGGTTTGAATTCAGCATCTTAGCTTGCATTCCTTAACCGGCGTGCGAGAATCGGGTCGGGGGGAATGGCCGCGCCTTGGCCACGGCTGCGTGTCCTGAGCTTTGCCGCACTGCGGCACCAGTCTTTGACGCACGTCTCCGTGGCCGCCAAGGAAATCCGTCACACTGGCCACGTCTTCGAGCGAGCTGCGCGCGAGCATTCAACCGCTTACCTGAAGGAGAGACGATCCGCGATGTCGAGTCCGCCGGTGGAGCCGCCCGATCTCACGGCCTCGGACGTCCTATCGACGGACGTTTGGCTGGGCCGAACGGGATTGCCGGCAGTGGGGCTCGACGTGGCCTGCACGAAAATCGCCGTCGATCTGCAAAACCTCGAACGCGATTCCGCCGACGCAGTGATCCGCCGCAGTCTCGACACTCTCGCGCGGATCACGGGCAGCGACTGCGCCTTCGTCGCGCTCATCGGCGCCCGCCGTTCGATCGAGGAGGTACACGCGGTCCGCCAGGGGCTCGCGATCGCGCAGCCGGAGGGCCTGAAGGGCGTCCCGCTGGCGGAGCTTCCCTGGCTCGAATCGCGGCTCGGCCATCTGCGCCTCACCGAGCTGCGCGATACCGCCGCCCCGCGCCGGGGCGATCTCGCCGAGGCGCACCGCTTCGGCGAGCTGCAGCTGGGATCGGTCCTCATCGCCGCGTTCCACGTGCTCGGTGAGCCCGCAGGCCTCCTCGCGCTCGCGCGCGTTCAACCCCGCGGCCCGTGGGACGTAAACCTGCAGCTGCTGCTGAAGCTCGCCGGCTCGAGCTTCGCGACAGGCCTCGAGCGGCTGCGGCTCGCCGACCGGCTCGCGCGCATCGAGGAGCGCGACAGACTCTCGCAGGCCGCGGCGAACGACGGAGTGTGGGACTTCGACGTGGAGCGCAACGAGATCTACTTCTCCCCCCGCTGGAAAGCGATGCTCGGGTACGCGGAAGACGACCGGCTCGACTCGCCCGACTGGCGCAATCTCGTTCATCCCGACGACATGTCGCGCGTGCAGACCGCCCTCCGCGATCACGTCGCCGGCAAGACCCCCGTCTTCGAGAGCGTCCATCGCATGCGCCACCGCAGCGGCGAGTGGCGCTGGGTGTTGAGCCGCGCGCGGGCTCGCGTCGATGCGCAGGGGCGGCTCATGCGGCTCGTCGGCGTCGAGCTCGACATCACCGAGCGCAAGCTCTACGAGGACGCGCTCTTCCGGGAGAAGGAGAGCGCGCAGATCACGCTGCAGTCGATCGGTGACGGCGTGATCACGACGGATGCGGACTCCGTCATCGACTACATCAACCCGGTCGCGGAGGAGCTGACGGGCTGGCGGCTCGAAGATGCGATGGGCCGTCCGATCGAGGAAGTCTTCCGCGCGTTCCACGAGGAGACCTGCGAGCCGCTCGAGAATCCGCTCACCGTCTCGATCCGCCGCATTCGCCCGACGAAGTCGGTGCGTCCGATGCTGCTCATCCGCCGCGACGGCAACGAGCTCTACGTGGAGAGCACCGCGGCGCCGATCCGCGACGGCCATGGGAAGGTCTCCGGCGGCGTGCTCGTCTTCCACGACGTGAGCGAGTCGCGCGAGCTCAACCGGCGGCTCTCCTACCACGCGAGCCACGACCTGCTCACGGGGCTCGTCAACCGGCGCGAGTTCGAGAGCCGGCTCGAGCGGGCGCTCAAGAGCGCGAAGGCGCGCGAGGCCTCCTACGCGCTCTGCTATCTCGACATCGACCAGTTCAAAATCATCAACGACACGTGCGGCCACAGCGCAGGCGATGCGCTGCTCGGCCAGGTCGGCGCGCTCCTGAAGAGCAAGGTCCGGTGGCGCGACACGCTGGCGCGGCTCGGCGGAGACGAGTTCGGAATTCTTCTCGAGAGCTGCTCGCTCGATGAGGCGATGCGCACGGCCGAGCAGCTGCGCGAGGCGGTGCGCAATTTCCGCTTCACGTGGGAGGACCGCGTGTTTCGGCTCGGGGCGAGCGTCGGTGTCGTGCCGATCACCGCCGACAACGAGGATGTCGCTTCGGTGCTCTCGGCCGCCGACAGCGCGTGCGCGGCGGCGAAGGAGAGCGGGCGCAACCGCGTCCACAGCTTCGCCGAGAACGACGTTGAGCTCATGCGCCGGCGGCGCGAGATGCAGTGGGCTGCGCGCATCAACGCGGCGCTCGAAGAGGGCCGCTTCGAGCTCTTCCGCATGCAGATCGAGCCGCTGCAGCGGGCGGAACCCGGCTCGCACTACGAGCTGCTGCTGCGGCTCCGTGACGAGAGCGGCCGGATCGTCGCGCCCGACAGCTTCATCGCGGCGGCGGAGCGCTTCGGGCTCGCGACCGCGATCGATCGCTGGGTGATCGAAAACGCCTTCCGCTGGCTCGTTTGCGAGGCGGACGAGCGGGAGAAGCTGGCCCTCTGCTCGATCAACCTCTCGGGGCAGAGCTTGGGCGATGAGAAGTTTCTGCCGTTCGTGATCGAGCAGTTCCGCAGGAGCGGGCTCGATGCCGCGAAGATCTGCTTCGAGATCACCGAGACAGCCGCGGTCGCATCATTCTCGCAGGCGAACCGCTTCATCCACGCCTTGAAGGAGCTCGGCTGCAAGTTCGCGCTCGATGACTTCGGGCGGGGGCTCTCCTCGTTCGGCTACCTCAAGCACTTCCCGGTCGACTTCCTCAAGATCGACGGCAGCTTCGTGCGCGAGATCGTGCGCGACCCGATCGACCGGGAGATGGTGCGCTCCATCAACGAGATCGGGCACCTGACCGGCAAGCGCACCGTCGCGGAGTTCGCGGAGAACGCCGAGATCATCCAGATGCTGAAAAGCCTCGGCGTCGATTACGCTCAGGGGTACGGCGTCGCGCAGCCGCAGCGCGTGCTCAAGTCGGCCGTCGCCTGAAGCGTTGCGGGCGTGCGAGCGATCTTACCATCCCGCGGGCCCGCAAGCCCGCAAGCCCGCAAGCTCGAGTCGGCGGCAGCGTGGGGCGCGCCTTCCGCCAGCTGTCAGCGCGCAAAGTCGAGCCGCATCGACAGATCGATCGCGCGCACGTGCTTCGTGAGCGCGCCGACGGAGATGAAATCCACCCCCGTCTCGGCGATCGCGCGCACGGTCTCGAGGCTCGCGCTGCCGGAGGCTTCGAGCTTCACGGGCGACCCGGCGGCGCGCACGCGCCCGACTGCCGCGCGCATGTCCTGGAGCGTGAAGTCGTCGAGCAACACGATGTCCGGCCCGGCGGCGAGCGCCTCCTCGAGCTCGGCGAGAGATTCCACCTCGACCTCGATCGCAAGCCCCGCCGCGCCCCGCCGCGCCGCGGCCACGGCTGCCGCGATGGAGCCGGCGGCGGCGATGTGGTTCTCCTTCACCAGCACCATGTCGTACAGCCCCATGCGGTGATTGCGCGCGCCGCCGCAGCGTACGGCGTACTTCTGCGCCGTGCGCAGGCCCGGCAGGGTCTTGCGGGTGTCGAGGATCGTGCAGCCCGTGCCGGCCACCGCATCGACGAAGCGGCGCGCCGCCGTCGCGGTGCCGGAGAGCAGCTGCAGGAAGTTGAGCGCCGTGCGCTCACCCGTCAGGATGGGCCGCGCAGGTCCTTCGACCCGAAAGACGCTCTGGCCTGCCTCGATGACCGCGCCCTCCGCCGCCAGCCATTCGAGCGCGACTTGCGGGTCGAGCTGCCGGTAGGTCTCCGCCACCCAGGGCGCGCCGCACAACACGGCGGTCTCCCGGCTCACCACCTCGCCGCGGACGCGCTGAGATGCCGGGACCAGGCTCGCTGTCACATCGCCCGCGCCCACATCCTCCGCGAGCGCCGCGGCGACCTGCCGCGCCAGGTCCGGAGGGGCTTCGAGAGAAGCGGGAGGGGCGAGGCGGTCGGTGTCCATGACGGTCCGCAGTATAATTCAGCGGGAACGCCGCTTCGGAGTATGCTGTCCGCAGAGGCTTTCGGAGAGTCAAGATGGACGTCATCGATCGAATCAAGGCGCAGTTGTCATCGAGCCCGGTGGTGCTCTACATGAAGGGATCGCCGGACTTCCCCCAATGCGGGTTCTCGGCGCAGGCGGTCGCCGCGCTGCGCGCATGCGGCGCGCAGTTCAAGCACGTGGACATCTTCGAGGATCCCGAGCTGCGCGAGGCGCTGAAGAGCTATTCCAACTGGCCGACCTATCCCCAGCTCTACGTGAAGGGCGAGCTCATCGGCGGCTGCGACATCGCGCTCGAGATGTACCGCAGCGGGGAGCTCAAGAAGCTGCTCGAAGAAGCGGGCGCGATCGCCTGAGCGGGGACGGCGCTTACGTCGCCATTCGCGGGTCGTCGGTGATGGCCTCCACGGGCGGCGCCGCGAGCCAGCCGAGCGCACACGCCCGCTCCTCCGCCCGCGCGTAGCTCGCGCGCATCACATTGCAGACGTGGCAGAACAGGTCGGCGGTGCGTTCCGCGTCATAGACCGCCGAGTGCGCCGAGCTCGCATCCCACGGCATGCCGGCCACCGTGACGGCTTTCGCGAGCACCGTCTGCCCGAGCGCGGCGCCGGCGAGCGTCGCGGTATCGAAGCACGAGAACGGATGGAAGGGATTGCGCTTCACTTCCGCGCGCGCAATGGCTGCGTTGAGGAACGTGAGGTCGAACGCCGCGTTGTGGCCGACCAGGATCGCGCGCCGGCAGTCGTAGGTCCTGAGCGCGTGGCGAACCTCGCGGAAGACCCGCTGCAGCGCATCGCGCTCGGGCAGCGCCGGCCGCAGCGGGTGGAACGGATCGATGCCGTTCACCGTAAGCGCCGCAGGATCGAGGCGGGCGCCGGGGAACGGCTGGACGTGGTAGCTCACGGTCGCGCCGCGCTTCAACTCGCCCCCAGCGTCCATGTCGATGAGCACTGCCGCGATCTCGAGCAGCGCGTCGGTCGCGGCGTTGAACCCCCCGGTCTCGACGTCGATCACGACGGGCAGGAAGCCGCGGAAGCGGCGCGCCATGAGGCCTGCGGGAGCTGCGAAGGCCGACGCGGCGCTGCGTTCGACGGGCGCGCTGCATTCCCCTGACCCACGGGCGTTCGATGGCCCGTTCACATCGACTGTTCCGCTCATGGCGCGAGCCGCCAAGCGATGCGCTCGCCGGCGCGCAGCGGCACGAGCTCGTCATCCCCATAGGGGAGCGCTTCCGGCACTTCCCAGGGCTCGCGGCGAAGCGTGAGGGTATCCGTGTTGCGCGGCAGCCCGTAGAAGTCCGCGCCGAACGCCGAGGCGAAGCCTTCGAGCGCGTCGAGCCGGCCCGCGGCCTCGAATGCCTCGGCATACAGCTCGATCGCTGCGTGCGCGGAGAACACGCCGGCGCAGCCGCAGGCGGCTTCCTTCGCCCTCCGCGGGTGCGGCGCGCTGTCGGTCCCGAGAAAGAATCGCCGATCGCCGCTCGTCGCCGCCTCGATCAGGGCTTCGCGATCGCTCTCCGCCTTCAAGACCGGCAGGCAGAAATGATGCGGGCGGATGCCTCCCGCGAACAAGGCGTTTCGATTGAGCAGCAGATGCTGCGGCGTGATCGTCGCCGCGAGCCCGGATGCGGCCGTGCGTACGAGCTCGACCGCGCGCCGAGTGGTGATGTGCTCGAATACGATGCGGAGTCTAGGGTGGCGCTCGCGCAGCGGTACGAGCACTTCGTCGATGAAGCGGGCCTCGCGATCGAAGATGTCCACCCGAGGGTCCGTCACCTCGCCGTGGACCTCGAGAATCATTCCGGTCTCGGCCATCCGCGCGAGCACCGCCTCGATGCGCCGGATGTCGCTGACGCCCGCGTCCGAATGCGTGGTCGCGCCGGCAGGATAGAGCTTGCAGCCGAAGACGATGCCGCTCGCGCGCGCGCGATCGACCTCGGCGGGGTCCGTGTGGTCGGTGAGATACAGCGTCATCAAAGGGCGGAATGCCGAGCCCGCGGGCAGGTGTGAGAGGATGCGCCGATGATAGGCGATCGCGAGAGCCGTGGTCGCCACCGGAGGTCTCAAATTCGGCATGACGATGGCGCGGGCGAAGCGCTCGGCCGTGTACGGCAGGACCGCTCGGAGCTCGGCGCCGTCCCGCAGATGCAGGTGCCAGTCGTCGGGACGGCGGATCGTGATCTCGATCGTCATGCGTCCGCCTGCAGCTCCTCGAGCACGCGCGTCTTCAGCAGCAGCTCGAGCGCGTAGCGCACGCCGAAGCCCGTCACGTCGGTCGGGACGTGCGCGAGCCCGCCCGAGCGTACGGCGGCCGACAGATCGAGATGCACCCATGGCATCCCCGCCGGCACAAAGCGGCAGAGGAAGCGCGCGGCGAGGATGTGGTCGCCCTTCGCCTCGACAGCGCATTGCAGCACGTCCGCCACTTTGCTTTCGAGATCGGCGTCGTAGTCGGCGTCGAACGGAAAGCTCCACACCCGCTCGCCGCTCGCGCGGCCCGCCGCAAGCAGCGTCGGCAGGAGGCGCGGCTCGTTCGTCACGAGGCCGCTCATCCGCTCGGTGAGGGCGTAGATGCACGTGCCGGTGAGCGTCGCGAAGTCGATCAGGAGCCGCGGCCGGGTGCGGGCCGCGAGCGCGAGCGTATCGGCTAGCGCCATTCGCCCTTCGGCATCCGTATGGATGACCTGGATCGTCACACCGTTCGCCGCGCGCACGACCTCCTGCGGGAGATACGCGCGCGAGCCGATGCGGTTTGCCGTGATGGCGAGCCAGGCGTCTGCGGCGACCGGCGCTTTCAAACGGGCGAGCGCGCCGAGCGTCGCGAGCGCCACCGCGCTGCCCGCCATGTCGGTGTGCATGCCGAGCATCGAGCGGTGGGGCTTCAAGTTCGTCCCGCCGGTGTCGAAGAGAATGCCTTTGCCGATGAGCGCTACCTCGGGAGCGCCGCGCCGGCCTGCGGCGATGCGGGAGCCCGCGCGGTTCCGCGGCGGCGCACCGCGCCGGCCGGCGGGCCGGTACGTCAGATGGGCAATCCCTGCGTTGCGATCCGGGTTGCCGCGCGCGACCGCGAGGAACGCGTTCGCGCCCAGGCGCTCGAGCGCGGGCTCGCCGAGCCACGTGAACCCGAGCCCGTGCTCGCGCGCATAGCCCGCAAGGAAGCGGCGGTAGGCGGCTGCATCCAGAACGTTCGGGGGCAGAGCCGTCAGGAAGCGGGCGAGATTGTTGCCCTGCGCTGCGGCATCGAGATAGGGCAGATCGAGCCCCGCCCCGCCGATGAGCTCTATTCGACGGAGTTTCAGCCGGGGCTGGGACTCGGATCGGGGCGGCGTGCGAAACGACGGCAGCTCGAACGCATGGGCGAGCGCCGCCGAGAGCAGCGCGCCCAGGACAGCGCTCGCGGCGCCGGCCGCGCCGGCATCAACGGCGCCCCGCCGCACGGCTGTGTTCCCGGCGTGCTCTGCGGCCGGGGCGGCAAGCGCGATGACTTCCGCTTCGCCCGCGATCTCCCTCAACGCGCGGCCGGCAACCGCCAGCGCATCGAAGGCGCTCGCGCCCGGCGGCGTGAGCCCAAGTACGATGCGGGTGTCGCGCGCATTCGCGAGCGTTGCGCTCCGGACCGCGCCCGCTCGTTGCACGCGCTCGCGGAGCCTGCGCCAGCGCTCGCTCTGAGGCAGCCCCGCGAACGGCATGTCTCCTGCGTCTTCCGGCACGAGCGCGAGAATGGCATCGAAGTCGGCCGCGTCGCGCTCGCTCAAACGTTCGCGCATCGCCACCTGCGGCGGGCGCGGCAGAGCGGGCCACGGCGGGCGATACGGCGTCACGCGCGAGCGGAACGGCCGCACCGTGGGCGCGCGCGGCGCGCTCCGCGCGCGCGCCCCGGTTGCTTGACCGTCGGCGATGAAATCCGGATCATGAATGAATCGCGTGTAAGATGTTCGTCCACGCCGAATCGCTCGTCGCCATCCTAGCACAGCGCCGCTTGGCATCCGCCGGGCCCGAGGCCGGCCGGCTGGGGTCGACGAGTTTGAGTGGCCTCCCTCATGACTGATCTGCCGAAGCTTCAGGACCTCGATCCGGTCGAGACTCAGGAATGGCTCGAGTCGATCGATTCCGTGCTGAGAGTTCACGGGCCGGAAAGAGCTCATTTCCTCCTCGAACGGCTCATCGATTACACGCGTCGCTCCGGCGCCTACCTGCCGTTCAAGCCTAATACGGCGTACGTGAACACGATCTCGCCGGGACAGGAGCGCGAGTACCCCGGCGATCGCGCGATCGAGCGGCGCATCGAGGCCTACCTGCGCTGGAACGCGCTCGCGATGGTGGTGCAGGCCAACCGGATCTCCTCGGAGTACGGTGGGCACCTCTCGAGCTATGCGTCCTCGGCAACCCTCTACGAGGTCGGCTTCAATCATTTCTGGCGCGCGCCCTCGGCAGGCCATCCGGGCGATCTCGTCTTCTTCCAGGGACACTCCTCGCCCGGCATCTACGCGCGCGCCTATCTCGAGGGGCGCCTGACGGAGGAGCAACTGCGCCATTTCCGGCAGGAAGTGGGCGGCAAGGGGCTTTCCTCCTATCCGCATCCCTGGCTGATGCCGGAGTTCTGGCAGTTCCCCACGGTCTCGATGGGGCTCGGGCCGATGATGGCGATCTTCCAGGCGCGCTTCATCCGTTATCTCGAGCACCGGGGCCTCGCGAAGCCCTCGGACCGGAAGGTGTGGTGCTTCCTCGGCGACGGCGAGATGGACGAGCCCGAGGCAATGGGCGCGCTCACCATGCCCGTGCGCGAGCAGCTCGACAATCTGATCTTCGTCATCAACTGCAACCTGCAGCGCCTCGATGGCCCGGTGCGCGGCAACGGGAAGATCATCCAGGAGCTCGAAGCCGCCTTCCTCGGCGCCGGCTGGAACGTGATCAAGGTGCTCTGGGGCTCGCGCTGGGACGCGCTCCTCGCGCGCGACGACCGCGGCCTGCTGAGGAAGGTGATGGAGGAATGCGTCGACGGCGAGTACCAGAACTTCAAGGCGAAAGGCGGCGCGTACACGCGCGAGCACTTCTTCGGCAAGTATCCCGACTTGAAGGCGATGGTCGCGAACATGTCGGACGAGGAGATCTGGCGCTTGAACCGCGGCGGCCACGATGCGCGCAAGGTCTACGCGGCGTACTGGGCCGCCACGCATCACACGGGGCAGCCGACGGTCATCCTCGCCAAGACGGTCAAGGGCTTCGGGCTCGGCAAGGGCGGCGAAGGGCAGATGATCGCGCACCAGCAGAAGAAGCTCGATGTCGACACGCTGCGCGCTTTCCGCGACCGCTTCAACATCCCGGTCTCCGACGACGAGATCATGAGCGTTCCGTTCCGCAAGCCGGCCGAGGGCTCCGAGGAGGCGAAGTACCTGAAGGAGCGCCGCGCCGCGCTCGGCGGCTGCCTGCCGGTCCGGCGCACCGCGGCTCAGCCGCTCGAGCTGCCGCCGCTCGAGGCGTTCGGGCCGGTGCTCGAGGGAACGGGCGAGCGCGAGATCTCGACGACCATGGCCTTCGTGCGTGTGCTCACGATCCTGTTGAAGGACAAGAACATCGGCAAGTACATCGTGCCGATCGTCCCCGACGAGGCGCGCACGTTCGGCATGGAGGGCCTGTTCCGGCAGATCGGCATCTACTCCTCGGTCGGCCAGCTCTACACGCCGCAGGATGCGGAGACTCTGATGTCCTACCGCGAGGACAAGAAGGGTCAGATGCTCGAGGAGGGCATCAACGAGGCGGGCGCGCTCTGCTCGTGGATCGCAGCGGGCACGGCTTACTCGAACCACGGCATCAACATGGTGCCGTTCTACATCTTCTATTCGATGTTCGGCTTCCAGCGCGTGGGCGATTTCATCTGGGCGGCCGGCGACATCCAAGCGCGGGGCTTCCTGATGGGCGGGACGGCGGGGCGCACGACGCTCGCAGGCGAGGGCCTGCAGCATCAGGACGGCCACAGCCAGCTCGTCGCGACGACCGTGCCGAACTGCGTGGCGTATGACCCGGCGTATGCTTACGAGCTCGCCGTCATCATCCACGACGGGCTGCGGCGGATGTACGTGGAGCAGGAGCGGGTCTTCTACTACATCACCTGCATGAACGAGAACTACGCGCAGCCGGCGATGCCCGAAGGCGTGCGCGAGGGAATCCTCAAGGGGATATATCCGCTCAAGAGCGGCGGGCGCGGCCGCGTGCGCACGACGCTGCTCGGTTCCGGCACGATCCTGCGCGAATGCCTCGCGGCGGCGGAGCTGCTCGAGCGCGATTTCGGCGTGCCGGCGGACGTGTATTCCGTGACGAGCTTCAGCGAGCTCGCGCGCGAGGGCGCCGATTGCGAGCGCTGGAATCTGCTTCACCCCGAGGAGCCGGCGCGCACGCCGTATGTGCGGCAGTGCCTCGAGAAGTGCGCGGGTCCCGTCGTCGCCGCGACGGACTACGTCCGCGCCGTGTCCGAGCAGATCCGGCAATGGGTCCCCGGCCGCTACGTCACGCTCGGCACTGACGGCTTCGGACGCTCCGACTCGCGCGCGCAGCTGCGCAAGCACTTCGAAGTCGATCGCCACTTCATCGCGATCACCGCATTGAAGGCGCTCGCGGACGAGGGGAAAATGGATCGCGCGACCGTTGCGCGCGCGATCGCCGCATTCGGCATCGATCCCTCGAAGCCGCCTCCGCGCCTTGCCTGAAAGCTCCTCGAGCGGAAGACCGACCGTGACCCGCGTCATCGATGTGCGTGTGCCCGACATGGGCAACTTCAAAGACGTGGCCGTGATCGACGTGCTCGTGAAGCCCGGCGACAAGATCGAGCCCGAATCGCCCCTCATCACGCTCGAAACGGAGAAGGCGACGATGGACGTGCCTTCGACCGTCGGCGGCGTCGTCGAGCGTGTGGCCGTGAGCAAGGGCGGCAAGGTCAACGCCGGCGATGTCGTCGTCGCCGTGCGCGCGGAGGACGGCGCCGCAGAGGGCGGCTCGCCTGCGGAACCTGCGGGGGGCGCAACGCCCGCGGCAGGTGCCTCGGCGCCCCCTGCGACGACTCCCCCGAAGGAAGGGACGCCGGGCACAACCGCGCCGGCGCCGGGCACGGCAAGCGCTCCGCCCTCTGACGCGAGGACGGGTGCGCCCGCCGCCTCCCCGCCTGCAGCGCCCCGGGAGCCCGCGCCGCAGGGCAATGGGGCAGCGGAGCCAGCTCAGCGCCCGGTGCAACCTGCCGTGCCAGCGCTACCTACTGCGGCGGTGCCCGCAGGCTCCACCGATGCGTCGGCCCAAGCGCCCGCACGGCAGTCGGCGCGCGCGGAACCGTCGCCCGGCGCGCAAGCAGCTGGCACGCAGCTAGGGGGCGCGCAGCCGGCCGGCGCGCGGGCGCCGGAGCCCGCGGCGGTCCACGAGAAGGGGTTCTCGCAGGCGCACGCAAGCCCTTCCATTCGCAAGCTCGCGCGCGAGCTCGGAGTGGACCTTGCGGCCGTGACCGGCACGGGGTTCAAAGGCCGGATCACGCAGGACGATGTGAAGTCCTTCGTCAAGCGGGCGCTCACGGGCGGCGCGGGCCGAGCCGGCGCCGCGGCGGCGCGGGGAGGCACCCCGGCCGGTGAGATGCGCCTGCCCGGCATACCGCCGGTGGACTTCGCCCAATTCGGCCCGACGGAGGTGAAGCCGCTCACGCGCATCCAGCGCATCTCGGGCGCACGCTTGCATGCGAGCTGGGTCAATCTGCCGCACGTCACGCAGTTCGACGAGGCCGACATCACCGAGCTCGAGCAGCTGCGCACGAGCTTGAAGGAGAAGGCCGCGGCGCGCGGTATCAAGCTCACGCCGCTCGCGTTCATCATGCGCGCGTGTGTGAAGGCGCTGCAGCAGTTCCCGCAGGTCAACGCCTCGCTCGATCCGGGCGGCGAGAACCTGATCCTGAAGCGTTACGTGCATCTCGGTTTCGCCGCAGACACGCCGAACGGGCTGCTCGTCCCGGTCGTGCGCGACGCGGACCGCAAGGACGTCTATGAGCTCGCGCGCGCGGCTGCGGAGCTTGCCGAGAAGGCGCGCGCCGGCACGCTCGGCCTCGCCGACATGCAGGGCGGCTCCTTCACCATCTCGAGCCTCGGGGGCATCGGCGGCACGGCGTTCACGCCCATCATCAATGCGCCCGAGGTCGCAATCCTCGGTGTTTCCCGCGCCCAGATGCGGCCCGCCTACATCGAGGGGGCGTTCGTGCCGCGCCTGATGCTGCCGCTGTCGTTCTCATACGATCACCGCGTGATCGACGGCGCACTCGCCGCGCGCTTCACGACCTTCCTCGCGCAGACGCTCGCCGACGCCCGTGGCCTTCTCGAGGCCGTCCCTTGAGCACCATCGACTTGGCCGTCCCAGACCTCGGCCAGTTCCAGGAAGTGCCCGTCGTCGACGTGCTCGTCCGACCCGGCGACACCGTCGAGGTGGATACGCCGCTCATCACGCTCGAGACGGAGAAGGCGTCGATGGACGTCCCCTCCACTGCGAGCGGCCGGATCACCGAAGTGCTGGTGAAGAAGGGCGACAAGGTCTCCAAGGGCACGATCATCGCGCGCGTCGCCGGCGCCGAGACCGAGAAGCCGCAGCCCAACGCGGCGGCCTCGGCGCAGGAATCTCAGGCCAAAGCGGCGGCCCCGGGGCAGGAGCCTCAAGCCAGAGCGGCGGCCGCGGCGCAGGAATCTCAGCCCCGAGCCGCAGCCGCAGCGCCGGAATCCGCCGGCGACACGGTACGCATGCGCATTCCCGACTCGACGGTGCGGATGCGCGTCGAAGCGCAGGCGGACCGCGCGACGCAGCTCCTCGTGCTCGGAGCGGGCCCGGGCGGCTACACGGCCGCGTTCCGCGCCGCCGATCTCGGCATGAAGGTGACGCTCGTCGAGCGCTGGCCCGCGCTCGGAGGTGTCTGCCTCAACGTCGGCTGCATCCCGTCGAAGGCGCTGCTCCACGCGGCGAAGGTGATCGAGGACGCTGAGGCGATGGCCGCGAACGGCATCGTGTTCGGCCAGCCCACCCTCGACCTCGAGAAGCTGCGCGGCTGGAAGTCAGCCGTCGTGAAGAAATTGACAGGGGGCCTGAAGCTCCTCGCCAAGCAGCGCAAGGTGGATGTCGTCCAGGGCGCCGGCCGGTTCGTGAGCCCGCACATCCTGGAAGTGACCGGCGACTCCGGCACCGAACGCATCCGCTTCGACCAATGCATCATCGCCGCAGGCTCCGAGGCGATCCGCCTGCCCGGCTGGCCGGACGATCCGCGCATCATCGATTCCGCGGCCGCGCTGGAGCTGCCAGGCACGAGTCGCCTGCTGGTCGTCGGCGGCGGCATCATCGGGCTCGAGATGGCGTGCGTCTATGACGCGCTCGGCAGCCGTGTCAGTGTGGTCGAGCTCACCCCCCAGCTCATGCCGGGCTGCGACCCGGACCTGGTGCGGCCGCTCGAGAAGCGGATCCGCGCCCGCTACGAGCAGGTGCTGCTCGCCACGCGGGTCACCGGCGTGGAGGCGGTGCGCGAGGGGCTGCGCGTCTCGTTTGCCGGCGATCATGCGCCGGAGCCGCAGGTGTTCGACCGTGTGCTCGTCGCCGTCGGGCGCGTGCCGAACGGGAAGGCGATCGACGCGCAGGCGGCCGGCGTCACGGTGACCGACCGCGGCTTCATCCCGACGGACAAGCAGATGCGGACGAACGTGCCGCACATCTTCGCGATCGGCGATATCGCCGGTCCGCCGATGCTGGCGCACAAGGCCTCCCACGAAGGGAAGGTCGCCGCGGAGGTGGCGGCAGGCCGCAAGAGCGCGTTCGATGCGCGGGTCATCCCGGCCGTCGCGTACACCGACCCCGAAGTGGCCTGGGCGGGCGTCACGGAGACCGAAGCGCAGGCGAAGGGCATCGCGTACAAGAAGGGCCTCTTTCCCTGGGCCGCCAGCGGCCGGTCGCTGTCGCTAGGTCGGGATGATGGTTTCACGAAGCTCCTCTTCGATCCCGAGACGCGCCGCCTGCTGGGCGGCGGCATCGTCGGTCCCAATGCGGGCGATCTGGTGAGCGAGGTGGCGCTCGCGGTCGAGATGGGGGCGGATGCGGCGGACATCGGGCTCACCGTCCACCCGCACCCCACGCTCTCCGAGACGGTCGCGTTCGCGGCGGAGGCCTTCGAAGGGACGCTCACGGACCTGTACAGCCCGAAGCGGTGACCGGCCCTCGCAAGCCGTTCGCCGCGCGCTTCAGATGACAACGTTTTAAGAAATGACGCGGCTTCGGCCCGTATACAATCAGCCGCCGACCGTGGCAACACTCCTAGAGGGAGATTCCTGTGAAGAAGTCCATCGTTGCACTGACCGCATCCACCCTCCTGATTGGCATGACCCTGAGCGCCGTTCCGGCGTTCGCGCAGGGCGAGAGCGGCTCGTCCGCCAGCTCCTCGTCGGAGGCGAAGACCACCACGAAGGGTCATCATCACCACAAGCGGAGCAAGAAGAGCACCAGCAGCGAGAGCAGCAGCTCCTCGGGCTGAGAGCGTCACGCTCCTCCGACTCGGAGCCGTCCGGTCGGTTTGTCGATCGAGCCCCGTCAGGACGGCGACCGCCGCTCTGACGGGGTCTTCATTCACGCCGAGGCTCGATCCCGCGCCGCGGGCCCCGCCCCCGCCGGCTTCGCCCCGGCCACAATCGCTTCAAACGCTCGATGCGGCGCGGTTCAGCGCTGGCACGCAGCGCCGTTCAGCGTCGTGGATGCGCGATCGGCGCATCCCTCGCCCGCAGCCGGCTCGGCGGCGTCTTGTGCGGATACTCGCACAGATCGCGAATGATGCAGCGCGGGCAGGCAGGCAGCCGCGCGGTGCACACGTACCGGCCGTGCAGCAGCAGCCAGTGGTGCGCGTTCTTGAGGTACGGCCGCGGCGTCGCCGCGAGCAGGGATTCCTCGACCTCGCGCGGCGTATTCCCGGGGGCGAGCCCGGTGCGATTGGCGACGCGGAAGATGTGCGTGTCCACCGCGATGGTCGGCTCCCCGCAGACCATGTTGAGGATGACGTTCGCGGTCTTCCGTCCCACTCCGGGAAGCGCTTCGAGCGCCGCGCGGTCGCACGGCACGATGCCCCCGTGGTGCTCGAGCAGCAGCCGGCTCAGCTCGACGATGTTCCTCGCCTTCGCATTGTAGAGACCGACCGCTTTCAAATAAGGGCGCACCCCCTCCACGCCGAGCTCTAGCAGCGCGCGCGGCGTGTTTGCTGCGGCGAAGAGCTTGCGCGTCGCGGCGTTGACGCTCTTGTCGGTGGTGTGCGCCGAGAGCACCACGGCCACCAGCAGCTCGAACGGGGTCGAGTATTCGAGCTCGGTCGTCGGTTCCGGGTTCGCGGCCGCGAGCCGGCGGAAGATGGCGCGGCGCCGGGCAGGATTCAAGCGCGGATCCCGGATGGCGCCGGGGTGCGGGCGGCGAGCTTGCGCGCGGCGAGTTGCGCGGCGCGCTCGCGGGCGCGGCGCTCGGTACGCTCACGATGGGCGTAGAAGCGCCGGCGGTTGAGCTCCGCCGGCGGCGCGGCGCTCGGAGCGTCAGGCACTGCGCTCGCCGGCTTCATCACGATGCAGTCGACGGGACACGGCGCAACGCACAGCTCGCAGCCGGTGCAGAGCGCCGCGACGACCGTATGCAGGAAGCGCGGGGCGCCGATGATCGCATCGACCGGGCAGGACGGCAGGCACTTCGCGCAGCCGATGCAGCGGCCCTCGTCGATCACGGCAACCTGATGCGGCCCTTCGACGCCATTCGCCGGGTCGAGCGGCAGCGGCGCGCGGCCCGTGAGGCGCGCGAGCGCAGCGATCGTTGCGGCGCCGCCGGGCGGGCAGTGATTGATCTCCGTCTCGCCGCGCGCGATCGCCTCCGCGTAGGGGCGGCAGCCCGCGTAGCCGCAGCGGGTGCACTGCGTCTGGGGCAGCAGGGCGTCGATTTCGTCGGCGAGGCTTTGCATCGCAGGCGGGCGTGAGCTTAAGACCTCAGCACAAGACGTCGTCAAAGGGACCTCAGCTCACCCGCATGCCCGGCGTCGCGCCGGCATCCGGCGACAGCAGGTACACGCCCGGACCCTCGCCGCTTGCTGCGAGTACCATGCCCTCCGAGACGCCGAATTTCATTTTCCGCGGGGCGAGATTCGCGACCATGATGGTCAGGCGGCCCTCGAGCGCAGCGGGGTCGTAAGCCGATTTGATGCCCGCGAACACGGTGCGGGTTTCCGAGCCGAGGTCGAGCGTGAGCTTCAGGAGCCTGTCCGCGCCCTCGACGCGTTCCGCCGCGGCGATCCGCGCGACGCGCAGATCGATCCGCCGGAATTCATCGATGGAGACGGTCGCTGGCGATCCGGTGGCAGCGCCGTCGCGTGGAGCGGCGCCTGCGGCAGTGCCGGCGCCTGCGGCGGGGGCGGCGCCCTCACTTGGAGCGGCGCCTGCGGCAGTGCCGGCGCCTGCGGTCGCCGCGGCCGGGCGAGTTTCCGTGTTCACCTGCTGAGCCTCCTTCGTTTCAAGCAACGCATCGAGCTGCCTCGGATCGACGCGCGCCATCAGATGCGAGTACGGTCCGATGCGCTCGGGCGGCGCGGCGGCGTCGCTCCATCTGAACGATCGATCGAGGCCGTAGAGCTCCTTCGCGACACGCTCGGCGAGCGCCGGGAGCACCGGCGCGAGCAGCACGGTGAGCACCTTGAACCCGTGCAGCGCGCGCGAGCACACGTCCTGGAGCTCCGCGCGGCTCTCGGGATCCTTCGCGAGGATCCAGGGCCGGTGCGCGTCGAAGTCCTGATTGATCCGATCGGCGAGGGCCATGATCTCGCGCATCGCGCGTGCGAAGTCGCGCGATTCATAGCTCTGCGCCACGGCGCGCGCAACCGCGCCGGCCTCCGCCGCGAGCGCTTCGCGCCCGCCCGTGTACGCGAGCTCGCCGCCGAAGTGCCGGGTGAGGAAGCCCGCCGCGCGGCTCGCAATGTTGACGTACTTGCCGACCAGATCGCTGTTCACGCGCGCGACGAAGTCGTCCGGATCGAAGTCGAAGTCCTCGACGCCCGGACCCAAGCGCGCCGCGAGATAGTAGCGCAGCCATTCCGGGTTCATGCCGATGTCGAGGTACCGTTGGGGGGAGAGCCCCGTGCCGCGGGACTTCGACATCTTGGCTCCGGAGAGCCTGATGTGGCCGTGCACCCAGACGTGGTCGGGCACGCGGTACGGCGGGCCGGCGAACGCGAGCATCGCCGGCCAGAAGAGCGTGTGGAAGTAGATGATGTCCTTGCCGATGAAGTGGATCTGCTCCGTGTCCGGCGCCGCGAGGAACTCCTCGAAGCCTCTCGGCTCGCCGTGCGCCCGTGCCCCGCCGCTCTCGAAGTAGCTCGCGAGCGAGGCGAGGTAGCCGATCGGCGCATCGAGCCACACGTAGAAGTACTTGCCCGGCGCATCCGGGATCGGAATGCCGAAGTAGGGCGCATCGCGCGAGATGTCCCAGTCGCCGAGCCTCTGCCCGCCGGCTCCGGTCAGCCATTCGCGGGCCTTGTTCGCGACCTGCGGCTGAAGGCGTCCCGGCGTGTCGATCCAGCGCTCGAGGAATTCGACGCAGCGGGGATCGGAGAGCCGGAAGAAGAAGTGATCCGACGTCTCGAGGATCGGCTTCGCTCCGGAGATCGCCGAGTAGGGCTCGATGAGCTGCGTCGGCGTGTTGACCGTGCTGCATACCTCGCAGGCATCCGCGTACTGGTCCTTCGCGTGGCAGTGCGGGCACTCGCCCTTGATGTATCGGTCGGGTAGGAAAAGGCCCTTCACCGGATCGAAGAACTGCTCGACCGGCTTCACATAGATGAGCCCCGCGGCCTTGAGCCGCCGATAGATGTCCTGCGAGAGCCGGACGTTCTCCGGCGAGTCGGTGGAGTGCCAGTGATCGAAGCTCAGATGGAACCCGCGGAGGTCGTGCGGGCGCCCGGCCGCGACCCGCGCCACCAGTTCCCGCGGGGTCAACCCCTCCGCCTCCGCCTTGAGCATGATCGGCGCGCCGTGCACGTCGTCGGCGCCGATGAAATGCACTTCGTTGCCGAGCATGCGCTCGAAGCGCACCCAGATGTCGGCCTGGATGTACTCCATGATGTGCCCGATGTGAAACGGGCCGTTCGCGTAGGGCAGCGCGGTCGTGACGAAGAGCCTGCGGGGCATGCGCGGCAGTGTACCGCAGCGGCCGTCTCAACGTCCGCGCCGGCCTCAGCCCTGGTCCTTGATCGCCTCGAACTTCGCCTTGTTGATGGCCTTCTTGTACGCCTCCCTGCCGGTGATGAGCTTCTGATCGAGCAGCTGCTGGATCGCGCTGTCCATCGTGCGCATCCCGGCCTCCCTGCCGGACTGCATGACGTTCTCGAGCTGGTCGAGCTTGCCCTGACGGATGAGGTTCGAGGCTGCGGGCGTATTCACGAGGATTTCGAGGGCGGCGACGCGGCCCTGCTTGTCCGCGCGCTGCAAGAGCTGCTGCGAAATGACGCCGCGAAGCGAAGTGGAGAGCATCGTGCGGACGTGCGGCTGCTTGTCGGCGGGGAAGACGTTGACCATGCGATCGACGGTCTGCGCGGCGCCGTTCGTATGTAGCGTTCCCATGACGAGAATGCCCATCTCCGCGGCAGTGACGGCGATGCTCATCGTCTCGAGGTCGCGCAGCTCTCCCACGAGGATCACGTCCGGGTCCTCGCGCAGGGCCGAATGCAGCGCCGCCGAGAAGCTGGCCGCGTGCACGCCCACTTCACGCTGGCTCACGAGGCAGCTCTTGCGGCGATGAACGAACTCGATCGGATCCTCGATCGTCAGGATGTGGCCCTTCACGCGCGAGTTGATGTCGTCGATCATCGCGGCGAGCGTCGTCGACTTGCCGGACCCTGTCTTGCCGGTGACGAGGATGAGCCCGTTGCTCGCCCGGCACATCTGCCGCACGGCGGGCGGCAGGTTGAGCTCATCGAGCGTCATCGCCTTCGAGGGAATGGCGCGGAACACGGCGCCCATGCCGCCGAGATGGCGCAGCACATTGACGCGGAAGCGCCCGCGCTCGGGCAGCGTGTAGGCGAAGTCGGCGCCGTCCTTCGACTCGAAGCGATCCACCGCCGCCTTCGGCATGATCTCGTAGAGCGCGTCGCGGACGAACTGGGGCTCGAGACGCTCCGGTTTGAGCGGCTGCAGGTCTCCGTACTGGCGGATGCGCGGCGGATCGCCCGCGATGAAGTGCAGATCGGAGCCGCGCCGCTCGAGGATTTCGACGAGGTAGGAATCGATGACGGGCATGGGAACTCCGTACCGGCGCTCAGGCGGCAGTCCCGGCGCCTGCCCGCGCTGTCCCTGCGGGACCGGCTGCCGCAGATTCCGCCGCCGTAGCCCCCGTCCCCGGCCCCGCTGCCGCCGACCCCGCGCCGCCATCGAGCTTGGGCAGCATGCTCGTATCGGTCACGTAGCGCTGGAACAGGCGCTTGTCGCTCGCGTAGGCGTAGGCATCGTCCGGATCGATCTCGCGCGCGGTGATCGCGGCGAGGAGCGCCTGATCGAGCAGTTGCATCCCGAGGTCGCGGCCGGTCTGCAGCTGGCTCGGGATCTGGTGCGTCTGATCGGTCTGGATGAGCTTGGCAATCGCCTTCGTCATCACCATGACCTCGCAGATCGCACGGCGGCCGCGGGCGTCCGCCGTCTTGACGAGCACCTGGGTCACCACCGCAAGCAGGCTCTGCGCGAGGAAGCTCTTCGTCTGATCGCGCTCCTCGACCGGCAGGGCGTCGATGATGCGGTCGATCGTCTTCACGGCGCCGGTCGTGTGCAGCGTGCCGAGCACCAAGTGGCCGGTTTCCGCGGCCGTCATTGCCATCGAGATGGTCTCCGCATCGCGCAGCTCTCCGACGAGGATCACGTCCGGGTCCTCGCGCATCGCGGCGCGCACGCCCTCCGCGAAGCTCGGGATGTGCGTGTGCAGCTCCCTTTGGATCACCTGCGAGAGCTTGCTGCGGTGGACGAACTCGATCGGGTCCTCGAGGCTCACGATGTTGAGGCGGCGCGTGCTGTTCAAATGATCGATCATCGCCGCGAGCGTCGTCGACTTGCCCGTGCCCGTCGAGCCCGTCACGAGGATCATGCCCTGGTGGTAGTCGCAGAGCTTGGTGACGATCGGCGGCAGGCCGAGCTTGTCGAGTAGCGGCACCTGCGACGGAATCGAGCGGAAGGTCGCGCCGACGCCGGTGTCCTTGCGGTAGACGTTCACGCGGAAGCGGCCGCCGTCCGCGGAGACGTACGAGAAGTCGAGATCGTGGCCGGCGTTGAACTGCTCCGTCTGCGAGCGGGTCAGTATCTCGGCGATGTAGCCCTCGAGCTCCGCCGCCCTCAGGTCGCGGAATTTGATCGGCAGCAGATCGCCGTGCATCCTGAGCATCGGCGGCACGCCGACCGCGAGATGCACGTCGGAGCAGCCCTGCTGCATGCC
>Ga0209061_1000892_pt1 | contig 60005 bp, 66 predicted proteins | sample Coa_R1_10_FD_187157 | JGI IMG/M metagenome (GOLD analysis project Ga0209061, IMG submission 187157) | Surface soil microbial communities from Centralia Pennsylvania, which are recovering from an underground coalmine fire - Coalmine... | ecosystem: Environmental > Terrestrial > Soil >... | reverse complement strand
TCGAACCGCAGCACCCGGATCTCCTGCAACGTCCTTGCCCGCCCCATCGCTCGCTCCCTTTTGGAGCGATTCAAAAACCGGACAAATCACGCGTCACGAAAACCGGTCAGATCACGAGCTAACTACAGCGGGCGAGAATTTTATTGCGCACCCTATGGCCCTGAGCTAGGTTCCGCACGCGCCGGGTGGCCCAACGTTTCCGCTGCGGCCGCAGCAGACACAAAAAGAAGAATAATGACGGCAGGGATTGTTGAGAGGACAGGCGGTCCGTGGGGATGGGGCTCCGGCTGCGCCATAGCAGCCATTCTGTGCCATTGCCCCTGACTCCTCGCCATGCCCGAAATCTCCTTCGCCTGTCGTGCACGAGGCCGGATGGTCGCGCATGTCGCATGCCGCGTCCGGGGGGCGGATCGCATGGGACGAATGAGGAGGTGAAGCGGGTGACGCGATGACAGGATCCTACGAGTACTTCGTTCTCCAGCTGATCAACGGCATCACGCTCGGGTCCGTCTACGGGCTGATCGCGATCGGCTACACGATGGTCTATGGCATCATTGGCATGATCAATTTCGCCCACGGTGATATTTTCATGGTGGGCGCCTTCATCGCCATCATCACCTTCGCTCTTCTCGGCGTCGCCGGAATCACCTGGGTGCCGCTCGCTGTGCTGATCGTTCTTCTGGTGACCATGCTGCTGACGCCCGTTTATGGCTGGACGCTGGAGCGGGTGGCCTATCGCCCCCTGCGCCGCGCGCCGAAGCTGGCGCCGCTGATTACCGCCATCGGCATGTCGATCTTCCTCGAGAACTACGTGCAGCTCCTGCAGGGAGCGCGCAACAAGACGATGCAGCCGGTGATTCAAGGCGGCTTCGAGATCCTTAAGCGCGGCACCTTCACGGTATCCATAAGCTACCTCCAAATCCTCATCGTCGTCCTGACCGTCGGCCTCATGGCCCTCTTCTCCACAATCATCGCGCGGACCTCGATGGGGCGCTCCCAGCGCGCCTGCGAGCAGGATCTCGGGATGGCGGCCCTCGTCGGAATCAACGTGGACCGCACCATCTCCATCACCTTCGTCGTGGGAAGCGCGCTCGCGGCCGTCGCAGGGCTGATGTTCCTCCTCAATTACGGCGTGATCGATTTCTTCGTCGGCTTCCTCGCGGGCATCAAGGCGTTCACCGCCGCGGTGCTCGGCGGCATCGGCTCGCTGCCGGGGGCGATGCTGGGCGGCTTCTTCATCGGCCTGATCGAAGCGATGTGGTCCGGCTATTTCTCCGTGGAATACAAGGACGTGGCCGCCTTCTCGATCCTCGTCCTCGTGCTGATCTTCCGCCCGACCGGACTGCTGGGCAGGCCCGATATCGAGAAGGTATGACGCCATGACAGCCGTCACAGCAAGCGACATGCCGGTGAGGCCGCTCCATGCTCCGGCGGTCCTCAAGGAAGCCGGGCTGACTGCCTTCGTCGTTCTCCTCCTCGCGATCGGTCTCGTCGGCTTCGAGACCGTGGACGTCTCCGCCGGTATCGCCCTGCGGACCCGCTTCGGCGACGTCGCCGCCGCCGTGGTGATCGCCTTCCTCGGTCGCATCGTTCTTATCCTTCAGCGCGAGGGGCGCAACCGCATCGTCCTCGTCGCGATGGCGATCGTCTCGGCGCTGTTGGCGATCGCGCTGTTCGGCTCGACCATCGGCAAATGGGCGGAGATCCCCGCACTCCGTGATTTCCAGCATTTGTTGCCGTTCAAGGATCCACTGCTGAGCTGGCTGATCCTGATCGTCGCTCTCTACTTCGCCATGAGGGCGGCGAGGGGACTCCATCACGCGACGCGCCCGCTAAGCGCCGAGGAGCGCGACGCGCGCTTGGATCGCGCCGGCGCGCGCGCGCAGCGGGTCGGTCGCTGGCTCGGGCCGCTCCTCCTCCTCCTCGCGATCGCGCTGCCCTTCGTCGCCAACCGCCAGATCATCGATATCGCAACCTTGGTCACCACCTATGTGATGCTGGGCTGGGGCCTCAATATCGTGGTTGGCCTCGCCGGGCTGCTCGATCTCGGCTACGTCGCCTTCTACGCCGTCGGCGCCTATAGCTATGCGCTCCTCGCCCTCAAGGCGGGCCTCAGCTTTTGGATCTGCCTGCCTTTCGCGGGCATGATGTCGGCGACGGCGGGTGTTCTTCTCGGCTTCCCGGTGCTGCGGCTGCGCGGCGATTACCTCGCCATCGTCACCCTCGGATTCGGCGAGATGATCCGTATCATCCTGCTCAACTGGTACACCTTCACCGGCGGGCCGAACGGGCTCTCGGGCATTCCCCGGCCGAGCTTCTTCGGGTTGCCTTTCTCGCCTGACGCGCCGGAGGGGCACCAGACCTTCTTCACCTTCTTTGGCCTCGACTACTCGCCCCAGGCGCGGATCATATTCCTCTACTACCTGATCCTGGCGCTGGCGCTCATCACCAACCTCTTCACGCTGCGCATCCGCCGGCTGCCGATCGGCCGCGCCTGGGAGGCCTTGCGTGAGGACGAGATCGCATGCCGCTCCCTCGGCATGAATCCCCGCAACACGAAATTGACGGCTTTCGGCATCGGCGCCATGTTCGCCGGCTTCGCGGGATCGTTCTTCGCGACCCGTCAAGGCTTCATCAGCCCCGAGAGCTTCACCTTCATCGAATCGGCGGTCATTCTCGCCATCGTGGTGCTGGGGGGCATGGGCAGCCAGGTCGGCGTCGTGTTCGCCGCGATCGTGCTGATCGGCTTTCCCGAATTCTTCCGCGAGCTCCAGCAATACCGGATGCTTGCCTTCGGCGGCGCCATGGTTCTCATCATGCTCTGGCGGCCGGCGGGCCTGCTCGCCCATCGCGAGCCCACCATCAAGCTGGGCTCCGGAAGATATGCGGAACGGAGCCGGACATGAGCGCCGCCATGGCCACAGCGGAGGAAACGCGGATCCTCCTCGGCGTCGAGCACCTGACGATGCGCTTCGGCGGCTTGCTCGCCGTCGACGATGTCTCCTTCGTTGCGCATGATCGCGAGATCACGGCGATCATCGGACCGAACGGAGCCGGCAAGACGACGGTCTTCAATTGCTTGACCGGCTTCTACAAGCCGTCGGTCGGGCGCCTCATGCTCCACCACCCGAAGGGACCGTTGCTGCTCGAGCAGATGGACGGCTTCCGCATCAACAAGGATGCCGGCATCGCGCGGACATTTCAGAACATTCGGCTGTTCCCGAATATGAGCGTGCTCGAGAACCTCATCGTGGCGCAGCACAACCGGCTCATGCGGGCGTCCGGCTTCACCTTCCTCGGCCTGATCGGCTACCAAGGCTACGCCAGAGCCGAGCGCCAGGCGGTCGAGCTCGCCAAGTACTGGCTCGACAAGGTGAACCTGATGGAGAGGGCGGATTGGAACGCGGGCAGCCTTCCCTATGGCGCCCAGCGGCGCTTGGAAATCGCGCGCGCTATGTGCACTCAGCCGGTCCTGCTGTGTCTGGACGAGCCGGCGGCCGGCCTCAACCCGCACGAATCGGCGGAGCTCAACGAGCTCCTGATCCATATTCGCGACAACGAGAGGATCGGCCTGCTGCTCATCGAGCACGACATGGGCGTCGTCATGGAGATCTCGGATCACATTGTGGTTCTCGATCATGGCCGCAAGATCTCCGACGGCTCGCCGGAGTTCGTGCGCAACGACGACGCCGTGATCCGGGCCTATCTCGGCGAGGAAGAGGAGGAGGAATTGCCGCCCGAGGTGAAGCAGGATCTCGAGGGCGAGGTGCGGTGATGCTGACGGTTTCCCGGGTCCATACGTTCTACGGCCACATCCAGGCCCTCAAAGGCGTCGACCTCGAGGTCAAGCGCGGCGAGATCGTCACCCTGATCGGGGCCAACGGCGCCGGCAAGTCAACGCTTCTCATGACGATCTGCGGCAGCGTGCCCGCGAAGAGCGGCCGCATCGTCTTCGACGGCGTCGACATCACCCGCCGCCCGACTTACGAGATCGTCCGCATGGGGGTGGCGCAATCGCCGGAAGGCCGGCGCATCTTTCCGCGCATGACGGTGCTCGAGAACCTGCAGCTCGGCGCCACCGTGGCCGACGAGGCGCATTTCGCGGAGGATCTGGACCGCGCCTTCTCGCTGTTCCCCATTCTCAAGGAGCGCGCCGTCCAGCGCGCCGGCACGCTCTCCGGCGGCGAGCAGCAGATGCTCGCGATCGCCCGGGCGCTGATGAGCCGGCCGCGGCTCCTGCTCCTCGACGAACCGTCACTCGGCTTGGCACCTATGATCGTGAAGCGGATCTTCGAGGTCATTCGCGCCATCAATCGCGAGGGGATGACCGTTTTCCTCGTCGAGCAGAACGCGTATCACGCGCTTCGCCTCGCCCACCGGGGCTACGTCATGGCGAACGGCGAGATCCTGATGTCCGGGGCCGGGAGGGAGCTGCTGGCGAACGAAAAAATCCGCGCCGCCTATCTCGAAGGCGGCAAGAAGCATTAGCGGAGCGGGAGTCCGGAGGACGAGATGGAAGCGGTGCTGGGCAGCAATCTCGCGATCTTCGTCGCGATCACCATCGTCATCATGGGCTTCGCCACCTTCATGGCCGGCCAGGCCTTGGCGACCCTGTGGCGGCCGCTCTGGCATGTGATCCCTTATACGATCCTGCTCGGCATGGCCGATCGCTTTCTGTCTTGGGCGCTTTTCGGGGGCGAGCTCTTCGCGCTCGTTCCTTATCTCGTCAACACTGCGGTTCTGTTCGTCGTGATCCTCGTCGCCTACCGGTTGACGCAGGTGCGCAAGATGGTGACGCAATATCCATGGCTTTACGACCGCGTCGGCCCGTTCGGGTGGCGCCAGAAGGCTGGTTGAGCGAGGCTGCAGCTTGAATCTGTTGTGGGAAGCTCAACAAATGCTAGAGTACGCCGCAAATGCGCCCTGAGAGCGCGAAAGGCTTTCGTAACCGAAGTGGTGGGCTCGCCATTAATCAGAAAAGAGCCATTCTCGCGTCCTTTCTAAGTCAGGGAGACAACCTCATATGACACTCAAAGCGACACTCTTGGCGGCTGCCGCAATCACGGTGGCCGGCTATGCAACGGCGCAGGCCGACGTCCTGGTTGCGACCGTGGGGCCGATGACGGGCGAATATGCGGCCTTCGGCGAGCAGATGCGCCGCGGCGCCGAGCTCGCGGTGAAGGACATCAACGCGAAAGGCGGCGTGCTCGGCCAGAAGATCAAGCTCGAGGTCGGCGACGACGCCTGCGATCCCAAGCAGGCGGTCGCCGTTGCCAACAAGCTGGTCAGCGAAGGGGTCAAGTTCGTCGACGGCCATTACTGCTCCGGCTCCTCGATCCCCGCCTCGGCGGTCTATCACGAGGAGAATGTCCTCCAGATCACGCCGGCCTCGACCAATCCGGCGCTGACCGACGACGCGGCCAAGAAGGGCTGGAAGAATGTGTTCCGCACGGTCGGCCGCGACGACGCCCAGGGCGCCTTCGCCGGCGCCTGGATCGCCCAGCACTACAAGGGAAAGAAGGTGGCGATCCTCGACGACAAGTCGGCCTATGGGGCCGGCCTTGCCGCCGAGACCCTGAAGAACATGGAGAAGAACGGCCTGAAGCCGGCCATGGTCGAGCACTACACCGCGGGCGAGAAGGACTATTCGGCGCTCGTCAGCCGCATGAAGGCGGCGGGGATCGATGTCTTCTACATCGGCGGCTATCACACCGAGGCGGGGCTGATGGTGCGCCAGGCGCGGGAGCAGGGCTGGAACGCCCAGCTCATCTCCGGCGACGCCCTCGTGACCGACGAGTTCTGGAAGATCACCGGCCCGTCCGGCGAGGGCACGATGATGAGCTTCGCGCCCGATCCGCGCAAATATCCCGAGGCCCAGGCGGTCGTCGCCGAATTCAAGAAGGCCGGCTATGAGCCCGAGGGCTATACCCTCTACACCTATGCGGCGCTGCAGGTGTGGGCCGAGGCGGTGGCGCAGACGAAGAGCCTCGACACCAAGAAACTCGAGGACGCGATCCACGGCCACACCTTCGACACGGTGCTGGGCAAGCTGACCTTCGACCAGAAGGGCGACATCACCCATCCCGAATATGTCTGGTTCGTCTGGCACGGCGGCAAATACGCCCAGATGCAGTAGGCTTATCGCTTGCGATGAGCTGAAGAGGCTTACGTCGTCATTCCCGCGCAAGCGGGAATCCAGCAGCCTGGACCCCCGCTTTACGCGGGGGTGACGGCTGGAGCCAAGAACAAGTCACACGTCGTTCCGCGCATCGCGAAATCGGCCCGACGCCACCCGACGCCGGGCCGATCATTTTGCACATCAGGCACGAAAATCGCGCGGAGCGATGGAAGAGCGACGCTCGGCCGCCGCAGCGGCCGTTCGGACGATCTCTCCGCCTCGATGCCGCGCCTCTCAGCGGCTGCGGCGACGCCCTTCCGATCCGGCCTTGCGGCCGAGGCCGATTTTCTTCGCGAAGGCCGAGCGCTGCTCGGCGTAATTGGGCGCCACCATCGGATAATCCGGCGCCAAGCCCCACTTCGCGCGATACTCATCGGGCGTCATATTGTAGGTGGTGCGGAGATGCCGCTTGAGCATCTTCAGCTTCTTGCCGTCCTCGAGGCAGACAATGTAGTCGGGCATCACCGATTTCTTGATCGGCACGGCGGGCCTCAACGCATCCTGCCGCGTCTCGCCGCGGCCGCCATTCAGCGCGTCGAGCGAGCCGAACACCGAATGGATCACATCGGAAAGCTGCGCCGGCGGAAGCAGATTGTTGCCGACGTAAGCGGAGACGACCTCGGCCGTCATTCGCAACATCATGCCCCGATCGATTTTCTCGCTATTGTCCCCGTTCATCGCCCGAACCTTTTAATTTTATGAAAATGCAAGGGGATTCGTTGCATATTCTTTTCTAGAAGTCAATTGGCGCTTGTGAAAACTCTCAGTAATTAATTCTTGCCGAAGGCGATCAGAATTGTCCTTCCGGTGAAACCGGCAGTAATGACGCGTAAAGCTTCACAATTATTAGTTAAAACCGACGGGCAGGCGTCGGATTAACTTATTGTCGCTGCGGCCCGATCCCGGGCGGCGCGGCCCGTCCCCGGGACGTCGGCCGCCTCGGGATTGGAGGGCAATGCGAGAGCTAGTGGCAGGCTGGTACGCCTTCCCGACATATGGTACGTTCCCGGCCCCTCAGTTCTTGACGTGACGACCCATGCCCGCCGAGACCATCGCGATCGCCGCCGACCATGCGGGCTTTGCGCTCAAATCGGTGCTCGCTGGCGAGCTCGAGCGGCTGGGCTACGGCGTTCTGGATCTCGGAACTCATTCGGCCGACAGCGTCGACTACCCCGATTTCGCCCAGGCGGTGGCGAAGGCGATCGAGGCGGGAACGTCGAGGCGGGGCGTGCTGATTTGCGGAAGCGGGATCGGGGTCTGCATCGCCGCCAACCGCTTCCGCGCGGTCCGGGCCGCGCTCTGCCATGACATGGCCTCGGCCGCGCTTGCGCGCCGTCATAATGACGCCAACGTCCTTGCTCTCGGCGCGCGGCTGATCGGCGAGGACGTCGCCAAGGATTGCCTGCGCGCCTTCCTCGAGACCGAGTTCGAAGGCGGTCGGCACGCGCGACGCGTGGCGAAGATGTCGTAAGGGATGCGAATGCGCGCAGCGAAAGCGCGCGGTTTGAGCGGCGCGAAGGCGCCGTGGTTGGAAGGGAGCCGTTGCCATGACGACAAGCAGCGCTGCGCTCGAGCGCGAGCTCGACCATTTCTTCTCCGCCGATCTCGCCGAGGCTGATCCCGAGGTCGCCGCGGCCGTTCGCGGTGAACTCGAGCGCCAGCGCCATCAAATCGAGCTCATCGCCTCCGAGAACATCGTCTCGCGAGCCGTGCTCGAGGCGCAGGGCTCGGTGCTCACCAATAAATATGCCGAGGGCTATCCGGGGCGCCGCTATTACGGCGGTTGCGAGCACGTCGACGTCGTGGAGGAGCTGGCGATCGCGCGCGCGAAGAAGCTCTTCGGTTGCGCCTTCGCCAATGTCCAGCCCCATTCGGGGGCTCAGGCGAACGCCGCGGTCTTCATGGCCCTCATGAAGCCAGGCGACACTTTCCTCGGGCTGTCCCTCGCCGCCGGCGGCCATCTCACCCATGGCGCTGCACCCAATCTCTCGGGCAAATGGTTCAATGCCGTGCAATACGGGGTGCGGCGCGAGGATGCCCTCGTCGACTTCGCCGAAGTCGAGCGCCTCGCGGCTCAGCATCGGCCCAAGCTGATCGTCGCCGGCGGCTCGGCCTATCCGCGCGTGCTCGATTTCGCCCGCTTTCGCAAGATCGCCGACAGCGTCGGCGCCTATTTCATGGTCGACATGGCGCATTTCGCCGGGCTCGTCGCCGGCGGGGTGCATCCCAGTCCGCTGCCCCATGCGCATGTGGTGACCACCACCACCCACAAGACTCTGCGCGGAACGCGCGGCGGCATGATCCTCGCGAACGACGAGGAGCTTGGCAAGAAGATCAACTCGGCCATCTTTCCCGGCACCCAGGGCGGCCCGCTCATGCATGCCATCGCGGGCAAGGCCGTGGCGCTGGGGGAGGCGCTCAAGCCCTCCTTCAAGGCCTATGCGCGCCAGGTCGTCGACAACGCGAAGGCGCTTGCCGCGACTCTCGTCGCGCGCGGCTACGACATCGTCACGGGGGGCACCGACACCCATCTCATGCTCGTGGATCTGCGCTCCAAGGGCTTGACCGGCAAGGCGGCCGCCGAGAGCCTCGAGCGCGCCGCCATCACCTGCAACAAGAACGGCGTGCCATTCGACCCCGAGAAGCCCACCATCACCTCGGGCATCCGCCTCGGCACGCCCGCCTCCACAACGCGCGGCTTCGGCGTCGCCGAGTTCCGCCAGGTGGGCGAGATGATCGCCGATGTGCTCGACGGCCTTGCCGCGCGGGCCAATGACAACAACGCGAACGAGACCGCCGTCGCGGCGCGGGTTGCGGAGCTGTGCCGCCGGTTTCCGATCTACACCAATCTGCCATGACCGCTTGATCCAAGAACGAGCAAAACACGGCGACAAGGACCAGTGACTGAGGGGGAGGGGCGATGCGCTGTCCGTTCTGTGGCCACGAGGATACGCAGGTCAAGGATTCCCGGCCGACCGAGGACAACGCGGCGATCCGGCGTCGCCGCTATTGCCCGGCCTGCGGCTCGCGCTTTACGACCTTCGAGCGCGTGCAGTTGCGCGAGCTCATGGTGGTGAAGAAGAACGGGCAGCGTGCGCAATTCGATCGCGACAAGCTCGCCCGCTCGATCCAGATCGCCTGTCGCAAGCGGCCGGTCGATCCCGAGCGCATCGAGCGCATCGTCAACGGCATCGTGCGGCGGCTGGAGAGCTCGGGCGAGAGCGACATCCGTTCCGAGACGATCGGCGAGATGGTGATGGACGCGCTGCGCGGACTCGATCCCGTTGCCTATGTCCGCTTCGCCTCGGTCTATCGCAATTTCCGGGAGGCGAAGGACTTCGAGAGCTTCGTCGAGCAGCTGAGTGGCGAAGTCGAGTGACAATGCCGACCGGCGCCATATGGAGGCGGCGCTGGGTTTGGCCCGGCGCGGCCTGGGCCGGGTATGGCCGAATCCCGCCGTCGGCTGCGTGCTGGTGCGGGACGGGCGCGTCGTGGGTCGCGGCTGGACCCGGCCCGGCGGGCGGCCCCACGCCGAGACCGAGGCCCTAGGGCGGGCGGGGGGCGCGTCGCGCGGCGCCACGGCCTATGTGAGCCTCGAGCCCTGCAGCCATCACGGACAGACCCCGCCTTGCGCGGACGCGCTCATCGCCGCCGGGATCGCCCGCGCCGTGGTGGCCGTCGAGGACCCGGATCCGCGCGTCTCGGGGCGCGGCGTCGCGCGGCTGGAGCGGGCCGGGGTCCCGGTGACACTGGGCGTCTGCCGCGACGAGGCCGCGGCGCTCAATGCCGGGTTCTTCCTGCGCATCCGGGAAGGCCGGCCCCTCGTCACCTGGAAGACGGCGACGAGCCTTGACGGCAAGATCGCCACCCATATCGGCGAGAGCCAGTGGATCACCGGCGAGGATGCGCGGGCGCGGGCGCATCTCCTTCGCGCCAATCATGACGCCATCGCCATCGGTGTCGGCACGGCGGTCGCCGACGATCCGCAGCTCACCTGCCGGCTGCCGGGGCTGGAGGAGGCTTCGCCCGTGCGGGTGGTGATCGACGGGCGCCTGCGCCTCCCCTTGACGAGCCGCCTCGTCGCCATGGCCGGAAGCGTGCCGACCTGGTTCATCACCCGCAATGATGCGCCCGAGGAGCGGCGCGCGATGCTGCGCGACGCCGGCGTCGAGGTCATCCCGGTCGGGCCCGGCGAGGGCGACCGGCCCCATCTCGGGGAAGCCCTGCGCGCCCTCGGCGCCCGCGGCATCACGCGCCTTCTCCTCGAGGGCGGCAGCCAGCTCGCGGCCGCCTTCCTGCGCGACGGCTGCGTCGATCGCATCGCCTGGTTCCGCGGGCCCTATGTTTTCGGCGGCGACGGCCTTCCCGCCGCGGCGGGATTCGGCGTGGAGCATATCGCGCGGTCCCCCGCCTTCGCACGCGTCGCCATCACCACCTGCGGCGTCGACACGCTGGAAACCTTCGCGCGGCGACCTTAGTCTACGGCCATGTTCACGGGCATCATCACGGATCTCGGCCGCCTACGGTCGGTCGAGCGGGCTTCGAGCGGAGATACCCGCTTCGTCCTCGCGACGAATTACGATACCGAGCGGATCGCGCTGGGCGCCTCGATTGCCTGCTCGGGCGCATGCCTGACGGTGGTTGAGCGCGGGCCCGGCTGGTTCGCCGCCGAAGCCTCGGCGGAGACCTTGAGCTGCACCACGCTCGGGGGCTGGCGGCCGGGCCGCGCCGTCAATCTCGAGCAGTCTCTTAGGCTCGGCGACGAGCTCGGCGGGCATCTGGTGAGCGGGCATGTGGACGGTGTGGCGCGCCTCGATCGCATTGAGCCCGAAGGCGGCAGCCTGCGCTTCACCGTCGCAGCGCCACCCGAGCTCGCGCGCTTCGTCGCCGCCAAGGGATCGGTGGCCCTCGACGGCGTGTCGCTCACCGTGAACGAGGTGGACGGCGCGCGCTTCGGCGTCAACATCATCGATCACACGCGCCGCGCCACCAGCTTCGGCGAGGCGAAGCCGGGCGATCCTCTCAATATGGAGATCGATCTTCTGGCCCGCTACGTGGCGCGGCTGATGGCGGGGAGCTGAGCGGTGTCCGACACGAAATTCCTCTCGTCGATCGAGGAGATCATCAACGAGTGCCGCAACGGCCGCATGTTCATCCTCGTTGACGATGAGAGCCGGGAGAACGAGGGCGACCTCGTGATCCCGGCCCAGATGGCGACGCCCGACGCCATCAACTTCATGGCGAAATACGGGCGGGGCCTCATCTGCCTCGCCCTCACCCGCGAGCGCGTGGAGCAGCTCGGCCTGCCGCTCATGCCCCAGCATCACGGCTCGCGCCATCAGACGGCCTTCACCGTCTCGATCGAGGCGCGCACCGGGGTCACCACGGGGATCTCCGCGCCGGATCGCGCCCGCACCATCTCGGTGGCGATCGATCCGAGCTCGGGCAAAGACAACATCGTCACGCCGGGGCACATCTTTCCGCTTGCCGCGCGCGACGGGGGCACGCTGGTGCGCGCGGGCCACACGGAAGCGGCCGTGGATCTCGCGCGCCTCGCCGGGCTCAACCCCTCCGGGGTGATCTGCGAGATCATGAACGACGACGGCACCATGGCGCGCATGCCGGACCTCGTCAAATTCGCCCAGTTCCACGGCCTCAAGATCGGCAAGATCGCCGATCTCATCGCCTATCGCTTGCGCTACGACCGCATCGTCCAGCGTAAAGTGGAGACCGTCATCAAGAGCCGCTATGGCGGCGAGTTCCGCATGATCGTCTATGTGAACAAGATCGCCTATGCGGAGCATGTGGCGCTGGTGAAGGGCGATGTGGGAGACGACGGCCCCATTCTCGTGCGCATGCACGCCCTCGACGTGCTGCACGACGTGCTCGGCGAGCGCAGCCCCGGCCGTGGCGGCGAGCTCGAGAATTCCATGCGCCTCATCGCGAAGGCCGGGCGCGGCGTGGTGGTCCTGATCCGCGAGCCGCGCGCCACGAGCCTCTCCGATCTCGTCACCGAGCGGCTTTCCGGCAGCGGCTCGGTGACGACGGGGCTGCGGGACTATGGTGTTGGCGCCCAGATTTTGCTCGACCTCGGGGTGAGGGATATGATCCTGTTGTCCAACACGCGGCGCACCATCGTCGGGCTCGAGGGCTACGGGCTGGCGGTGACGGAGCAGCGCCCGATCCCGCACATCGAGGGCTGAATGGCCGAGGCACCTCATATCATGATCGTGGAGGCGCGCTTCTACGAGGACCTCGCGGACGAGCTTGTGCGCGGCGCCACGCTCGAGCTGGAGAAGGCGGGCGCGAGCTGGGAGCGTTTCGCCGTGCCCGGCGCCTTCGAGCTTCCCGCGGCGATCAAGATCGCCATCCGCTCGCGCGATTTCTATAGCGGGCGCAAGCGGTTCAGCGGCTTCGTGGCGCTTGGCTGCGTGATCCGCGGCGAGACCAGCCATTACGATATCGTGTGCAGCGAAGCCGCCCGCGGCCTCCAGAGCCTCGCGATCGAGTACACCTTGGCGCTCGGCTTCGGCCTGCTCACGGTCGAGAGCCGTGAGCAGGCCTGGGCGCGCGCGGCGGTCTCTGGCGGGAACAAGGGAGCCGATGCGGCGCGCGCCTGCCTGGCGATGCTGGCGCTCAAGCGCGATTTCCACCTCTATCCGCGCTGACGAAAATGCCGGAGAAATCGGAGCGGGAGAGGACACGACGCGGCGGCTCGGGCGCATCCAAGCTGAGCTCGGCGCGGCTCGCCGCCGTGCAGGCCGCCTATCAGATGGACATGACCGGCGCGGGCGCCGAGACCGTTCTCGGGGAGTTCCTCGTGCAGCGCCCCGGCGTACTGCTGGACGAAGGCGGGCAGGTGACGGAGGCCGATCGCGGCCTCTTCGCCGAATTGGTCCGCGGCATCGCGCGCGAGCGCGCGGCGCTCGACGGCATGATCGCCTCGTGCCTGCCGCGCGACTGGCCGCTCGAGCGCATCGAGAGGGTGATGGCCGCGGCTCTCCGCGGCGGCGCCTATGAGCTCATGCACCGCCCTAGCGTGCCCGCACGCGTCGTGGTCAGCGAATATGTCGACGTCGCCCATGCCTTCCTTGGCGACCGCGAGGTCGGCATGGTCAACGGCGTGCTCGATCACCTCGCGCGCGTGGTGCGCGAAGCCGAGATGGAGGAAGAGGGTGGCGGGCGAGGATCAGGGCCGCGGCCGGCCCGGTGAGTTCGAGCTCATTGCGCGGCTTTTCGCGCCGCTCGCCGCGCGCTTTGCCGGAGCCGTGGACCTCGCCGACGACGTCGCCTATCTCGCGCTCCACGATGGGCTGGTCGCAGCGGACGAGGAGCTCGTCGTCAAGACCGACGCGCTCGTCGCCGGGATCCATTTCCTCGTCGAGGACCCGCCGGACCTGGTGGCGCGCAAGCTCCTCCGCGTCAATCTCTCCGATCTCGCCGCGAAGGGGGCGCGGCCCCTCGTCTACACCCTGGCGCTGATGGTGCCGCCGGCGCTCGACTATGCCTGGCTCACGCGCTTCGCGGAGGGCTTGCGCCTGGATCAGGAGGCTTACGGCATCGTTCTCGCCGGCGGCGATACCGTCTCGACGCCGGGCCCGCTCGCACTCTCGGTGACGGCGCTTGGCGCGGTCCCCGCCGGGCGGCGCATGCTCCGCGGCAACGCGCGGCCCGGGGACGGGGTCTTCGTATCGGGCACCATCGGCGATGGGGCGCTCGGCCTCAAGGCGATCCAGGGCCGGCTCCTCGGGCTCGGCGGAGAGCATCGCGCCGCGCTGGCGGCGCGCTACCGCCTCCCGCAGCCACGGCTCTCCCTTGGCCGGCGGCTGCTCGGATTGGCGCATGCCTCGATGGACGTATCGGACGGCCTGATCGGCGATCTCGAGCATATTTGCGCGACCTCATCCGTCGCCGCCGTGGTCCAGGCGACGCTTGTGCCGCTCTCCGACGCCGGGCGGGCGGCGCTCGCCGCCGATCCTGGCCTGATCGAGGACGTGCTCGGCGGCGGCGATGACTACGAGCTCCTCTTCACCGCGCCCGCCGCTGATGAGGCCGCATTGGTGGCGATCGGGCGGGAGCTCGAGGTGCCGGTGAGCCGGATCGGCGCCATCGCTGCAGGAAGCGGCGTGCGCGTCGAGGATGCGGCAGGACGGGAAATCGCCATTGCGCGCCGCGGCTTCCGCCATTTCTGAGCGTCGGCACAAGGGGCCGCAGCACGCCGTCTTTACCCTTTGTTGACGATAACGCCGAAGAATGGCGGCTCCCCTCGGGAGCGACGCCGCCATGAAACGGCCCCTGACCACCGTTCTCCTCGCCTTTGGATTGACTGCAGCCCCGGGGCTCGGCGCCCTTGCGCAGCAGGCGGCGGCACCACCCGTCCCGGTCAAGGCAGCGCCGGCGAAGTCCACCGCAGCGGTGGCGAATGGCGCAGCGCATGAGAGTAGCGGCGCGCCTCTCGATACCCGCAAGCCGCTCGATCGCTATATCACCCTGGAGCCGCTGCTTCTCTCGATCATCCGGCACCAAGACGTGCACAAGATCGTGTCGCTCCTCGTCACGGTGGAGCTTGCGGATCCCGAGAAGCGCTACGACCTGGAGCTGCGCCTGCCGATCTTGCGCGATGCCTATATCAGCAACCTGACCCGGCTGCTCAGCCTCGGGTTTTACGACAACCGCAACATTGATATCGCGCTCGTCAAGCGCCGCCTCCTGGCGGTGAGTCGGAAAGTATTGGGACAGGGGGTCGTGCGCGACGTGCTCATCACCAATGTCCTTGAGCGTGCCGTATAGCGGCCTCGCTCAGGCGGCCAGGCCCAAGCGCGCCGCGACAATGCTGACCACCGCCCCCGCCGCGAGAGCCCAGAGGGGATTGCGCTTGCTGCCATAGACGAAGAGCGCCGCCCCGCCGGTGATCGCGACGGCGAGCCAGCCGCGATCGGCGGCGCGCCCCATCACCACGCCGCTCGCCAGAATGAGGCCGACGGCGATGGGCACGAGACCGCTCTGCACCGCGGCGATCCACGTGGCACCGGCAAGGCGCGCCAGGAGGCGCCCGGCGCCGAAGGCGAGCAGGCAGGCGGGCACGATCATCGCCAGGGTCGCGACCAGCAGCCCGGCGAGCCCCGCCATATGCCAGCCGATCAAGCTGACAACCAGCACATTCGGCCCGGGGGCCGTCTGGGCGATCGCGAACAGGCTGGCGAAGGTCTCGTCGCTCATCCAGCCCAGGAGGTCGACGACCTGGCGATGGATTTCGGGCACGACGGCGTTGGCACCGCCCACGGCCACCAGGGAGATCGAGGCGAAGGTGGCGGCGAGCTGCCAGAGAATATTGCCTTTCATGCGCGGCGCTCCAGGAAGGCGGCGGCGACGCTGAGCGGGGCGAGCACGATGACGACGAGAACGAGGGAGAGCTGCAGGAGCCCGCAGGCGGCGAAGGCGAGAAGCCCGAAGAGGAGGGCGATGCGCGTCGGCTTCAGCCGGCGCGCCATCTTGAGGGCGGTGCCGATCACCATGCCCGCGGCTGCGGCGGCGGTGCCTGCGATCGCCACCCGCACATCGGGCAGGGCCGAAAAACGGGCATAGAGGGCGGCAAGGGCGATGAGGATCACGATCGGCATGGCCATCAGCCCGAGCACGGCAGCGGCGGCGCCCGAGGCGCCGTGGAAGCGGTCGCCGATCATCACGGCGGCATTGACCGTATTGGCGCCCGGCAGGATCTGGCCGACGCCGAGCACGGCGGCATAGTCCCGCTCGCTCAGCCAGGCGCGATCCTCGACAATGACATGGCGCGCGATCGAGGCGACTCCGCCAAAACCGAGCAAGCCAATCTTGAGGAAGCCGAGGAAGAGTGCCTTGCGGCTTATCCGTGGGGCGGGAGAGGATTCGGCGCGGATCCGCTCGCCGGAGGTCTCTGTCATCGCTCGTCTCGCGTAGCGTGGTCGGCTCGCGCGCAAGATAGAGCCGCGACGGGCGCGGCGAAAATGATTTTTGCGCGCGGCCTGCTGCTTGAGGCGGCCCGGGCCGCGGGCTATGGTGCGCGGCCATGTTCCGCCCCCGCTTCAGCAAGAATGTGCATATCCTCTTCGCCTGCCAGGCCCTCGCCAATACCGGAACCGCGGTGGTGGCGACCACCTCGGCCCTGGCGGCACAGACGATCGCCGCCGATCAGAGCCTGGTGACCCTGCCGCTTGCGCTCCAATACCTCGCCACCATGCTCTCGACGGCGCCAGCCTCGTTCCTGATGCGGCGAATCGGCCGCCGCGCCGGCTTTTCCTGCGGCGCCATCATCATCATCACGGCCAGCCTGCTCTCCGCCTATGCCCTGGCCATCGCCAGCTTTCCGCTGTTCTGCGTTGCCGGGGCCCTGATTGGCAGCTTCAACGCCTTCGCCATGTATTACCGCTTCACCGCCGCCGAGGCGGCGCCCGAGGCGCTGCGCAGCAAGGCGATCTCCTACGTCATGGCGGGTGGGGTGGTCGCTGCCGTCTGCGGACCGCAGCTCGCGACCTGGGCCAAGGACGTGCTCGCCCCCGTCTTCTTTGCGGGCAGCTACCTCGTCGTTGCCGGCCTCGGCGCCATGGCCCTCGTTCTGCTGCGCTTCGTCGAGGTTCCGGGCCTCTCGCCGGCCGAGCGCCGCGACAGCGGCCGCCCCCTCGCCGAGATCGCGCGCCAGCCGATCTTTCTCGTCGCCGTGCTCGGGGCGATGCTCGGCTACAGCGCCATGACCACGGTGATGACGGCGACCCCCCCTGGCCATGGCCGCCTGCGGCCATTCCTTCGGCGACACCGCCTGGGTGTTTCAGTGGCACATCCTCGGCATGTATGGCCCCGCTTTCTTCATCGGCCATCTCATCCAGCGCTTCGGCGCGCTCAACGTCATGCTCCTCGGCGTCGTCCTCATGCTCGCCTGCGTGGGCATCAACCTGACGGGGGTCGCGGTCAGCCATTTCTGGCTCGGCCTCGGCTTGCTCGGGCTCGGCTGGAGCTGCCTCTTCGTCAGCGCCACCAATCTGCTCACCTATGCCTATAAGCCGGCGGAGCGCGCAAAGGTGCAGGCGGTCAACGACGCCTGCGTCTTCGCGGCGGTGGGGCTCGCGGCCTGGGGCTCGGGCGCCCTCGAGCACGTCACCGGCTGGAATATCGTCAATCTCGCCATCCTGCCGAGCCTCGGCGTGGTCGCGATCGCGACCTTCTGGCTGCGCCGCCGCCGGGGGCTGCGGGTGGCATGACGGCGCCGCTGGTGGGCTTGACTTTGCCACATTTTTCGACAATATTGGAAATATGGAAAAGATAGCAGCGCTCGCGGCTCTGGCCGGCCTTGCCCATGAGACGCGGCTCGACATCTTCCGCCTGCTGGTCGAAGCCGGTCCGGCCGGGCTGCCGGCGGGCGCGCTTGGGGAAAGCCTCGGCCTCGCGCCGGCGACGCTCTCGTTCCATCTCAGCCACATGAGGCATGCCGGCCTGGTCGATTGCCGGCGCGACGGTCGCTCGCTCATTTACGCCGCCGATTTTGCGTGCATGAGCGCGCTCGTCGCCTATCTCACCGAGAATTGCTGCCAAGGCCGGCCGGAGGTCTGCGCGCCTGCGGCCCGAACGCCGGCTCAACCCACCCTCAAATCGCGAGGAGCAAGCCATGAAGCGCCTACACGTGCACGTCGCCGTTAACGATCTCAGCCGGTCGGTCCGCTTCTATTCGACGCTCTTCGGCGCCGCGCCGTCGGTGATCAAGGCGGACTATGCCAAGTGGATGCTCGAGGATCCGCGCGTCAATTTTGCGATCTCGACAGGCCACGGCACCGCCGGGCTCGACCATCTCGGCATCCAGGTCGAGCGGCCGGACGAGCTCGAAGCCGTCGCCGCGCGCCTGGGCTCGGCCGGCGAGGCCGTCCGCGAGCAGAAGCAGGCGAATTGCTGCTATGCGCGCTCCGACAAAGCCTGGATCGCCGATCCCGAGGGGATCTCCTGGGAGACCTTCTTCAGCCTCGGCGAGAGCACAGTGTACGGCGAGGACCACGCTCCGGGCGAGATGGCGCTCGCGGGGCCGAAGCCGGCATCACGGGCATGCTGCGCGCCTTAAGCGGTCCGGCACGCCTGCGCCGCCTGCCCGGGCGGGCAGGAATAGAGCCGGAGCAGCAGCGGTAGGCGACACGGCAATCGCCGGCTCCGGGCGGAGCACGATGCCGCAGCCGAGGGCCATCCCGCGAGTTGCGTTGCCGCGCGCTTTCTGGCATGGTCCGCGCCGTTCGAGGCGGCCGCGAGACCGGCGGCGGCCTCGGCTCCCATGGGAACGCGGCTCCGCTCCGGGAGCCCCCATTGTCGCCTTCATAGATCGAGGGACCCGAAGCCATGAGTTTCGCTTATCCGTTTGTCGTCGCCTGCGGCGTGCTGGCCTTGCTCTATGGCATTTTCGCCAGCCGCTCCGTGCTGGCGGCGAGCGCCGGCTCCGCGCGCATGCAGGAGATCGCCGGTGCCGTGCAGGAGGGCGCGCGCGCCTATCTCAACCGCCAATACACCACCATCGCCATGGTCGGGGTGGTGATCGGCATCCTCCTCGGCATCTTCCTCGGCATCCACGTCGCCATCGGCTATTTCATCGGCGCGATCCTCTCGGGAACCGCCGGCTATGTCGGCATGAACGTCTCGGTGCGCGCCAATGTGCGCACCGCCGAGGCGGCGCGCCAGGGCCTCAAGCCGGCCCTGGCCATTGCCTTCCGCTCGGGGGCGGTGACCGGCCTCCTCGTGGTCGGGCTCGGGCTGCTCGGGGTCGCCGTCTACTACATCATCCTGCGCCAGCTCCTCCACCTCGACACGCGGCCGATCATCGAGGCGCTCGTGGCCCTGAGCTTCGGGGCCTCGCTCATCTCGATCTTCGCGCGCCTGGGCGGCGGCATCTTCACCAAGGGGGCCGATGTGGGCGCCGACCTCGTCGGCAAGATCGAGGCCGGCATTCCCGAGGACGATCCCCGCAACCCCGCCGTGATCGCCGATAACGTGGGCGACAATGTGGGCGACTGCGCCGGCATGGCCGCCGACCTCTTCGAGACCTACGCGGTGACCACCGTCGCGACCATGCTCCTCGCCGCGATCTTCTTCACGGGCGCGTTGCAGGAGCAGCTCATGCTCTATCCGCTCGTGATCGGCGGCGTCTGCATCATCGCCTCGGTCATCGGCACCTTCTTCGTGCGCCTCGGCGCCAGCAACAGCATCATGGGCGCCCTCTATAAGGGCCTCATCGTGACCGGCGTCATCTCGGCCGCCCTGATTGCCTGGGTGACCGGCGAGATGTTCGGCTTCGGCCAGACGATCACCGCGGGGACGGCCAGCTTCCCGGCAGCCAACCTCTTCTATTGTGCGCTGACCGGCCTCGCCGTGACGGGCCTCCTGGTGTGGATCACCGAGTACTACACCGGCACCGGCCACCGTCCGGTGACGAGCGTCGCCGACGCCTCCACCACCGGCCACGCCACCAACATCATCCAGGGCCTCGCCGTCTCGATGGAGGCGACGGCGCTCCCGGTGCTGGTGATCTCGGCGGCGATCATCGTCTCCTTCCTCCTCTCCGGCCTCTTCGGCATCGCCATCGCGGCGACGACGATGCTGGCGCTGGCCGGCATCATCGTGGCCCTCGACGCCTATGGCCCGGTGACGGACAATGCCGGCGGCATCGCCGAGATGGCCGACCTGCCCAAGGATGTGCGCAAGACGACTGACGCCCTCGACGCCGTCGGCAACACCACCAAGGCGGTGACCAAGGGCTACGCCATCGGCTCGGCGGGCCTGGCCGCCCTCGTGCTCTTCGCCGCCTATACCCAGGACCTGCAGCATTACTTCCCGAGTCTCGCCAATCAGATCGACTTCCGGCTCGCCGATCCCTTCGTGGTGATCGGCCTCTTCATCGGCGGCCTGCTGCCCTTCCTCTTCGGCTCCATCGGCATGCAGGCGGTGGGTCGCGCGGGAGGCCAGGTCGTCGTCGAGGTGCGCCGCCAGTTCCGCGAGATCAGGGGCATCATGGAAGGCACGGGAAAGCCCGAATACGGCCGCGCCGTCGACATGCTCACCCGTGTCGCCATCAAGGAGATGATCGTGCCGTCGCTCCTGCCGGTGCTGGCGCCGATCGTGCTGTGGATCGTGATCTGGGCCATCGCCGGCCGCGCCGCCGCCTTCACCTCCCTGGGTGCCATGCTGCTCGGGACCATCGTGACCGGCCTCTTCGTCGCCATCTCGATGACCTCGGGCGGTGGGGCCTGGGACAATGCCAAGAAATACATTGAGGACGGCCATCACGGCGGCAAGGGCTCGGACGCCCATAAGGCCGCCGTCACCGGCGATACCGTCGGCGATCCCTACAAGGACACCGCCGGTCCCGCCGTCAACCCGATGATCAAGATCATCAACATCGTGGCGATCCTCCTCCTCGCGATCCTCGCCCATCACGCAGGCTGATCGCGCGGAGGCGCCATTGCCGACGCGACAGGGCCCGGGAGCGGCGCTCCCGGGCCCTTCCGCATCGAGCCGGCGCGCCATCAAGCATCGCGCATATCGTCGTTCCGCGAAGGCGCAGAGCTACCCGGAGGCGACGATCTCAAAAGCTTCTCGATCCGGTGGTCTACGTCTCGCGGTCTCAGTGCTCCGATTTCGCGATAGCGTCCTCGGAAATGCAGGTGGGCTTGAGGCGGCTCAGCCAGCCATATTGCTTCAACTCCTCAGGCGTGAAGCGCTTGAGAATGTCCACGATCTGGATTCCACGGGAGTAGTCCGAGACAAGTTTGTAGCATCCTCGCAGCGCCCAGACATCACCCGTCCATGGATTGACGGCGTAGGAGCCGAAGCTGCCCTCGGCGGGCTGCTTGCTGACGCCTTGGAAGACAAAGAATGGCGAGCTCAGCTTGTCATCGCCGACATAGCGAAAATCGCTGGCTTTTCTCCCATCCGCATTGGCCACCAATTTCAATGCGATCTTCTCGTCGATCTTCTTCGGGATCTCCGCGGCAAGACTTGGCGCTCCAATAGACTCGGTTGCCATGCTAACGGCGAGCGCAATAACGTAAGCGGCTTGATAGCTTCGCAGCATCCGAGCGATGTGGGCCATCCGCACGACTTCAATAGCCCAATTCTGCAAGATCGTCAGTACTATCACACGACGGCTTGAGCCGACTCAGCCGGGCGTATTGCTTCAACTCATCGGGGGTGAAATGCTTGCGAATCTCTAACTGTGTTGCGCGTGACACCTCCGAGATGAGCTTATAGCACCCCCAAAGAGTCCAGACATCTCCGGTCCATGGATTGACGGCGAAGAAACCGAAAAAGCCTTGTTCCGGCAGAGGCGCGAGGTCAGCATAGACAAAGAAGGGTGCATTTAATTTGCTCTTATCGCTATCATAGCCGAACTCGTTCGCGCGCCTTCCAGCCGCATCAGCTACCAATTGCAATGCCGTATCTTCATCGATCTTCTTGGGAATTTGCGCAGCGCGACTGCCTGTTTCACAGCCCAATACGAAAAGGCCGACGATGATGGCGATCAAACGAAGAGAGTTGTTCCGGATCACCGTCAGAGGCTCCTAGCTTTTCTCTTTCGCTCGATAATGGACCGCAACCCACGAATGGTACTCGCCACTCTGGAAACATATGTGGGGTCCTTTGCACCGGTATCCGGATCAATTCCGTATTTGCCCGAGCTCTGCAGCACCGTCATAAATTCCACAGGGTCACTTGCGCCGCGCACGAGCTTGCCTGACTCCACCACGAACGATCGCAGGCTCTTGGCATAGCTCGCAAATATCGCAACCCTGACATATTTTCCTCCACCCTTCCGCCGAGCGAGCATGGGCCCGGTCGCGAAGGGTGCCGGGTAATGGATGCCAAAATAGTTATTTCCCTCTGACGCGAAGCGGGCTTTTCCCCATCCCGATTCATAGGCCGATAAACCGAGGATATTCTCGACAGGCACGCCGAGCTCCTTAGCGGCCTTCTCCGCATCAGCCAGATGAGCGGCGACGAAGCGCTCCTTCTTTGCCTGGGTCTCGTCAAGGGCAGTCGCGGTCGGCTCCAGGCGAGTGTCAGCGGATCGGCCATGCTGCTCTCGCGCCGATTGATTTTCGCCTGGAGGCGCGCGGCTTGCATCGCTGACTTCGCTGCCCGCGCCGCCGCTCATCCATTGCCCGCCGCCGGATTGACCACCTGGGACGCGCGACTGCTTCGCCCAATCGGGATTGAATTTTCGCAGCGTGGCGTCCTCAGCGAGCTTGGCCATGCCTTCCGGCGAGATTTCGGGGAGCCGCAATTGCACGGCGCGGATGCGCGCCTGGGCTCCCTCGCCCGCTTCGAGGAGAGCGGCGATGTGGCCAAGCCCCGCGCGATAGCGCGCCAAATCCTCCGCGGGCACGGGGCCATAGGCGAGGCGGAGCGCCTTCGTCAGCTCCTCCGCCGGACGCAGGCGGAAGCGCCGCTTTCCGGCTCCGTCGTGACGGGAGAGGGGAACCGGGCCGAGGGCCAGGCCATCATCGTCGCAGGCAAGCCCGGCTTCACCACGGGACGCCAGGCGATAGAAGCGGGTTGCAGGAACGGCCATGGCGCGATCTTTCGTCACGTTGTACACTCGCGATACTTGCAACCAGGAGTTTGTTCTATTAATGTTCCATTGTCAAGCCATTTAATCGCCGCGCGCCCCCACGCAATGTAAATGCGCAAGGTGGCCAGGGCTTTTATAGGTCCGCTATGGTTTGGTTCAGCCCAACGGATAGTCGTAGCGGATAAAGCCGCCGAAGCGCGCCACCTTGTCGTAGAGGCGGCGCGCGGTGGCGTTGTGCTCCTGGGTTAGCCAGTAGAAGCGCGCGGCGCCGCACTCCTGCGCCGCCCGCGCCACGGCCTCGATCAGGGCGCGCGCCGCGCCCTTGCCGCGCGCGGCCTCGTCGACGAAGAGGTCTTGCAGATAGCAGACATCCGCCATCCAGACATGGGCGTGGAAGAAGTAATGGGCGATGCCGACAAGCTCGCCATCGAGCCGCGCGGCGAGGCCATAAATCCCATCCTCCGCCATGAGCCGTTGCCACGCCGCCTCGTAATCGGCGGCAGGAAGCTCGGTTCCGTAGAAGGTCTTGTAGCCGCGCGACAATATCTCCCAGCGCGCGCGGTCCCGGGGGCGGAAGGCGGTGATCTCGATCATGGCGGCTCGTCTCTCTCGTTGCTCGGGCTCGTCGGGCCCACAAGAGAAAGAGCAGGCGGCGGCGCATTTGGCTAGCCCAAATCTGCCGCCAGGCGAGCGCGCCGATCGGCGGCCTCAGGCGCCGCCGCGCGGCAGGACCGTCTCCACCAGCTTGGCCCAATAGCTGGCGCCAAGCGGCAGGATCTCGTCGTTGAAGTCATAGCGCGAGCTGTGAAGCCCCACGCCGTCGACGATGGGGCCGTTGCCGATCCAGATGTAGCACCCCGGGCGGGCCGCCAGCATGAAGCCGAAATCCTCGCAGCCCATGCTCGGCGTCACGTCGCGCGCGACATTCTCCTCGCCCGCGACCATGATCGCAGCGCGGATGGCCGTCTCGGTCGGGCCCTCGGCATTCACTGCAGGAGGGATCGGCTTGTAGTACGAGAACGAGATCCTGACGCCATGGGTCGCGGCCACGCCCTGGGAGACGCGCCGCAACGCCTCCTCGAGCGCCTTCCGCAATCCCGGCTTGAAATAGCGGCAGGTGCCGCGCAGCACCACCTCCTCGGGGACGATGTTCCAGGTATTGCCGCCATGCACCTGCGTGAGGCTGACGACGACGTTCTCCTGCGGGCCGGTGGTGCGGCTGACGATCGTCTGGATGGCGCCGATCATCGCCCCCGCCGCGACGATCGGGTCGTCGCCGAGATGGGGCATCGCCGCATGGGCGCCGCGGCTTGCGATCGTGATCTCGAACTTGTCGTCGGCGGCCATGATCGGGCCCGTGCGCACCCCAAAGCATCCCACGGGAATGCCGGGCCAGTTGTGCATGCCATAGACCGTCTCGACCGGGAACTTGGCGAAGAGGCCGTCCTCGACCATCCTCTGCCCGCCGCACTCGTTCTCCTCGGCGGGCTGGAAGATGAAGTGGACGACCCCGTCGAAATTGCGCGTCTCGGCCAGATAGCGCGCGGCGCCGAGCAGCATCGCGGTATGCCCGTCATGGCCGCAGGCATGCATGATGCCGTCGCGGGTGGAGGCATGGGCGCAGCCGCTCTTCTCGCGGATCGGAAGGGCATCCATATCGGCGCGAAGGCCGATGGCGCGATTGCCGGCGCCGCAGCGCAGGGTTCCGACGACGCCGGTGCCGGCAAGCCCACGCATGACCTCGATACCGAACGCCTCGAGCTTGCTCGCGACCAGGTCCGACGTCCGTTGCTCCTTGAAGGCCATTTCCGGATGGGCGTGGATGTCGTGACGCCACGTCGCCATCTCGGCGTGGAACTCGGCAATTCGGTTGAGGACGGGCATGGGTCTCTCTCCAGGGAACGGGGCATATCCCTCGCTCATAGCTCCATTTCCCGGCGCGGGATTGAACGTTATTGCACGCGCCCGAGATATTGCCCCGGTGTCACGCCATAGGCGGCCTTGAACTTGCGGATGAGATGGCTCTGGTCGGCAAAGCCCGCCGCGACCGCCGCCATGGCGGGCGGCTCCCCGGCCAGCATCAGGCGCTTGGCGTGACGCAGGCGGAGCTGCGTCTGATAGAGGTGCGGCGGCAGGCCGACGCAGCGGCGGAAGGCACGGAGGAGATGGAAGCGGTCGACGCCGGCGAGAGACGCGAGCTCGGCGAGCGAGATGTCCTCGGTGAAATTCGCCGTGAGGTAGTCGAGAGCCACGACAACGCTGCGGGGGTTGTGCCGACGAGAACCGGCATGCGGCACAGCCCCGCCATGGCGGCGGGCGAGGTCGACCAGGGCGGTGATCAAGAGCGCCTCGCGCTCGAGTCTTCCCTCGGGATGCTCCAAGGCGCGATGGAGCCGCGAAAGGCGGCGGGCGAGCGCCGCATCGGTGACGACGGCTTGTGGAAAGAACGGCATGGCGGCCCGTCGCTCCGCCGCCTCATCGAGCGCAGCGGCGAAGACGGCGCTATCGACATAGAGCATGCGGTAGGAGTAGCCGCCGTCGCGCGCGGCAGGGCCGCCGTCATGGGCCTGATCCGGATTGACGATGACGATGCGGCCGGGAATCGCCGTCCATACCTCGCCCCGCGCCGCGAAGGCATGGGCCCCCGCCTCGACGATACCGAGGGCGTATCCCTCGTGGGAATGCCGCGCATAGCGATGGGTACTGGCATCTGCCCGCAGGAGGTCGACGCCGCCGAACTCGCGAAGCCGCCAATAGCGCGAAAACATCGGCTCACCTGGAATGACTTCCGCCAACACGGTCAAGAGGCCCGCCAGCGTAGCATGGGAAGCGGCGCGATCCGAGCGGGACGAGATCGACGGATTGGACTCCTTCCGCTGCACGGTATAATTTGCGCTATATCCAGTCAGATATAGCGACAGCCAGGAGGAGCAGCGATGACATCACGGCGCGCGCGAGGCATTCCGGCGATCCGGGGCGGCATTGGGCTGCGGGCTCTGGCCCCGGCGCTCATGCTCGCTTTTGCCGTCTTGCTTGCCGCCGTCCCCGCAGCATGGGCGCAGGGCAGGGACGTGCTCGTCTTCGCCGCCGCCAGCCTGAAGAACGCCCTCGACGATGTGAGCGCCCAGTACCGACGCGAGACGGGCAAGCCTGTCACGATCGCCTATGGCGCGAGCTCGGCCCTCGCACGGCAGATCGAGGCGGGGGCGCCTGCCGGCGTCTTCATCTCGGCCGATCTCGATTGGATGGATTATCTGGAGAAGAAAGGCCTCGTCGTTCCGGGCACGCGGCGCAACCTCCTGGGTAACGCGCTGGTGATGGTCGCTCCCAAGACGAGCAGCCTCAAGACCGTCGCGATCGCGCCGGGCTTCGCCCTCGCCGCGCTGCTCAAGGGCGGCAAGCTCGCCATGGCCGACACCGCGGCGGTGCCCGCGGGGAAATACGGCAAGGCCGCGCTCGAGCGGCTCGGGGTCTGGGTCAGCGTCCGGAGCTCCATTGCTCAGGCGGAGAATGTGCGCGCGGCCCTCGCCCTCGTGGCGCGGGACGAGACGCCCCTCGGCATCGTCTATGCGACCGACGCCGCCGTCGAGCCGCGGGTGCGGATCGTCGGCGTCTTCCCGGCGGATACCCACCCGCCGATCGTCTATCCCGCCGCCCTCATCGCCTCCGGCGCCCCGGGCCACGGCACGGCCGACCCCGACGCCGCGGCCTTCCTCGCCTATGTGGAATCGGCACAGGCGCGGCCGCTCTTCGAGAGGCAGGGCTTCACTGTGCTGAAATAGCGGGGCTGAAATAGCGGGCGCGGCACCGCCGCCGGCCGTAGCGCCGCGGCGATTGCTTTCGGGAAGGGCGATTACTTGTGGTAGAAGGGATCCCGCGAGGAGGCGTCGGCGCCGTTCCCGACCAGGAACTGGTGGAGCATGGTGTTCCAGATGTCGTCGAGAATGCCGGTGGATTGGCCGCGCGTGGGCGTGGTGCGCGAGACGATCTCGACATCCTTGCCGTCCTGTTCGCCGTATTTATGGATATCTTGGACGAGGCCTTTGCTGTCGAAATCGATCTGGATCACCTGCTGCTGGAGCACATCGGGGCTGAGGAAGGCGATACGCTGCGTCTCCTTGCCGATATAGTACCAGGTGTTCTTGTCGAAGGTGCCCACGCTCGAGGGGGTGCCGAGCATGGTCTGCACCTGCTCCTTCGTCGTCTCGCCCGGCTTGACCTGCTTCAGCAGGTCCGCGTCGACAAGATTGCCTTGGACGTTGGCGCGGGGCCCGCAGGCCGCTAAGCCGATCACCATGAGCATCGCGGCCAATCCGGCCGCGCACCCCCGCGCTCGCACCGAGCGATCCCCTGGTTGCTGCATCCTCAATTCCGCGCCATATAGGCGTTGGGAGGGATGCCGATGTCATCCCCCTTTGCCGGCAGAATGCCTCCGCCCTGCCGCCCTGTCAACCGGATGTCGAGGTCGCGCCAGCCTATGCCTTTGAGTTTGTTCTCGAAAAGCCGAGGCGAGGCGGAGGCGGGCCGCGCGCTCTACGAAGCCGCCGTCGAGCAGGCGCGGCAGCCCGTCTTCTATGCCCGGCTCGGAGTCCCGGACAGCCTCGACGGCCGCTTCGACATGGTGGCGCTCCATGTCTTCCTGCTGCTGCACCGGCTCAAGACCGAGGGCCCGCCCGGGGCGCGGTTGGCGCAGAGCCTGTTCGACACCATGTTCCAAGATATGGATCAGAGCCTGCGCGAGATGGGGGTTGGCGATCTTGGGGTCGGCCGCCGGGTCAAGGCCATGGCGACGGGGCTTTACGGGCGCATCGCCGCCTATGAGGCCGGGCTTGCCGGCGACGACCGGGTGCTGGCTGCCGCCTTGGAGCGCAACCTGTTCGGCACGATGCCGGCCGGACGCGGCGCGCTTGCCTCTATCTGCGCCTATATGCGCCAGGCTGCCGCGGCGCTCGCGGCTCGGCCTCTCGGCGATCTGCAGACGGGTCGCGTAGGCTTCGGGTTTCCGCCAGTTTCTGAGGCATCTCTAGAGAAACAAACTGTAAGTGATTGAATGGAAACGAAGACACCTGTGACGCCGGAATTCTCCCGGATGTTTGCCGTCGTTCGCCTGGAGGAGGGCGAGGCGAGCGAGACGGTGACGGCTCGGGAGAGCGAGCGCCAGGCCCTGGCGGCCCGCTTCGGGCTTCTCGCCCTCGACAGCCTCGGCGCCGAGCTGCGTCTCAAGCGGGTCGGCCATGGCCCGGTGGTGCGGGTCGAGGGCCGGCTCGTCGCGGATGTGGTGCAGGCCTGCGTGGTCTCGCTGGAGCCGGTCGGCAGCCGGATCGAGGAGGACTTTGTCCTCCATTACGCCCCCCAGGCGCGCAGCGAGCCCCATGGCCATGTGATCGAGCGCGGCGAGGATGAGGCAACGAGCGGCGATTGGCCCGAGCCCCTGGTCGACGGGCGCATCGACCTCGGCGAGGCGGTCGCTCAGCAGCTCGCCGTGACCCTCGACCCCTATCCGCGCAAGCCCGGCGTGCGGCTGGAGGACGTGCTGCGCGGCCATGCGGGGGTGGGGGTGGAGGAGCGCCCGGCGAGCCCCTTCGCGGCTCTCGCGCGCCTCACCGGGGAGAAATCCTAAGGCAAGGAGAAATCGGGTAATTTACGGTATCATCTTGCCGCGGTAGTCGATTTCCGATATTAGGCGGGCTCCCGCTCGTGTTGAGAGAATTTCGTCATGGCAGTTCCCAAGAAAAAGGTCTCCAAGTCGCGCCGCAACATGCGCCGGGCGCATCATGCGCTCCCAAAGGCGACCTATGTCGAATGTCCGAATTGTGGCGAGCTGATGCGGCCGCATCATGTCTGCACCGCCTGCGGTCAATATCGCGGTCGCGAGGTGACGGCGGCGAAGACGGCGTGAGCCGCATACCGGCCGCCAAGGAGGGCCTGTCCGCGTGACCGAGCCGCTGACGATTGCACTCGATGCGATGGGCGGCGACAACGCCCCGTCCATCGTGGTGAAGGGGGCCGCGATCGCGCGCGTGCGACATCCGAACGTGCGCTACCTCTTCTTCGGCGACGAAGGCAAGATCAAGCCGCTGCTCAAGCGCCGTCCCAAGCTGCGCAAGCTCGTCTCCCTCATCCATACGGAGAAGGTCGTGCTCAACGACGCAAAGCCGTCGACGGCCCTCCGCCAGGGCCGAGGCTCGAGCATGTGGGAGGCCATCGACAGCGTCCATCAGGGCAAGGCCGCCGCCGTCGTCTCCGCCGGCAATACGGGGGCGCTGATGGCCATGGCGAAGATGCTCCTCGGCACGCTGCCGGGGATCGACCGGCCGGCCATCGCCGCCTATTTCCCCACCCTGCGCGGGGAGAGCGTCATGCTCGATCTCGGCGCCAATGTCGAGTGCGACGCCAACAATCTCGTCCAATTTGCGGTGATGGGCGAGGTTTTCGCCCGCACCGTGCTCGGCCTGCAGCAGCCCACCATCGGCCTCCTCAATGTCGGCGAGGAGCCCATCAAAGGGCATGAGGCCGTGCGCGCCGCGAGCGCCACCCTGCGCGACACCCATCTGCCGATCAAGTTCGACGGCTTCGTCGAGGGCGACGACATCGCCGCCGGCACCGTCGACGTCATCGTCACCGACGGCTTCACCGGCAACATCGCGCTGAAGACTGCCGAGGGAACGGCGAAGCTGTTGCGGGAATTCATCCGTCAGGCGTTCAAGAGCTCGTTCCTGACCAAGGTCGGCTTCTTCCTGGCGCGCAGCGCCTTGCGCAAGATGCAGGTGCGCACCGATCCGCGGCGCTATAACGGCGCCATGTTCCTTGGCCTGAACGGGATCGCGGTGAAGAGCCATGGCGGCACCGACGCGCTCGGCTTCGCCAACGCCATCGGCGTCGCCATCGATCTCGCCGCGGGGGGATTCAACGAGCGCATCAAGGAAGAATTTCACCGCCTGAGCAATTACCGGGACATCAAGCCCCAAGCGGCGGCCGTCTAATGCTTTGCCACTCCCGGGTCCTCGGCTGCGGGTCCTATCTGCCCGAGCGCATCGTCACCAACGCCGATCTCGCCCGCCGCATCGACACGTCCGATGAATGGATCGTGGAGCGGACCGGCATCCGCCAGCGGCATATTGCCGCCGAGGGTGAGCGCACCTCCGATCTCGCCTGCCGGGCCGCGGCGGCGGCGCTCGCGAATGCCGGGGTGTCGGCCGCCGAGGTCGACCTCATCGTGCTGGCGACGACGACGCCCGATGACACCTTCCCTGCGACCGCGACCAAGGTGCAGGCGCGATTGGGCGTCGAGCGCGGCCTCGCTTTCGATGTCCAGGCCGTCTGCGCCGGCTTCATCTATGCCCTGGCCGTCGCCGACAATTTCCTTCGGCTGAGCCAGGCCAAGACCGCCCTCGTGATCGGGGCCGAGACCTTCTCGCGCATCCTCAATTGGGAGGACCGCAACACCTGCGTGCTCTTCGGCGACGGCGCCGGCGCTCTTGTGCTGCGCGCCTTTCCCAATCCGCCCGATCCGAGCAAGCCGGGGGTGCTGTCGACGCATCTCCATTCCGACGGGCGGCTCTACGATCTCCTCTATGTCGATGGCGGCCCCTCCTCGACCCAGACGGTGGGGCATGTCCGCATGGAAGGGCGGGAGGTGTTCCGACACGCGGTGGTCAAGCTCGCCGAGGTGGTCGAGGAGGCCCTTCGGGCCAATGGCCTCAGGCCCCAGGACGTCGATTGGCTGGTGCCCCATCAGGCCAACCAGCGCATCATCGACGGGACGGCGAAAAAGCTCGGCTTCTCGGATGCGAAAGTGATCAAGACCGTGGCCCGCCATGCCAATACCTCCGCGGCATCGGTGCCCCTCGCGCTGGCGGAGGGGGTGCGCGACGGCCGCATCCGGCGCGGCCAGCTTCTGCTCGTCGAGGCGATCGGTGGCGGCCTGACCTGGGGGGCAGGCCTCATCCGCTGGTAGGGCGGCGTCGCCGCTGGTGCGACAGCACTTGAACGTCCCTCGCCATCCCTTTCAAATTGACGGGTTTGCTCATCGGAGGTACCGTTAATCCGTCAACGGAAGGGGGCACCATGTCGGGTAAAACGATCACGCGCGCCGACTTGAGCGAGGCCGTCTATCAGGAGGTCGGACTTTCGCGCAACGAGTCGGCCGAATTGGTCGAGTCCGTATTGGGCGAGATTTCCGAGGCCTTGACGAAAGGCGAGACGGTCAAGATCTCGTCCTTCGGCAGCTTCTCCGTTCGTCAAAAGGGTCAGCGTGTGGGCCGCAACCCGAAGACCGGGGAGGAGGTTCCCATTCTCCCCCGCCGGGTGCTGGTGTTTCGCGCCTCTCACGTTCTCAAGAGTCGCATCAACGGCGTCACCGGCGGGAGCACGCCGCAGGCGTCTTGATCATGGCCGACACGCCCGGCGACCGCACCCCGGAGGAGAGCCAAAAGCGCGTCGGCAAATCGGCTGCGGCTTTCCGTACCATCAGCGAGGTCTCGATCGAGCTCGACGTGCCCCAGCACGTCCTGCGCTTCTGGGAAACCAAATTTTCCCAAGTCAAGCCGTTGAAGCGCGCGGGCGGCCGCCGCTACTACCGCCCCGAGGACGTCGAGCTGCTCCGTCGCATTCGCGACTTGCTCTACCGCGACGGCTTCACGATCAAAGGGGCGCAGAAGTTCCTGCGCGAGGGCGGCGCCGCGCGGGCGTCAGCGGCGCCCATGCCCGTGAAGAAGGCGAGTTCCTCGACGGCGAAGCCGGCCCCGGCCGCGCCGCCGGCACCCGCAGCCGGCCCCTCGCGCGCGCAGGGTGGTGCCGGCGCCGATCGGGAGGCGCTCAAGGTCATGCTGCGGGAGCTGACCGAGTTGCGTGAGCTGCTTCGCCGCCATCTGCGGTGAGTGGAGTCAACGGCATTGCAACGGCGAGGGCACTGCGGCTAGAGTGCGCCGTCGCGGCTTGCCGGCCGCGCGATAGACAGGTCGGGCGGTGGCGCAGCCTGGTAGCGCACCAGACTGGGGGTCTGGGGGTCGCAGGTTCAAATCCTGTCCGCCCGACCATCGAATCAATGGCCTTGCCCGCATTCCTCTCGTTTTCCAGGCATTGTCGGCGGGGTCCTGCGAGAGCGTGGCCCGAACTCTCGGTTGGGCTTGCGCGGAGAGGGTGCGAAGATGGCCGCCAGCGCCCCTGATTTCGGGGCCCTCTTCAAGAACGCGCCCGGGCTTTTCCTCGTTCTCGCACCCGACCTGACGATCGTCGCCGTCACCGACGCCTATGCGCGGACCACCATGACCGTGCCCGAGCAGATCCTCGGCCGTCATTTGTTCGAGGTCTTTTCCGACAATCCGAGCGATCCCTCGGCCGACGGCGTTCGAAACCTGCGCGCTTCGCTGGAGCGGGTTCTCCAGCACAAGCGGCCGGATCCGATGGCCGTTCAGAAATACGACATCCGCCGGCCGCAGTCCGAGGGCGGGGGCTTCGAGGAGCGCTATTGGAGCCCGTTGAACAGCCCGGTCCTCGACGCCAATGGCGAGGTCGCTTGGATCATTCACCGAGTCGAGGACGTCACCGACCTCGTGCGCTTGAGGGCCGACGGGGCAATGCGCGATCGGCTGGCCCTGGACCAGCAGCGCATCATCGAGCAGCTTCGCGAGACCAATCGCAGCTTGGCGGCCGAGATCGCGCAGCGGCGCGAGCTCGAGCGCCGGCTCGTTCAAGCCCAGAAAATGGAGGCGATCGGCAATCTCACGGGCGGGATGGCCCATGACTTCAACAATCTCCTCGGCGTCGTGATCGGCAATCTCGACCTGCTGCGCCCCCGCATCGAAACGGACGCGAATAGCGTCGAGCTTCTCGACAATTCGCTGAAGGCCGCCCAGGCGGGCGCCGAGCTGATCCACGGCCTCCTGGCCTTCGCCCGCCAGCAGCCCCTGTCCCCTACCAGCGTCTCGGTCAATCGGCTGATCTCCGGGATGATCCGGCTGCTCAAGCCGACCGTGGGCGAGCAGATCGAGATATCGCTCAGCCTGTCACCCGAGACCTGGAACGTGAATGTCGATCCCACGCAGCTCGAGACCACGATCCTCAATCTCGCGACCAATGCGCGCGACGCCATGCCGACCGGCGGGCGGTTGCTGATCGCAACGGGAAACCGGCACCTCGACGCCGATTACGTCGCCGCCCATCCGGACGCGGCGGTCGGCGACCATGTGGTGATCGAAATCACCGATACCGGCACCGGGATCCCGCCGGAGCATCTCGAAAGAATTTTCGATCCCTTCTTCACCACGAAGGAGCGCGGCAAAGGGACCGGGTTGGGTCTCAGCATGGTGTTCGGCTTCATGCGGCAATCGGGAGGCTTCATCAATGTTTACAGCGAGCCCGGCGCGGGAACGACGTTTCGTCTCTACCTGCCGCGGCATGATGTCGCCGTCGCCGCCAAGCCGGCGGTGTCGAGCAAGGGTAAAGAAGGCAGTGGCGAGACGGTGCTCGCCGTCGAGGACAACGAGGCGTTGCTCCGCGTGACGCTGCGTCAACTGGAATCTCTCGGCTATCGCGTGAAGACCGCGCGCGATGCGGCTTCGGCGCTCGCGATCCTCTCGGCCGAGAGGATCGATCTCCTCTTCTCGGACGTCGTGATGCCGGGGGGCATGGACGGAGTGATGCTGGCCCGTCAGGCGCTCGCCGAGCACCCGAGCCTCAAGGTCGTTCTGACCTCCGGATTCCCGGAAATGAAGTTCACCGGCACTGGCGATCAGGGGCTTCCGCCGATAAAGCTGCTGGCCAAGCCGTATCGAAAGGACGAGCTTGGCCGGGCGCTTCGCGAGGCGCTGGGCGGGTGATCGCATGACATTGCGCGAATGGCCCGCATAGGATGAGGGCCGGATCTGTGTCAGGCCAAAGGACGTCGCCCATGACTCACGTCTTCCACCGCTCCACCCTGTCGGCTCCTCCCGTCGCCGTAAGGGGCGAGGGGATAACGCTCGCCGACGCCAGCGGGAAGACCTATATCGACGCCTCCGGAGGTGCCGCGGTGTCCTGCCTCGGCCATGGCCATCCGCGCGTGATCCGCGCCTTGCAGGCGCAGGCGGCGCGCCTTGCTTACGCCCATACCGGCTTCTTCACGACCGAGGTCGCGGAGCAGCTTGCCGACCGCCTGATCGCGGAGGCGCCGCCCGGAATCGAGAAGGTCTATTTCGTGAGCGGCGGCTCCGAGGCGGTCGAGGCGGCGCTCAAGCTGGCGCGCCAGTATTTCCTCGAGACCGGCGAGCCCGAGCGCCGCCGCTTCATCTCGCGGCGCCAGAGCTATCACGGCAACACCTTGGGCGCCCTCGCCGTGGGCGGAAACCAGCTGCGGCGCGAGCCCTACAGCCCCCTGCTGATGGATGTCTCGCTGATCGCCCCCTGTTTTGCCTATCGCTTCAAGCGGGACGACGAGAGCGAGGCGGAGTATGGCAGGCGCGTGGCCGACGAGCTCGAGGCCGAGCTGCGGCGGCTCGGGCCCGAGAGCGTGGCCGCCTTCATCGCCGAGCCCGTGGTCGGGGCCACGGCGGGCGCCGTCACGGCGGTCCCCGGCTATTTCAAGCGCATCCGCGAGATCTGCGATCGCTACGGCATCCTCCTCATTCTCGACGAGGTGATGTGCGGCATGGGCCGCACCGGCACGCTTCACGCCTGCACCCAGGAAGGTATCGCGCCTGATCTCATGGTCGTCGCCAAGGGCCTGGGCGGCGGCTATGAGCCGATCGGGGCGATGCTCGTCTCGGGGAGGATTTACGACGCCATCGCGCACGGCTCCGGCGCCTTCATGCATGGCCACACTTACATGGCGCACGCCATGGCCTGCGCGGCCAGCCTGGCCGTCCTGGACACGATCCGGGACGAGCGCCTGCTGGAGAATGTCGCGACGATGGGGCGGCATCTCTCCCAGCGTCTCACCGAGCGCTTCGGCAATCACCACCATGTGGGCGACATCCGGGGCCGCGGGCTTCTCCAGGCGATCGAGCTCGTCGCCGAGCGCTCGACGAAGCGGCCGTTCGATCCCGATTTGAAGCTTCACGCCAAGGTCAAGGCCGAAGCCATGGCGCGAGGCCTCATGGTCTATCCGATGGGCGGGACGATCGACGGCAAGTTCGGCGACCACGTGCTCCTGGCGCCGCCCTATATCGCGACGGCCGCCGATATCGAGCGCATCGTCGAGCGGCTGGGCGACGCCGTGGATGCGGCGATCGAGAAGGCGCGCTTGCGCTAATGTTGTGACACCAACGGTTCGTTCTATTTGGCCGTCATGCCCGCGAAGCTTGTCCCCCGCGCAGGCGGGGAGCGGGCATCCAGGCATGCGGCCCTGGATTCCGGCTCTGCGCGGAGCCTGTCCTCGGGCCCGCCTTCGGCGGGACCCGGGGGCTCCGGCCGGAATGACGGCTATTCCTTTGGAAGCGGCGCCCATCCAGACTCGTGTGCATGCCGTAGCGCCCTGCAAGGGTGGACAGCGCGCCGACAATCGGCCACGATCGCGGCGTATCGTGGAATGCAGCCGGGAGCGCCTTGCCTCGGATCGCGGGAGGAGTGGAATGGACAGCTTCAAGGAACGCAGCTATGGCGCCGTCCCCGTCGGCAAGGGCCGTCGCCCCGGCATCGTCGTCGTCGATTATCAGATTGCATTCACCGACAAGAATTACCCGCTCGGTGGCGCGCCGCTGGTCGAGCGGGGCGTCGAGAATACCGCCCGGGTGCTTGCCGTCGCGCGCGCCTGCAATATTCCGGTTGCCGCCTGCTATACGGCCTATCTGGACGAGCGCGATGCGCCCCACTGGAAGGTCGCCGCCGTGCGCGAGCAGTTCCGCATCGACCATCCCGGCAGCCGGCTCGATCCGCGCATCCACGATCGGGATTACGACCTTGTCGTGCGCAAGACCGGCCCCTCGATCTTCTTCTATACGCCCGTCGTGCCCTATTTCATCAAGCAGGGCGTCGACACCGTGATCGTGACGGGATGCGTGACCAGCGGCTGCGTGCGCGCCTCGGTGATCGACAGCTTCCAGTTCGGCTTTCGCACGCTTGTTCCCGAGGATTGTGTCGGCGATCACGAGGAGCAGCCCCACCGGGACAATCTCCGCGACATCGAGCGACGTTACGCGGATATCACCTCGAGCGACGAGGTCATCGCCTATCTCGAGGAATGCCGCGCGCGCAACGACTAGGTGCCGCCGCGGGTGGGCGGTTGACGAGATAGATGCCGCCGGCAACCAGCAGCATCGCGGCAACCAGCAGACTCGTGATGTGCTCGCCGAGTAGGACGGCGCCTGCGATCATGCCGAAGATCGGGGTCAGAAACGCGAAGGCCGAGATCGTGGACGCGGGGTAGCGGGCGATCAGCCAGAACCACACGAGATAGCTCGCGAAGGCGACGAGCACGGTCTGGTAGGCGAGGCAGGAAAGCACGAGCCAGGACGGGTCGGTGATGCCCGGCTCGCCGATAAGCGGCGAAGCAACAAGCAGGCCCGCGGCCGAGCCTGCCAGCTGGTAGAGCAGGACCTTGTGCGGGCTCACCTGGGCCAGCCGGCTTCCTTTGATGACGACGATGGTCGCCCCCCAGAGACCCGCGGCGCCAAGCAGCAGGCCGTCGCCGATCAGCTCGCGCGAGGTCGGCAGCTCGAGGGAATCGGCGACCGCGATGGCGATGCCGACGAAAGCGGCGAGGAGCCCGATCACCTTGAGGCGGTGCAGCCGCTCCTGGGGTATGAAAAAATGTGCCCCCAGCGCCACGAAGAACGGGGTCGTATAGAAGAACAGGACACCGCGCGAGGCGGTGGTGTAGTCGAGACCCCAATAGGCCAGGGCAAACTCGCCGCTGAAGAGGCAGGCGATCAGCAATCCAAGGCCGAGCGAGCCATCCCGCTCGAACAGGCGTACGCCGCGGAGCCAGGTCCAGGCGAACACCAGGATCGCGGCGCCGGCCGAGCGAAGGCCGGCCTGCAGCAGCGGCGATATCCCGCCATTCGCGACTTTGACCGCGACCTGCTGGACGCCCCACATGGCGCAGATCGTGACGAGTGCGACGACGGCGGTGAGGTCCAGGCGGCTTCGCGGAGCGTCCGTCGTCCTTGATGCCGCGGTCACGGCACGGCGCGCCCCCGAGCGGCGGGCGCGTCACTCCGCGGCATTGGCGCGCTTTGCGCGTGGTGCGGCGAGGGACGGGTACAAATCCGGCCGCCGCTGCTCGAGCAAGGGATAGCGGCAGCGAATCTCGTCGACGAAGGCGGGATCGATCACGGCCGAGAGGCAGGTCTCCGTGTCGGATGCCGTGGCCGTCACCGTGCCCCAGGGATCGACCACCATGCTGCGCCCGACGAAGGCGATGCCGGATTTGGGCTCGGCGCCGTATTGGCCCGAGGCGACGACCCAGACCTGGTTCTCGGCGGCGCGGGCGCGGAGGAAGAATTCCCAATGATCATAGCGCGGGCTGAGGAAGGCCGAGGCACAGACGAGGAGCCGCGCGCCCTTGAGGGTCATCTCCCGGTAAATCTCGGGAAAGCGCAAATCCGAGCAGACCGAGAGCCCGATGGGGCCGAGCTCGGTCTGGAAAACGGGAAGAGCGTCGCCCGCCTTGACCTTGTCCGATTCGCGGATGCCACCCTTGATATCGCGGCGGTTGGGCGCGTCGAAGAGATGGGTCTTTCGGTACACGCCGAGAATGCCGCCGTCGGGGCCGATCAGGGGGCAGGCGTTATAATAGACGCCATTCCCCGCATCCTCGTAGAAGGACCCGGCGATATACATGCCGAAACGACGGGCCTCGCGGGCGAGCAGCTCGGTGGTGGGGCCCGGGATCGGCTCGGCGATGGCGCGATAGATGTCCTTGTCGCTATAGCCCAGTCCTGTCCAGACTTCCGGAAGCACGACGAGCCGCGATCCGCGCTCCCCAGCCTGCCGCACAAGACGGAGCGCCTTCTCGACCGTGGCGGGCTTTTCGCCGTCGATCGCCGTCAACTGGACGCAGGAAACCATGAATTCGGCCGACATCGCACCTCCTTTGGCGAAGGGCTCCGGACGTGCCCCGCGCATCGCAAGCCCTATCGAAGTTATAGGGCCGGCGGGTGCGAAGGAAAAGTGCAGCCTCCCGACATCGCCGCCCGGGCACTGCCTCAGCGCGTAAAAAAGTTCAATTTTCTTGGCGGTGGCATATTATGGTTCTAACGATAATATGACGATCCGTCCGGGCGATACGGTGCAGCTCGATTCTGGGCGCGAAGCCGCGGCGCCGGGCTATCCGGTCCTTTCACAGGAGGCCGCCATGACCTTGGACGAGGAGATGAGATCGCGCGTCGCGCGCTACGCCGATCGTCGCGAGGACTGGAGCGTGTTCGGCTTCGAGACCAAGCTCGAGCCGAAATATGCGCGCAGCCAGCGCCGCTATATCGGGGCCTCCGGCTCCGTCGATCACGACGAGCCCAACGCCGTGGCGCCGGTCGCCTTTACGATGTCGATCCAGACCATGCCGCCGGGAAACCGCATCCCGGTCCATTGCCACGAGACCGAGGAGACGTTCTTCATCCTCGACGGCGAATGCATCGTCAATGTGTTCCGGGGCGAGGAAACCGTGACATTGAGGCTTGGGCGGTGGGATCTCGTCTCGATTCCCGCCTTCGTCTATCACGACATCCACAATGAGGCGAGCACGCCGTGCGCCGTGCAGACGCTGCTGTCGAAGCCGAAGCCGGAGCGGCCCCATTATCGGGACGAGCGGCTGCTCGCGCTTCAGGCGGCGACCCATACGCGGTGATTGGGGTTATGATTTTGACGTTCGATCCGCATTCAAAGGTCGTCATTCCAGCCGGAGCCCCCGGGTCCCGCCGAAGGCGGGCCCGAGGACAGGCTCCGCGCAGAGCCGGAATCCAGGGCCGCATGCTTGGATGCCCGCTTTCGCGGGCATGACGGCCAAACAGAACGAACCGTTGGAGTCACAACACTAGGGTGCTGCCGACGGAATTCCATCGGTGACTGGTCAAGGAGGCTTTCGTGCAGATGTCTGGGATGGGTCGAGTGGCTTTTCTCTTGGGCGTTGCCGCGGTGCTCGCATTGCCGCTTGGCGGAATGCCGGCGCGGGCGGCCGACGATGTCATCAAAATCGGCGTCACCGAGCCGCTGACCGGAGCCGTCGCGGCCTCGGGGAACTACGTCGTCGACGGCGCCAAGATCGCCGCCGACGAGATCAACGCCAAGGGCGGGGTGCTCGGCAAGAAGCTCGAGCTCGTGATCGAGGACAACAAGAGCAATCCCACCGATGCGGCGGCGACGGCGGAAAAGCTCATCCTCCAGGACAAGGTCCCGGTTCTGATGGGCGCCTGGGGCTCGACCTTCACCCTCGCGGTCATGCCGAAGCTTATGGAATATCACGTCCCCCTCGTCGTCGAGACGTCGTCCTCCGACAAGATCACCACGTCGGGAAATCCCTGGGTGTTCCGCACCGCGCCGACCAATGGGATGGTCGCCCAGGCCTTCGCCAAGCATGTGGACAAGTTCCACATCAAGAAGGCGGCCTTCCTGGTCGTCAACAATGATTGGGGGCTCGGCCTGGCCCAGTCCTTCAGCGCGATGCTGAAGGATCATGGCATCGCGACGGGGCTCACGGAGACCATGGCGCCGAACGCCCAGGACATGAATGCGCAGCTCTCGAAGATCAAGAGTTCCGACGCAGACACGCTCTTCATCACGACCGAGGTCGAGCAGATCACGCTCATCCTCAAGCAGGCCTACGCGCTCAAGCTGCCGCAGCGCATCATCATCGCCAGCGCCTCGTCCTCCCCCGATCAGCTCATCCAGCAGGCCGGGGCGGCGGCCAACGGCATCTATTGCATCCTGTTCTTCGCGCCCTGGTTCCCCGACATGGCGGTCAATCCGAAGCTCGTCGAATCCTTCGTCACCGAGTGGAAGAAGCGCGGCTATCCCTTTGCCGGGCTCACGGAGGGCCATCGCGGCTATGACGGCATCTCGACGGTGGCCGCCGCCATCAAGCTGGCCGGCAAGGCGCAGCCCGCGGCGATCCGCGACGCCCTCTGGAAGGTCCATGTCAAGGGCCTGAACAGCGATATCAGCTTCGTGAAGCAGGGGCCGAAGGGGCGGGAGAGCGGCCAGAACCTGGCGAATGTCTACGTCATTCAGATCAAGGACGGCAAAGTCGCCGAGCCGAGCTTCTGAAGGCCGTAATGCACGCCTGACGGGCTGGACGGCGGCGGGTAACTTCTCCACACTCTGTCGGGCCATGGGCGGCGTGGGGACATCAAAGGCGGATCCGGGGGCGTCGTTGTCGCCACATCCCGCTCGGGTGGATCGCGCGCCGGGCGGCGGCAGGATTGCGCCGCTCCTCACGCCGGTCGCGGGCATCCTTGCCGTCCTTGCGGCGTGGGCCCTCGTCACCGGCCTCTTCAAGATTCCCGATTACCTCTTGCCGGCGCCGCTGGATGTCGCAAGGCGGCTGGCGCGCGACTGGGCGAGCATCCTCGCGCAGGCCGAGTTCACCCTCGGGGCGACCCTGGCGGGATTCCTCGTGAGCGTCGCGATCGGCGTGCCGCTCGCCTTCTGCATCGTGCTCAGCCGCGCGGCCGAGCGCGCGCTCATGCCGATGTTCGTGATGTCCCAGACGATACCCAAGGTCGCGATCGCGCCCATTCTCGTGGTTTGGCTCGGCTTCGGCATGGTGCCCAAGATCGCCATCGCCTTCCTCATCGCCTTCTTCCCCATCGTGGTCTCGACCGTCACGGGCCTGAAGAGCGTGGAGCTCGACATGCTCGACCTGGTCCGCTCGATGGGCGCCGGCACGCTCAAGATCATGCTGCGCGTGCGCGTGCCGACGGCCTTGCCCCACATGTTCGCGGGCTTCAAGGTGGCGATCTGCCTGGCCGTGGTCGGCGCCATCGTCGGCGAGTTCGTCGGCTCCGATCGCGGCCTCGGCTATGTGCTGCTCACGGCGACCGGCTCGCTCGACGGGACCCTGGTGTGGTCCGCCTTGATCGTGCTGGTCGCCATCGGCATCGCCTTGTACGCGATCGTGGCGCGGATCGAGAGGGTCGCCATCCGCTGGCACGTCTCGGTGCGCGCCGATGACGCAACGCTGTATCAATCATAACGGGGAGGTGGGGAAGCGATGCGATACGGAATGGGGCGGCTGGCCCTTGGCTTTGTTGCGGCGATCGCCTGCGCGGTCGTCGCGGGAGCTGCGCATGCGACGGATCACGTCAGCTTCCGCCTGGATTGGAAGCTGACGGGCTATCACGTTCCCTTCTATTGGGCCAAGGCCAAGGGCTATTTCGCGGCCGAGGGCCTCGACGTCGACATCAAGGAGGGCGCGGGATCGGGCCAGACCATCAATCTCGTCGGCGGGCAGCAGGACGATATCGGCTTCGCCGATTACCTCCTGATGGCGGCGGCGGCGAGCAAGGGAATGGGCGTCAAGGCGATATTCGGCGTGGTGCAGGACGGCGCGTGGGCCGTGATCTCTCATGCCGACAAGCCGATCCGCACGCCGCAGGAGCTCGTCGGGCGATCGGTCGCCTCCACCGCCGATCACAAGGCGCTGCTCGACCTGTTCATGGCCGTCAACAAGATCCCGGCGCAATCGGTCTCGGTCAGGGTCACGAGCCCGGCCACGCGCAACACGGTCTTCGCCGAGGGGCAGGTCGACGGGATGGTGAGCATCACCATCGGCTCGCCGATGGACCTCGTCGTGCGCGCCAACCAAGGCAAGGGCAAGCCGCTCTACTTCATGCCGTTCGAGAAATTCGGCGTGGCGCCGGAAGGCGAGGGGCTGATCGCAAGCGACGCCTTCATCGCCCAGAAGCCGGACGTCATTCGCCGCTTCCTGCGGGCGGCCGCGCGCGCCTTTGCGGAGACCGTCGATCCCGCGAATCTGACGCAGGCCATCGACATCGCCGTCAAGGATTCGGGCGCGAGCGCGGAGCGCTACGAATCGGTGAAGCTGCAATGGATGGACACGATCAAGCATCTGCACACGGCGAATACCAAGGACAAGCCCTTCGGCTGGATGAGCGAGAAGGACTGGGCGGCGACGCTCGACATCCTGCGCGAGACCGGCCGCCTAGAGAAGGCGGTGCCAGCATCGCAGTTCTATACCAACGCCTTCATCGCGCAACGGTGACCCGGACGAATGTCTTGCGAAGTGATCGGGCTTGAGGGCATCGGGCTCACCTATGCGACAAGGGCGGCGAGGCTCGATGCCCTCGAGGCGGTGTCGTTCTCGGCGGCCAAGGGCGAGTTCGTCGCCATCGTGGGGCCGAGCGGATGCGGCAAGAGCACGCTTCTCAAGATCATCGCCGGGCTGCTGCGGCCGACCAGCGGTGTCGCGCGCGTGAACGCGCAGGTCGTCGACGGGCCCATGGCATCGGTCGGCATCGTCTTCCAGAGCCCGCTCCTGATGCCGTGGCGCAACGTTCTCCGCAACGTCCTGGTCCAGATCGAGATGCGGGGACTGCCCGTGGAGCGGTATCGGGGCATGGCGATCGAGCTCTTGACGCTCGTCGGCCTCGCCGGTTTTCAGGAGGCCTACCCGCATCAGCTCTCGGGGGGCATGCAGCAGCGCGTCGGCCTCTGCCGCGCCCTGGTGCACGATCCGGAGCTCCTTCTGATGGACGAGCCCTTCGGCGCCCTCGACGCCTTGACCCGGGAGCAAATGGCATCAGAGCTGCAGCGCATCTGGATGGAGCGGCGCAAGACCGTGCTTTTCATCACCCATAGCATCGCCGAGGCCGTCTATCTGGCCGACCGTGTCCTGGTCATGAGCCCGCGACCCGGCCGCATTCTGGGCGAGGTGCCGATCGGGCTGGAGCGGCCGCGCACGATCGCGATGGCGAGCTCGCGCGAATTCGCCGCGCATTCGAGCCGCATTCGCGCCTATCTTAATGCCGTCGGCGCTCTCGAATGAGGCGGTGATTCTCAACGCCGGCGCGAAGGAGGATTGCAGGTGAAGGGGGGACCGAGGTGATCATCGATCTGCATGCCCATGCCCTGAGCGAGCGCTTCATCCGCGATATCGCCGCGCATCCCATCGCCGGCCTCAAGAGCGAGCGCTCGGCCGCCGGAGCCTACGCGATCCGGCGCGCCGGGGACGACCGCAAGAGCACGCTCGACCCTCATCTTTACGACCTGCCGCACCGGATCGAGAGCCTGCGGCGCCGCGGCGTCGAGCGCCAGCTCTTCGGCCCGCCGCCCTTCCTGATCTCCTGGCCCGGCGGTGCCGCGGGCAGCGAGCTGGTGCGGGCGCTGCACAGGATGGAGCGCGACATCGCCGACGAGGCCGAGGGCCTCATGGAGCCCATGGCGGTCCTGGCGCTCGGCGAGCCGGCGAAAGCCGATGACGAGCTCAGGCGCGCCGTCGAGGACTACGGCTTCAGGGCGGCGATCGTGCCGAGCTCCGCCGGGGGACGTCCCCTCGACGATCCCGTCTTCGACCCCCTGCTCACCCTGATCGAGCGGCTCGGGCTTCTGATCTTCATGCATCCGACCTCGGCCGTCACCTCGGAGCGGTTCGGCATGTACGGCGTCCACGTCCTCGTCGGCTGGCCGTTCGAGACGACCCTCGCGGTGACCCGCCTCATCTTCAATGGCGTCCTCGAGCGCCATCCCGATCTCAAGATCCTGCTCGCCCATGGCGGCGGGAACCTGGTCTTTCTGCGCGGCCGCCTCGATTCCGCCTATGATGCGACGGGCTGGGAGGCCGATCCCTATTTCCGCCAGCACATCGTCGCGCGCCCGAGCGCCTATCTCGACCGCCTCTACTACGATACCTGCGCGCTGAGCGAGGAGAGCAACCGCTTCGTCATCGAGACGATGGGTGCGGACAAGGTCGTGTTCGGCAGCGATTACCCTTTCGATATCGGCGATCCCGAGGGCCGGCGCGCGGTGCCCGTCATCGAGGCGCTGCCGCCGGACGCCAGGGAGAAGATCTATCGAGGCAACGCGCTTCGCCTTCTCGAGGGCGTGAGGGCGACGGCATAGCGGCGCCGATGCGGTGCAGGAGGCGGGGCGGGGAGGGGCAAGGTGACGGAAAGCGCCGATGAGATCGCGATGATCCGGGCGACGACGCGCGCCTTCGTGAGGTCGCGGCTGGTCCCCCTCGAGCGCCAGATCGAGGAGGCGGACGAGGCCGATCCCGCATTGCTCGCGGCACTCCGCGCCGAGGCGGCAAAGCTGGGCCTTTACGGCTTCAACATGCCGGCGGAGCTCGGCGGGCCCGGGCTTGGCCCCATGGCGCGACTCGCCATACTCGAGGAGCTTACCTATACCTCGGTGCCCCTCACCGAGGTTCTCGGCCATCTGCCCTATTCCCTCGTCTTCTGCGACGCGGAGCAGCGGCGCCGCATCCTTCCCGGCATCGTCAGCGGCGCCAAGACCATCACCTATGCGCTGACGGAGCCCGATGCCGGCTCCGATCTCGGCGGGATCCGCGCGCGCGCGACAAGGGCGAGCGGCGGATGGGTCCTAAATGGCAGCAAGCAATTCATCTCGAATCTCGAGACCGCCGATTATGTCTTGGCCCTGGCGGTGAGCGATCCTGCGGCACCCCTGAAGCGCCGGCTTACCGCCTTCATCATCGCGCGGGACAATCCGGGAATTCGCGGCGTCACCCGGTTCCGCACGATGGGCTGGCGCGGCTACCGCCTCAACGGCTTCTCCCTCGAGGATTGCTTCGTGCCCGATCGCGACGTTCTCGGGCAGCCTGGGGACGGGTTTACGACCATGATGGCGGCCATCAACCATGACCGCATTCTCTCGGCCTGCCGGTCGATCGGCCTGGCGCGGCGAGGGCAGGAGATGGCCTGCGCCTATGCCAAGGAGCGCGCCGCCTTCGGCGCCAAGCTCGCCGATCATCAGGCGATCCAATTCATGATCGCCGACAATGACGTGGAGATCGAGGCCGCGCGCCTGCTCGTCCGCCGCGCCATGGAGCTCGCCGATGGCGGCGGCACGGAGTTCCGTATCGCCGCCGCGCGCGCCAAGCTTTATGCGAGCGAGATGGGTTGCCGCGTCGCCGATCGGGTGGTGCAGGTCTTCGGCGGCATGGGGTATATGCGCGAGCTCCCGGTCGAGCGCCTCTATCGCGATGCGCGCGCCTTCCGTATCGGCGAGGGGACGTCCGAGATGCAGCGCATTCAGATCGCGCGCCATGCCCTCGCGGCCGGATAACGCGGATGTCGGCGTTGCCTGAAAAACGCGAGACCGGGATGGATTCGCCCTTTATTGCCATGCTGGACCACCATCCGGAACTGCCGGCGCTGCATATCGGCGATTTCTCGGCGACGCGGGCCCAGCTCAAGGCGCAGTCGCATCGCCTGGCCGGTCATTTGGCGCGCGCGGGATTCAAGCGAGGCGACGTGCTGGCGCTCTGGCTGCCCGATGGCGCCGCCTGGCTCCAGTTTCTGTTCGCCGCCTCGGCGCTCGGCCTGCTGATCGTCCCGGTCAGCACGCGATACCGCGCCCTCGAGGCGCGGCATGCGATGGAGGTGGCACGGGCGAAAGGCCTCGTCGTCGCCACGCGGTTCCTCGACATCGATTTTCCATCGATGGCGCGGGAGATCGGGGAGAGCCTGCCGCAGCCCGCGCAGATCATCGAGGTCCGCAATCCCGGCGAATTCGTCCCCGCGGAGTCTCAGGGAGCCGAAGCCGCGATGACGGGCAGGCCCTCGGATCCGCTCTGCACCTTCAGCACCTCCGGCACGACCGGGCGCCCCAAGCTCGCCGTGCACGATCAGGCGAGCATCGCGCGGCACGCGGCCAATGTCGCCCGGCGGATCGAGATCGGCGCCGGCGACGCGATGCTCTGCGCCTTGCCGCTCTATGGCGTGCTCGGCTTCGTTCAGGCCTTCGCCGCGCTCGCGGCCGGCGCCGCCTGCGTGCTCGAGCCGGTCTTTAAGGCCGAGGCCGCGGCGGCGGCGATCGAGCGGCACCGCGTCACTCATTTCTACGGATCGGACGGGATGCTCGAGGCCGTCTTGAATGTCAAAGGCCATTCGCTCGCGACGTGGCGGCGGGGCGGCTTCGCCGAATATGCCGGCCTCGGCGCGGCACTCGTCGAGAGGACGGAGACGGCGCTCGGATTGCGCCTGACCGGGGTCTACGGCTCGTCCGAGGGCTTCGCCTTGCTCGCGACCCAAATGGCGGGCGATCCGCTGGAAAAGCGCGCGCTCGCCGGCGGGCGACCCGTGTCGCCGGACATCCAATTCAGGGTCGTCGATCCCGATAGCGGGCGGCCCGTCGCGGACGGCACGCCGGGAGAGCTGCAACTCCGCGGCTACAACGTCATGTCCGGCTATCTCAATAATCCCATTGCGACGGCCGAGGCGTTCACGGCCGACGGCTGGTTCCGCACGGGCGATCTCGCCTATGGTCGCGGCGCGGATTTCGTCTTTCTGTCCCGCATGAAGGACAGCCTGCGCCTTCGCGGCTATCTGGTCGATCCGGGTGAGATCGAGGCCTTTCTGATGCGCCACGCGGCCGTCGAGGGGGCGCAGGTCGTCGGCGTCAATCGCCGGGGCGAAGGGGACATTGCGGTGGCCTTCGTGCGGCGGAACGACGCGCGGCTCAGCGAGGAGGCCCTCATCGCCTATTGCCGGGGCGGGATCGCGAGCTACAAGGTTCCCCGGCGCATCGTCTTCGTCGAGGACTTCCCCCGGATCAACGGCCCGAACGGCAGCAAGATCGTGAAGCACGAGCTGCGCGCCAGGGCCGAATCCCTGATTCCCGATGCCGGAAACATCTCGAGGGCTCCATGAAGCGCCAAGACATCAAATCGGACATCGCCTGGGCGACACCGTCGAAGATCGTGGTGCACGGTCTCGATCTCTGCGAGGAGATTGTCGGCAAGATCGATTTCGGCCAGATGGCCTTTCTCGAGATCTTCGGTCGCCTGCCGAAGGAGCCGGAGGCGCGCATCTTCAACGCGATGATGGTCATCCTCGTGGAGCACGGGATCACGCCCTCCTCCCTTGCGACGCGGCTGACCTATTGCGGCGCGCCGGAAGCGGTCCAGGGTGCGGTGGCGGCCGGACTCCTCGGCCTCGGCTCCGTCTTCGCCGGATCGCTCGACAACGCGGCGCGCATGCTTCAGGAGGCGCTGCCGGACGGCAAGGGGACCGATCTCGACGCCGTCGCGGGGAAGATCGTGACGGCGTTCCGCGCGCGACGGGAGATCATCCCCGGCATCGGCCATCCTTTTCACAAGCCCCTCGATCCGCGCACGCCGGCCCTGTTCAAGGTCGCGGCGGAGACGGGATTCTCCGGCCGATATGTCGCGCTGATGTCGAGGATCGGCGCGGAGGCGACGCGGCAATCGGGGCGCGATCTTCCCGTCAACGTGACCGGCGCCATGGCGGCCGTCGCTTCCGAGCTGGGATTGTCCTGGCGCATCTGCCGCGGCCTCGCCGTGGCGGCCCGCGCCATAGGCCTCGTCGGGCACATCCTCGAGGAGATGCACCAACCCATGGCCGAGGAGATCTATTATCGGATCGAGGAGGAGGCGACCCGTCATGCCCGCCCGCCGGAGTGACGCAGCGCCCGATCGTGAGAGCGTGGGCGATCCGGGCTTCTCTCCGCTCTCCACGCCACCCCGCGGCGACGGCGACCAGCGGGCCCCGCGCCGGGAGAGGTTCCTCTTCTGGACGGAAGAGAAGCTCCGCAACATGGACACCGACCAGTTCGGCCATGTCAACAACTCGGCGATCGCGACCTTCCTGGAAGCGGGACGCATGGAGATGCTCAAGCACCCGGCCGTGAGGCCGTCGATGGACGGCATCAGCCTCGTCGTCGTCCGCCTCCTCATGGTGTTCCATAAGGAGCTGTTCTATCCGGGGATGATCGAGGTGGGCTCGGTCGTCACGCGCATCGGCAGGACCTCGTTCGACGCGTCCCAGGCGATCTTCGCATCCGCGGGGTGCGTGGTATCGGCGGAAGCGACCTGCGTCCTCCTGAATATCGAGACGCGTCGGCCGCATCCCGTTCCCGATGCCGTGAGGCGGCATCTCATCGCGCCGGCGGCGCGATCCTGAGGCGGCGCGCCACGCGAGCCGCTTGCCGGGCCGGGCTCCGCACGAGCGCCGCTATTCGGCCTTTCCGACCCCCTTCATCACGTCGGCCATATTGCCGTAGTCCCGTTCCGGCATCTTCTCGATGACGTCCAGCACCTCGCGTTGGGCGTGGTTCTCTCGCGCATGCCGCACGAGGTCCTCCTTCCGGGCGGGAAAATCGATCCCTTTGAGGTGATGCGCGATATTCGCGGGCGACTGCCCGCCGACGCCGCGTGTCATGGCCGCTCTCCTCGCAGTCTCACCAAATGTCCCATGCGCTTCGATAACGCCTCCGCGCACAAGGTCGTAACGCCGCGCGCAGGGTCGGGTTCCATCCTTCCCCCTTACCGCGGTTCTGGATATGATCGCTGCGGCGTCCGCGGCCATGATGTCGAGGCCGCAGACGGAACGGGGGCTCCCGATGCGCAAGACCATCGCCGTGCTCGTTGCCCGGCTCATCTTCGCGGCGCTCTTCGCGATGGCCGCTCTCTTCAAGTTCGGCGGCATGGCGGCGACAGCGGGCTATATCGCCGCGGCGGGCTTCCCCGCGTCGTTATTCCTCGCCTGGGTCGCGGCCTTTTTCGAGGCGGCATTGGCGCTCGCCTTCCTGACCGGCGCCTTCTTTACCGAGGCGGCGGCGCTGGCGGCCCTCTATATCCTCTTCCTCGCCTTCGCCTTTCACGGGCCGTCCCATTGGAGTGGCAATCAGAACGAGTTCGGCTTCTTCGTCGATCACTTCACCTTCATTGCCGGGCTGCTTTTCGCAGCGGTGCACGGCCCCGGCACGCGCTGGGTGCTGCGCCTCGGCCGGCAGCCGGCGGAGGGCGCATCGTGAGTGCGTCGGACGCAGGCGAGCGCGCGCGCCGCTACGCGGGACGCTGCCTCTGCGGCGCCGTGCGCTACGTCGCCACAGGCGCGCCGGTCAACGTGCGCATCTGCCATTGCGACCTCTGCAAGCGCGTCAGCGGCTCGGCCTTCTACGCCCGCGCGCTGTTTCCCAAGACCGCCGTCGCGATCGAGGGCGAGATCGCGCGCGTGCATTCCTCGCCCGATCTCGAGCGGCTGTTCTGCCCGAGATGCGGCTCCCCGCTCTTCGCGGCGCGGCACAGCAAGCCGCAATGGATCGCCATCACCCTCGGCAGCCTCGACGATCCGAGCGGCCTGCCGCCGACCGACCATATCTGGACCTCCCGCAAGGTCGCCTGGCTGCACCTCAACGACGGCCTGCCCCAATATCCCGAGATGCCGGGCTGACGCAGCGGCGGCGCCATCGGGTTCTTGCCTTCGGCATGAGCCGTCATTCCGGCCGGAGCCCCCGGATCCCGCCGAAGGCGGGCCCGAGGACAGGCTCCGCGGAGAGCCGGAATCCAGGTTTTCCGCGGAAATACTGGATTCCCGCTTTCGCGGGAATGACGAGGGGGAGAGTGCAGACTGAGATGTGTGCATGCCGTAGCGCTTTCGCGGGGACGACCAAGCGCACGCAGCCCAGCTCCCCCTCACAGCGTCGACAAATCCAGCCCCGGATCGTAGCGCTTGTCCTCGATCTCCTTGGTGATGGCCTGGCCGCAGATCACGATCCCGCGCGCCGCGTCATAGGCGAGCGTGGGCGCGCCATAGAGCTGCCAGCCGCGATTGATCGCCTCGGTCACCCGGTGGCAGAACGCGGCGTCGTCCTTCCCCGTCAGATAGCGATAAACGTACATCCTTCCCCTCCGAATGATGGCGGCGCGACGTTTACACAATGCGCTTGAAATGCCCAGCCCGTCGTGCGCGGGCCCCCGGGTCCGGCCAGCGGCCGGCCCGAGGACAAGCTTCACGTCCCGCGCACCCACGACTTTCTTCAATGCCGCAAGATCGTGGATGCCCGGGACTCGGCTGGCGCCGGCCCGGGCATGACAAGAGGAGAGTGCGATGGCACGGGAAGATAACCCTGGCACCCCTCCTCACAGCGGCGGGTCGAGCGTCGGAGAATTTTACGATTCCCGGTGCGCAGATCGGGTTGACTCCGCCCAACTATTTGATGGAACAGTATCTCCGGTATTTTGGCGCGGAAATTGCTCAACGCGGAAATTGCGTGGAACGAGTGGGCGAGCCGTCACGTCACGGAGCGGGTGTTATGGCAACCAAGTCTTACATGGCATTGGCCGGAATCGCGGCGATCCTCGGGTCGGGTCCGGCCTTCGCGGAGACGATCACGAGCATCGATCTATCGTCGTACTACAACGGTAATTGGTCCTCGCAAAACAACGGCGCCGCTCTTGCCGCCGGCGCGGAAAGCGGGACCGGCAATACCGCGAGCGGCCTGAGTTTCAGCGACCCCAATGGTCGATACGTTTCCATCGCTATTGGCAGCAGCTTGACGATCAGCGGCTTGTCGGTCCCGCTTGGCACCGACAATACCCTGAACCTGCTGACCAATGAGTTCTTCGGGAACGGCAGTGGCAACGCCGACGCGAAGGTGACCGTCAAGAATAATCTCGGCGACAAGGAGACCTTCGACCTCGTGGGCGGCAGTACCATCCGCGACTACAACAACGATGGATATACCAACACGCTCACGGGCGGCGCGCCGCCAACAACGGCTCAGACGTGGTGGACGACGGGCGATGCGCTCTTCACCGGCAATGGCGAGCCGAGCCAGCGCCTCGATGCCCAAACCCTGACTCTCGCCTCGGTCTTCGACGGGACGGACCTCACGTCGATCGAGATCTTGAATAGTGGCTTCAGCCTGACATCGCCCTTCGACGATGTGGTCTCCGCCGCGCAAGTGACCACGAATAGGACACCCGCGACGGTCCCCGAGCCGGGATCGCTGGCGCTCTTCGGGACGGCCCTTGCCGGGCTCGGGCTGTTTGCGCGCAGGCGCCGGACAAGCTGATCGGGCGAGATCGGGCCCGCGGCCGGCTCTGCGCGGAACGAGTGTTGTGATTAACGTCTCTCATTTCGATTCCCCCATGTCACCCCGGCCGACCCCGGACCTGATCCGGGGGAAGCCGGGGCCCATCGCGCAATGGGATCATCTGGGCCCCGGATCGCGCCGTGCTCCCGCACGGCGTGTCCAGGGTGACGAATAAAACGGATGCAACTGTCGGATCCGCTCCACTCTAGCCATCCCTTCCCCCGAGGCTTATACCTCATCCCGGTTTTGACGGCGGTTGGGGTGGCGCATGGCGGCGTATGACTACGATCTCTTCGTGATCGGCGGCGGCTCGGGCGGCGTGCGCGCGAGCCGCGTCGCGGCGGGCTATGGCGCGCGCGTCGCCGTCGCCGAGGAGCGCTATTTGGGCGGCACCTGCGTCAATGTCGGCTGCGTGCCGAAGAAGCTCCTCGTCTACGCCAGCCATTACAGCGAGCATTTCGCCGACGCCGCCGGCTTCGGCTGGCGGGTGGGGGAGAGCCGCTTCGATTGGCCCACCCTCATCGCCAACAAGAACCGCGAGATCGCGCGGCTCAACGGCGTCTACCGCAAGCTCCTCGAGGAGGCCGGCGTCGAGATCCTGATGGCGCGCGCGATCCTGCGCGACGCCCATACCATCGATGTCGGCGGCAGGCGCGTGACCGCGGCGCATATTCTGATTGCCGTCGGCGGCTGGCCCGCCATCCCGCCCATCCCCGGCGCCGAGCACGCCATCACCTCGAACGAGGCCTTCTTCCTCGAGCGCCTGCCCGCGCGCATCGCGATCGTCGGCGGCGGCTATATCGCCTGCGAGTTCGCCGGCATCTTCCACGGCCTGGGGAGCCATGTGGTGCAGCTCTATCGCGGGCCGCTCTTCCTGCGCGGCTTCGACGGCGATATCCGCTCGACCCTGGCCGAGGAGATGCGCAAGAAGGGCATCGATCTGCGCTTCCAGCTCGAGATCGGCAAGATCGAGAAAACTGCCAAGGGCCTCGCGGCGACGCTCACCAATGGCGAGCGGCTCGAGGTCGACCAGGTGATGTTCGCGGCGGGGCGCGCGCCGCACACGAAGGGCATCGGCCTCGAGACCGCCGGCGTCGCGCTCGACGCCAAGGGGGCCATCATCGTCGACGCGTACTCGCGCACCAACGTGCCCCATATCTACGCCGTCGGCGACGTGACGGACCGCATCAACCTGACCCCCGTCGCCATCGCCGAGGGCCAGGCTTTCGCCGAGACGGTGTTCAACAAGAACCCGACCAGGCCCGACCATGCCGACGTGCCCTCCGCCGTGTTCAGCCAGCCGGAGATCGCGACCGTCGGCCTGAGCGAGGAGGCGGCGCGCCAGCGCTTCGCCGCCATCGATGTCTACCGCACGCGCTTCCGCCCGCTGAAGCACACGCTCTCGGGGCGCGACGAGCGGGTGATGATGAAGCTCGTCGTCGAGCGCGCGAGCGACAAGGTTCTGGGCGCGCATATGGTGGGCGAGGGCGCCGCCGAGATCATCCAGGGCCTCGCCGTCGCCATCAAGGCCGGAGCGCGCAAGAGCGACTTCGACCGCACCATCGGCATCCATCCCACGGCGGCCGAGGAGTTCGTCACCCTGCGCAAGCCCGTGGCCGAGCCCGAGAAGAAGGCCGCCGAATGACGGCGAAGACGGCAGCGGCGCCGCAGGCCGCAACCGCCGCCTATCTTGATCCCGCGACCGGCGCCACCTATCCCCTCGACGAGCCGCGCTGGTGCGGCGAGAGCGGCGGGCCGCTCCTGATCACCCTGCTGCCGGGGATCGGCCGCCGCGACATCGATACGCGCCAGCGCTCCCTCTGGCGCTATGCGGCAGCACTGCCGCTCCCCGTCGCCGAACCCGTCAGCCTCGGCGAAGGCTGCACGCCGCTCGTCGCGCGCAACTGGCAGGGCGCAGAAGCGCTCTTCAAGCTCGAATGGCTCGCGCCGAGCGGCAGCTTCAAGGATCGCGGCGCCTCCGTGATGCTCTCGGTCCTGCGCCAGCAGGGGATTACCCGCGTGCTCGAGGACAGCTCGGGGAATGGCGGGGCGGCGATCGCCGCCTATGCCGCGGCGGCCGGGATGCGCGCCAAGATCCTCGTTCCCGCCACGACCCAGCCGGCCAAGACGATCCAGATGCGCGCCTATGGTGCCGAGATCGAGTTCGTGCCCGGCACGCGCCAGGACACCGCCGAGGCGGCGAAGCGCCAGGCCGCGGACATCTTCTATGCCAGCCACAACTGGCAGGCCTTCTTCCTCCAGGGCACCAAGACGCTCGCCTATGAGCTGTGGGAGGATCTCGGCTTCCGCGCGCCGGACAACATCGTCATTCCCATGGGGGCCGGCAGCAACGTGCTCGGCTGCGATATCGGCTTCGGCGAGCTGCTGCGTCATGGGGAGATCGCGCGGCTGCCGCGCCTCTTCGGCGTGCAGCCGGAGAATTGCGCGCCGATCCATGCGAGCTTCCTCGCGGGCGGCGAGGCACTCGTCCCCGTCGCGGCCAAGCCCACCATCGCCGAGGGCACCGCCATCACCCATCCCGTGCGCCTCGCGGCGGTGCTCGCCGCGATCCGGCGCTCGGGCGGGGCCACCGTCGCCGTGAGCGAGGCCGAGATCATCGCCGCCTTGCGCGCCCTCGCCTCCGAGGCGGCCCTCTACGCCGAGCCCACCAGCGCCATCGCCGCGGCGGCGCTCACCAAGCTCCGTGCCGCCGGCACGATCCGCCCCGACGAGACCACCGTCGTGCTCCTCACCGGCAGCGGCCTCAAGGCCACCCAGCGCATCGGCGAGCTGCTGGGGTAGGGGGCGCCCTTTCCGCCGTTGCAAGCGACCAGTCCAAATCCTACCAACCACCTTAAGCCTTGACGGTAGTTATTCGAGCGATCTTACATCGCAACGGCCGGGGGCGACGATGAGCGTGGCGTCAAAGTCTCATCGACACAACGGGAGTCAGTGGGATGGTTCGAATGAAGAAAATGATGGTCGCATTAGGCGTTGGCGTTTTCATGGCGCCGATGATGGCGCAAATCGATGCCGGAAGGGCAGATTCGGGCAACCATCACGCTCCGGCGTGGATTGTCGCGTTGTCCGGCATCGAGCAAATGGAGCACCAGAAAGGCGGTCCCGAGGTCGTGAAAAAGCTTCTGGCCGATCCACGCACGATCATCGTGGCAGGCAATCCGCTGCCCAGCACGATGCGGGATAATGAGTCGCAACGAGCCGTATCGGTTCTAAGCCTCGACAAGTGCAAGGCCGCCCTCGATAAGCCCAGCAATGCCGGGCTCAAAACACTGCTGGTCGACTTGGAGCGCTGGCCAGGAACGCCTCTGGCCGACCAAAGGAACCCCGAAGGCGCAACGCGCGAATGCCACGAATTGGCGCACCAGGACGGCCGCCATATCTCAGTCATCGCGGTGCCCGCCATGGACCTCATGTCCGTCCTCGATCCGAAGTTCAAGGGCACGCAGTACCAGGCGGCCATTCATTACGACTTGGAAGGCAAGTTGGCCACCGCTTCCGATGGCGTGGACGTGCAGCTCGAAAACATCGAGGACAAGCCCGGTCAGTTCGAGCAAACGCTTCGCACATTCGTGCACCAGATCAAGGAGGCGCGAAGGAAAGCCAATTTGAGCCCCGAAGTTCCGATCTATGTCGGGCTGAGCACGGCTGTCGTCAACAAACGGATTCCCACCGACATTCTCGCGAGCATGCTAAGGGAAGATGTCACCAGGACCCGAGGCCTTGTGACCGGCTACTGGATGGCGATTCCCTCCAAGAATCTCTGCCCGGGATGCGGAGAGCCAAATCCGGAAGTGGCCATCAGGCTGTTGCAGAGTCTCGACGAATAGTCTTGCCGGGCGAGGCCGGCGCCCGCTTTCGCGGGAGCCTGAGTCCCCTCACTTGTCGCTGCGGGGAGCGCAGCGGCGAAGCAATCCAGGTCCGGCGCTTCTCCGTCTGGATTGCTTCCCCCTCGCGAGGCTCGGGGTCGCAATGACGGCGGGGTGGGACAACCCGCAATGGCATTGATAATCGTGCCCGCCGTTTGCGAGAGGGGGAAGAAAAAGGATGCCAACGTCGCCCCTTGCGCCGCCCCCCGCGAACAGCGCCGGCGCATCATGCCCATCTCGTCGTCCCGGCCGCAGCGAAGCGGAGAGCCGGGACCCTGGAAGATATTGAAATCGCTGGGTTCCCGCTTGCGCGGGAACGACGGATAACGGGGGGCCGGGCAGCCGAACCGGCGCGGCGACCGGGTGAAAGAGGGGATGCCAACGTCGCCCCCCTTTTGACGGGCCTGCATCCACCAGATTTGGTAGGGCTTCCCCTTTTTTATGGAAAGCGGCGCCGTTCGGGCGTATAGCTCTTTCCCCCATTTCGAGCGAGGCCGCAACCCGACCCATGGCCCCATGGACGCCCGATAGCTGGCGCACGAAGCCGGCCCGCCAGGCCCCGCATTATGCCGACGCGGCGTCGCTCGCGCGCGCCGAGGCCCAGCTCGCCAAGTATCCACCCTTGGTTTTCGCCGGTGAGGCGCGCAACCTCAAGGCCGAGCTCGCCCGCGCCGCCGAGGGGCGCGCCTTCCTGCTCCAGGGCGGGGATTGCGCCGAGAGCTTCGCAGAGTTCTCCGCCAATAATATCCGCGACACTTTTAAAGTGTTCCTTCAAATGTCGGTGGTGCTCACCTATGGCGCCGCCCTGCCGGTCGTGAAGGTGGGCCGCATGGCCGGGCAGTTCGCCAAGCCGCGCTCCGACGAGACGGAGACGAAAAACGGCGTCACCCTGCCCAGTTACCGCGGGGACATCATCAATCGCATCGAGTTCGATCCCGCCGCGCGCGAGCCCGATCCCGAACGCATGGTGCAGGCCTATAACCAGTCGGCCGCCACCCTCAACCTGCTGCGCGCCTTCGCCCTCGGCGGCTTCGCCGACCTCCACAAGGTCCATAAATGGACCCTCGACTTCGTCGGGCGGAGCAATGCCGGCGCGCGCTACCAGGAGCTCGCCGACCGCATCGCCGAGGCCCTCGCCTTCATGGAGGCCTGCGGGCTTACCTCCGACAGCTCGCCCACGGTGCGCGAGGTCGCCTTCTACACCTCCCACGAGGCGCTGCTGCTGCCCTATGAGCGGGCGCTCACGCGCCAGGACAGCCTGACCGGCGACTGGTACGACTGCTCGGCCCATCTCCTCTGGGTCGGCGACCGCACGCGCCAGCCGGACGGCGCCCATGTGGAGTTCCTGCGCGGGGTCAAGAACCCCCTTGGGCTCAAATGCGGGCCGAGCCTCTCAACCGACGACCTGCTGCGCCTCATCGACCTGCTCAACCCCACCAACGAGGCGGGGCGGCTCACCCTCATCGCGCGCATGGGCGTCGACCAGGTCGAGGCCAAGCTCCCGGCCCTGGTCCGCGCCATCAAGCGCGAGGGGCGGCGGGTGGTGTGGTCCTGCGATCCCATGCACGGCAACACCATCAAGTCCTCGACGGGCTACAAGACTCGCGCCTTCGACCGCATCCTCGCCGAGGTGCGGCGCTTCTTCGACGTGCACCTTGCCGAGGGCACCTATGCCGGCGGCGTGCATTTCGAGATGACCGGCCAGGACGTGACCGAGTGCATCGGCGGGGCCCAGGCCATCGTCGAGAGCCAGCTCGCCGACCGCTATCACACCCATTGCGACCCGCGCCTCAATGCGGGCCAGGCCATCGAGCTCGCCTTCCTCATCGCCGAGGAGCTCAAGGCCATGCGCGCCGGCAATGGGCGGCAGGTCGCCGCCGCCTCCTGAGGAACGTCGCGCGCCGCAGCCTCGCCGCGCAACCCCTGGCTCCGCCGCTGAAATCGCCCCCTGGGCAAACGCCCGGACCCGCGCTAGGCTCGCCACCCCGAAGCGAGGACCCCTGGTGCGGCCATGTATCCCGACGTCGACGAGATCCCCCGCCTGACGGATGCCTATTTCAACCACTCGAAGGAGACGGTCGGCCGTTTTGGCGACACCCGAGCGACTTACGCCATTTTCCTGCGGCGGCCGGTGATCAGCGCCCCGCGCCTCGCCATCGACTGGCTCAACCAGGTCGCGGAGAGGCGCCAGACCAAGTTCGACATCGAGCTCAATTATCCGGAAGGCGCCTGGGTCGGGGCCGGCGAGCCGCTCCTGTATCTTTCGGGCTCGCTTTACCACCTCATCGATCTCGAGACGATCTATCTCCAGAAGATCGGGCCCGCCTGCGTCGCCGCCTATAACGCCTGCAGCATGTGCACGGATTTGCCCCATGTCGCCTTCCTCGCCATGGATGCGCGCCATTGCGCCGGCAGCGAGATGGCGGACATGATGGCCTATGCCGCCGCGGTCGGCTCCGCCGCGGCGCGGCGCGAGGCGGGGGCCAAGGGCTTCATCGGCAACGCCACCGACGAGACGGCCCATTACTTCGGCCAGAGCCGGGGCTTTGGCACCATGCCCCACGCGCTCATCGGCTATGCCGGCTCGACGGTCGAGGCGGCCGAGATGTTCCACGAGACCCATCCCCATGCGCCGCTCACCGTGCTGGTCGACTATTTCGGCCGCGAGGTCGCGGATTCGCTCGCCGTCTGCCGCCGCTTCCCCGAGCTTGCCGCGGGGGGGCGACTTTCGATTCGTCTCGACACCCCCGGCGGCCGTTTTGTTGAGGATCTCGACCCGCAGAATTCCTATGCGGTGCTTGAGCGCAACGCGCCGGCGGCGATTCGCGGCTACCGCACCGAGACTGAGCTGCGCTATCTCGTCGGCACCGGCGTTTCCGCCGCGGCGATCTGGCATGTGCGCGAGCGTCTGAACGCCGCCGGCTTCGACAAGGTGAAGATCGTCTGCTCCTCGGGCTTCGGCCCCGCGAAATGCAAGGTGATGGCCGCGGCCAAGGCGCCCATCGACATGATCGGCACGGGCTCCTACCTGCCGGAGAACTGGAGCGAGACCTATGCCACCGCCGACATCATCGCCTATAACGGCACGCCGCGCGTGAAGGTCGGCCGTGAGTGGCTGCTGAGAAAATAATCCGCGCTCGGTGCGGCGAAAGGCGGTCTGCCGCTTTAGCTGGTCAATGCGAGGCGGGCGCGCGAGCCGGGCTGCGCAGGATGCGTTGGCCCAGATAGCCGAGGAACATCAGACCCAGGGCCGGCTTTAGCCAGACATCCGTAAGCCGGTAGATCCAGTCGCCATAGGCCTGGGTGCCAAGCCCGATGATCAGGGCTGCGAGAAACACCACGACGCCATCGCGTCGCGGCGTCTCATTCCACGCCGTCATCAGGTAGAGCCCGGCGATGGCAGCGAGATCCATGTAGCCGCCGAGCTCCGTGCGCGGATCGAACACCAGCAGATAGGCGATGGCGAGGGCGAGCAGGGCGATCGCTGCTTCCTTGAGCGCCAGGCGGCGCACGGCGATGGTGGCCACGGCCAGGGTCGCAAGGGCAGCGAGCGCACGCACGGCGGTCTGTGCAGGCTCGGGAACATCGACGCCGAAGCGCTGTAGCATCATCGCGAACTCATTCCAGCGCCCCGTACCGGGCGCTGCCGCCGTCATCAGCTTGTCGACGAAAGCGGCGTACTCGCCGGCGACATAGGCAGGATGGGGGTGAATAAAGGGAAGCGCCAATACGACCGCAAGTCCGATCAGGAGCCGCCACCGCAGTTGCGGCATGAGCGCCCCGTAGAGCAGGAGGAGAACGACGACGAGCGGCTTCAACGCGAGGCCAAGGCAGAGCCAGACGGCGGCGCGCGTCCAGCGGGCTTCGGCGGCTTCCGCGCCGGCGATGAACATGAGCGCTGCCATGGCGACGCCAGCTTGGCTGCGCTGGATATCCGTGCCGGAGGTCGGGAGGAGAAGGATAAGCAGCACGGCCATCGCGAGGCGCGCCTGCGCCGGCGCCATCAGGCGCACGAGGCGCCATAAGCCATAGGTGAAGAGCGCCACGGAGACGATGCGCCACGCCACGTCGCCCCAGGTCGTTCCGAGCGCGGCGAAAGGCGAGAAGAGAAAGATGCTCGCGGGCAGATAGAGATAGCCGTGAATGCCTGCGGAATAGACCTCCGCTCCTGCCCACCAGCGCTCGACGCCGGCGCGATAGATGTAGAAGATCGACCTGTTGGGGTGGAGCAACGCGAGGATCGTGCTGACGACCGTGAGCGCGATCCACAGGGCCCAGCACGCAGATTCGAAAAGCCGCAACCGTTCCGCGCGCCGGCGGCTCCTTCTTGCAGATATGTCCTCCACGCCTACGCCGACCTGCTGCGCATGCGCGTCATCGGATTGTTCCCGATGTCTATCGAGGATCACGGGCGCCTGGCAATGGCGTCGATCTCGATGCGCGCCTGGCGGGCGAGAGCGGTGACGCCGATGCAGGTGCGCGCGGGGAGCCGATCCGCAGGAAAGTAGCTGCGATAGACCGCGTTCATCCGCGCATAGTCCTCGTCGAAATGGGTGAGGAAGACGCGCGCCGAGACGATATGGGAGAGATCGAGCATCAAGCCTTTGAGCACGAGACGGAGGTTCTCGAGGGTGCGGCGCGTCTGTCCCTCAATATCGGCGGGGAGGGGTGCCGCATCGTTCTGCGGGTCGTTCGGGATCTGGCCGGTCAGGAGGACCCATTCGCCGACTTCGACGGCATGGCTGTAGGGCGCCACCGGTCGCGCGGCGTCCGCGATCATGTGGAAGACGGGCGGAGTGCTCATGGTCAATTCTCCTTGTTCTTGCCTTACTGGTCGAGCTATTGGCTCTGCGGGGCGGGAATAATCGGGCCGCCGGCGAGGAACCGCAAGGTCTCGCGGCGAAAGATCGCCTGGAAAGAATCGCTGCCGAAGGGGTCGACGAGGATGGCGTGGATTGTTCTTCTGATCGCGGGGTTGTTCGAGGTCGGCTGGGCCGTCGGGCTCAAATACGCGGCGGGCTTCACCCGGCTGTGGCCGAGCCTCGCCACCCTCGTCGCGATGATCGCCAGCGTGGTGCTCCTTGGCATTGCGCTCAAGTCGTTGCCCCTGGGGACCGCCTATACCGTATGGACGGGCATCGGCGCCGTCGGCACCGTCGTCCTCGGCATCGTGCTGTTCGGAGAATCCGCCGATCTCCTGCGCCTGGGATCGATCGTCCTGATCGTCGCGGGCATCATCGGGCTCAAGCTGGTCACGCCCCATTGAGGCTCCTGGCGCGCGCATAGCTGCCATGTAGCTGACGCGTCAAGTTGACCGGTTTTTGTAGCGCATCAAATGACCGCTTCTGCTGTGGTTGGGGCTGTGGGCAAGCCGGAGGCTTGTCCACAGCCGTTGCGCCGGCGAAGCGGCTTAGGCGGC
>Ga0209061_1000891_pt1 | contig 60007 bp, 49 predicted proteins | sample Coa_R1_10_FD_187157 | JGI IMG/M metagenome (GOLD analysis project Ga0209061, IMG submission 187157) | Surface soil microbial communities from Centralia Pennsylvania, which are recovering from an underground coalmine fire - Coalmine... | ecosystem: Environmental > Terrestrial > Soil >... | reverse complement strand
AAGTGGGCGGCGGGAAGAGGTGGTCCAGTACGTCTATGGCCGCTACGGCCGCGCCCAGGCGGCCCAAGTCGCCAACGTGGTCACTTACCGGCCGCGCTCGGCAGTGCGCGACATGGGCAAAGCGCTGGGCGCTTCTCAAGGCCAAGTGGACGCCTGGTCCAAGACGGTAGACGCTTGGGGGGAGCTGCCTTCACCGGCGAGCGCCGGCGGGACGGGCCGTGAGGGGGCCGACGGCGAGGCCGCCCCGCCTGGTACGCGGCCCGGCGGGGGCGACGGCGTGCCAGGCCAGGTGGTCGAACTGGCCCGGGAGGTGCTCGACTTCCCGCGGCATCTCGGCATCCATTCGGGCGGGATGGTGATATGCGACCGGCCTGTGCTCGAGGTCTGCCCGGTCGAGTGGGCGCGCATGGCCGGCCGGAGCGTCCTACAGTGGGAAAAGGAGGACTGTGCCCACGCGGGGCTAGTCAAGTTCGACTTGCTCGGCCTCGGGATGCTCTCGGCCCTCCACGCCACGGTGGACCACATAAGGACTTTTTACGGCACCGAGGTAGACCTGGCCGCCCTCCCCCAAGAACCCGAGGTCTACGAGATGCTGTGCAGGGCCGACTCGGTCGGAGTGTTCCAGGTCGAGAGCAGGGCGCAGATGGCGACCTTGCCGCGGCTTCGCCCACGGGCTTTTTACGACCTCGTGGTAGAGGTGGCCCTCATTCGTCCAGGCCCGGTCCAGGGCCGTTCTGTGCACCCGTACCTGCGCCGGCGCAACGGGACCGAGCCCGTTACCTACCTCCACCCCCTGCTCGAAAAGAGCTTGAAAAAGACCCTGGGCGTGCCTCTTTTCCAGGAGCAGCTCATGCAAATGGCAATAGACGTCGCCGGCTTTTCCCCCGCCGAGGCTGACCAGCTCCGCCAAGCGATGGGCGCCAAACGCAGCGCGGCGCGGATGGAGCGCCTGCGGGCACGCTTTTACGCCGGCATGGCCGAGCGGGGGGCGACCGGGGCGGTGGCGGACGAGATATGGGCGCAAATGGCGGCTTTTGCCAACTTCGGTTTCCCCGAGAGCCATGCGGTTAGCTTCGCCTATCTAGTTTATGCCTCGGCGTGGTTGAAGCTCCATTACCCGGCTGCTTTTTTGGCCGGCCTTTTGGACAGCCAACCTATGGGCTTTTGGCCCCCCCAGAGCCTCGTGCTCGACGCTCGCCGCCACGGGGTGGAGGTGCGCCGGCCGGACATAAACGCGAGCGCAGCCACTTGCCTGCTGGAGCCCGCAGGGGCTGAGCAGGCAGCGAGCTCGAGGGCTGCCGGCGGGCCGGGCTCAGCCGACGGGGTAGGGCCGGCAACGGCGGCCTCTCCGTCTACGGCGCTTGCAGCCGGCGGGCCAGCGGTGCGCCTCGGCATCGGTTATGTCCGCACCATTGGCGCCGAGCTGGCCGAGCGTATTGCCGCTGGCCGGCCGTACGCGAGCATGGAGGACGCCGTTCGTCGCTGCGGGCTTACGGCTGCCCAGGCCGAGGCTTTGGCCACCGCCGGCGCCTTTTCCTGCTTCGGGCTCGGCCGGCGAGAGGCGCTTTGGGCCGCCGGTGCCTTGGCGGAGCTGGCTGGGAGGCCGGCACGCCGGCGGGCCGCAGGTACCGGGCCAGCTGGTGGCGGGGGCGCCATGGCGGGGGCGCTGGCGCAGTCTTTGGAGGGGGTTGTCACAGGCGCAAACGCCCCACCGCTGCCCGCCATGGACCAAGTCGAGCGCAACCGGGCTGACCTTTGGGCAACCGGGCTCTCGCCCGACAGCTACCCGACCGAACTTTTCCGTTCTCGGCTGGACGCCCTCGGAGTGGTACCGGCGGCTAGGCTCGCAGAGCTCGCCAATGCAGCGCCCGTCACGGTAGGCGGGATAGTGACGCACCGGCAGCGCCCGTCGACGGCAAAGGGAGCGGTGTTCGTCAACTTGGAGGACGAAACAGGCTTGGTCAACGTGATCTGCCCGGTGCAGGTATGGCAGCGCTACGGCCACGTGGCTCGCAGTTCACCGGCGCTCCTGGTCCGGGGCAAGCTCGAAAAAGACGGTGGAGCCCTCAGTGTCCTGGCGGTCCGTATCGAGGGCCTTCCTCCCTTCACCGGCGGGGTCGCCCTGCGTTCTCGAGATTTTCGCTGAGCCCACGCCTCCGTCGGCAGCAACGAGCTGCGGCGTTCGTGCACCGCTGCGGCCGGCGCCTTTGCGTAGAGTCGCGAGATGCTGTACGTGAGCTCGCAGCCCGAGCTCGACCTGCACGACACCGGCCCGGGCCACCCTGAGCGGCCCGAGCGCGTGCTGGCTGCCCTCGCCGGCATCCGCGAAGCGGGGTTGTTGGACGCTGCCGTCTCGCTGCCGCCGCGTAGCGCCTCCCAGGCCGAGCTCCTAAGGGCGCACGACCCCGGCTACCTCGCCTCGCTCGAGGAGTTCTGCCGTGCCGGCGGGGGCCACCTCGACGCCGACACCGTCGCGAGCCCGGGCTCGTGGGAGACAGCCCTCCGGGCGGTGGGAGGTGCGCTCGCAGCCATCGAAGCCGTCTGCCAGGAGGGGGGCGTGGGCTTCGTCGCCCACCGGCCCCCCGGGCACCACGCCACCTCTGACCAAGCGATGGGCTTTTGCCTCCTCAACACGGTCGCTGTCGCCGCTGCCAAGCTCGCGGACCAAGGAGAACGGGTGCTCATCCTCGACTGGGACGTCCACCACGGTAACGGGACCCAAGCGATCTTCTGGGACGACCCGAGGGCCCTTTACGTCTCCACGCACCAGTCGCCCCTCTACCCAGGCACCGGCAGCGTCGAAGCGACAGGCGGGCCGCATGCCCGTGGCCTTACCATAAACCTGCCAGTCCCCCCGGGGGCGACAGGCGACGTCCTCCTTTACGCCTACGACGAGGTGGTAGCGCCGGCGGTGGCTGCGTTCGAGCCGACATGGGTGCTCGTGTCGTCTGGCTTCGACGCGCACCGAGCCGACCCTCTGGCGCACTTGGCCTTGTCTGCTGGCGACTATGCCGAGCTCGCCAAGTGGGCGGCTGCTCTTGTGCCAGGACGCCTCGCGATAGTCATGGAGGGCGGTTACGACCTGCGAGCCGTCTGTATGAGCGCGGGAGCCATGTTGTCTGCCCTCTTTGACGGCCACTACCGGCCGGAGCCGCCAACGTCTGGTGGCCCAGGGAGGGAGGCTATCGACGCGGCCAAGAACGCTCGCGCTGCAGCGGGGCTGGTGACCTAGCTGGAGGTGGCTGGGGGCCACCCGCTGGGAGGCCACGTCCCAGGCCCAGGCGGCTGGCTGGCGCGCCCGAGAAGGCGGCGATCGGTACGTGCGCTTGCCAGCTGCCAAAGAGCGAGGAGCGCGAGCACAAAAGTGGCAGCTATGTCGGCGTACCAATAGCCTGTGAGAGAGATTTTCGAGGCGCTTAGGTCCACTCCGCTAGCCACCTGTGCTCCTAGGAGTTGTGCGAGCGGTTCGCTCGCTTGGACAGCACCGGAGATCACTTGAGATGCGAGCGCGACCACCGCGCCGATCATGGCGAAAGCGCCGACGAAGGCGTCCCGCCAGAAGGCGGCTATTACCACCGTGGCAGCGATGGCGAAACCAGCGGCCAGTTCGCCGGCCATGACGGCGGGAGGCTGGCTGAAGGCGTCGCCTAGGTTGACGTTCTCGACCTGCCCGGCGGCCGTCACTATGTGGTAATGGTCCCAGCTCGGCCAAAACGTTGCCACCGCCGTCAGCGCGGCTAAGACGCTCAGCAACGAGCGGGCGAGCGACGAGGCGCTGACTGGCGACCGCCGGGAGGGCCCCGGAGCGCTCGAGGCGCTATCGGAGAGGCTGCCCGCGGCGTAGAGGACGCCAGCGAGCCCAGCAACGAGGCCTGCGAGGGCCAGCCAGACGCCGGGGTCGCCTCCCTCGCCCACCTGGAAGCCGCTCGAGAGGTCGCTGACCACCAAGCCGATCTCGACGGCCCCGAGGCCGGCTCCGAGCGCGGCGCCGCCCCGCGGAGCCCACCGCAGGCCGACCAAGAGCGCTGCGAGCGCCCAGCCGACTTCGAGGCAGATATAGCCGGCAAGCTCATAAGGGTCTTGCACGACCGGAGCCGCCGGGTTGCCGGGGTAGAGAGGGAACATGGCACCTATGTGCAACCCGACCGCCGCTCCCATCAAGCCGCCCGCTACCAAGGTGGTGGGCCACCCGGGCTTTGTTGCTGCCGGGGTAACAGCGGCGGGCGGAGACTTGCCCTGCAGCTCAGGCGGGGCCACCTCTTGGGGGGCTCGAGGCCATCGAGCGGTCGTGTTCACAGCTCCATCTTGCACCTTGGCTTGCACCTTCTGGCTTATACGAACCTAAAAAACGCCCTTTTTTCACCCGGCTCTTAGCCGGCTGTGTGCTGGGAGGCGAAGCCCAGCTCCCGCCGGCCAGCAGGCTCGGCTTCGCGCCTCGAAAAGAGCCGGCCGCTACAGTGTGCCCCCTCGCTTCTTCGGGGCAAGGCCCTGGGACTGGGCTACTAAAGGCCTGGGACTGCTCTGCTAAAGGCTACGCATCAGCTGGTACACGCCGGCGAAGTCGCTCTCGGCTTTGGCGGGCAACGCCACCGGGCCGCCAAGGGCGCGAGCCCCCCATGCGACCTGTGCCGTGCGTTCCACCAGGGCGACGATGTGGAGGGCTTTGGCCGGGGTCGGGCCGACGGCGACGAGGCCGTGGTTGGCGAGCAGTGCCGCCCCTCTGCCTTCGAGAGCCTTGACCGCGTTTTCCCCGACGGCGGCGGTACCCGACATGGCGTACTCGGCACAGCGGACTTCGCCGCCCACGTACATCACGAACTCGTCTATGCACGCTGGCACAGGCTCGCCTGCGCACGCGAACATCGTCGCCCAGACGGGATGGGCGTGGACCACAGAGGCGACATCCGCGAAGGCCTGGTAACAGGCTAGGTGCAAGTGCAGCTCCGACGTTGGGCTGCGGCCCTCCGCTGCTCGCACGACTTCGCCGGCGGGGCTCACGACCACGAGGTCGTCTAGCACCATTTCCTCATAGCTGACCGACGAAGGGGTACAGACTATGTTGCCGTCGGAGGCTCTTGCGGAAATGTTGCCCGAAGTGCCCTCGACCAACCCTTTCGCCACCATCTGCTTGGCCGCCGCAAGGACGGCGTGGTGGGCGTCGTCGACACTTTTCATTTCGCCCATAGCATTTTGCTCATTTCAGTTCGCTGGTTTCGTTGGTTGGGGTCAGTTGGGTTTGGCTCAGGGCAGCGACCACTTCTGGGTTAGCAATGTTGCGGGGGCGCTGGCCTGCCAGGAGGAGCTCCAAGTCGTCGGCCACCATTTGTGCGCCCCGCGCCTCGGTTTCGGCTGTCGCGCCACCGATGTGGGGCGTCAGTACGACGTTGTCCATCTGCGTAAGAGGGTGGCCAGCGGGGAGGGCTTCGCCCTCGAAGTGGTCAAGCGCCGCGCCCCCGAGCCTGCCCGACTGGAGGGCAGCCACGAGGGCGTCCATGTCGTGGAGCTTGGCGCGAGCCGTGTTGATGAACAAGGCGCCAGGGCGCATCCAGCTGAACTGTTCGGCCCCGAAGAAGCCCGCCGTCTCCTTGGTCACTGCAGCGTGCAGCGACACTACGTCGGCGGCCCGCACGGCTGCCTCCAAGTCCTGGCCGGCTCCCTCGACGTAGGGGTCGTAGGTGGCAACTTCCATGCCGAGGGCCTCCAAGCGCCAGCCGAGCGCCTTTCCCACCGCACCGTAGCCGAGGAGCGCTGCTCGTTTTCCCGTCAGCTCCCAACCTCGGAAGCGCTGGTAGGGGATGGTGCCACCCTTGAACACTTCGTTGGCGCGCACGTCTTTGTCGGCCGGCAGGATTTTGCGGGCGAGCGCCAGGAGCAGGCCGAGGGTGAGCTCCGCCACGGCGTCGGCATTGCGTGCCGGCGTATAGAGGACCGGTACGCCTGCTTGGCTGGCGCCCTGTAAGTCGACGTTGTTGGGGTCACCCCTGGTCGCCGCCACGGCAGTGAGGCGGAGGTCCCACACCGGGCCCGAGACGAGATCGGCTTCCACGATCGCGATGTCCGCGCCTTCTTGGCCGAGCCGTTCGGCGAGGGCAGGGCCGTCGTAGAGCCGGAGGGGGTCGGTAGCGGTCCAAGGTTCGTAGACGACGTCGACGAGCTCCTTCAACTTCTCGAAACCCGGGCCCCTCATGGGTGCGGTCACGAGCGCCCGATGAGGCCGGGAAGAGCCGTTCATGGTTGCCATACTGGCGGAACATGAACGCTCGCTCCCAATCGGCGCCCTCCGGCCCCCTCGTCGCTGGCATCGACATCGGGACGAGGTCCTTGAAGGCTGTCTTGGTGGACGAAGACGGCGTGGTGGTGAGGCGGCTCCATGTCCCGAGCTCGCTCTCGGTCGGCCCGGGCGACCGCCTGGAGCACGATGCTCTGGCCACTTGGTGGGAGGAGCCTCGCTCAGCTCTCGACATGCTCTTTGGCGGCAACGGGCGAGATAGCCGCGAGGTAGTGACGGGAGCCGGGGGCCGGGTAGGCGCAGAGGATGCGCAAGGGGGCCGCCCGCTGTTCAGCGAAAGCGGTGAAGACGGTCCCCAGCTAGCCGAGCGGCTGCGGGCCGTTGCCGTGTCAGCGGTGATGCCCTCGGTGGCACCCGTAGCCGAGAGCGGCCAGCCGCTCGGCCCCGGACTGCTGTACGGGTCTGCGGGCCCGGCCGGCGAAGGGGACCCCACTTCGAGCGACGAGATGGAAAGGTTGGCCGCCCTCAGTGCTCGTAGCTATGCCGGTGCGCAAGGGTACTGGCCGGCCCAGGCTGTCGCGAACGCCTCTCTCGGCGGAGCGGGAGTGCTGGACCTGGCGTCGGCGTTCGCTACCGGGCCGTTATTTGGAGCCGGTGGCTGGGACAAAGAAGCGCTCGCCCGTATAGGGCTCGACCCAGCCAGTATGCCGCGAGTGGCGGTGTTCGGGGAGGCCATTGGCGAGGTTGGCGGCCGGGGGGCGGTCTTGGGGGCAGGGTCCGTGGACGGCCTGTGCGAGCAGCTGGTCGCGGGAGCCTCCGCCCCAGGCGACGTGCTCATCACGCTGGGGTCCACGCTGGTCGTCTGGCTTTGTGTCCCCGGTTGGCCCGAGACGGTACCCGCCGGGTTGTGGCGTGTCCCGCACGTCGCGCTCGGGATGGCGTTGGTAGGCGGGGCGAGCAACGCCGGGGGCCTTTGGGTCGACTGGGTGGGCCGGTTGCTCCGTCTAGGTGGCAGCGAGGCGGGGACCGACGGGGCGGGAGCAGCGGGAGCTGGCGGCGACGACGGCGCCCAGCCGTCGCCGGGCGCCGGCAGGCCCTGTTCGGCCGAGCCAGGTAGCGCTAGCCTGCTGCGCCCCGACGACGTGCCATTGTGGTGGCCTTGGGCTCGAGGTGAGAGGGTGCCGTGGCACGATGGGTCGCTACGGGTGGGCCTCGCAGGCGCTCACATCTCACATGGCCCTGCGCACTTGCAGCGCGCTGCTTTGGAAGCCAGCGGCTTTGTCGTCCGTCTCGTACTGGACAGAGCTTCGGGGCTGGGGACCACCCCAGGCAGGTGCCTAGTGAGCGGCGGCGGCGTTTCCAACCACGCGTGGCTCCAGGCTCTGGCGGAAGTCCTCGGCCGGCCGGTCGTGCCGATGGCCTTCCCGGACGGGGCTGCGCTCGGAGCTGCCTTCTTGGCGCGCATGGCTGCTGGGCTGGAGACTTCTGTTTCGGACGCTTCGCGCTGGGCACGCTGGGCCCCACCGGTCGAACCCCGCGCCGACTGGGCCGAGGCTGCCGGCGAGCGGTACCAGCGCTGGCTAGAGGGGCTGCCGGCGAGCGGTACCAGCGCTGGCTAGAGGGGCTGCCGGCGAGCGGTACCAGCGCTGGCTAGAGGGGCTGCCGGCGAGCGGTACCAGCGCTGGCTAGAGGGGCTGCCGGCGAGCGGTACCAGCGCTGGCTAGAGGGGCCGCCGGCTCCCCCGAGCTGGCCAGTGCGGCTGAGCGCCTCTCGTTCTCCTGAGCGGGGCGCTCTCCAGGGGTACTGGTGCGCCGGCCTGCTTGGTCAGCGTGGCTCATTTGCGTGCGAGCAGTTAGCCTGCGAGAGTGCAAGTCGTCCACTACCCGTCTAAGGGCTTGCTGGCCGAGACTGTGCCAGGGCGGCCCTCGGTGGCGACCATTGGAGCCTTTGACGGGGTGCACCTCGGCCACTTGTACTTGATCGAAAAGGTGAAGGCGGAGGCGTCCGAGTGCGGCGCTGCCAGCGCTGTGGTCACCTTTGACCGTCACCCGGCGAGCGTGGTCCGGCCCGAGTCGGCCCCACTGCTGCTCACGAGCCTCAGCTACAAGCTCGAGCTTTTCGAGGCGGCCGGCGTCGAGCTGGCGCTGGTGCTCGAGTTCGACCGGTCACGGGCTTCCCAGTCGGCCGAGCAGTTCGTCGACGAGGTGCTGGTCGGGTACCTGCGGGCCCGAGCGGTCGTGGTGGGCCACGACTTTCATTTCGGCCGAGACCGGGAGGGCGACGTGGCGCTGCTTCAACGCATCGGGGCTCGGGCGGGCTTCGATGTAACAGGCCTCAGGCTTGCGGCCGCGGGACCAGGTGGGGAGCCGATCTCCTCGACGCGGGTGCGGCGCCTGCTCGCCGGCGGCGACGTGAGAGGTGCAGCGGCCCTCCTCGGGCGCTGGCACCGGCTACAGGGCCTTGTGAGCCACGGCGACAAGCGGGGGAGAGAGCTCGGTTTCCCGACTGCCAACCTGGCTGTCGGCAAAGACATGCAACTTCCCGCCGACGGGGTCTACGCCGGTTGGTACCTGAGGCCCGACGGGACTCGCCACCAAACGGCCATATCGGTCGGCCGCCAGCCCACCTTCTATACGACGCGTGAGTTCTCCCTGGTAGAGGCCTATCTACTCGACTTTCAAGGGGACCTGTACGATGAGCTCGGGACCGTCGAGCTGGTGGGGCGCCTCCGGGGCCAAGAAAGGTTCGAACAAGTGGAGGCCCTGGTCGACCAGATGGCTTCGGACGAGGCGCAGACCAGGCGTACCCTCGCGGCGGCGCGCCCTCCGTGGCCGCCCGCCGTTTGTGCGACCTGAACTGGCCCGGGACAAGAAGGGCGGCGTTCCCTTCACTTTGGACCTGTCGGGCCCTGCGCGCTGGCCAATGCGTCAGTCATGGGGAAGCCCCGCTAGCTCGAAGCTAGAATAGCATGAGATATCATTAGAGCTCTCTTGCGCCCCCGGGGCGGCGGTAGTGCCGTGCACCTGCTAGGATGGGCGCTGGCGTTCAGCAGGTGGGTTGGCGTGCGGCTGAGGTGCGCACGTAACCGTCCACTCTAAGACGCCGATAGTTGGCCAGGGTGAGCGAGCTCAACTAGCTCCAGCCCGGCAAGCTGCACAAAGTAGTGACTAGCCAGCCCGAACCTGAGGAACAACCAAAGCAATGGCCGAAAAAGCGGTGACGATCCAGGAGTACCGCCTTCACGCAACCGACACCGGTTCGCCCGAGGTGCAGGTAGCCCTGCTCTCTCAGCGCATCGCGCACCTGACCGAGCACCTGAAGGTCCACAAGCACGACCACCACTCGCGCCGCGGGCTAATGATGCTCATCGGGCGGCGCCGGCGCCTGCTCGACTACGTGAGGAAAAACGATGTCGAGCGTTACCGCAACCTCATCGGTCGGCTCGGGCTGCGCCGCTGACCCATGGGCCAGGCGGGCTGTGGTCAGCTGCCAGTCGAGGGTCTCCCGTACACGACGCCGCACGGCAAGGGCCCGTGCCTGAGCCGGGAGGCCGCCAACTGACAACTGGCTCGGCTGCGCCTACGCAACGTTTTGGCACCCCTACAGGGTGCCTACGAGCCAGAAAGGAGGACTCTGCCTGAAATGGGAGAGCCTGTGATCGTATCTGCGCCGGTAGATGGTACCGGCAAGACCATGAGCTTCGAAACGGGGCTCTTGGCGCCTCAGTCCCAAGGTGCGGTCGTTGGCCGCATTGGAGGCACGACGGTGCTGGCCACCGCCAACGCCGCCTCGAGCGCCCCCGAGGGCATCGACTTCTTTCCTCTGACGGTGGACGTCGAGGAACGAATGTACGCGGCCGGTAAGATCCCCGGCTCGTTCTTCCGCCGTGAGGGCCGGCCGAGCGAGAGCGCCATACTGACAGCCCGTTTGATCGACAGGCCGCTACGGCCGAGCTTTGCCGAGGGTTACCGCAACGAGACCCAAGTGGTCGTCACTGCCCTAGGTGCAGATCTGGAAAACCCCCACGACGTGATCGCTATCAACGCCGCTAGCGCCGCCCTCATGCTCTCGGGTATACCCTTCGAAGGCCCGATCGGGGCCGTGCGTATTGCGTTCTCGCAAGAGGGCAAGTGGGCCCCCCACCCGAGTTACCAAGAGGGCGACAACTCGACTTTTGAACTGGTCGTCGCCGGGCGGGCTCTCCCAAACGGGGACGTGGCGATCATGATGGTCGAGGCGGGCGGTTCGGAGCGGGCGTGGGAGTTTTATGCCGCCGGTGCCCCCAAGGTGACCGAGGAGTCCATCGCCGAGGGCTTGGAGGCATCGAAAAAGTGGATCAAGGACGCGATCGACCTCCAGAACAAGCTCGTCGCTGAGGCGGGGTCGCGCCCGCCGCTCGCCTTCGAGCCCCGCAGGGACTACGGGGACGACGTATACGAGCGTGTAGAAGCCGCTGGCAAGGACCGCATCGCCAAGGTTACGACGATCTCGCTCAAGTCAGAACGCGAAGCGGCAATGGCCGAAGTGTCCGTCTCCCTTGTGGCCGAGCTATCCTCCGAGCTTCCCGGGCGAGAAAAGGAGATCGCCGCAGCCGTCCGCTCGCTCACGAAGAAGGTAGTGAGGGCGCGCATCGTAGAGGAGGGCGTCCGCATAGACGGGCGGGGCACGAAAGACATAAGGCCTCTTTCCGCCAAGGTGGGGCTTATCCCGACAGCGCACGGTTCGGCCTTGTTCCAGCGGGGCGAGACCCAGGTCCTCGACGTAGCCACCTTGGGCATGCCGCGCATGGACCAGCTCCTCGACACCATCGGGGTGGACGAAAAGAAGCGCTACATGCACCACTACAACATGCCGCCTTACGCGAACGGCGAGGTGGGCAGGGTGGGCAGCCCCAAGCGACGTGAGATCGGCCACGGCCTGCTGGCCGAGCGAGCCCTCCTCCCGGTCGTGCCGAGCTTCGAGGAGTTCCCTTACACGCTGCGCCTCGTTTCCGAGGTCCTGTCGTCCAATGGCTCCACGTCCATGGCGTCGGTGTGCGCTTCGTCGCTTTCTTTGATGGACGCCGGCGTCCCGATCAAGGCACCGGTCGCAGGGATCGCGATGGGCTTAGTAAAGGAGGGCGACAGCTACATAACGCTCACGGACATCTTGGGTGCTGAGGACGCCTTCGGCGACATGGACTTCAAAGTTGCCGGTACGGCCGAGTTCGTAACTGCTCTCCAGCTCGACACCAAGATCGACGGCCTTCCCGCCGACGTGCTAGCTGACGCGCTTCGCCAGGCTCGCGAGGCGCGCATCAAGATATTGGAGTTCATGAAGTCGGTGATCGCCGAGCCTAGGCCTGAAGTGCGCGAGACGGCGCCAAAAATCGTCACCTTCGAGATACCTTTGGACAAGATAGGAGAAGTCATCGGCCCTAAGGGCAAGATGATCAATTCGATCCAGCAGGAGACCGGGACAGAGATAAGCGTCGACGACGACGGAGTGGTCGGGACGGTGACCATCGGCGCTCGTGACGGCGGCAAGGTAAAGGAGGCCCTCCGACGCATAGAGCTCGTGCTCGACCCCCCGCAGGCGCAAGTAGGTGACACTTACCGGGGCAAGGTCGTAAACATCACCAAGTTCGGTGCTTTTGTCAACATCCTGCCTGGCCGCGACGGCCTCGTGCACGTCTCCAAACTTTCTAAGTTGGCCGGCGGCAAGAGGGTCGAGCGGGTGGAAGACGTCGTGTCCCTCGGCGACGAGCTCGAGGTACGTGTGGACGAAGTTGACCCGTCGGGGCGCATTTCTCTCTCTCTTGTCGCCGACGCTCCGGCCGCTCCAGCGGCCGCCGAAGGGGCGGGCTACGAAACTGTCTCGTTCGAGGACGCCTGGGAGGAAGAGGCCCGCTCGGCTTTCGGGGACCTCGGCCCAGAGAGCTCGCCGGAGGCGCTCGTCCCAAGCTCGGGAGGCCGAGGGCAGCCCCGCGACCGCTCGGGCGAAGCCAAAGGCCCGCGCCGCAACCCGCGCAGGCACCGCCACTAGCGGGCGAGGCGTGGGCAAGGACAGCGGGAGCGGCCGCGCCGCAACCCGCGCGCGCCAACGCGCTGGGGTGCCGAGGCCTACGAACGACAGGGACGCCATAAAGACGACCGTCCTCGACGGTGGCCTCACGGTCGTCACCGAGAGCATGCCTGACGTCTTGTCAGTAAGCCTCGGCTTTTGGGTGGGCACAGGTTCGGTGGACGAGCCGGAGCGCCTCGCCGGCGCGTCGCATTTTCTCGAGCACCTGCTCTTCAAGGGCACCCCTTCGCGAAGCGCGCGTGACATTGCCCAAGCGATAGACGCCGTGGGAGGCGACATGAACGCCTTTACCACCAAAGAGCACACCGCCTTTTATGTGCGCCTGCTTGCCGAGTCGGCCGAGCTGGGCCTCGAGATCCTTTCAGACATCATCTGGTCGCCAGCATTTCGCCCTGTCGAGCTCGAGTCGGAAAGGCAAGTGATCTTGGAAGAGATCCTGATGCACTCCGACGACCCGGCAGAGGAGGTGCACGACGTCTACAACAGGGCCATGTACCCTGGCCACCCTCTGGGGCGCGACGTGCTCGGCCTCGAGGAAACGGTGCGGTCGGCTACACGAGACGACATCGTCGCCTTTCACCGTCACCACTACCGGACCGCCAACCTGGTCGTAACAGCGGCCGGGCGTGTCGAGCACGACATGATCGTGGAGGGCGTGGCCGATCGCCTGGAAAGGGCGGCTCAGTTGCTGGGCCGGGACGCGGTCGTGGGCGGCGGCCCGCCGCGGCGAGAACCGCCGGCGGCCCCCGCGCTGCGGCGGCTGATCATGAGGCGCCCCACCGAGCAGGCCCACGTGATGGTCGGCATGAGCGGCCTCGACCGAAGCCACCCTGACCGGCAAGTGCTTAACGTGCTCGACCACATCCTCGGCGGAGGGATGTCGAGCCGGCTTTTCCAAGCTGTGCGGGAAGAAAGGGGCCTGGCGTACAGTGTCTACTCTTACCGTTCGGGGTACCAAGACGTGGGCGACTTCGCTGTCTACGCCGGCACCGCCCCCGCTCGTGCGGGTGAGGTCATAAAGGTGATCACCGAGGAGCTCGACAAGCTGGTGGCCTTCGGCCCGACCGAGGAAGAGCTCGTGGCCGCTCGCAGCCACATCAGGGGGGCGACCGCGCTCGGCTTGGAGGACTCGGGCGCGCGGATGAGCCGCCTCGGCCGCTCGCAGTTGGCCCACGGCCGTGTCCCCACGCTGGCGGAGCTCGACGAGCAGATATCGGCCGTCAGCCTGGACGACTTGGCCCGGGTCGTGCAGCAGGTCGTGGGCGGCCCCCGGGCCCTTGTTGTGCTGGGACCTTTTGACGAGGACGCCTTTTCTGGTTGGGAAGCCCCCTAGGGACCAAGACGGTGTTGCGGGTCGGGGTTTTTGGTGCCGGAGGGCGTATGGGCGCCGCGGTCAGCAACGCAGTTTCCGCTGACCCCGAACTGAGCCTCGTGGCAGCCGTCGACCCCGCTCATGCGGGCGAACCCGCAGACGGCGGCCTCACCATTGCAAGCGGCCCCGACGTAATGGAGGAGGCCAGGGTCGAGGTAGCCGTAGACTTCACCGTAGCGAAGGCGGCGCTCGCCAATGCGCGCTGGTGCGCCGAGCGAGGCGTCCACGCTGTCGTAGGGACGACAGGCTTGGGCGAAGCCGGCCTCGCAGAGCTCGCAGCGCTGTTCGCTCCCGGCCCTGCCAACTGCGTGGTGGCCCCCAACTTCGCGATCGGCGCCGTGCTCATGATGCGATTTGCCGAACTAGCCGCGCCGTGGTTCGAGTCAGTCGAGGTCGTGGAGCTACATCACGACGCCAAGTTGGACGCTCCTTCGGGGACGGCTCTTTTGCTGGCAGAACGCATCTCGAGGCGAAGGCGAGGAGCGGGCGCCACTGCGCCGGCAGCTGGTGCGAGCGATGTGCCGGCGCGCGGGGTGGAGGCAGCCGCAGGCGTGCGCGTCCACTCGGTCCGCCTGAGAGGGCTCGTTGCCCACCACGAGGTGATCTTCGGCACCGCCGGCCAAAGCCTGACCGTCCGGCACGATTCGCTCGACCGGAGCTCGTTCATGGCGGGAGTACTGCTGGCCGTCAAGCAAGTGCCAACGCGCCGGGGGCTCACGGTCGGCCTTGACCCCCTGCTCGGCCTGTGACGAGGGCCACAGGTGGAGCGCCGGACTTCCCCGTGAGCTCGCATAAGTGGCCTGAAAGGCGCCGGGCTCGAGCCGGGCACCCCAGGTAGGTGGGCTTGGCTGGCGCGCGTAGCTCGTCGCGGGCCGATGGCCTCGCCCTTCTCCCCGACCCGCTGGCGTACCCACCAGAGCTGCCTGTCACTGCTCGGAGAAGCGAGCTCCGAGATCTGATAGCAGCCAACCAAGTCACGATAGTGGCGGGCGAGACCGGCTCCGGCAAGAGCACCCAGGTGCCGAAGATCTGCCTGGAAGCCGGTCGAGGCAGAGCCGGGATGATCGGGCACACCCAGCCGAGGCGCATTGCAGCGCGAGCCGTGGCCGAGCGTCTCGCAGAAGAGCTCGGGTTGGAGCTCGGGGGGGTGGTCGGTTACAAAGTCCGCTTTACCGACCGTGTTTCTGCCGCCACGGTCGTAAAGGTGATGACTGACGGCGTGCTGCTCGCGGAGCTGGCCAGCGACCGCCAGCTTCGCGCCTACGACACGCTCATAGTCGACGAAGCCCACGAGCGCAGCTTGAACATCGACTTCGTGCTCGGCTACCTTGCCTTTTTGCTCCCGTCGCGGCCGGATCTCAAGGTGGTCATCATGTCCGCGACGATCGACACCAAGGCTCTGTCGCGCCATTTCGGTGGCGCGCCCGTGATGGAGGTGACCGGCCGGACCTACCCGGTCGAGATCCGCTACCGGCCGGTAGGCGAGGGCGCCAGCGGACGGCCAGAAGACGAGGGCAGCCTGGGAGGGCGAGGGCTGCATAGGCCCGGTGGGCGCCCAGAGGATGAGGGCGGCGCCGGCGAGCCGGCCGACACGGTAGGGGCGGTCTGCGATGCAGTCGGTGAGCTCTGCGCCGAGGGACCGGGAGACATCTTGGTTTTCTTGGCCGGCGAGGCCGAAATCCGCGACGTGGCCGACGCTCTGGCGCGGCGCGGGCCAGCAGAGCTGGAAATATTGCCTCTTTACGGGCGGCTCTCCGCCGCAGAGCAGCACAAGGTGTTCGAGCCGCATACCAGGCGGAGGGCCGTCCTTTGCACCAACGTCGCTGAGACGTCGTTAACCGTCCCGGGCGTCCGCTACGTTGTGGACGCCGGCACCGCCCGCATCTCCCGCTATAGCCGGCGCACCAAAGTCCAGCGGCTACCGATAGAGCCCATCTCGCAGGCCTCTGCCGACCAGCGGGCGGGCCGCTGCGGCCGCCTTGGCCCCGGTACCTGCGTGCGGCTTTACTCCGAGGAGAGCTACAAAGCGCGCCCGCGCTGGAGCGAACCGGAGATCAGGCGCACCAATCTTGCCTCGGTCATCTTGCAGATGGCGGCGATCGGTCTGCCCCCGATAGAGCGTTTCCCCTTCATCGACCCTCCTGACCGGCGCAGCGTCAAAGACGGAACGGCGTTGCTGGAAGAGCTCGGGGCGTTCGTAACCGGCCAAGGCGAGCGCCGGCTCACTTCCCTCGGCCGCAAGCTTGCGCGCTTGCCCCTCGACCCTCGCCTCGGGCGCATGGTGCTCGAGAGCTCCGAGCGTGGCTGTCTGCGGGAGGTGCTCGTAATTGCTTCGGCCTTGGCCGTGGGGGACCCGCGGGAGCGCCCGGCCGCCAAGAGAGCCGAGGCTGACCGGCTCCACGCACGCTTTAGCGACTCGAGCTCCGACTTCTTTTCCTTCTTGGCGCTTTGGGACTACTTGGCGGGCAGCAAGGCCGGGATGTCTTCGGCGAAGTTCCGCCGGCTCTGCCAGCGCGAGTTCATCTCCTACCAGAGGGCGAGGGAGTGGCAGGACGTGCACGCTGAGCTTAGGGACATTTGTGCCGAGCTCGGTCTCAGCATGCAGACCGAGAGCGCCGCACCCCGGGCCGCCGTGCACCAAGCGTTGCTCGCAGGGCTTGTCACCCACGTCGGCCTGCGCCAAGGCCAGCGCAGGGACTTCATAGCTCCCCGCTCTGCCCGCTTTGCCCTCTGGCCCGCTTCTGTCCTGGCCAAGAAGCCTCCGCGCTGGGTCATGGTGGCCGAGATGGTGGAGACCAGCCGGCTCTGGGGCCGGGTGGCGGCGCCTGTGAAAGCTCAGTGGGTCGAGCGTGCCGCTTCCCACCTGCTCGAGTGGGCCTACAGCGAGCCGCTGTGGGGCCCAGTCGACGGCGAGGCGTACGTGCTGGCGCGTGCCGCTCTGTTCGGCTTGGCAGTGGTGCAGGGACGGCGCTTGGGGCTGGCGCGGCTAGGCCGGGGAAGCGAGGCGCGGGAGATGTTCATCCGCAACGGGCTCGTGGAGGGCGACTGGGAGCGCTCCCCGGGCTTCGTCCTGCGCAACATCGAGCTCGTCGGTGAGCTCGCCAAGGCAGCTGAAAGGGCGCGCCGGCCAGGGGCGGCCCCGGGCAAGGAGGAGCTGTTTGCCTTTTACGATGCCCGCGTCCCCCGGGAGGTCACTTCGGGCAAGGAGTTCGAGCTGTGGTGGGGGCGGGGCCGCGAGGGCATGGACGCTACGCCGCAAGACCTCGGGGTGCAAGAGCCCTTAGGCGGAGAAGGCTTTCCCGACGCATGGCCCGGTGGACTGGCAGTGAGCTACGAATGGGGTGGCGCCGGAGTGTCGGTGGAGGTCCCCTTGGGGCGCTTCGCTTCCGTCGCCAGCGAGCTCGAGTGGCAGGTGCCCGGCTTGAGAGTGGAGCTGGTAGAGGCGCTCTTGCGCTCTTTGCCGAAGGAGTTGCGTCGTGACCTAGCCCCGATCAGGCAAAGAGCGCAAGATTTTGTGGCCAAAGCCAGTCCTGCTGACGGGCCGCTACTAGTGGTGTTGGCACGTTTTGTTTCTGGAGAAGTGGGTAAAGAGCTGCGCCCCGAGGACTTCGACTGGTCCAAGGTCCCCGGGCACCTACGGCCGCATCTGAGGGTGGTCGGCGCGGCGGGAGAGGTGCTGGCGGAGGGCAAGGGCCCGCTCGCGCTCGCGGCAGTGCTCCGGCCTGTTTACGAGCGCGCCCTCGCCGAGGCGGCGGCTTCGCCATCGCTCGGGTGGGGCCCCGCTGGGCTGCGCTCGGCGCGCTGGGAGTTCGGCACTCTGCCGAGACGCTTCGAGGCGGATTGGCACGGCCAGCGCATAGTGGGGTTCCCAGCGCTCGTGGACCTCTCTGAGACAGTGGAACTGAGGGTTTTCACCAGCGAAGCCGACCAAGCTCGGGCGATGCCAGCGGGTGTACGGCGCCTCGTCTTGCTGAACCTCACTGGCCGGCGGCAGCTGGTCTCGGAACTCGAACGTATGCTCGACACTAAGACGAAGTTGGCGTTCGGCAAGCTCGGCGGCCTGGGCTACGCCAGCGCAGGAGACCTCGCTTCTGACCTCGTCGCCGCCGCGGTCGCTTTGGTCTTGGAAAGCGCTGGGCTGCCCTTCGACCCAGAGAGCTTCGCCGCCACCGTGGAGATGGCCCGCCGCGATGTCCCCGTGCGAGCTCGGGAGGCGCTGCCCGCCGCAAGCCGCATCATTTCCCGTCTCGCCGAACTGCAGACGAAGGTCCTCTCCTTGCCGGCTTACCCGTCTTTGGACGACGTCCGTGCTCACATGGCCCGGCTGTGGGCACCGGGTTTCGTAAGCCGCGCCGGCCTGGCCCGCCTCGCGGATTTGGAACGCTACGCCGTCGCGTTGGGGCGCCGGCTCGAGAGGCTGCCCGCTGACCCAGTTAGAGACCTCGAGCTCGCCCGCAGGGCACAGTCCCTCGAGCGCCGTCTCGCAGAGGCGCCAACCCAGCGCCGGGAGGAGCTGGGTTGGCTCTTAGAGGAGCTCCGGGTGAGCTTCTTTGCCCAGTCGCTCGGCACCAAGGTGCCTGTGAGCGAGCAGCGCTTTTTGCGCGCCCTCGGCCGAGCGTCCTGACGCTTCGGCCACGTTGCAGCCCCGTCGAGCCCGCCCGAGAGGGGCACTGGAGCTGCGCGCGGCCAAATAGGGTTGCCAGGTGGGGTGAAGAGGTTTATAGTGGCGCGAAGTGACACGACGGGGAGAGAACGGCTGAACGGGCGTACCGGTGAGCTTCGTTGGTTGGTACGACTTCTCGCTAGACCCCAAGGGCAGGGTCGTGATCCCGGCGCGGCTCCGGGCCGGTTTCGAAACCAAACGAGCGTACGTTTGCTCGTACCCCGAAGGTTGTGCGGCGGTGTTCACCGTGCCTGAGTTCGAGAGGCGTTTTTTGTTGAGGGCCATGCGTCTCGACGGCCGTGGCCAGGACGGGCGCAAGCTCGCTCGCGCCATCAGCGCTCAAGCGCAAGAAGTGGACATCGATGCCCAGTGGCGCCTGACGGTGCCGCCAAAGCAGCGCGAGTACGCCAAGCTGGAACCCAACAGCCCTGTCGTGGTCGTGGGTGCGCTCAACCGGGTCGAGCTGTGGCAGCCGGAACGTTGGGAAGGCCAGTTCGCGCCCGCCAACGAGAAGCTGTTGAACGGGACAGATATTTTCGCCGGCGACGAGGAAGCCGAGCTAGGGCTGGCGCTCGCCGAGGAGGCTCCGGCGCCGTGAGCGCGGGTTTCGTACGTAGCGGGGCGCAAGCGCAGCCCCTCGGCCAGTCGGAGCGGGGCCCCCTTCTCCACCCGCCGAGCCTTTTGCGCCCGGGGAGAAATCCCGGGGCAGCGCTGGCCGAGGGGCTGCGCATGAGCCTCCTACCGCCCTGCGGTGGCCTCCCTGCGGCTGGGCACGCCCGCTTTGTGCACACGCCCGTGATGGTGCGCGAGGTGACCGAGCTGTTCGCACCGGTGCCGGCGGGGGTGGTGCTGGACGCCACCGTCGGGGCGGGCGGGCACGCCAGAGCACTGCTCGGCGCGCTGCCGGCCGCCCGTTTGGTGGGCCTGGACAGGGACCCCGACGCGGTCGCCGCGGCCAGGGAGGCACTTTCGCCCTTCGGGGACAGGGCAACGGTCCTTCTGGCGCGCTTCGACCGTTTGGCGGAGGTCCTAGCTGAGCTCGGCATAGAAAGCCTCGCCGGCGCCCTCTTTGACCTCGGCGTGAGCTCACCCCAGCTCGAACGGCCGGAGCGGGGGTTCTCCTACCGCTCGGAGGGGCCTCTCGACATGCGCATGGGCCCCGACGCCGGCCAGAGCGCGTCCGATCTCGTGAACTTTGCTCCCGCCGAGGCTCTGGCAGAACTCTTCGCTCTCCACGGCGAAGCTCGTTTTGCCCGCCGTATCGCTGCTGCGGTGGTCGCGGCCAGGCCGTTGCAGTCGACCCTGCAACTGGCTGAAGTCGTTGCGTCGGCTGTCCCCGTGCCGGCGCGGCGAAGAGGGCACCCAGCCAAGCGCGTTTTCCAGGCGCTGCGGGCCGCTGTCAACTCCGAGCTCGAGGTTTTGCCGGTGGCTTTGGACGCTGCGATCGGGCTCCTCAAGCCGGGGGGCCGCATAGTCGTGATCTCTTACCACTCGGGAGAGGACAGGCTCACCAAGGCCCGGTTCCTTCTTGGCGAGACAGGTGGTTGCACTTGCCCACCGGGTTTGCCTTGCGTGTGCGGGGCGGCCCCTACATTGCACGTGCTCACCCGGGGCGCCCGCAAAGCTTCTCGCGAAGAGCGTGCCGCCAACCCGCGATCGGAGAGCGCGCGCCTGCGGGCCGCAGAAAGGAGGCGAGATGGCTCCGGTTGAACCGATGCTTGAACCCGTTGAGCCCATGGTGGGGGCTCGAGCGCCGGCAGCGCCCTTAGAAGCCCCGGCGGAGGCACCTCAGCGCCAGCTCCGGCTGGTCCCGCCTCGCCGGCGCCGGGCGGAGCGCCGGAGGCTCGCCTTTTACGGAGCCGCGGCGGCTGTTGCCGCCGTATGCTTCGGGCTGGTGAGCCTTCACGTGCTCATCGCTCAAGCCCAGTTCCGAATCGACAGCCTCCAGCAAAAAGCAGCCGCGGAGCAGACGCGGTACGAGAACCTGCGCTTGGCCGTGGCCGAGCTCGAAGCGCCGGCGCGCATCGTGTCGGTGGCCGAGGGCGAGCTCGGCCTTGTGCAACCGGCCTCGGTGAACTACCTTCCGTCGCCACGCCTGGCGGGCCACGATGCGGCGGCGGGGAGGTCGAGCGGCGGGCCCGCTTCGAGCGGCGGATCTGGCGGTGGGGCGTCCGGCGCGGCTGCGGCGCAGGGCGAGGTCGTGCCGGCCCCCTCCGGTGACGCCGACTGGCCGTCGGTAAAGCCCTACCTTTCGGGTACGCCATGAGCGCCAGCCGGCGGCTAGAGCCGGGACTTCGCGGGAAGCAACAAGGTGGCCGGCACAAAGCCGCCCGGCACAAAGGCGGCCGGCGAAGAAGCCCGTGGCGCTATGCGAGCTTGATGGGCGGCCTCCTCGCCTGCTTGGTGGGGGTGGTCGTGCAGCTCGTGCGCGTGCAGGTGTTCAGCTCGGCTAGGTACCAGGCGGAGGCCAACTCAGAGTACGTGCACACCGTCAGCTTTTACGGTGAGCGAGGGGCGATCTTGGACCGCAACGGCTACGAGCTCGCGATGTCCGTGCCGAGGACCACTGTCTACGCGGACCCCTACCAGGTGACCAACCCGAGAGCGGAAGCGGCCGCGCTGTCAGGGCCCCTCGGCGTACCCGAGGCGACCTTGCAGGCCGAGCTTTCCCAGGCGAGCGGCTTCGTGTACCTGGCTCGCACCATCGCCGACAAGCAAGCGGCAAAGGTGCAAAAGCTGATCTCTGCCGGCACCCTGCCTGGCGTCTACACGATGCAGCAGCCGAAAAGGTTCCACCCCGCCGGCCAGCTCGCCCTGCCGCTGCTCGGCGAAGTGGGCGCCGACGGCAACGGCCTCTCAGGCCTCGAGTACCAGTACAACAGGCTCCTCGAAGGCAAGCCTGGCAAGCTGGTCGAGGACATGGACCCCGCTGGCGGCGAGATCCCAGGGGGCCTGCAGGAGTACCAGGCGCCGGTGCGGGGCGACGACCTGGTGCTCACGCTCGACGAACCCCTCCAGTACGACGCCGAAGAGGCGCTCGCGCGTGCCATAGTGGCCGCTCAGGCCCAAAGCGGCATGGCGCTCATCATGGGGACCAAGACCGGGGACCTCTTGGCGGTCGCCGAGCTCACGATGCCGAGCGCCTCGCAACCGGGCACTTTGGGCGAACCCCCGGCCCTCCCGGAGTGGTTCGTGCCCGAGACCGCGGCGGGTACGCCACAGCAACTTGGCCGTGCTGCGCTCGAGCGCGCCCAGCCGGTCGAGGCGCCGAGCGCAACGGCGTTCACGACTGTCTACGCCCCGGGCTCCACCGAAAAGCTGGTCACGATGTCAGCAGCCTTACAGACCGGCGCCGTCACGCCGAGCACCATCGTGCGAATCCCCAATGCTTACGACGTGGCGGGTACTTACATCCATGACGCCTGGGTGCACCCGACGCTTTATTGGGCCCCGGCCAACATCATCGCCCACTCCTCTGACATAGGGACGGTGGAGATCGCGCAGCGTATGGGCCTTGCTGAGTTTTTGGGGTGGGTTAAGCGCTTCGGCGAAGGCGAAGTCACAGACATCCATTTCCCAGGCGAGTCCGCGGGCCTCGTGCCTTTTTTGCCTAGCCAGCAGTCCGGTACGACGATAGCCACCGTGCCCATAGGCGAGGGAATAGCGGTGACGGCCATCCAGATGATCGACGCTTACAATACGATCGCCAACGGGGGAGTGTTCGTCCCCCCCAAGCTCGTCTCTGGTTACGTGGGCCCTCATGGTCGCGAGCACCTGTTCGGTTACCCGCGGCCCCACAGGGTGGTGAGCGCTGCGGTGGCGGCTGAGATGACCCAGATGCTCGAGGGCGTGGTGAGCGTCGGCACTGGCCAAGCTGCCAACTTGGAGCCCTACACCGTCGCCGGCAAGACGGGGACCGCGCTTTACCCCAAGCCGGGCGGCGGTTACTACAACAGCTACTTCATCTCGAGCTTCGCCGGCTTCGCTCCCGCCGAAGACCCCGCCGTCACGGCGCTTGTCGTAGTGACCGGTACGCACCAGTACGGGGCCGAAGCCTCCGCTCCGGTGTTCGCCATGATCGTGCGCGACGCCCTCCAGCGTTTGGGCGTGCCCCCGGCCAAGCACGAACCTCCTCTAGCTGGGGTCCCGCTCGCTACCTCGATCGGAACAGCAGAAGGGGAGGCGGCGGGGCCGGCCCTCCCGGGGCTGTCGGGTGCCCCGGACGTGAAGGTGAACGGGGGGGTACCCTCAGGGCACCTGAGCGTGGTGGGCAAAGCGAGCGCTGATCGGGGAGCCGTCGCCGGCCAGAGCCTTGGCCTTCGCCACTAGGGTCGAGGTCAACTTGAGGCCATCTGTTCGTCTAGGAGCGCTGCTCGCTGCAGCCGGCCTGGGAGGATCTGTGCCGGCGGGCCAACCCTGCCCCCAAGCGGAGCCGGAGGTCGTCGACCTTGTGAGCTCCCCAGGTGAGGTGACGCCGGGTGCGATGTTCGCCTGCGTACCCGGCAGGCACGCAGACGGCCACGCCTACGCCGGGGAAGCGGTCGAGCGTGGCGCTGTGGCCCTGCTTTGCGAACGGGTGGTCCACCTCCCTGCGGGGCGAGCGGTCCCGCAAGTGGTGGTGCCCTCGGTACGCCGGGCTCTTGGCCTCGTGGCGGCGGCGCTTTGGTCCTTCCCCTCGGCAGCGCTGCAGTTAGTGGGCGTGACCGGGACGAACGGCAAGACCACTACGTGCTCGCTTTTGGCCTCGGTGTTCGCGGCGGCTGGGGCCCCGGCCGCGGTGATAGGCACCCTCACGGGGACCTTGACCACGCCGGAGGCACCCGCCCTCCAGCGCAAGCTCGCCGGCTATCGGGACGGAGGGGTGCAGGCGGTGGCGATGGAAGTCTCCTCCCACGCCCTGGACCAGCACCGGGTTGACGGTACGGAGTTCGCCGCCGCCGTGTTCACCAACTTGTCTCAGGACCACTTGGACTACCACGGGACGATGGAGGCTTACTTCGAGGCCAAGGCGCGCCTGTTCACCGCGGGCATGGCGCAAGTGGCCGTGGTGAACGCCGGCGACCCCTGGGGCGCTCGCCTTGCCGAACGGCTCGCCCGCTCGGCGCCTCCCGCCCCCCGAGGCGGCCGGGAGAAGCTGGTCACCTACTCGCTTGCCGACGCTCGTGATGTCGTGGCCTCCCGTCAAGGGGTGGGTTTTACCTGGCGCGGCCAGAAGCTCTGGGTACCTTTGCCGGGGCGCTTCAACGTGGCCAACGCCCTCGCCGCTGCCACCGTCGCTGCCGAGCTCGGCTTCGGGGCGGACACCGTCGCCGAGGGGTTGGCTTCTGCCCAACAGGTCCGGGGCCGCTTCGAGATGGTGGACGAAGGCCAGCCCTTCGCTGTAGTGGTCGATTTCGCCCACACGCCCGCTGCGCTCGAGTCGGCTCTTCTCGCGGCCCGGGAGCTCGTGGCCAATGAAGGGCGGGTGATCGTCGTGTTCGGTGCCGGCGGCGACCGGGACCAGTCCAAGCGCCCGCTCATGGGCCAGGTCGCGAGCAAGCTTTCCGACGTGGTGATCGTTACCTCTGACAACCCGCGCAGTGAAAGGGCCGGCACGATTGCGAGCCAGATCGTGGAGGGGGCTCCGGGAGCCACTGTGGAGCTGGACCGGAGGAAGGCCATCTATGGGGCCTTGGAGCTGGCCCAAGCCGGCGACGTAGTGGTGCTGGCCGGTAAGGGCCACGAGAGCGGGCAGGATTTCGGCACTCATGTCGAGCCCTTTGACGACAAGGGCGTGGCCCGCGAGGCGCTCGCCCGCCTCGGCTTTAGTAGTGAAGGCCGGGCGCAGTGAAGGACCTTTTGATCGCGGGCGGCGTAGCGCTACTGGTAGCCATATTGGGGACTCCGTTATTGATAAACGAGCTGCGCGTCCGCGGCATCGGCCAGCAGATACGCGAGGACGGCCCTTCGGGACATTTTTCGAAAGCGGGGACCCCTACCATGGGGGGCTTGGCCATAATGGCAGCGGCCCTTGTCGGCTACGCGGTCGCTCATGTTTCCACAGCCTTTACGACCCGCGGCATAGTGGGTGTGCTCACGATTTGTGCTGCCGCGCTGGTCGGGTTCATAGACGACTGGTTGAAGGTCACCCGCCAGCGTTCGTTGGGCTTGAACAAGCGAGCGAAGGTAGCGGGACAGCTCGTGGTGGCGCTGGCGTTCGCGTTCGTCGCTGTGTACTGGCTCAGGGTCAGCACCGAGCTTTCTTTCACCCGCTACGACTCACTGCACCTGCAGCTCGGCAAGGCGGGTTGGATCGTTATGGCTGTGCTGTTCATAGTCGGGGCGACTAACGCCGTCAACTTGACTGACGGGCTGGACGGGCTTGCTTCGGGCTCCTCTGCCTTTACTTTTGCGGCCTTTACTGTGATCGGGTTTTTCCAGGTGAAACACACTGGCCTTTACCGCAACCCAGCCTCGCTCGACGAGGCGGTCTTGGCCGCTTCGCTGATCGGCGCATGTGCGGGGTTCTTGTGGTGGAACGCAGCCCCTGCCCGGATTTTCATGGGCGACACCGGGTCCCTCGGCATCGGTGCGGCCGTTGCCGTGCTCGCCTTGCTGGAGAACGTGGACCTGCTCCTCCCGGTGATCGGGGGGCTCTACGTGCTCGAGACGCTCTCGGTGATCATCCAGGTGGCCGGCTACCGGTTGTTCGGCCGGCGAGTGTTCCGCATGGCGCCGGTGCACCACCACTTCGAGCTGGCAGGGTGGCCCGAGACGACCGTGATAGTCCGCTTTTGGATCCTGGCGGGGCTGTTCACCGCCCTCGCTCTCGGCGTCTTCTACGCGGACTTCTTGGCCCACGGGGGCGCGGCGTGAACGGCGCCGGCGGGGCCCCGGCCCCCGCTTCGGCGAGGAGCCTGGGTTGGGGCGCCCAGGCGGGGCGAGAGCACGGCGCCGGCGGGGCCCCGGCCCCCGCTTCGGCGAGGAGCCTGGGTTGGGGCGCCCAGGCGGGGCGAGAGCACGGCGCCGGCGGGGCCCTTGAGCTTTGCAGGGGGACAGGTAGAGTTGCCCTGGTCGTCGGCTACGCGAGGACTGGACGGGCCGCCGCCGCCTGGCTCGCAGGACAGGGCTGGCGTGTGACGGTCGTAGAGGACGACCCCGAGGTCGCAGCTCACCTTGCCGGCGCTGGTCCTCTCGAAGTCGCCGCGCTCGAAGTGGCGCCGGCGCCTTCCCGTGCAGCAGAGCTGGCCGCCGGTGCCGAGGTCGTGGTGCCGAGCCCAGGTGTGCCTTTTGGCCACCCCCTCATCGCAGCTGCCCTCGCACAAGGCGTGCCCGTCGTCTCAGAGGTGGAGCTCGCCTGGGCTGAGATCGAGCGGCGCCGGGAACAAGGGGCCGCAGTCAGGCTTGCAGGCATCACTGGGACCAACGGCAAGACTACGGTGGCTCTGCTTGCCGGCGAGATGCTCAGGCGTTCCGGCCGGCGGGTCGTAGTCGCCGGTAACGTTGGCTACCCGCTCCTGGCGGCAGTGAGGGAGCTCGGCCCAGAGGGGGAGGCGGTGGTCGTGGCCGAGCTTTCGTCGTTCCAGCTCTGTTTCGCCCACGAGCTGCGCCCCGACGTCGCCTGCTGGCTCAACTTCTCTCCGGACCACCTCGACTGGCACCCTGACCTCGGGCACTATGCCGAGGCCAAGGCTCGCATCTGGGGGAGGCAAGGCCCGGGCTGCACGGCGGTCATCAACGCGGACGACCCGGTCGTCGCCGCTGCGGCAACATCGGTGCCTCCCGGGACCAAGGTGGTGGCCTTTGGAGCCAAGAGGAGCGAGCGGGCAGAGCACAAGGTTTCGTGGACCTTTGGCCCCGAAGGAGTCGAGGGCCCTTATGGTTTCGCCCTGGCGGCGGCCGACCTCGCCCGCGCGTTTCCCCACGACCTCGCGAACGTGGCAGCGGCGGCTGCAGTAGCGATGGCCGCCGGGGCGAGCTCGGAGGGTTGCGCTATAGCGGCGCGCGAGCACCGTCCACCTTCTCATCGCGTCGAGCTCGTGGCAGAGTCCGACGGTGTATCGTGGTACGACGACTCGAAGGCCACCACGCCGGCCTCGGTGCTCGCGGCTACGCGCGCTTTTGCTTCGGTCGTTTTGATAGCCGGGGGGCGCAACAAAGGCCTCGACCTGTCGGTCCTCGCAGAGGCTGCGCCTCCCGTGAGGGCTGTGGTCGCCATCGGCGAGGCTGCCGGCGAGGTGGCCGAAGCGTTTGCCGGCCGGGCCTTGGTGAGGACCGCCTCCTCTATGGAGGAAGCGGTCGAGGCAGCCATGGGCTTGGCCCGCCCCGGTGACTCGGTGCTCCTGTCGCCCGGCTGCGCCAGCTTCGATTGGTACCGCTCGTACGCCGAGAGGGGCGAGCACTATGCCACGCTCGTAAGAGCCAGCCTCAACAGGGCGCGGCCGACCGGCTTACCGGCGCCAGCCGGCGCCAAAGGAGCTTGCCAATGACCTGGGCCCCGGCCCCTGCACCAGCGAGGAGCCGGAGGATCCGGGCCCAGGCGGGGCAAGAGCACGGCGCCGGCGGGGCCCCGGCCCCCGCATCGGCGAGGAGCCTGGGTTGGGGCGCCCGGGCGGGGCAAGAGCACGGGGCCGCAGCGGCGCGCGCAGTGAGGGCTGATTACGGTGTGCTCCTCGGCAGCGTGGCGACGCTGTGCTTGGCCGGGCTCCTCATGGTGCTTTCCGCTTCGTCGGTGGCGAGCTTGAGGAGCTTTGGGAGCCCCTGGTGGTACTTCGAGCATCAGGGCATGTACCTGTTGGCCGGCGTCTTCGCCTTCTTTGTGGCCCAGCGCGTCGGGATGGCTACTTGGCAACGAGCGGCTCGCCCCGCGGTGCTGGTCGCGTGCCTGGCTTTGATGGCGGTGCTCGTGCACGGCCGCAGCGCAGGGGGCGCGTCGCGCTGGCTGGGCTTTGGGCCCTTGGAGTTCCAGCCCTCTGAGTTCGCCAAGCTTGCGCTGGTACTCTTTGCTGCCGACGTGTCGGCCCGGCGCGAGGGCAAGGGTGACTGGGCGTACAGGGCAGGCCCTGTGCTAGTGGTGGTGGCCCTTTTCGCTTTGCTCATCTTGGAACAGCCGGACATGGGGACCGCAGTGATGCTTTGTGCCATAGGTTTGGCTGTACTTTTTGCCGCCGGCTTGCCCCTTAGATGGTTGGGGGCGCTCGGGGCCTTCGCGGGCGCCTCTGGGCTGGTGCTGGCCGTGTCCGCCCCTTACCGGCTTGCCCGCCTCACGTCTTTCCTCAACCCTTCGGCTCACGCCACCACGACTGGCTACCAGTCCGTGCAAGGCTTGATCGCTTTGGCCACGGGGCACTTAGCGGGCACGGGGCTAGGCCAAAGCCTGGCGAGCTGGGGCTACCTACCCAACCAGTACACGGACTTCATCTTTGCAGTTATAGGTCAGGAGACTGGGCTCGTCGGCTGCGTCGTCGTCCTGGCTCTGTTCGGTGCGATCGGCTTCGCCGGTACCAGGGTGGCCTGGCGCGCGCGGAGCACTTTCGAGAGCCTGGTCGCAGCGGGTGTCACTGCTTGGGTGGTGCTGCAAGCCATCGTCAACGCCGGCGCCGTCGCTGGCGTGCTACCAGTTACGGGCGTGCCCTTACCCTTTGTGTCTTACGGTGGGACTTCATTGATAATCCTCATGTTCGCGGTGGGCCTCCTCGCCAACGTGGCCAGGGCGCAGAGAGCAGGAGAGCGATGAAGGCGGCCGAAAGGCGCACATGGGCGGTTATAGCCGGCGGAGGAACGGGCGGCCACGTCTACCCGGGCGTCGCTCTTGCTAGCGAACTGCTAAGGCGTGGCCACTCAGCGGCCTCGGTACGTTTTGTCGGGGCGCGCCGGGGTGTCGAGGCGAAGTCGACGGCCTTGGCAGGCTTCGGGGCGACCCTCCTGCCTGGGCGGGGGCTCGTTAGGCGGCTTTCGGTGAAGGGGGCCGCCCAGAACCTGCTTGCCTTGGCCGGCACTTGTGCTGGGGTGTTTATGGCGGTGGTCCTTTTCATGCGTTGGCGGCCCGCAGTCGTGGTCTCCTTCGGGGGGTACGCGAGCCTGCCGTGCGTGGCTGCAGCGGCTCTCTATGGCGTCCCGGTGGTCGTCGTCAACCTCGACGCCGTTCCTGGCCTCGTGAACCGCTGGGCCTCGCGCCTTCCCGGCAGCGTGGTGTTCGAGGGCGTGCCGGTGAGGCCAGAGATGGCCACGATCGACCGGGGCGACGAGGCTCGCCGGCGCGCTAAGGAACACCTCGGGCTCCCGGCCGGCGCCGCGGTGGTGGCGGTGTCGGGAGGCTCCCTCGGTTCGCTCAGGATCAACCGCGCCACGGCTCGCCTGGCCGCCCTCTGGGCTAGCCGAACGGACCGGGCCGTTTACCACGTAGTGGGCCTTCGAGACTGGGAGAGCTTCGAGCCGCCGGCGCTCGGGGCTGGCGGCCTCACCTACCGGGCGGTGCCCTACCAGGAGGACATGGCCGCGTTGTACACAGCTGCCGACGTCGCTGTACAGCGCGCGGGTGCCAGCAGCGTCGCAGAGTTGGCGCTGGCCGGCCTCCCCTCGGTGCTCGTGCCCCTGCCTGGCGCGCCTGGCGGCCACCAGATGGCCAACGCGAGGGCCATGGCCGTCGCGGGGGCTGCAGTGGTCGTGCCTGATGACGAGCTAGACGGCGAACGGCTGGCCACAGAACTAGAGGCGCTCCTAACGAGCCCAGCTCGCCTGGAGGCAATGGGCACGTCTGCGCGGGCGCGAGCTAGGCCGGCAGCTGCTAGCGAGCTCGCCGACCTGGTAGAACGCGCCGGCACCCGGGTGCGGGGCCAACGAGGGCCGGGCGGGCAAGCTGAGGGCGGCGGGCAGCTGAGCGAGGCTCCGGGCGAGCCTGGGAAAGCGGTCGCGAGTGCCAGCTGACCGGGCTCCCGCTGCCTTGGCGGCCGCGCCGCTCGACCTGGCCCGGGGGGCCAAGCGGGTCCATATCGTCGGGGCTGGCGGCGCTGGGATGAGCGCCATAGCGACGCTCCTGGCGGGCATGGGCCACATTGTCTCAGGCAGCGACCAAGCGGCTACGGCCGCGCTCAGGCGCCTGGCCCGCCTGGGCGTGCGCACCTATGTCGGCCACGAACCTGCCAACCTGGACGGTGCCGAGCTCGTCGCCCGCTCGACGGCGGTGCCGGTTGGCAATGTCGAAGTCCAAGAGGCACGCCGGCGAGGTCTCCCGGTCTTGGCACGGGCTGAAGTGCTGGCGGCGATCTGCTCGGCTCGCCGCACCGTCGCAGTTTCTGGGACTCACGGCAAAACGACCGTGACCGCCATGCTGGCGGCGGTGCTGGAGGCAGCAGGAGCCGAACCCAGTTACCTCGTGGGGGGCGAGCTAGCCGGAGGGCGCGGCGGGGCGCGCTGGGCCAAAGGGGAGTGGTTGGTGGTGGAAGCCGACGAGTCAGACGGGACCTTCCTGGCGCTACCGGCTGAAGCGGTGGTGGTGACGAGCGTGGCTGCCGACCACCTCGAGCACTTCGGCGGTCTCGGCGGTTTAGAAGCCGCCTTCGAGCGTTTCCTCGCCCAGGCACCCGGGCCAAAAGTCGCTTGCCTCGACGACCCTGGTGCCGCCAAGGTGGTAAGGACGCTCGGGGCAGCGCCGGGCTTGGTCACCTACGGGAGCGCAGATGGCGCGTCGTACCGGGTGAGCGAGGTCGAACTGGCCCGCTTTTCCGCCCGTTTCCGGCTCAGCGGGGCAAAGGGCGAGCTAGGCCGTTTCCAGCTGGGCGTGCCGGGCATGCACAACGTACTGAACGCAGCGGGGGCAGTTGCGGTGGCTTTGGAGCTGGGCGTCGCGCCCGACGTGGCCCGATCGGCGCTCGACGCCTTCCGTCCGGTCGGGCGCCGCTTTGAGCTCGTGGGCGAAGCCGGCGGAGTGAGCTATGTGGACGATTACGCCCACAACCCGGGCAAGCTCGCTGCCGCGCTCGCCGCCGCCCGGGCAGGTGGGTGGAAGAGGGTGGTCGCCGTTTTCCAGCCTCACCGCTATTCGCGTACCGAGGCGCAGTGGCGAGAGCTCGGAGCCGCTTTGTCGGGGGCTGACGTCGTGGTCGTGACCGCCGTGTACGCCGCCGGTGAAACGCCTCGCCCGGGCGTGGACGGCCGCCTGGTCGCTATGGCTGCCCAGTCGTCCCGGCCCGGTCTGCCCGTCTACTACGCCGAGGAGCGCGAGGAGCTCTGCTGCCTAGTAGGGGAGCTACTTCAGCCTGGGGACCTCTGCCTCACCCTCGGTGCTGGCGACATCACGACGCTGCCTGCTGCGCTCCTTGGCGGCCCTAGAAGCGCAAGCTCCCCGAGCGAGGCCCAAGCACAGCACCGAGCGAGCCAAGAGGTAGAGCCGAGATGAGGGCAACCGAGATGAGGGCAACCGAGATGAGGGCAACAGTTAGAGCCGAGACGGGCGACGGTGCCCTATGAGCGGTAGCTTCCCGCCCCCGCCTGCTGGTCCCTTGCCGCCGCCCGGCCCGGCGCCTGCGCCACAGCCACCGCCCGTAGATCCCCGCTTCAGGAGGCGCTGGGCCGAGGCTAGGCGAGCTGAAGGGCGCCGGCGACTGCGCGTGCTGGTGGCGGGCCTCGGTGCCGTTGCCCTGGCCGGCGCCTGCTTCGGGGCGCTGCACTCGCCGCTTTTCGAAGTCCGCCACATCGAGATCCTCGGCAATTCCCGTACACCCCGCGCCCAGATTTTGTCTGCGGCCCGGCTCTCTCCTGGGACGCTCATGATCGACGCCGGGGGAGCGCGCGCGGTGCGCGCGGTCGACGCGCTTCCCTGGGTGTCGTCGGTCAGCTTCGAGCGGCGCTGGCCATGGTCTGTTGTGGTCAAGGTGTCGGAAAGGCGACCGGTAGCCCTCGTCGGCCCCGCTGGCGGCGGCCCGGGAGGGGGCGGTACGGAGCTCGTGGACGCGACCGGCCGGGCTTTGGAGGTTGCCCCTGCCGGTTCCGAGCTCCCTTCGCTGCCGGTAGTCATCGGTGCGCAGAAGGCGTTGCCTGGGCACGACATCACTCCCGTCGCCCCCACGACGGCCAGTGAGCTGGCGCTGTTGTTAGAGGCGGCCGCCGGCACTCCTTCGCAGCTCGCCCGGCACCGGGTCACGCTGTGGTGGTCAAGGGGCCAAGGGGTGGAGGCGCGCCTCGCCGGTTCTCCGACCACCGTGTTGCTGGGTGACGGGTCCCAGCTGGCTTTCAAGATGGCGGTGCTGAACGAGCTGGCCAGCCGTGTGGCGCTGAGCAGCTACTCCCTGGTTGACCTGACCGTACCGGCGCGCCCAGCGCTCACGCCCGTAACGGGTACTTGAAGCGCGCCCAACCGAGCCACTTGATCGGGCAGTGACAAGGGCGCTAACGTCTGTGGGCTGTACCTATAGGTTGCCTAGAGGGTAAGCAACCCTGAACCTCTACTTTAGGTTGATGCTCGTCGAAAGCGCAAGCGAGGCTATATGACCGCTCCAACTCAAAACTACATAGCCGTCATCAAGGTGGTTGGCATCGGTGGTGGCGGGGTCAACGCGGTCAACCGCATGATCGATGCCGGCCTGAAGGGCGTCGAGTTCATCGCCGTCAATACCGACGCTCAGGCGCTTTTGATGAGCGACGCTGACGTCAAGCTCGACATAGGCCGCCAACTGACCCGTGGGCTAGGAGCGGGCAGCGACCCCGAAGTCGGGCGGCAAGCGGCTGAGGAGCACAGGGACGAGATCGAAGAAGTCTTGAAGGGCGCAGACATGGTGTTCATCACCGCCGGCAAGGGCGGGGGCACCGGGACCGGTGGGGCACCCGTGGTGGCGGAGATCGCCAAGGCGGCTGGAGCGCTCACGATCGGCGTCGTAACGAGGCCGTTTTCCTTCGAGGGACGCCGACGCTCGCTCCAGGCAGAGCAAGGGATCCAGCGCTTGAAAGAAAAGGTGGACACGCTGATAGTGATCCCGAACGACCGCCTGCTAGCGGTGGCTAACAACAAGACGACCCTCGTAGGCGCCTTCAAGATGGCCGATGAAGTCCTCTTGCACGGGGTGCAAGGCATCACGGAGCTCATCACCACTCCAGGGCTCATAAACACTGACTTCGCTGACGTGAAGGCCGTCATGACCAACGCCGGCACGGCCATAATGGGCATCGGGAGCGCTTCGGGGGACGGCCGGGCTCCCGCGGCTGCGAAAATGGCAGTCACTTCGCCCTTGCTCGAGGCGTCCATCGAAGGAGCGAGGGGGATTTTGCTCAACATTGCCGGCGGCCCCGACCTAGGCCTGTTCGAGGTCAACGAGGCGGCAGAGATCATCCACGCCGCCGCCCACCCGGACGCGAACATCATCTTTGGCCAGGTGATCGACGAGGGAATGGGCGACGACGTGCGGGTTACGGTCATTGCAGCCGGCTTCGACCGCTGGGACGGCTCTTCTGGCCAGGGGACCGAAGACGGGGCTCCAGAGCGGCGCTCGCAGCTCGGCCTGGCGGACGTCGAGGCCGAAATGGCAGGCGCCGAGCTGGGCTTTCAGGGCGACGACGACTTCGACGTGCCGCCTTTCCTCAAGTAGGGCGAGCTTGGCGGTTGGCGGCTCTGGGTCGCTTTACGTGGTCGGTCGCCCTTCCCGGCGGTGCCGAGGTACGTGGGGCCAGCAAGCTCGCCGGCGACTTCTCGAGCCCCGGCGCTGTGCCAGAGCAGCGGGCGCAGCTTGCCCCCTTCCCCTGGACCTGGCTCAAACAGGTGCACGGCGCCAATGTGGTCGTGGTGGAGCAGCCAGGCGCGTGCCGGGGAGCCGAGGCCGACGCGGCAGTGACACCTGCAGCGGGCGCTGCCCTCGCGGTCCTCACAGCCGATTGCGCGCCGGTTGCCTTCTCGAGCGAGGAGGGGGTGGTGGGCGTGGCCCACGTGGGCTGGAAGGGGCTCGTCGCCGGCGTGGTCGAGGCGGCGGCGGCGTCCATGGAGGCCATGGGGGCGCGGCGCGTTTTCGCTGCCATCGGGCCGTGCATCTGGCCCCACGCCTACCCTTTCTCCCCCCCTGACTTGGACTTGGTCGCAGACAAGTTCGGCCCTTCGGTGCGCGCCACCACGCCAGAGGGTGTGCCGGCGCTCGACCTGCCCGCCGCGGTCGGCTCCGCTTTGGAAAAGGCAGGGGTGTACCTGGTAGCAGCTGCTCAGACGTGCACGCACTGTTCAGAGGTGCACTTTTCCTGGAGGGCGCGAGGCGACCGAGGCCGCCAAGCGACGGTCATCTGGAAGGAGCCGCGATAGGCGCGCCAGAGGGCAGCCGCCCGCCGGAGAGGGCCTGCCTGCCTAGCGGGGCGGCGGCCATAGCCGCCAGGTTGGCAGAGGTCCGAGAGCGGATCCTCTCGGCTGGCGGCACCTCCCGGGTGACCATCGTCGCGGTCACCAAGGGCTTTGGCCCAGATGTCGTCCGTGCCGCGGCCGCTGCGGGCCTCTTGGACGTCGGGGAGAACTTCGCGCAGGAGATGCTCGCCAAGCTCCCCGGTGCTCCGGCGGGGCTCAGGTGGCACTTCCTCGGTCAGCTGCAGCGCAACAAGCTGAGGCGCCTCGCACCTCACGTGCACCTCTGGCACGGCCTCGACAGACCGCAAGAGGCTGCTCTTTTGGCGAGGGCACGTCCAGGTGCTGCGGTCCTGGTGGAGGTGCGTGCCAGCGGGCGGGTGCCTGAGGGAGAGCGGACGAGGCCAGGCGTGGAGCTCCAAGCCGCAGCGGGGCTGGTAGAGGCTGCTCGCAGCGCGGGCTTGGACGTACGTGGGCTCATGACAGTCGGCCCGCTCGGGGCCGAGGCTAGCGAGCTGTCCCGGCACTTTCGGGCTGTCGCCGATCTCGCCCGTCAGCTCGGGCTAGCGGAGCTGTCGATGGGCATGAGCGCAGACTTCGAGCTGGCCGTGGCCGAAGGCGCGACCATCGTAAGGTTGGGCAGGGCGCTGTTCGGTCCTCGGCCGCCGCGTTAGCACTACGCTATAAGCCATGCCGGGTGCAGGCAAGAAGATGCTGATGTGGCTCGGCTTGGCCGACGCCGAAGAGTACGACGACTACGAGCCCTATGAGGAGGCCACGGCCCCGCCGGCTCCCCGGCGCGCACCCGAACCGCTCGAGCCCGCACCTCAGATGTCGCCGGCAGTGCGGACCCTGCCACGCGAGGAGGGCGGGACCACGATCAACTTGCGGCCTATCACCGCCCCGCTGCGGACGTTCCCGGCACCAGCCCCAGCGGCGCCAACAGCTGCGCCGGCGGCCAAGGTCCATGTGGCTGCACCCGCTGAGTTCGCCGACGCTCAAGAGATCGCAGACCGCTTCCGCAGCGGCCAGCCTGTGATAGTCAACCTGGGCAACGCCTACCGAGACTTGGCCCACCGGATGATCGACTTCTGCAGCGGCGTCGCTTATGCCCTTGGTGGCAGCATGGACAAGGTAGCTGACAAGGTGTTCTTGATGACGCCGAACAACGTGGAGGTATCTGCCGAGGAAAAGAAGCGCCTTCAGGAGCGTGGTTACCGCTGACCGTTGTCGCTGCGCAGCTGGCGCGGGGCTTCGAGCGGCCCAGGCGCTCTCGTGTTGCTCCTTGGGAACGCAACCTCAGGCGGCCAGGGAGACTAGCGCCCAACTGGTCCGGGGTTTAGGTGTCTAGCTGGCTCACCCACCCGCTTTACACGCTGGGGATGATCTACCTCCTCATGATGCTGGTCCGTGCCGTGCTTTCTTGGTTCCCGCTAGAGCCAGGCTCGCCGGCAAGCCGGGCCCGGCGCTGGCTCACCGTAGCGACCGAGCCTGTCATAGCGCCGTTCAGAAAGGTCATCCCGCCCATCGGCGTGTTCGACATTTCCTTCCTGGTCGCGTTTTTGGTCGTTTACTTGGTGACCTCTTACATCTTGTGGCTTGTCGTCGTTTAGGGCCCTGGTAAGCACGCTTACTTTGGGCCAGGGCGCTTGGGGGCTTGGGGGCCGCTGGCGCGCACCTTGCCCGGTTCTTGCGCTCCGCCCGGCCCACGCCTCCCCATAGCACTTCTGCCTCTGGCCCCAAGCCCGGGCGCCCTCGCCCTGTGGGCACCATCGCCCAGCCTGGTCAGGCGGTGCGGCCCCCCGGGCCGACGGTGCTGCGCCCCAAGCAGTGCGTAGCTGTCCTTTTGGGCTCAAGGGTGGCCAAGGCGCAGGCAAATGCCGAGAACGCCGAGCAGTGAGTGTTAGCATTCGCGCATGGAACTGACCCCCCAGGTCTTCCGGGACGTGCAGTTTCGTGAGAAGCTGCGTGGCGGGTACCACCCCGAAGATGTCGACGAGTTCTTAGAGCAAGCAGCTCAGAGCGCGGAGGAGCTGCTGGCTCGCCTGAAGAGCGCAACAGAGCGGGCCGAGAGGGCCGAGCGGGCTTTGGAAGAGGCTTCCAGCAGCGATGAGACCTTAAAGCGCGTCCTTGTCATGGCGCAGCGAACTGCCGACCAGGCTGTGCGTGAGGCCCGCGAGGAAGCAGAGCGGCTGCTTGCCGAGGCCCGGGTACAAGCTCAGGCGATCGTGGCCGACGCCGAAGAGCGCGGCCGGCGCGCTTATGACTCCAAAGTGGTCGAGGCCCGTGCGAACCTCGACAGGGTTGAAGAAGCGCTCCGGCGGGCGCAGAGCGACGCTGAAGTTCTCTCCCGCTGGGTGACGACCAACAAGGCACAGCTGCTCGAAGCCCTGCGAGAGGCGGCGGCTTTACTAGACAAAGTGGGCAGCGGGGAGCTGCCGGCGAGCGAGCAGCCGTCGGCTAGCGGCCAGCCGACCCAGAGCGTGGACCTAGACGTGACTGGGACGGGCAGTACAAACGTGCCTCCGGCTGAGCGCTCAGGGGCGGCCATCGGGAGCTCCCCCGCGCTCAGTGAGGTCACGGGCGGCCAGGAGCAGGCGGTCCAGGGTGGCCCTACTGGCTCCGAGAGCGAGGGGTACCACGGCGGCGAGGCCGAAGGCGGGTGGGACCCGCGCTTCTTGGAGGACTTGGAGGACGGCCAATCTCGGGTGGGGGTGGCAAGCGAGGCTTCGGCGGGCCTTGTGGCCGGTGGCCCGGGCGCCGTTCCCGCTGCCAACTTGGCTGCGGGAGAAGGAGCGGGCGAGGATACCCAGCCTGGCGGCAGTACGCCGCGCACCAGGTACAGCGAGGAGCCCGAAGACGCAACCGTGGCGTTCGACGAGAAGGCGCTGGACAGCTTTTTCCGGGACCAGGACCTTCGCGTGAGAGGCCCGGGCAGGTTCCGCCGGCGCTCCTAGACTGGCCGCCGCGAGGCAGGCGGGTCGCGCCCAGGGCGGCGGAAGGTACAGGAGGCTGCAGGCTGGAGCCAGGTCCGGGTGCCAGCACTGCCTGGGCCTGCACGTAGGCGAGGAGCCGAGCTACAGGCGGCTTGGCCGGTCGTAGGGCGTTGCCGGCTGGAATCACGGCGGTCGCGGGGTTGTTTGTCCCGCTAAGTGGTAGGCTACCCGGCTCCGCGGAGGGTGAGGTGTCAATGCCAAAAGCCAAACAAGTACTGGAAGACGTTGAGGCCCTGACCGATAGTGGCGCCGGCAACGGCGCGGCGACGCTCAAGCATGAGCAGCGCCGGGCAACTGGCCACGCGTCGGCTAGCGGCGCACGAGGCAGCAATGGTGCACCTGCCAGTTCAGCGGAACACTTACGCGCCAGCGCTAGGCCAGCAGTCAAAAGAGCGCCGGCGGAGAGCCGAGCCCCGGGCGCAGAAGCCCGCGGGGCAACGGCGAGGGGGGCCACTCAAGGCAAGACGCACGTGAGCTCCCAGGGCAAGCAGGAGATGCAGGCGGCCCCTCGGAGCAAAGAGGAGACGAAAGCAAGCAGCCGAGCGGCTAAAGGCGGCAAGAGCCAGACCGCCGAAGCGGGTGCTACTAGCGCCACCAAGGCTCCTACCAGCGGGCCCAAGGTCCGGGCTAAGCCCGCTGGCACGTCAAGAAGTGCGGGGCCGTCGGCAAGGCCTGCTCGTGAGGCACGCCAGACGACGCCAGCGGGCGCGACAGCGGCCGCGCGCGCCAAGGCTGCGGAGCGAAGCGGTACCCAAGAAGCTCTGGCTCCCCAGGTAACCGAGCGGCGCCATGCGCGAGGAGCGAGCGCCAAAGCTGCCACGTCCGAGCAGCCCGCGCAGCTCGTCCAAGCCACGTCCGGCCAGCGTGCCCAAGTCGACGCTCATGCGCCTGGGCCGGTGGCGGACGGCCGCCAGGTCCCAACCCCGTCCCGCTCTGCCAGGGCAAAGGACAAGGCAGTGCCCCGAGGTGGCGTGGCTGAGGGCTCGGCTCCAGCACTACTAGCAGCAGGGGGGCTAGAAGCGGTGCCGGCTGAGGCGCCGGACGTGCATCTCGGTGCTGTCTCGCCCAAGCAGGAGGAGGGCGGACCGAGCGGGGACGACGGGCGACCGAGCGGGGACGACGGGCGACCGAGCGGGGACGACGGGCGACCGAGCGGGGGGGAGGAGGCTTCCCGAGCCCGAGAGCTGTTCCTCCTCCACCAGCGTGAAGTTCTGGTGGCTGAACGCAACAACTACATCCGCCAGGCTGAGGAGCTGCGCGCCCAGGCAGACGCTTTGGCCTTGGAGCACGAGCCTGGGGACGTGCAGTTCGACGAGGAAGGCGGCGAGGGTGGGACGGCCAACGTCGACCGCGAGATCGACCTGCAACTTTCGGCCCAGGCGCGAGCTGCTGTCGAAGAGATCGACGCGGCGCTTGCAAAGCTCGACGCCGGGACCTACGGGCTTTGCGAGAATTGTCGCAACCCGATACCCGAGGCGAGGCTGGAAGCCTTGCCGCAGGCCAGGTTATGCGTGAGGTGCAAGAGCGGAGGTTTGACGGCGCGGCGGCAGTGAGCTTTCGTGCAAAGCCGCCTAGGACGGCACGCCGGCGGTACCGGCGGCGAAGCGCCGACGTCTTTGGCATGGCGCTACCTCGGCTCTCGGCCAGGGCGCGAGCAGGTGCAAGCTCCTATGGGCGGCCGCTGCTCATGGCTATTTTGGCAGCGGCCGTAGTAAGCCTCGACCAGTGGTCCAAATCCTGGGCCGAGCAAGCTCTCCTGCACGGGCCAGTTCACGTGGTAGGGCCTCTCAACCTCGTCCTTACCTACAACAAGGGCGCAGCGTTCTCCCTCGGTACCGGCGTGACGCCCGTAATAGAACTGGTTGCCGTCTTTGTGGTCGCTTGGCTCTTACGTTATTGGGGCCGCTTGTCTGCTTCGGCCACCAGTTGGGCTTATGTAATAGGCTTCGGGCTGCTCTTCGGCGGGGCGGTGTCCAACCTTTGCGACCGCTTCGTTCGCCACCATCACGGTGCCGTCGTGGACTTCATACAGGCCGCAAGCTGGTGGCCGGTGTTCAATGTGGCTGACGTGGCGATAACAGTGGGAGCGCTGCTCGTGGCGGTGAGGGCGCTCTTTCCTTCAGGTTCGCCAGGCGCCGGCGAAACGCCCTCGCTGGACGCCGGCGAGGCCCGAAGCTGTCGGCCTGCCCGCCACAACGAGCCAAGCCGACGGCCATGAGCGGCCCGGGAGCCGCCGGGGCCCCCAGGGCACCCTGGAGCAGTGCCTCTGGCCTCGGCGGGCGCGCCCGGGCGGACGGACCTCCTACAGTCGCGAGCGCAACTGGGCAGGTGGTTTCGTTCGAAGTCGCCCCGACGCTTGCCGGCGAACGCCTGGACAGGGCCGTGGCATTGGTCGTCGGGCTCAGCCGCTCGGAGGCGTCTCGCCTGGTAGATGGGGGGAGGGTGAGCGTCGAGGGCACAGTGGCGAGGTTGCCGAGCCGGCGCCTACGCCAGGCTGAGCGCGTGGCGGTCCACCTGCTTGGGCCGGGCCGGGAACCGGCGGGCACCGGCACTGGCCCCTCTCAGCCGGCCGGCGTTTGTGGCCCGGGCGCGCCAACTGCGCAGGCGCCGGAGCCGGAGGCCGTGGTTGCCCCCGAAGGGGATTTGCCACAAGCCCGCGCGCCCCTTTCGCCCGCTCCTAGCGACCCGGAGATCGTCTTCGTCGATGACCACCTTGTCGTGGTGGACAAACCGGCGGGCCTCGTCGTCCATCCTGGCGCTGGCAACCTCGAGGGGACGCTCGTGCAAAAGCTTGTGGGCCTTTTCCCAGACGTGGCCGGCGCTGGCCCCGACTCGGTTCGCCCGGGTGTCGTGCACCGGTTGGACAAGGGCACCTCTGGGTTGCTCGTGGTCGCGCGGACAGCCGCGGCGCGTGAGGCGTTGGCTCGTCAGATGGCGGCCCGGACGGTGGCGCGCAAGTACTTGGCAGTCGTCTTTGGCGAACTCGAAGAGGACGCTGGGCTGGTGGAAGCTCCCCTCGGGCGCTCGCCACGTGAGCGGCGCAAGGTCGCCGTGGTGCAAAGCGGCCGTCCGGCACGGACCCACTACCGCGTGGTCGCCCGTTCTCGACGTTGCTTCGCTACCAGCCTGCTGGAGCTGCGCCTAGAGACAGGCAGGACCCATCAGGTGCGAGCGCACCTCGCCGCCATCGGCCACGCCGTGCTCGGCGACGCTACCTATGCGGGGCCAGGAGACCTGGCAGTCGCCAAACGCTTCGTCCCGTTCCTTTGCCGCCCTTGGCTGCACGCCGTCGAGCTAGGGTTCGTTCACCCGGCGACAGGTGAGCCCATGCACTTCGCATCGGCCCTCCCAGCAGACCTTCTCCGCGCGCTCGACGCACTTGGCTTCGAAGCTGACCTCGGTGCCGGTGAGCGGCCTGCTGGTAGGATGGGCCCGTGAGGGTCTCGACGCGCGGCGATTATGCGTGTAGGGCACTTCTCTCGTTGGCTCTTCACGGCGGCAGTACTCCCACGTCGGTGAAGGACATCGCAGAGCGTACGGGGTTGCCGCAGCCCTACTTGGAGCAGATCCTGCTCGCCCTGAAAGGAGCCGGCTTGGTCCGCTCTAAACGGGGCGTTGGCGGGGGTTACGTGCTCGCTCGGCCGCCGGAGAAGCTCACGCTTGGCCAGGTCGTGGCCGCGGTGGACGGGCCCATCGTCGTTGGCGATTTCGGCGAGCCCCATGCCGGCGGTGCCTGCGACCACGAGGGCCAGTGCGTGCTGCTGTCCGTGTGGGCCGAGGTGGGGGAGCACATGAGGGCGCACCTCGACTCTTACACGATCGCCGACATGGTCGGGCGAGTCAAGGGCGCCGATGCCCGCCGGCAGCCTTTCGCGGACCGGGATAGCGGCGTGCTGCCTGGGGCGCGAAACGCCAGCTTGTTGCCTGAGGCGGACAGGGACGGCGCCCCGGGCGGCCAAGGCAGCGTTCGCGCCTCGGGTGCTGGCGAGGAGCTGGCTGCGGCCCACGACCGAGCCCTCGTCCCAGCCGGTCTTGCGTGAGCCGGGCCCGCTGTCGGCAGCTCAGTGGGCTCAGCTACCAGCGTTGCCGCTGGCTTTTTGTCGCTGGTCGTTCGCGATCTGAACGAAAGCCAGCCTGATTTGGCTCAGACCCTGCACAAGAGTGGTCTCGGCCTCGCCCAGTCGGCCGCGGAGGCCTTCGAGCAGGCTCGCCAGGGCGTCGATCGCCAGTTGGGCCTGAGGCAGCTGGGGGGGCTGGCTGGAAAGGTGAAGCGCAGCGAGGTCCCAAAGGCCCATGGCGTGGTTGGCGACCACCAGTTCCGCAGGGGTACGGCGAAGCTGCTCTTGAACTGCTTTGAGCTCCTCTTGGGCGCGCTCTACCTCTTCGGGGCTCGGTTTGTGGTCGCCCGTCCTGGCGTAGCCGGTCTCGGTGGGGGTGCTCGGCGCGGTGACGCCTGCCGGACCGCTAGCAAAGTCCTGGCCACCTCGAGGAGGGGGTTGGCCACTGTTTGCGGCCTGGCTGCGCTGGCCAACGTCCTCGACAGGGCGCCTCGGCACCGGGTGCTCGCCGCTGGGAGTCCAAAGCGTGCTCACCTGCGCTAGCCTATGATGAGAAGCGAGGTTAGTTTCGGGAGGACGGGCTGAGGAGACCAGTAACGGCTGATGGTGCACACGAGTTGATGCGGTGACAGCCAAAGGTGTGCGCGCGCCGGAGCGGGTCAGCTCGGTTTTGTCCCTTTGGCCCGCTGAGGTGTTCGTCCAGGGCAGCGGTGAGAAAGTCTTCTGCAGGTTCTCGTGTGCCCACCTGTTGTGAGTAGCGCCTCGGTGCGCCTCGGCGAGCAGTACTGCTCTCGTGCCGGCCTTCGGGCCGGCTCAAGTGCCTTCCATGTGGCAGAGCGCCCACGATATTGGACAGGCGCAAGTTACGTCCGTCACCGCCGCGCCGGCCACTTGCTGGCCAAGCGGCCCTAACAAGGAGAAACCGCATACCCACAGCCGAAACGAACGAGCACCGTGTCAATGACCGCATCCGCGCCCGCGAGGTGCGCTTGATCGACCCGGAGGGCAAGCAACTGGGGGTGAAGCCGCTCCCTGAGGCTCTCGCGGTAGCTCGCCAGCTCGACTTGGACCTGGTAGAAGTCGCTCCGGACGCCAGCCCACCTGTTGTCCGGATCATGGATTACAACCGGTTCAAGTACGAAACCGCTCAACGCGCGAGGGAGTCCCGGAAAAAGGGGGCCAACTCGAGCGTGAAGGAAATGAAGTACCGTCCGAAGATCGGTTCGGGCGACTTTTTGACCAAGTCCCGTCAGGTTGCGCGGTTCCTCGAAGAGGGCCACAAGGTGAAGGTGACGATCACTTTCCGTGGCCGCGAAGTGAGCCATCCTGAGCTCGGGATGAAGCTCCTGGAGGATCTCGTAGAGCAGGTGAGCACGGTGGGCAAGGTCGAGGCCGCTCCCAAGCTCGACGGCAAGAACATGACGATGCTCCTCGCGCCCGACAGGCGCGCTCGCCAAGCACAGCGCAAGGTACAGGCAGCTCTCGAGGTTGCGAGCGGGCCGGCGACGGCTGCTCGAGATGACGGTCCCCCCCCCGGCCCCAACGGTGCAGCTAACCCTGGACAAGTCGCTGGAGGCGAGCGGGCCGGCGCTGCCGCCAAGAGCGCCTCTTCTGGTTCTGAAGAGGGTGCTCGGCGGCAGTATGCTAAGCTCTGACGCACTTTGTGGTGCCCGTACGGCCTGGGCCGGCCTAAGCGGGCCGTGTTCGCGAGGATCGCATAGAGATGCCAAAGCAAAAAACTGACCGGGGCGCGGCCAAGCGCTTCAAGGTGACCGGGACGGGCAAGCTACGCCGCCGCCAGGCGATGAGGGGGCACCTGGCCGAGAAGAAGGAGTCGAGCCGCATGCGCCGTTTGGCGCGCCCAGTGGACGTGGCGCCAGCAGACACGCGGGCGGCCAAAAAGATGCTCGGGATTTAGGAGACTGAAGAGGAATGGCGCGCGTCAAGCGTTCTGTGCACTCCAAGAAGCACCGCCGGGCGGTGCTGGAGGCCGCCAAAGGCTATTACGGCAACAAGAGCCGCAGTTACCGGGCGGCTCACGAGCAAGTCATGCATTCCCTCGCGTACGCCTACAGGGACCGACGGGCAAGAAAGGGAGACTTCCGCCGCCTCTGGAACGCCCGCATCAACGCGGCCTGCAGGGCTCACGGCTCCACCTACAGCCGTTTTGTCGCCGGCTTGAAGCGCGCCGGCGTCGGTGTCGACCGCAAGGTGCTCGCCGACCTAGCGGTCCGCGACGATAGAGCTTTCGCTCAGCTTGTCGCGCTGGCCGCCGGGCAGGAGGGCGCCCAAACCAGTTGAGCGGCGGCGAGCAGCTCAGCTACAAAAGCACCCGCGTCCAGCGCCTGCGCCGACTTCTGGCCCGCCGGGACTTCCGAGAGGCAGAGGGGCGTTTCGTAGCCGAAGGGCCGAAGCTCTTGGGCGAGGTGCTCGCTGCAGGGTTGGGCATCGAAACAGTGTTCGTGGCCCCAGGCTGGCGGCTCGCCGCCTCCGGCCGCCACATAGGCGAGCTCCTCGAGCGCTCCCGCGCACGCGGCGCCGAGGTCGCCGAGCTCGCGCCTGGTGTCCTCGAACGTGTAGCGGGTACCACGACGCCCCAGCCAGTCCTCGCGGTGGTGGAGCGGCCCCAGCGCTCCCTCGCAGAGCTACGCCGCCAGCCCCTCCAGCTGGTGGTGGTCTGCGTCGGCGTGCAAGACCCAGGCAACGTCGGCGCGCTGGTGCGTAGCGCCTGGGCCGCGGGGGCAGGTGCTCTCATCGCCTGCGAGGGCACCGCTGACCCTTGGGGGCCAAAGGCTGTGCGCGCCTCTGCGGGTGGCGCGCTCCACCTCTGCGTGATCGAGGCCCCCAGCGCGACCGAAGCCTTGGGCGAACTAGGAGGTCTCGGGCTGAAAAGGCTGGCGGCGGTCGCTGCAGGAGGAGAGGACTGCGCGACGGTGGACTTGGCCCGCCCAGTTGCCCTCGTGTTCGGCAACGAGTCAGCGGGCCTTCACCTCGCCAGCCTGGCGGGCCAGATAGATGGCGCCGTAAGCGTGCCGATGCCGGGCGGTGCCGAGTCGCTCAATGTGGCGGCCGCCGCAGCGGTGATCTGTTTCGAAGCCGCTCGCCAGCGCCGGGCGAAAATGGGCCTGCAGGGAGCAGCCATAGCTGGCAAGCTGGCAACCCTATGAACTCTCCTCGCGAGGCGCTCGAGCGTGGCCGTGAGCTCATCGAGGCCGCTGCGTCCACCTCGGAGCTACGCGCCGTCGAAGCGTTGGCATATGGGAAAAAGAGCGCGCTTGCGAAGCTGACCGGGACGCTCAGGGACTTGGCGCCAGAGGAGAGGCGAGAGCTGGGCAAGGCCGTCCAAGAGGCGCGAGCGGAGCTGGAGGCTCTCTTTGCCGAACGGCTGATGGAGCTCGAGGCGCGCGAGGCGCGCCGGCGAGCCGAACAAGAGCAGCTCGACTTGTCCGAAGCTGCACTTTTGGCCCGTGCCGGTACTGGCGCCCTCGCCGACAGCGTCCCCAGGCCGCCGATCAGGGGGCACACCCACCTCGTCACCCAGGTGCGCGAGGAGCTCGAGGACATTTTTGTGTCTATGGGCTTCGAGGTCGCCGAAGGTCCCGAGGTGGAAGACGACTGGCACAACTTCGAGGCGCTCAACATGCCGGCGCACCACCCAGCACGGGGGATGTTCGACACCTTCTACTTGGCAGTGGGCGAGGCCGAGAGCACGCTGCTGCGCACCCACACCTCCCCGGTGCAGGTGCGCTTGATGGAGTCGCGCCAGCCCCCTATCTACGCGGTCGTACCGGGCCGCTGCTACCGCCGTGACACCGCGGACGCTACGCACTTGCCAGTTTTTCACCAGATAGAGGGCCTTGTCGTGGACGAGGGGATCTCGATGGCTCACCTCGCAGGCACCCTCGACGCTTTCGTAGGAGCCTTTTTCGGCCCGGGCCGCCGGGCGCGCCTACGCCCAAGTTTTTTCCCTTTCACGGAGCCTTCGGCCGAGTACGACGTCACCTGCTGGGTCTGTGCCGGGGCGGGCTGCCGGACCTGCGGGCAGTCGGGGTGGGTCGAGCTGGGCGGCTGTGGCATGGTCGACCCGGCCGTCTTCCAAGCCGTCGGGGTTGACCCTGAGCGTTACACAGGCTTCGCATGGGGCTTCGGCATAGACCGCATGGCGGCAGCCCGGGCCGGCCTCGCCGACCTGCGGGACCTGCTCGAAAACGACGTCCGCTTGCTGAGCCAGTTCTGAGGTCCTTTTCGTGCGCGTCCCGCTTTCTTGGTTGAAAGACTTCCTAGCGCTGGAGGAGCCCCCAGAGCGGCTTGCCCACGCCCTTTCTTTTTTGGGCCTAGTGGTCGAGGCTACTGAAGTCGTCCCCGCGCCTTTCGAAGGCATCGTTGTGGCAAGAGTCCTACAGACGCGCCCTCACGGAAGTGCCGACCGCGTGCAGCTGGTGGACGTCGACGCCGGCGACGGCGACGCGCTCCAGATAGTTTGCGGGGCGTTCAACATGCGGCCCGGAGACCTCGTGCCTCTTGCCACGTTGGGCACCAAGATGCCCGACGGGCGCGAGATCGCCAGGCGCAAGGTGCGTGGCGAGTGGTCCAATGGGATGCTCTGTTCCGCTGCGGAGCTCGGGCTTGGGACAGACGGCCCCGAGCCAGCCATTTACATATTGTCCCCGGGCGTAGCTGCGCCAGGCCAGGCGTTCTCGGAGGCCTTCGGCTTCGGGCCGGACGTCGTTTTCGACCTGGAGATAAGCCCCAACCGTGGGGACTGCTTCTCGATAGCCGGCGTGGCGAGGGACTTGTCTGCTGCTCTCGACCTCCCGTTGGCGCCACCGGCCCCTCTCCCCGGCGCAGACGAGACGGTGGAGCGCGCCAATGTCTTCGTCGCACCAGAAGCCGAAGATCTCTGCCCACGCTTTACCGGGACAGTGTTCGAGCGTGTGCAGGCAGCACAAGTCGCCCCGATGGTCCAGCGCCGGCTGGTCCTCGCCGGCATGCGGCCGATAAACCCGGTGGTGGACGTGTCCAACTATGTGATGCTCGAGCTGGGCCAGCCGAACCACCCTTACGATATTTCCAGCCTCGGCGGCCGCGGCCTAGTGGTCCGCCGTGGGAAGCCGGGCGAAGAGCTGGTCACCCTAGACGGCGTGACGCGGGAGCTTTCCAGCGAAGATCTCGTGATCTCCGACGCGCAGGGTGTGGCGGCGGGCCTCGCCGGCATCATGGGGGGCTCCGGCAGCGGGATCGGGGCTGGCACGCAGACGATCTTGTTGGAGGTGGCCAACTTCGACCCCCGCGCCATATCGGCGACGGGTAAGCGCCTAGGCATCACCTCCGAGGCTCGCTCCCGCTTCGAGCGCGGCGTGGACATCGAGCTGCCCGTGCGCGCTGTAGGCCGGTTCGCCGAACTGCTCGGCCCAGCGGTAAAAAGAGGCCCGACCGTTGACCTATGCCCCCGGCCTCGGTCGGAGCTCGAGGTAGGTTTCCGCCCGGCGCGAGCCAACCTCGTACTGGGGACATCGCTGTCAGCTGCCCAGTGCGCGGGCTACCTCGGGCGGCTCGGTTTCAAAGTGGCACGCGAGGGCGGAGATAAGTGGGACTTTTTGGTCCCGAGCTGGCGCTACGACACCACCCGGGAAATCGACCTAGTAGAAGAAGTAGCCCGCATTTACGGTTACGAGAGGGTCGGCCGTGAGCTCCCGCCGCGGAGAGCAGAGCCGAGCCGGCTGGCCGCTTGGCAGCTTTCCAGGCGGCGACTGCGCGAGGTGCTCACCGGTACAGGAGCGAGCGAGGCGTGGACTTCTAGCTTTGTCTCGGCCAGAGATTTGGAGCTCGCCGGCTTGGGCCCTGCGGGCGCTGTACAGGTCGAGAACCCGCTCGACAGTTCGCAGGCCCTACTGCGACCCTCGCTGCTGCCGGGCCTCATAAAGGCCGCCCGTTCCAACTTTGAGCGCCAGGCTAGGACGGTGAGCCTGTTCGAGCTCGGAGAGGTGTTCAGTTATTCCGTCGCCGACGGGGCGAGCGCAGCGGGCCCGGCGGCCCAAGGACAGAGCGCCTTCGAGTACCGTGCCGTAAAGGGCGTCGTTGAGTGGGAACAGGTGGGCCTTGTTGCCTTCGGCCCTGGCGCGGACGCGGCCCACGCCGCTCGCCTGTGGGAAGTGGTGGCCCGAGCGTTCAAGTTGGGACGAGCGCGGTTGTCGCCTTGGTCTGGGCGGTTTGCCCACGGGCCGGTCTTGCGAGGGGCGGCAGCTGCGGCCTCTGCGTTGCACCCCGGCCGGCGGTCCCTGATCACGGTCGAGGAAGGGCGGCGGGTGGCCGGCGTAGCCGGTGAGCTCGACCCCGAGATCGCAGCGCGGAACGGTTTTCCCGGTCGGGTGGCGGTGGTCCTGGCCGACCTGGCGGCACTGTTCACAGCGCCGGCACCTGCTTCGCCGGTGCGCCCATTGAGCAGGTACCCCGCTGTGGATCTCGACATGGCGTTCGTCGTCGCATCGGACGTAACCGCGGGCGAGCTTTGGGAGACCATAGCGAGCGCTGCCGGCGAGCTCGCCGAAGAGGTGGCCCTCTTTGACGTGTGGGCGGACGCTTCGCTTGGAGAAGGCCGCCGCAGCCTGGCTTTCCGGGCACGCCTGCGTGCCCTTGACAGGACCCTCACCGAGGCCGAGGCAGCCGAAGTGCGTTCTAGGGTCGCGCAAGCTGTTGCTGAGCGCCATGGTGGCGAGTTGCGAGGTGGGCCGGCCGGCGCCGGCCGCTAGGGTGCATGACGTGGGCGACAACCGAGCGGTTGCGGTGTTGGGAGCTTCCGGCTACGCGGGCGCCGAGCTGCTCAGGTTGCTCGCTGCCCACCCACGTTTTGACGTCGTGGCCGTCTCGGCTTCTTCCCACGAGGGCCAGGCGGTCGCCGACCTTTACCCATCGCTGGCGGCCGCCTACCCCACACTGCGTTACGGGCCAACCGAAGTGGCTACCGCCGGCGGTGCCGAGCTGGTTTTCTGTGCCCTCCCCCACGGTGCGTCGCAAAAGCTGGTGCCCGAACTGCTCGGGCGGGTGGGCTGCGTCGTAGACCTGGGGGCTGACTTTCGCCTCCGTGACCCAAGCTGCTACCCCGTGTGGTACGGCTGGGAGCACGACAACCCGCAGCTATTGGCCGAGGCTTGCTTCGGGCTGCCTGAAGTCGCTCGGGAGCGCTTGGGCGGTGCGAGGCTGGTAGCCGTACCCGGCTGTTATGTGACGGCCGCTGCCTTGGCGCTGGCGCCTTTGGTGAACGAGGGAGCGGTCTCGCCCAAGGGCATCGTGGTCGACGCGGCAAGCGGTGTGTCGGGCGCCGGCAGCCAGCTCAGCGCGACCACGCACTTTTGCAGCGTGGACGGGGACTTCCACGCCTATGGCCTGCTCAACCACCGCCACACTCCGGAAATAGAGCAAGTAGTGGGCGCCCAGGTGCTCTTCACCCCTCACCTCGCCCCCATGAGCCGGGGCATCCTGGCCACCTGTTATGCGCGGGCGGAGCCGAGCTACGGCGGCGACCCGCTCGAGGTGCTCGCCAAGGCCTACGCCGGCGAGCCTTTTGTCGCCGTGAGAGAGCGAAGCCCCTCGACCAAGGCGGTGCTTGGTTCCAACAATGCGCACCTCACCGCCCGCAGGGACAAAAGGACGGGCTGGGTGGTGTCGATCTGTGCCATCGACAACCTCGTAAAAGGTGCCGCCGGCCAGGCGCTACAGTGCGCCAACGCTGTCATGGGCTGGCCGGAGACCTTGGGTTTGCCGGTCGCTGGGGTCTCGCCCTGAGGCGCGGGCTGCTCAGGCCAGCGAGAGCCTGGCGGCCAAGCGCACTGTTCGTCACCCTCGGTGCTCAGCGGGCCGCCCTCGGGGAATCGACCAGGAGCTGGTGGGAGCCTCCGGCGCCGGCGACGTAAGTGCCGATCGCCATGCAAGACTGCGGCGAGCACGCTGCTCGGGAAAGCTCCGTGTCGGAGTACTTGCTCCCGCCCGTAGGAGGCGCCGGCGCCAGCTGGGTGTGCCAGGCGACGCCATTTTGGTCGGCGTGGCCCGTGAGGAGCGCGGTGGCAGTGGCCAGAGGGCTCAAGACGAAGCTTCCCACTCCGACGCAGGTCCCCGCCGGCTCGCATGCCAGGGCCTTTAGTTGGACCGGTGCAGGAGGCTTTCCCGGCCGGTGGAAGAGGGCGAGGGGCGACGGGGCCCACTGCCCGCTCGCGTTCTCGCTAAGGAGGAACGTGAGCGGAAGGTCCTCGTGGCTGCCGTAGTCCCCTATGTAGGAGACGATGGCCACGCAGGCGCCCGCCCGGGCGCAGGCGAGGCTCGGTACGACGACCGGCTCTTGGGGGGCGGCCTGGGCGCCTGGGGGTAGCTCGGCCACCTGCGCGCCCCAGGTCGTGCCCGAAGACGTGTAGAGCAGAGCGCCCGCGAGGCGAGGCCCGCTAGTCGTCTGGTAGTAGGCTGCCGCCACGCAACTGTTGGCGGCGGGGCACTCCAGGGCAGTTGGGCCTGAGACCAGCTTTTGAGAAGGGCCGACGCCGGGCAAGTTCGGTCGCGGCATGAGCGCCACGTGCCAGGACGCGCCGTAACCCGAAGCGGTGAGCAGGTAGGTGTCAGCAGCAGCGGTGGAGTACTCGCCTGCCGCCGTGCAGTGGTGGGCTGCGGGGCAAGCTACTTGGCTGAGCTCGGCACTGCCGCCTCCTCCGGGCCGTGCCAAGGACGCTGCTAGCCATGACGACCCGTAGCCTGTGACGATGAGCGGTGCGCCCGTTGGCCCGTAAGAGCCCGTGGCTACGCACTGGCCGAGCGGGGCGCAAGCGACAGAGCTGACGTCGTCCGGCGTCGTCGCCGACGGCACCCCGCGAGGCAGGGCCAGCGGTACCGAACGCCACGAGGCACCGCTCCCGCTGACGAGGTACGCCCTCGTCTCGCCCCGAGGGCCTACGTAGGAACCTACGGCCACGCAGCGAGCTGCGCTGGCGCAGGACACGCCAGAAAGCGTGGCGCCGGTCGCGGCCTTGGTGCCCGGGGGCAGGGGAGCCCGGAGGGCCGACCAGCCCTGTGGGCTGCCCCATGCGATGAAGCCGGCTGAGCTACCGCCGTCTAGTTGGTAGCCGCCGACTGCTACGCAGGTGCTCGAGCTCGGGCAAGTCACCTCCGCGACGTCGGCTTCGGGGTCCGCGGCCGCACCGGGCAGCGCCAACGTGGTAGCCGACCAGCGGGGGAGGCTGCCGGCCTGCGCTGGCGGAGCTCTCAAGGCTGTTGCTAGGCCGGCTAGCGCAGCGGCGGCGCCCAACACTACGAGCAGCGAGCCTGGGAGGCCTTTCGGGCCCTGCATGCCCCGAGTATGGCGCGAGCTGACGTCGACAAGCTGGCACGGCCACGCTCTCGCCGCCATTATGAATGACTATACGTCACCGTGTATACTGTGGGCGTGCTCGAGGAATTGCCCGCTTCGGCGAGGAGCCGGGGCCTCCCGGGCCCGGCGGGGGACGAGCACAGCGCCGGCGGGGCTGGGGCCCCCGCTTCGGCGAGGAGCCGGGGCCTCCCGGGCCCGGCGGGGGACGAGCACAGCGCCGGCGCCAAGGCTGAGGTGCTGATTGAGGCGCTGCCGTACATAAGGCGTTTTTGGGGCAAGGTCGTCGTCGTCAAGTACGGGGGCAATGTGGCCAGCGCTGGAGGGGCGCCGGAGGGCAGCCTGGCGGGCTTCGCGACCGACATAGTGCTCATGCGTTCGGTGGGCATGCTGCCCCTGGTGGTGCACGGCGGAGGGCCGCAGATCGGGGAGCTCATGGGCCGGCTGGGCAAGACCCCCGAGTTCAAAGACGGCCTCAGAGTGACCGACGCCGAGACGCTGGAGATCGCCCGCATGGTGCTCGTCGGCAAGGTCAACCGGGAAATAGTGACAGCTATCAACGTGCACGGGCCCCTCGCGGTCGGGGTGTCAGGCGAGGACGCGGGCATGATCCAGGCTTCCCCGCGAGACCCTGCGCTCGGCTACGTGGGCGACGTCGCCCGGGTCGACCCCGAGCTGCTCCGCCGCTTGCTGGCGGAGGACCTCGTGCCCGTGGTGGCGACGATCGGGGTGGACGACGCCGGCCAGGCTTACAACATCAACGCTGACACGGCTGCCGGCGCCATAGCCAAGGCGCTCCAAGCCGAGAAGCTGGTTTTCTTGACCGACGTGGAAGGTGTGAGAGCCGATCCTCACGACCCGGGGAGCCTGCTGAGCCAGCTCTCGGCGTCCGACCTGGACGCCTTGGTCGGGCGGGGGGCGATCACGGGAGGCATGGTGCCGAAGGTCGCGGCGGCGCTCGATGCCGTCGCGGGTGGCGTGGCTCAGGTGCACATCTTAGATGGCCGTGTCCCGCACGCTTTGCTGCTCGAGTTCTTCACCAACAGAGGTGTCGGGACCATGGTGGTGCCATGAGCTACTTGATGCCGACGTACTCTCCAGCACCTGTCACCTTCGTACGTGGGAAGGGGAGCTACCTCTGGGACAGTGAGGGCCGGCGCTATTTGGACTTTTTGTCCGGCCTCGGCGTGACCTCGCTCGGCCACGCCCACCCAGCGGTCGCCGAGGCGGTCTGCGAGGCGGCCCGAACGCTTTTGCACACGTCCAACTTGTTCCGGACTGAGCCCTGCGAAGAAGTAGCTGCGACTTTAGACGGGCTGCTAGGAGGAGGCGGGAAGGTCTTTTTTGCCAACAGCGGTGCGGAAGCCAACGAGTGCGCCTTCAAGCTGGCGAGGAAGTGGGCCGGCCACGGCCGCTACGTGGTGCTGAGCGCGTACGGCAGCTTTCACGGCCGCACGCTGGCGACCTTGCACGCGACCGGCCAGCCGGGCAAGCACGAGGCTTTCCAACCCCTCCCTGAGGGTTTCCGCCACGTGGCCTGGCAGGACGCGAGCGCGCTCGAGGCCGCCCTTGGCCCCGAAGTCGCGGCGGTCATATTAGAGGCCGTACAAGGAGAGGGCGGGGTGTGGCCGGCGGGAGAGGAGTACTTCTTGGATGTTAGGAGGCTGTGCGACGAACGGGGCGCACTTTTCATAGTGGACGAGGTCCAAAGCGGCCTTGGGCGAACGGGCCGCTGGTGGGGCTTCGAGCACTATGGCGTCCGCCCCGATGTGGTGACGGTGGCCAAAGCGTTGGGTAACGGGGTACCCATAGGAGCTTGCTGGGCGCGCGCCGAGATAGCTGAGGCGTTCAAACCCGGTGACCATGCCTCGACTTTCGGCGGCCAGCCATTGGCGGCCTCGGCTGCGCGCGCGACGCTGGCTGTGATGCGCGAGGAGGACGTGCCCGGCCGGGCTGCCGCTCGCGGCGCCTATTTGAAACAAAAGCTCCAACGCCTACCCCGCGTCGCCGATGTGCGCGGCCTAGGGCTGATGCTCGGCGTCGAACTGGCTGGCGCAAGCGCAGCGGAGGCGGCCGCCCGCTGCCTCGACGCGGGGCTCGTGGTCAATGCCGTCACCGCCACCGCCTTGCGCTTGGAACCGCCTCTGCTCATAAGCGAGGAGGAGGTAGACGAAGGGGTGGCGACCTTGGCCAAAGTCCTAGAGGAAACCCAATGACGCGACCCGTCCGCCATTTCCTTGCTGTCGACGACCTGTCACCAGAAGAGCTCGCGGAGGTGCTCGACCTTGCCGGTGACGAGGCCCCCCCTAGGGTGCTCGCTGGCAAAGGCGTCGCGCTCGTGTTCCAGAAGCCGTCTGCCCGTACCCGCAATTCTTCAGAGGTAGCCGTGTTCCAGCTCGGCGGCCACCCGGTCACCTTGCGAGACGAGGAGGTGGGCATCGACTCCAGGGAAAGCGCCGAAGACGTGGCGCGCACGCTCGCCCAGTACCACGCGGCGATCGGTGCCAGGGTGAAAGAGCACCGTACCTTAGAGAGGATGGCGGCCGTCTCAACGGTGCCCGTGATCAACCTCCTCTCGGACGTCTCCCACCCTCTCCAGGCAATTGCGGACATCCTCACGTTGCGCAGGCACTGGGGCGAACTAGAAGGGCACCGTGCCGCCTGGGTGGGTGACGGCAACAACGTGGCGCGCAGCCTCGCGCTGGCTTGCGCCATGGTGGGGGTTGAGCTCTCTGTCGCCTCCCCTCCAGGTTACGGGCTCGACGAAGTCACCGCCCAGAAAGTAGAAGCCTTGGGGGGGAGGCTGACGCAGACGAGCCGGGTGGCCGACGCGCTAAAAGGTGCTGAAGCCGTTTTCACCGACGTCTGGGTCTCTATGGGCCAAGAGCACGAGTCCGTGGAGCGCAAGGAGGCGTTCCGCTCCTACCAAGTGAACGCTGAGCTGATGTCGCTCGCCGCACCGGGCGCTGTTTTCCTTCATTGCCTGCCGGCGCACCGGGGTGAAGAGGTGACGGCCGCGGTGATAGACGGCCCTTCCAGTTTGGTCTGGGAGGAGGCAGCGAACCGGCTACGGGCGATCAGGGGGCTGTTGCTGGAGATGTTCGGCAAGAGGCCATGAGGCTCACGAAGACCCAGCGCCAGCACAAGATTGCCCAATTGATAGGAGAGCGTGACGTGGCGAGCCAGGCTGAGCTCGTGCGTCTATTAGCCGAGCAAGGCGTGGAAGCGACGCAGGTCACGGTTTCGAGGGACCTCGAGGAGCTCGGGGCCCTCAAGGTGAGGCGCCCGGGCGGCGTACTGGTCTACGCGCTGCCGGAGGCGGACGCAAAGCGGCCCACCAACGAGGCGCACCTACGCAGGGTACTTTGCGAATGGGTGGCAGACATCACGAGCTCTGCCAACTTGGTCGTGGTGCGCACGCCTCCAGGCTGCGCCCACGTGGTCGCCTCGGCGCTGGACCGCGCCCGGCTGTCAGCCGTGGCGGGGACCGTCGCCGGCGACGACACTGTCCTAGTTGTGGCAGCGGAGGGGACAAAGGGCGCTCAGCTGGCTGAGCTCCTTGCCGAGTTGGCCGGGCAAACGGGCAAGAAAGGAGAGATCTGAAATGGCAAACAAAGTGGTGCTCGCCTACAGCGGGGGCCTCGACACCTCGGTCGCTGTGCGCTGGATGACCGAGGAAATGGGCCTGGAAGTGATCGCGATGGCCGCCGACATAGGCCAAGGCGGGGACTGGGCGGCCATAAAAGATAGGGCTGAGAGGGCCGGCGCCGTGGAGGTCGTCGTGGTCGACGCCAGGGAGGAGTTCGCGACGGACTTTGTAGCGCCCGCCGTTCGCGCCAACGGCCTCTACGAGGGCAAGTACCCGCTCGTGAGCTCGCTTTCCCGTCCGCTCATCGCCAAGCACTTGGTGCAGACAGCCCGCCGTTGCGGGGCCGGAGCGGTGGCGCACGGCTGCACGGGAAAGGGCAACGACCAGGTTCGCTTCGAGGTCTCGGTACGGGCCCTCGCCCCTGAGCTCGAGGTTATAGCCCCCGTGCGGTCCTGGGGCCTAACGAGGGAAGATTCGATCGAGTACGCCCAGCGTTTCGGCATCCCGGTGAGCGCGACCAGGGCGAGCCCGTACTCGGTAGACCAAAACCTCTGGGGGAGGACCGTAGAGGCAGGGATCTTGGAAGACCCGTGGCTCCTGCCCCCCGAAGACGTCTGGGAGCTCACCGCTAGGCGAGACGGGGGAGCCGCTGAGGTTGTGGTGGGCTTCGAGGAAGGCCTGCCGGTTTCTCTTGACGGTGACCCCTTACCCCTGCACGAACTGGTGCCGGCGCTCGACAAGGTCGTCGGGCCCTGCGGGTTCGGCAGGGTGGACATGGTCGAAAACCGTCGCGTCGGGATAAAGAGCCGGGAAATTTACGAATGCCCTGGTGCTCTGGCGATATTGATGGCACACGCAGACTTGGAGGGCGTGACGCTCGAGCGCGACTTGGCTCACGAAAAAGCACGCTTGGAACCCCGCTGGGCGGAGCTCGTGTACGACGGGCTTTGGTTCTCGCCCCTGAAGGCGGCACTCGACGCCTTCATGGCTGAGTCGCAGCGCTACGTCACCGGCGAAGTCAAGCTGCGTTGCCAGCCCGGCACCTGCTTCGTCGCCGGCCGGCGCAGCCCTGTTTCGTTGTACGAGCACGACTTGGCCACTTACAGCGCCGGCGACCGGTTCCGCCATCAAGACGCCGAGGGCTTTGTCCGCATCTTCGGGCTGGGGGTCGAGACCTGGTCGCGCCGGCAGGGCCAGCGGCGCTCCGCCAGTTAGCCGAGCGCGGCTCGCTAACCTCGGAGCCGATGACGCTCTGGCAGGGCCGCCTCGGCGCCGGGAAGCACTCCGAAGAGCTATTAGCCTTCACCGAAAGCCTTTCCTTTGACCGTCGGCTAGGCCCTGATGACGTGGCCTGCAGCCGGGCCCACGTCCTCGGGCTCGAGCACGTGGGCCTTGTCTCCCACGACGAGGCGGAGACGCTGCTCAGGGCGCTCGGCCAAGTCGAACAGGAGCTGTCCGAGGGCACCTTCAGCTTCGAGCCCACCGATGAGGACATCCACACAGCTATAGAGCGGAGGGTGACCGAGATAGCCGGCGAGACCGGGGCCAAACTGCACACGGGCCGCAGCAGGAACGACCAGGTCGCCACCGACTTGCGCCTGTTTTGCAAGCGGTCCCTCACCGAGGTGGCCAAACTGGTGATCGGTCTGCAGGAGGTGCTGCTGGCGAGGGCCGAGGAGGCCGGTGACGCCTATTTGCCCGGCTACACCCACTTGCAACGCGCCCAGCCGGTGCTCCTCGCTCACCACCTGCTGGCCCACGGTTGGGCCCTGGCCCGCGACGTGGACAGGATGGCGGCGACCCGCCAGCGCCTCGACGTGTCACCGCTCGGGGCCGGAGCGCTGGCAGGTTCTTCACTGCCACTCGACCCCCAGTGGGTGGCCAGCGAGCTCGGCTTCGGCGCCCCCTTCGAGAACTCCCTCGACGCCGTCTCCGACCGCGACTTTGTGGCGGAGGTCCTCTTCGACCTGGCGCTGCTCGGAGCTCACCTGTCCCGCCTGGGTGAGGAAGTGGTGCTCTGGTCGTCGGCGGAGTTCAGCTTTTTGCACCTAGACGACGCCTACGCCACGGGCAGCTCGATGCTGCCCCAGAAGAAGAACGCGGACATCGCCGAGCTGGCGCGGGGCAAGGCGGGGCGCCTGGCAGGGCACTTGGCGGGGCTGCTCGCGACCCTAAAGGGCCTCCCGCTCGCCTACAACCGGGACCTCCAAGAGGACAAGGAACCCCTCTTCGACGCGCTGGACCAGACCGCGCGCTGCCTGGAGGCCCTGACCGGCCTCATGGCGAGCGCTACGTTCGACACCGAGGCGATGGCACGGGCGGCGAGCGACCCGCTGTCGGCGGCGACCGACTTGGCGGAGTGGCTGGTGCAAAAGGGAACGCCTTTTCGCCGGGCGCACGAGCTGGTCGGGGGCCTGGTGCGCGACTCGCTGGAGCGACGTGTCCCCTTTAGTGAACTGGTGGCCGCGCACCCTTCTTTGGGTGCGGACGCGGTCGCCCTGCTGGAGCCGGGAGTGGCAGTGACGAGGCGCACGACCCCCGGCGGCGCCGGGCCGGGACCAGTCGCAGAGCAGGCCCGCCGCTTCGCTGCCCAGTTGAGGGCCGACGCGGAGCGCTTCGGTGCCCCCCGCCCCGGTGGTGCAAGCGCATAAGGCTGGCGCGGGGGACCGGGAGCTGCCTTGGCCTCCCCTCGGACGGGATTTCTTCGTGGACGATGCCCGCAGCGTGGCACGCTCGCTCGTCGGGAAGTTGCTGGTGAGAAACGATGGCCGGGTAGCTCGGCTGGTCGAGGTGGAGGCGTACATGGGCATGGACGACCCTGGGAGCCACGCCTTCAGGGGCCCGACTCCCCGTGCGGCCATCATGTTCGGGCCAGCGGGGCACTTGTACGTCTACTTCTCTTACGGGGTGCACTGGTGCGCGAACGTGGTCTGCGGCGAGGAGGGGAAAGCGTCGGCCGTTTTGCTGCGGGCCGCCGAGCCCCTGGCCGGCATAGAGCTCATGCGGCTGGCCCGCTTCCACGGCCAAAAGGCGCTCTCTGCTCGCGACTTGTGCCGCGGCCCAGGGCGTCTCACCGAAGCCTTCGGCATCACCGGCGAGCACAACGGCTTGGACGTGGCGCCGAGGCCAGCCAGGCGCCCCGCCTGCCGCCTCGATGACCCTAGTAGGCCCGACGGGCATGCTGACCACCTTTTGTTGTGGTTCGCAGACGACGGCGCCGGTTCCTGCGGCGAAGTGCTGGCTACTCCGCGGGTCGGGCTGTCGGCTGGGCGTGCTCCCGAGTTGCCGTGGCGCTATGTAGTGGCCGGCAGCCCGTGGGCGTCAGGCCCCAGTTGGGCCACAGCTGCCCAGAAGGAGGCCTCCGGAGCTTCGGCTCGGCTGAGCGCTGGGTGTTCGAGCTCCTAGCGCGCGTACCCAGCCAGCTCGCGCTGCTTGTTCAGCCCGCTCGGGAGTCGAGCGCCTGGGTGGCCACCACCGCTGAAGGCGCCGCCGGCGCCGGTCGCGAGGCAGCGGAGGCCGCGGCGCGCGCCGGGGCCAGCGTGGCCCCCTCCTCCATGCCAAAGGGCTCCTGCACGCCGGCCACCTTGTAGACCAAAGAGCCGTCGATGGTCTCGTTTGACATGAGCAGGTCAGCGAGTTGGCGCAGCTTGTCGCGATTGGCCGTGAGCAGCGCCAGCGCTCGCTGCTCTGCGCTCACCAGGAGCTTGCGGACTTCTTCGTCTACCTTGGCTTGGGTCTCTTCGGCAAACGGCCGGGTGGCAAAACCCTGGCCACCTCCTCCTAAGTAGGCCGGGCCGCCTTCTGGGTAACCGACGGGACCGAGCTCTTTGGACAGGCCGAACTCGCGCACCATCTTCGTGGCGAGCTCGGTCGCCGACGCTAGGTCGTTTGAAGCTCCCGTCGAACCTTGGCCCAGCTCGACCAGCTCAGCGGCGCGGCCGCCGAGGCGCACCGCCAGCGTGTCGTGGAGGTAGTCCTCGCCGTAGAGGTGGCGGTCGGTGAGCGGTAGCTGTTCGGTCACGCCGAGCGCCTGGCCGGCGGGGAGGATCGTCACCTTGGCCACGGGGTCGGCCTTGGGGCACAGCGCCGCCACAAGTGCGTGGCCGGCTTCGTGCACCGCGACGGCGTGCTTCTCCTCCGGCAGGAGCACGTTGCTGCCCTCTCGCCTCCCGAGGATGATCCGGTCCCGAGCCTCGTCGAAATCAGCCGCGACGAGGAAGTCGCGGTTGGCATGGGCTGCGTTGATCGCCGCCTCGTTGACGAGGTTCGCGAGGTCGGCGCCTGAGAAGCCCGGCGTGCCCCTGGCCAGTACCTCGAGGTCCACGCTGCGGTCGAGCCTTTTGTCCTTGCTGTGCACCTTCAATATGGCAAGCCGGTCGGCCAGGCTGGGCAGGGGGATCTGGACTTGGCGGTCGAAGCGGCCGGGCCGGAGCAGCGCCGGGTCGAGCACTTCGGGGCGGTTGGTCGCGGCGAGCACCACGGTCCCTTTGGTCACGTCGAAGCCGTCCATGTCGGCTAACAGCTGGTTGAGGGTTTGCTCGCGCTCGTCGTTGGCGACGACCGCGCCCACCCCGCTCCGGCGCTGCCCGATCGCATCTATCTCGTCTATGAAGATGATGGCTGGTGCGCGCTTGCGCGCTTCGTTGAACAGGTCGCGCACTCTGGACGCCCCTACGCCGACGAACATCTCGACGAAGGAACTGCCCGTCACGGAGAAGAAAGGCACGCCCGCTTCGCCTGCGACGGCCCTGGCGAGCAGTGTCTTGCCGGTGCCGGGCGGGCCGACCATGAGGACGCCCCGCGGCGGCATCGCTCCGGCCCGTGCGTAGCGCTCAGGCCGGCGGAGGAACTCGACCACCTCTGCGACCTCGGCCTTTGCTCCTTCATAGCCAGCCACGTCGGCGAAGGTGGTCGTGGGGTTGCTGGCGTCGAAGAGCTTGGCCTTTGACTGGCCGATGCCGAACAGCCCGCCCAGGCCGCCGCTTGCGCCGCTTCTGCGCGACAGGCGGTACCAAAGGTAGCCAACGATGATGAAAGGTAGCAGCAAGATGACCCAGCTGAGCACCTCGGAGCCGAACGACGGCCCCGTGGTGGTGGCGGTGACCTGGACGTTGTGGGCCTGGAGCTGGCCGAGCAGGTTGGACGAGGACGAGCCTGCCAAGTAGATGGGGTAGGCCGTCGTGTAGGAGTGGCCGTTCTTTAGCAGCCCCTCTGCGCTGCCGTTAGCGTTGATCGTAACCGTCGCCACTTTGTTGGCGTCCACGTCGTGGACGAACTGTGAGTAGCTAAGGCTCACCGGAGCGCTTACACCGGTGGCCGGGAGCACAAAGAAGAGCAGTACGAAGGCGCCGGCGGCGATTACCCACAACCAGTGGCGCCACGAGGGGGGCGGAGGCGGGGCCGTCGGCACCGGCTTTCCGCTCTGCGGCGGAGGTGAGGAGGCCTGTTTGCTCACCGGCCCAGTGTACGAGGTAGGCCCGGGGACCAAGTGAGCTGGCCCGAAGAGCGCCTCAGGGCAACAGCGGCGAGCTGGCCCAAGAGCGCCTTCCCTCGACGCCCCGCCTTTGGGAAAGCCTTGCCGCTCAGGGGCCAAGAGCCACTATCATGAGCTTGCTGCCCACCCGGGCGGCCGTGGCGAGCAGGCAGCGGCGGTCAGTCCGCCGTGTTGACAGGGCTCGTCTCGCAGGCTAACTTGAGAAGCCGCCTCAGAGAGCTGGTCTCCCTGAGCGGTATGCGCCAAGCAATGCCCTAAGGGGCGGCCAATGGCGCAGCGTACGGTTGGCACCGCCGCCTGCTGGTCGCAGACGAGTGCCAGCGCGAGCAGTGGACCTTGACAACGGAACAGAGATGCCAAAAGCTAGTGCGGGCGCCATGGTGCACGCTGTGGTGCCAAACCTTGTCAAGCACTAGACGGACAACGAGTCTTGTCTTGTGCCAGCTCTAAAAGGGTCTGCGGCGCAACCTTGCGGGAGCGCCGGAGGTCTCGATGGAGAGTTTGATCCTGGCTCAGGACGAACGCTGGCGGCGTGCTTCACACATGCAAGTCGAACGGGGCCCATCTGGTGGCAACACCGGGGAAGGCCTAGTGGCGAACGGGTGAGTAACACGTGAGGAACCTGCCCCGAAGACCGGGATAACAGCGGGAAACCGCTGCTAATACCGGATGCCCCCAGCTGGCCGCATGACCGGCTGAGGAAATGGTCCGCCGCTTCGGGAGGGCCTCGCGGCCTATCAGCTTGTTGGCGGGGTAACGGCCCACCAAGGCGACGACGGGTAGCTGGTCTGAGAGGACGACCAGCCACACTGGGACTGAGACACGGCCCAGACTCCTACGGGAGGCAGCAGTGGGGAATCTTGCGCAATGGGCGAAAGCCTGACGCAGCAACGCCGCGTGAGGGATGA